>ORJL011390784.1_pt1 | contig 10803 bp, 10 predicted proteins | sample 1779941 | NCBI WGS metagenome assembly ORJL01 (sample SAMEA104232317, study PRJEB22302) | groundwater metagenome | biome: forest; feature: aquifer; material: groundwater | place: USA | collected 2011-08-07 | depth 5.8 m | reverse complement strand
GGGGCCCCCTCGGCGAGGGGGCCCGGCCCGGCGGGGCCCGGCGCAAGGGGAGCGGGGCCTGCGGGAGCCGGAGCAGGAGGCGGCGGGGCGACCGCGTGGCCGTTGCCGCCGTTCGCTTCGAAGCGCTCGAGCAGCCGAGCAAGGCCGGGCTGGATCGCGACGAGCTCGTCGGGGTCGCTGCTCTCGAAGAGCGCGCGCCACTCGGCGGGGACAGCGGCGGGATTGTCGAGGTACTGCTCGAGGACGAGCGCTGCGTAGCCCGCGTTGAGTCCGTCGACCTCGGGTCGGGAAGCCATCTCAGCCCCTTTGTAGCAGGGGCAACCGCTCTACCAGAGCGAGCGGCTCGTCACGACGGCGATGGTCACGCCGAAGAAGAAGCACGCAGTTGCGATCATCACCGCGGCGAACGCGAGCCGCTTGTGCCGGCCGCCCATGGCCGCGGCGACCAGCGCGATGAGGATCGCGGGCATCACGAGCCGCAGCGGATGCCAGGCCAGCGAGATGAGGCTGACGAAGATCGCGAGCGACGCGAGGAAGCCGGCGACCGTCTCCGAGGGCCGGGCCGGGCCGCTCTCGTAGCCGACGTCGGTCATCGGCGATTCGCCTTCGCGTGGGCGACCGCGGGCCGCGGCGAGCGTGGATACGTGCGCGAGGGCCCGCCGTGCGGGCGCGGCCGGAAGCGGCGCCGGCGCAGTCCGCGGCTCCAGCCGGAGCCGGAGTCGTCCGGCCCGAGCCGGGCGGTGACGGCCGCGCCTTCCTCCGGATGCGGTTCGGCCCTGATGGCGTAGACGACGACCAGGCAGAGGTAGACGATCGGGATCTTGAGAATCACCATCAGGAATACGAGCTCCCATACCGAGTGCCGACCCACCGGCGCGATTCTACCGGGGGCGGCCTCCGGTTGTCGCTCGCCGGGCGAACCCTCAGAGCGGCCCTCGCCGTTTCACCCACGATCCGGTTAGGAGCGGCGATCTCAGGGGATGACGAGGGCATGAGCTACGAACAGCTGAAAGCGCTGATGGAGCACGGCGAGGAGCTGGGCTGCGTGAACCTGTCCGCGTTCACGACGCTCCTCCAGGAGCTCGAGCTGGACGACGACGAGATCGTCGGGCTGTACGAGAAGCTCGAGGAGAAGGGGATCGAGGTCACCGACGACTGCGGCCTCCCCGAGGTCGAGGAGACGACCTACGCGAACGCGCAGGTGGCCGCGATGACGAGCGACTCGCTTCAGCTCTTCCTCAACGAGGCGGGCCGCTACCCGCTGCTCACCGCCGCGGAGGAGGTCGAGCTCGCGAAGTGCATCGAGAAGGGCGACAAGGCGGCGAAGGACCGGATGGTGAACTCCAACCTTCGTCTCGTCGTGTCGATCGCGAAGAAGTACCAGGGCCACGGCCTCTCGCTGCTCGACCTGATCCAGGAAGGGATCATCGGCCTCATTCGCGCGGTCGAGAAGTTCGACTGGCGCCGTGGCTTCAAGTTCTCGACCTACGCGACGTGGTGGATCCGCCAGGCGGTTCAGCGTGGCGTCGCCAACAAGTCGCGCACGATCAGGATCCCGGTGCACATCGTCGAGCGCGAGCAGAAGATCGCCCGCGCCGAGCGCGAGCTCCTGATCCAGCTCGACCGGCCGCCGACGGATGAGGAGATCGCGGCCAAGACGCGCCTGCTGGTGAAGCACGTGCGCGAAGTCCGTGCCGCCGCGCGTACGGTCGCGAGCCTCGACAAGGCGATCGGCGAGGACAGCGACACCTCGTTCGGCGACCTCGTCGCGCAGGACGGAGCCGACGTCGAGGAGGAGGTCGTCATCGCGCTCGGTGAGGATGCGCTCCACCGGGCGGTCGAGACGCTGCCCGAACGCGAGAAGTTCGTCATCGTGACCCGCTACGGGCTCGGCGGCACCGAGCCGCGCTCGCTCGAGCAGATCGGCCGCGAGATGGGCATCACGCGGGAACGCGTCCGTCAGATCGAGACCCAGGCGCTCGGCCGGCTCGCGCAGCGGCGCGAGGTCGCCGCTCTCTCACCTGCGGCGTAAACCGTCCTAGGTGTGGGCCGCGTAGGCCCGCATGGCGTCGACGAGGGCGCCGAGGCGGCGGCCCGTGCCGGTGAGCCGGTACTCGACGCGTGGCGGCCGCGTATCGATGACGCGCCGCTCGAGCACGCCCGCGTCCTCGAGCTCCGACAGGCGCGCGGCGAGCGTCCGCGGTGGAATCGTCTCGAGCGCCTGCTTGAACTCGTTGAAGCGCACGGCCCCCGCCTCGGTGGAGGCCCAGAGGATCGCGAGCACCCACCGCCGCCCGAGGAGCTCGGCCGCACGGGCGACCTCCTCGGGCAGCGGCTGGCAGGTGCGACAGCGCATCAGATGATTGGCACTGTCGCGGCGTCAGCCATCACTACGAGACGATCTGGAGGTTCGGCTGGGGCTTCGGCTCCAGCGCAAGCTCGAGCACCTCGCCGAGCGTCATCACCGGGTGGAACCGCATCGCCTCGCGCACGTCCGCCGGAACGTCGTCCAGGTCGGCGCGATTCCGCTCCGGAATGATCACGTCGGTGAGCCCCGCGGCGTGCGCGGCAAGCACCTTCTGCTTGAGGCCGCCGATCGGAAGCACGCGGCCCTGCAGCGTCACCTCGCCGGTCATGCCGACCGTGTGCTTCACCGGCCGCTCCGCGAGCAGCGATGCCAGCGCGGTCGCCATCGTGATGCCCGCACTCGGCCCGTCCTTCGGGATCGCGCCGGCCGGCACGTGCACGTGGAAGGAGCGGTTTTCGAACGCCTTCGGCTCGACGCCGAGCTCTTCGGCGTGGGAGCGCACGTACGAGAGCGCGATGCGCGCCGACTCCTTCATCACGTCGCCGAGCTGGCCGGTCAGCATCAGCTCCGTTCCGCCGTCCATCGAGGTGGCCTCGACGAAGAGCACGTCGCCACCGGTGCCGGTGACGGCGAGCCCGGTCGCGACGCCCGGTACGGCCGTGCGCTCTGCGGCCTCGTGAAAGACCTTCTGGCGGCCGAGCGCGTCGCGAACCACGTCGATGGTCACGTCGACCGGCGTCTCCACCGGATGCTCGACCTGGCCGCTTGCGATCTTCGTCGCCGTCTTCCGGAGGATCTTGCCGAGCTCCCGCTCGAGCTGGCGAACGCCGGCCTCGCGCGTGTACTCCGAGATCACCGTGCCGAGAACCTCGTCCTCGACGGCGACCTCGTCCTCGCGCAGCCCGTTGCGCTCACGCTGCCGCGGCCACAAGTAGTCGCGTGCGATCGCGGTCTTCTCGTCGGTCGTGTAGCCGTCGAAGCGGATGACCTCCATGCGGTCGAGCAGCGGACCGGGGATCGTCTCGGCCACGTTCGCGGTCGCGATGAAGAACACGTCTGAGAGATCGAGCTCGACGTCGAGGTAGTGGTCGCGGAACGAGTGGTTCTGCGCCGGGTCGAGCACCTCGAGCAGCGCCGCCGACGGATCGCCGCGCCAGTCGGCGCCGACCTTGTCGACCTCGTCCAGCAGAATGACCGGGTTCATCGTCTCGGCGTCGCGCAAGGCGCGAACGAGCCGCCCGGGCAGCGAGCCGATGTAGGTGCGGCGATGACCGCGGATCTCCGCCTCGTCGCGGATGCCTCCGAGCGACATGCGCACGAACTCGCGGTTCATCGCTCGTGCGACCGACTCGCCGATCGACGTCTTCCCGGTTCCGGGAGGACCGATCAGCGTCAAAATCGCGCCGCTGCGCTTGTCGTTTGCGATACCCCGCTCCTGGCGCAGCTTGCGGACGGCGAGATACTCGACGATCCGCTCCTTCACGTCGTCGAGGCCCGCGTGGTCCGCGTCGAGCACCTCGCGCGCGTTCACGGGATCGAGCTTCTCGTCGGAGCGCTTCGACCAGGGCACCGAGGTGAGCCAGTCGAGGTACGTGCGGATCATCGACGCCTCTCCCGAGGAGTCGCCCATCGACTCGAGCCGCTTCAGCTCGCGTTCGGCCTGCGCGCGGACCTCGTCCGGCATGCCGGCCTCGTCGATCTTCGTGCGGTACTCCTCGACGACGGAGCCCTCGTCCTCGCCGAGCTCCTTGCGGATCGAGTCCATCTGCTTGCGCAGGAACCACTCGCGCTGCTGCTTCTGCGCGCCGGACTCGACGTCTTCACGGATGCGGCGGCGAACCTGCAGCTCTGCGAGCCGCTCACGCTGGAGCTCGAGCGCCAGCTTGAGCCGCTCGACGATCTCGACGGACTCGAGCAGCTCGACGCGCTGCGCGAACCTGATGTCCGGCGCATAGGCGCACGTGTCTGCGAGCGCGCCGGCGTCCGCGATCGAGCGCAGGAACTGACGGATGCGCTCGTCGGCGTCGCGGATCTCGAGGATCTCCTCGACCACGGCGCGGTACTCGCGCTCCAGCTCCCGCGTCGCCACGGGCGGCGGGTTCTCGTCGGGACGCTCCTCCACCTCTGCGCGGAGGCGTCCCTGGGAATCGGTATGGGCGGCGCCGATGACGCCGCGGTGCAGGCCGGTGAGCGCGACGGCGACGGCACCGCCGGGCAGGCCGACACGGTCGGTCACCTCGGCTACGGTGCCGACCTTCGCGTACTCCTGCTCGTGCCGGGGCACCAGGAGAACGCGCGCCTCGTCGCCGGCGTCGACCGTCAGCGTGACGGTCATGCCCGGGAACACAACGGTGTCCTCGAGCGGGACGAGCAGCAAGTCGCTCACAATCAGTTCACTCTCCAATCGTGTACTAGGTATCCGGATTGTACCGACAGGGGCAGAGTCTCCGCTCGGCGATCGGCCGCGCGGCCGCCGGGTGCTCGTCGCGAAGTAGCGCGCTACGCGGCCGCGGCGGCGGCGCCGTTGACGTAGATCCCCACGCCGGTCGCGAGGTCGAAGAAATGCAGGCGTGGCGTGACGACGGCGAGTTGCACCGCAGCGCCTTCGCGCGCCTGCGTGCCGCGGGCGACCCGGGCGATGAACGGGCTTCCATGGTGGGTCTGCTCGTCGGCGGCCACGATCGCCTCGTCGCCGACGATCTCGCGCAGCTCCTCAGCCTTGACGGCAGGCGCCTGAACGGCGAAGTGGAGGTAGACCTCCGAGCCCATGTCCTCCTTGATGTCCACCGTGACGTCGAGCCGCGAGCCTTCTGCGCCGAGGCCCGAGCCCAGCGGATCCTCGATGTCCTCCGGGCGGATCCCGAGGGCGACCCGGTGACCGACATACGCCCGAAGGGCGGGCCGCGCAGCGACGACGTCGGCCGGCACGACCAGAGCGTGCGGGCCGAAGACTGCGGTGAGGCCCTCGTGGCTCTCGGCGAGCTCGGCTTCGACGAGGTTCATCGCCGGCGAGCCGATGAACCCCGCGACGAAGAGGTTCGCGGGCCGGTCGTAGAGCACCTGCGGCCGGTCGACCTGCTGCAGCAGCCCGTTGCGCATCACGCAGACCCGATCGCCAAGCGTCATCGCCTCGCTCTGGTCGTGCGTGACGTAGATCGTCGTCACCCGCAGATCGCGCTGGATCCTGGCGATTTCCGCGCGCATGTGGACGCGGAGCTTCGCGTCGAGGTTCGAGAGCGGCTCGTCCATCAGGAACGCCTGCGGCTCACGAACGATCGCGCGGCCCATGGCGACGCGCTGGCGCTGGCCGCCCGACAGGTGCCGGGGCCGCTTGCGCAGCACCTCGGAGAGACCGAGGATGCGTGCCGCGTCCTCGACCCTGCGGCGGATCTCCGCCCGGTCGATCCCGCGCATCTTCAGTCCGAACCCCATGTTGTCGTAGACGTCCATGTGCGGGTAGAGGGCATAGTTCTGGAAGACCATCGCGATGTCACGGTTCTTCGGCGGCAGGTCGTTGACGACCTCGCCCCCCACGCGCACCGTGCCGCCGCTGATCTCCTCGAGGCCGGCGATCATCCGCAGTGCGCTCGTCTTGCCGCACCCCGACGGACCGACGAAGACGACGAACTCTCCGTCCTCGACCTCCAGGTCGAGCTCGTGGACGGCGCGCGTGCCGTCGCCGTAGACCTTCGTCAGCCCCTCGAGCTCGATGGCGGCCACCGGCCGAAACCTTAAGGGTCACTTGCGCTTCTTGCAACGCATTGCCCTACGATCTAGAGTCGCGCTGCAATGGCAGGGGTGACGGCCGTGAGGAGGAGCCGTCGGGGACGGTTCAGCCACATCATGGAACGTCGCGGTTTCCTCGCGACGCTCCTGATCTCGCCTGCTGTCCTCTTCATCGCCGCGCTCGTCGGCGTCCCGCTCGTCCTCGCGATCTACCTGAGCTTCACCGACGCCACGGCGGGCTCGCTCACCGGGAAGTGGGTCGGCTTCCAGAACTTCAGCCACGCGCTGCACGACCCGATCTTCCGGGGCGCGCTCTGGCACACCTTCACGTTCACGATCATCTCTCAGGCGGTCGTGGTCGTCTGCGCCGGGTTGCTGGCACATGCGCTGATGCGCAAGTTCCGCGGCCGCTGGCTCCTCCGCCTGCTGATCCTGCTCCCGTGGGCCGCTCCGATCGCCTTGACGTCGATCGGCTTCCTCTGGTTCTACGACCCGCAGGCGAGCATCTGGAACTGGTTCCTCGTCCAGCTGCACATCGTCGACCCGCAGCATCTCCCCAACTGGCTCGGAACTCCGAAAGCCGCGATGTCGTCGATCATCACCGTCCAGGCGTGGCGGACGATCCCCTTCGCGACGGTGATCTTCATCGCCGGCATATCGTCGATTCCGCAGGAGGTCGACGACGCGGCGGCGATCGACGCCGCGACCGGGTTGAAGAAGTTCTGGTACGTCTCGCTGCCGCTGCAGCTCCCGATCGCCGTGGTCGCGGTCCTGTTCGGGATCATCTTCACGGCGACCGACATGGTCGTCCCCTACATCCTCACGAACGGAGGCCCGTTCAACTCGACGCAGGTGCTGACGACGTACGCGTTCCAGACGGGCATCAACGCCGGCAACATCGGCGAAGGGGCGGCGATCGCGCTCTTCATGCTTCCGCTGCTCGCGGTGGTGGTGACCGGGATGCTCGTGTTCGCACGCCGGGCGGAGGTGACGTGACGTGACGCGCGGGTGGCGGCACAAGGCGTTCTCGTACGGGATCGTGATCCCGTTCGCGATCGTGCTCGCCTTCCCGTTCTTCTGGATGGCCGTCACCTCGCTCAAGCCGGAAGCCCAGGTGTACGACCCGAAGAAGGTCTGGAGCTTCCACCCCACGCTCACGAGCTACGGCTACCTCTTCCACCACACGGACTACCTGCGCTGGCTCGGCAACTCGTGCTTCGTCGGCGTGATGGTGGTTCTGGTCACGCTCATGGTCGCGATGCCGGCCGGCTATGCGCTCGCCCGACTCTCCGGTGGAATTGGCCGAAGCATGGGCGTCGGGATCTTCCTCACCTACCTCGTGCCGCCGACGCTGCTCTTCCTGCCACTCTCGCGCGTGATCTCGCAATACCTGCACCTGAGCGACCGCTTGTGGGCGCTCGTCGTCGTCTACCCGTCGTTCACGATCCCGTTCGCGATCTGGTTGTTGATGGGATTCTTCAAGACGATCCCGCAGGAGCTCGAAGACGCGGCGCTCATCGACGGCTGCTCGCGCCTCGGCTCGCTCGTCCGCATCGTCTTTCCCATCTCGATACCCGGGATTCTGACCGTCGTCATCTTCACGTTCTCGCTCGTCGTGAACGAGTTCGTCTATGCGATCACGTTCATCTCGAGCTCGACCAATCGCACGCTCACGGTCGGCGTTCCGACCGACCTGATTCGAGGCGATCTCTACAACTGGCCCGGGATCATGGGCGCGATCCTGATCCCGAGCATCCCGCTGGCGCTCGTCTACAACGCGTTCCTCAACCGTTTCATCGCCGGATTCACGGGCGGAGCATTCCGCTGACCTCGAAGGGAGGACGTATGCCGGACGCAAAGGACGGAACGAGCGTGGAGGAGCAGCGCCTTACCAGGCGCGAGCTCCTGAAGAAGGCAGGTGCCGGAGCCGCCGCAGTCGGCGTCGCGGGCGCCGCCGCCCCATTCTCGTTCGCAGGACCGATGCGCTACACGGGCCGCTGGTTGAAGGGCGACCTGTCGATCATCCAGTGGGTTCATTTCGTGCCCGCCTATGACGACTGGTTCGACAACACCTGGGTGAAGCAGTGGGGCCAGAAGAACGACGTCCAGGTGAAGGTGGAGCACATCAACAACACGCTGCTCGACACACGCGCAGCGGCCGAGGTCGCCGCGCAGGACGGGCACGACCTGTTCATGGCCATCCACCCGATGGCCCAGTACGAGGACCAGGTAATCAACCACGCGCCGATCATCCAGGAGATCGAGCACAAGGTCGGCAAGTACAGCGACCTCGGACGGTTGAGCACCTACAACCCGAAGACGAAGAAGTACTTCGCCGTCTCCGACTGCTACGTGCCCGACCCGGTCATCTGGCGGCACGACCTCTGGAACGGGATCGGCGAGGCGCCGTTCACGTGGGACCACGTGCGGAAGGCGGCGCCGAAGCTGAAGGCCCTCGGCCACCCGATCGGGATCGGGCAGTCGCAGGAGCTCGACTCGAACATGGCGCTGATCGCCTTCCTGATGTGCTTCGGATCATTCATCCAGAACGACAGCAACCGGCCGACGCTGAACTCGAAGCACACCGTCGAGGCCGTGAAGTTCATGGTCGACCTCTACAACAACGGCGAAGACTCGGCGATCTTCGCCTGGAACCCCGCGTCGAACAACAACTACCTCTACTCCGGCACCGCGTCGATGATCCTCAACGCGATCTCGGCGACGCGCACGCCGGAGGCGCAGAACCTGCCGTTCTCGAAGGACCTCTGGATCTGGCCGATTCCGCACGGGCCGCACGGCCGCTTCGGCCTCGAGCACGTGATGGGTGCATACTCGATCTGGAACTTCGCAAAGAACAAAGAGAACGCACAGCAGTTCCTCGCCGACCTCTGCATCAACTACAAGGACGCGACCAACGCGTCCCAGCTCTACAACTTCCCGAGCTTCCCCGGCGCGTATCCGTTCAAGGCGATCCGCAAGGCCGCGGCGGTGGACACGCATCCGCCCCGCGGGAAGTACACGATCCTCACGACGATCGCCGAGAAGTACACGCACAACATCGGCTACCCGGGCACGACGAACGCGGCAATCGACGAGATCTTCCAGAAGTACCTCATCCCGCAGATGTTCGCCCAGGTCTCGCAGGGCAAGATGAGCGCCGCCGACTCCGTCAAGTCGATCTCGGGTCAGGTGAACGACATCTACAAGAAGTGGAAGGATCGGGGAAAGATCTGAGCCGCGAGACGGGCCCCGGAGACGGGGCCCGTTGTCTATTCGAAGGTCCGGCGGAGCAGTGGCCGGCCTACGAGAGCTCGACGACGGCCTTGCCGCCGCCAACGCGCTGCCGTTCCCAGGCCTCGCCGACGCGCTCGAGCGAGAAGCGCTCGACGTCGAGGACGATCCGTCCGGCGGCAATGTGGTCGAGCAGCTCGAGCTGCGCGCGACCGCGCTCCTCGGGCGTCAGCGCGAAGTTCGAGTGGCCGAGGATCTGCAGCTCTTTCCCGCGCACGTCGGCGGAGCGGAGCGGCGACTCCGGGCCAGCCGACTGCCCGAGATGCACGACGCGTGCGTGCGGCGCAGCTGCGCCGAGCGCCTGCGCGAGCGGCTCGCCCCAGAGAGGATCGATGCAGACCGTGAAGCCGTCGCCGCCGAAGGCGGCCGCCAGGGCGTCGGCGTCGCCGAGCTGCACGAGCTCGTCGGCCCCCAGCACGCGGGCGCGCTCGAGCTTCGCGGGGTCGCGGCCCGCACCGACGACCCGGTCCGCCCCGAGCAGCTTCGCCACCTGGACCGCGACGAGCCCGACGGCCCCGCTCGCGCCGAGCACGAGCACGCGGTCACCGCGGCCGACCTTCGCCTTCCAGGCAACGGGGACCCAGGCCGCGATCCCGGCGATTCCCGCGGCTGCCCCGAGCGCGGGATCGGTGCCGGGTGGAAGCCGCAGCAGCAGGTCGCGAGGCACCGCCGCACGCTCGACGAGGAAGCCCTGCTTGCCGATCCCCCGGCCGTCGCCGAAGAGGTAGACGAGCTCGCCGTCCTCGGTGCGGCCGACGGCCTCGCAGCCCGGCACGTACGGGAGCGGCGGATGCCCGCCGTAGAAGCGGCCTGCCCCGACGGCGACGTCCAGCGGATTGAGAGCGACGGCGACGACCTGCACGAGCGAGTCGCCGTCGCCCGGCTCGGGCTCGGCGATCTCGACCGGGTCGGGCGGCGCTCCGAGCGCTGCGATCTGTGCGGCGCGCACCCGAAGAGCGTACTAGGGAACTGCCGTACGGAGCACGATGTGCGCGGCACGCACGAGCAGCTCGAGCGGCATGCTCGCCGCAGTCCTGTCCAGCGCCTGCTCGGGAAGCAGCGGCACGTGCACGAACCCGCCGCGGGCCTGCGGACGCTCCTGCTCGAGCACGCGCATCAGCACGTAGAAGACGTGGTTGCACAGGAAGCCGCCCGCGTCCCGCGACTCCGCGGCCGGTATGCCCTCGGCACGCAGCGCCCCGAGGATCTCCGTGACGGGCAGGGTAGAGCGGTAGGCGACGGGCCCGGCGGGGTCGATCTCGGCGCCGGAAGAGACGCCGTCGTTGTCCGCCGGCTCGGCCGAGTCGAGATTGTGCGCGAAGCGCTCGACCGAGATCCCGGTGCGCCCGTCGGCCTGGCCGAAGCAGATGACGACGTCGGGCTCGGTCGCGCGAACGGCCGCCCGCAGCGCCTCCGCCGAGCGCGCGTACGTGACGGGCAGCACCATGGTCTCGAGCTGGACCCCCGCCGGCGGCGCG
>ORJL010406481.1_pt1 | contig 10803 bp, 2 predicted proteins | sample 1779941 | NCBI WGS metagenome assembly ORJL01 (sample SAMEA104232317, study PRJEB22302) | groundwater metagenome | biome: forest; feature: aquifer; material: groundwater | place: USA | collected 2011-08-07 | depth 5.8 m | reverse complement strand
CCTTTCCCCCCGTTCCCCCGGGGGGCGGGGGCGTGATAGCGCCGCCCCCTACGCCTACCATACCGGCGGGCCCAGCTCCCACGCTCGCTCCCGGTCAGCCGGCCAACGTTACCGCCACCGCAAACGACGGCCAGGCCACAGTCACGTGGTCCGCGCCTTCCAGCGGCGGCGCCCCGGCCAACTACATCGTGACCTCCAGCCCGGCCAGCAGTCCCATGACCGTGGGCAACGTCACCACGGCAGTGGTCACCGGCCTCACCAATGGCGTCAGCTATACCTTCACCGTCCAGGCCCGCAATAGCGCCGGCGTCGGCCCCGTCTCCGCCGCCTCCAGCGCCGTCACGCCTGCTGCCGCTGCGCCCATTGCCATACCGACGCCCGTCGTCAAAGACGTGATTGCGGCGACACTGTCCTTGGAGCCGGCCATCAGCGCCGGCGCCACCGCAAAGAACGAAAGCGGCGGCGCTCTCACGGTCACTGCCGGCGCAAAGCTGGACGTGCAGACCGCCGCCGACGGCCGTAACCTGGTCGTTTTCCCCGTTGCCCTGCCCGTGGGCGGCACCTTCAGCACATTCCGCGACGATACCGCCGGCGTCACCCTTGAGAACAACGTCGTCAGGATTCAGTTGAAGGATGCCCAGGGCCAGAACACCGTCTTCATGGAAGCCACGGTGAAGACCGTCACCGGCAGCGGTATCGCTGCCACGGTGGAAGTAGAGAATGTCCGCCTGAAGACCGTGGAGCAGCGCAAACCCATCGGCGGCGACGTGGGCACCGCATCCGTCAGCATCAACGCGGGCCTGACCAGGGTAGACCTGCCCGCCGACGCCTCCGTGACGGTGACTATCCAGAGCACGGTAGCCGCCGCCGACAACACTTCCTTTGACACAGCGGTCAAGGCCGCCAACGCCAAGCTCAACGCCGTCGCCTACACCGTCCAGGTGGACAAGGCCAAGCTGGTGGACAAGACCGACATCGGCCAGTCCTTCATTGACATGAAGGCCGGCAAAGCCTTCGTGGACAAGTACGGCTCCAGCAACATCAAGATCATGCGCAAGGCCGACGACGGCAAGGTGACCACCCTCGCCACCACGGTGGTGGAGCAGAACGTCACCGATAGCACCTATACTTTCCGTGGGACTTCGCCCGACGGCCTCTCCCTCTTCGGCCTCACCGCCCAGGAGCAGGTGACGGCGACGCCAACCCCAACGGCTACGGCTACGGCTGCGGCTACCGCAACGCTGACGCCAACCCGGACGCCGACGCCCACGCCTTCGGTGGCGCCTCCTACGGCAACGCCGACCGGTACGCCTGTCGTGGCAGTGACAGTAGCGCCTACGGCAACGCCGACCCGGACGCCGACGCCTGGCGTGACGCCGCCTGTGACCGTGTCGCCTACGGCAACGCCAACGCCCACAGCAGTGGCCACAAGGACGCCTACCCCTTCCCCGACGCCTCCTGTGGCTTCGCCAACGCCCACATCTACTCCGGAGGCGGGGGGAGGCGGCGGAACGGTCATCATTATTGTTGTAGTGCTAGCAGCCGCGGGAGTGGCGCTGGCGGGATTGTTCCTATATCTGAGGAGACAACGAAGGTAGACGTCTTCTGTGAAAGACGATGCTTGTAGGTCAACTAGCTACAGTGTGAACCAAGCGGCGGTTGTGCTAATATAGCCGTCGCAAGGAGGGTGACATGAGGGCCATAAGTCGGTTGCATCCAAGGGTTATCCTGGTGTCTTTGGCGTTGTTCGTTAGCCTGCTTCTGCTGCCTGCCTTATCCTTGGTGGCGGCAGACGACGGGCCTAACGCCGGGATCCCTACCGGGCCTGTGGGCACGAGCCTCGGAGGCGACGGGCCAAAGGCGGGCGCCGCCAACGACCCATTTATCTTCTTGCAGGCTGGGTTCACTCAGAGCGTCTATGGCTCTGCGCCCGGCTTCATGGGTGGCGTCGCCTTCGCTCCCGATGGCGACGTGCTGGTCAACGCTTGTTCTACGGGCGGCAGCGCCCTTCGTCGCTTTGATGCGGCCACAACGGTCGTTGTGCATGGCACCACTGTTCACCCCCAGGTGCCCATCATGCCCAGCAACTCCGGCTGCGGCTTAACTAACCATCCCAATGGGGACCTGTACTCCAACACGTCCTCCGGCGTCACGCGCCTGGATGCCAATACTGGCGCGGTGAAGGGAGGCCCTTTTGGCCACGCAGGTAATGCCCTGGGCATTGCCCCGGACCCCATCACCAACGAGTTGGTGTACGTAGGCGACGACAACGCTCTCTACGCCATTGACCCTGCCCTCAGTTCCACCCGCGTCTTTTCTAGCGTCACCACTGGCAACTTTGTAGACGGCATTTACTTCTCTCCCGATGGCAGCCTTCTATTTGCCGCCAACCGCTCGCCCTCCTTTAGAGTCACCGTCATCAATCACAACGGCACCCTCAACCGGCACATCCCGCTGACCAGCGAGCCGGACGGCATCGCCTTCCACCAGGCCAGCGGCGATGTTATGACCAACAACACCGATGGCACGCTGACCCGAATCCACCTGGGCGTCACCGACACCGTGACCCTCTTTGGCAGCGGCGGATTCCGCGGCGACCTCAGCCAGGTAGGCAAGGACGGGTGCTGGTATCTGACCCAGAATGGCACCCGGTTCCTGGATGGGTTCACCACCTCCGACAACAGCGTGGTGCGCATCTGCCCAGGCTTCGTGCCGCCTCCTGGCGTCGTAGGCGCCATTGAGCTTGACCCCCCTACCGACACTAACTTTGTGGGCGAAACCCATACCGTTACTGCGACGGTCAGGGAAAACGGCGTCCCTGTGGTAACACCCACTGCTGTCACCCTGAAAATCACTAGCGGCCCACACAGCGGCCTGACCAACACCAAGAACACCGGCAGCAGTGGTCAGGCAGCCTTTAGCTACGTTGGTACAGCCGTCGGCACGGATACCATCATCGCCACGTTCACCGATAGCAAAGGTGGAGCCCACACGTCTACTCCTGTCACCAAGACCTGGGTGAAACTTCCCGGCACCCCCGGGGGCGTGAAGCCGCCCGTGGTGACCGCCACCTTGGAGCCGGGCCAGTCCATCACCGTGCACAAGGAGATCACCATACCCAGCGCGGTGCCTGGCGTATCGGGCACCGCTGTGTCCATCAAAGCCACTGCCGGTGTGCTCATCCTTGGCGGTACGGTTACAGGCGGAATAAATAGCCTGGAAGGTCAAGCAGCGGTTGCTGCAGGCCAAACTGTAACGGTGGTGAATGACGCCACCTGGTCCGCCATGACTGCGGCTCAGTTCGCTGCTTATCGTGCCATCGTTTTGGGCGACCCCTTCTGTGGCGGTCCACCCCCCACCGCTGCCATTAACGCTGCTGCGGCCAATGCCAGCGTCTGGGGACCCGTAGTCAACGGCAACGTAGTCATCATAGGCACCGACCCCGCGTTTCACTATACACAGGGCGGCACTGACCTGACCAATAAGGGTGTGGCCTTTGCGGTGGACGAGCCGAACAAGACGGGTGCTTATGTCACACTAAGCTGCTATTACCACCAGAACCCTCCATTCATAAGCGTACCTGTACCGGTGTTGGACGCCTTCCAGCCAGGCGGATTTAACGTCACTGGCGTGGGCTGTTATAACAACGCTCACATCGTGGCCAGCCATCCCGCTCTGGCCGGTCTGACGGACGCCAATCTGTCTAACTGGAGCTGCTCCGTCCACGAGGCCTTTGACAAATGGCCGTCGGACTTCCTGGTTCTGGCCATTGCTAGGAATATCGGCTCTTCTTATACCGCGGCGGACGGCACTGTAGGCACGCCGTACATCATTGCGCGTGGCGAGAAACTGGCGGTCATCAGCGACATCAAGCTGGGGCCCCTGACCGACACGAACCCGGTGGGTACAGACCACACGGTGACAGCCACCGTAACCAAGACCGTGTCGGACACGCCGGTGGCAATCACGGGCACACCTGTCCGATTCAAGGTCGTGTCCGGCCCGCACGCCGGCGTTAGCGGCACCGCCGTGACCGGCGTGGATGGCAAAACCAGCTTCACCTATCACGGTACTGTGGCGGGAACTGACACCCTCATTGCCACCTTCGTAGACCCGGGAGGCGTGACGCAGACCTCCAACACAGTGACCAAGATTTGGTTTGTCCCTGTCCACAAGCTGACGGCCACCCCCAAGGGGTGCGCTCCATTGAGCGTAATCCTTGTTCCGTCAATCATAGCTGACGTGGCTCTTAGCTCCACGGTGTTCTCAGATGAGACCATCACCGTGCCGTCTGGCACAGCGCCTGGCGTGTATACCTGCGTCGTGGAGTTCGCCATTGACGGCGTCGTCTTCGCTGTACAGCAGATTACCATCACTGTGAAAATTCCCCCGACCCCTGGCGGCGTAACCCCGCCGGTGGTGACGGCTACGCTGGAAGCAGGGCAATCTATCGTCGTCAACAAGAAGGTGACGCTGCCTAGTGTGCTGCCCACTCCTGCGGCGGAGGATGTCACCGCCAACGCGACGTCTGGCGTTTTGATCCTGGCTAACACCATTTCCGGCGGCATGAACAGCCTTGAGGCTAAGGCGGCCGTGGCGTTGGGCCATACCGTTACTATCGTCAATGACGCCCAGTGGGCGGCCCTGACCGGAACGGATTTTGCCAAATACCGCGCCATCATCCTGGGCGATGCTTTTTGCGGTGGCTCAGCCGCCGCCGCTGTGGCGAACACTACCGTGTGGGGTTCCAAGGTCAACGGCAACGTGTTGCTTGTTGGCACTGACCCCGTCTTCCACTCCTCCCAAGGCGGCGACAAGGTTACCCAGAAAGGCGTTGCCTTTGCGGTAGACGAGCCGGATAAGACCGGGGCGTACATCACGTTGAGCTGCTACTTCCATGGTACTGCGCCGGGCACGCCCGTCCCGCTGCTGGACGGCTTCAAGCCTGGTGGATTTACCGTCCGTGGCGTGGGCTGCTACAACAACGCTCATATTGTTGCGGTGCATCCCGCCCTGTCCGGCCTGACGGACGCCAATCTGTCTAACTGGAGTTGCTCCGTCCACGAGGCCTTTGACAAATGGCCGGTGGATTTCGCAGTGTTGGCCATTGCCAAGGACATCGGCTCCGTCTACACGGCACCGGACGGCACGGTGGGCACGCCGTATATCTTGGCCCGTGGCGAAAAGCTGTCTGTGATCAGCGATATTCTCTTGACGCCCAAGGTTGACAAGAACCCTGTGGGCACCAACCACACGGTTACCGCCACAGTGACTGTGGACGGCAAGCCGCTCACCAATACGGCGGTGCATTTCGCCGTCATTGACGGCCCGCACAAGGGCGTTAGCGGCACCGTTGTGACTGCGGCTAACGGCACGGCCAGTTTTACCTACAAAGGCACGAAGGCAGGCAAGGATTTCATCGTCGCCACCTTTGTGGACCCCGAGGGCAAGACCCAGTCCTCGGACACGGTCACGAAGGAATGGGAAGTGCCGCCGGGCGTAACCCTCACGGCCACCCCCAAGGGGTGCCCCCCGCTTTCTGTCGTACTGATACCTTCCGTGGTCACAGGCGTGGCCCTGAGCTCAACGGTGGCCATGACGGAGACCATTACGGTGCCTCTTGGCACACCGCCCGGTACCTATAGCTGCGTCGTGGAGTTCGCCGTCAACGGCGTTGTGTTTGCGGTGCAGCAGATCACCATTGTGGTTCCAATCTCAGGCAGCGTGGAACCGACCCTGGTCAAGGACGAACTCAACGCGGGCGAGTCCATCACAGTAAAGAAGAAGATCGTAGTGCCTGGCATTGTGCCGGTCGGCCCGGCGCTGGAAGTCCCACCTGGGGCAACGGCAAAGGCCGGCGTTTTGATCCTGGGCGGCACGGTTAGCGGTGGCGCGGGCAGTATTGAAGGCAATAAGGCCGCAGCCCTCGGTCACACCGTGACCGTGGTGAATGACGCCCAGTGGTCGGCTATGACTGCGGCCCAGTTCGCCTCCTACCGCGCCATCGTCCTGGGCGACCCCACCTGCCAGGGCATTGGCCCCTCCTACAACACGGCGGCGGCCAACACGGCCGTCTGGGGGCCGGTGATCAATGGCAGCGTGATTATCAACGGCACCGACCCTGTGTACCACGCGGGCCAGGGCGGTCAGAAGCTGACCGAGGCCGGCGTGGCCTTTGCTGTGGACGAGCCGGACAAGACCGGCGCGTACATCAGCCTGAGTTGCTATTACCACGATACCGCCGAGCACACGCCCGTCCCCTTGCTGAACGGCCTCAAGCCCGGTGGGTTCACGGTGCGAGGCGTGGGGTGCTACAACAACGCCCACATTGTCGCCACCAGTCCGGCTCTGATCGGCCTCACCGACGCCGACCTCTCTGGCTGGAGCTGCTCCGTCCATGAGGCCTTTGACAAATGGCCGGTGGACTTCGCAGTGCTGGCTATCGCCAAGGACATCGGTTCCTCCTATACGGCTCCCGATGGCACCCAGGGCACTCCGTACATCCTCGCCCGGGGTGAGAAACTGACGGTCATCAGCGACATTAAGCTGGATCCGAAGGAAGACACCAATCCCGTGGGCACCAACCATACCGTCACCGCAACGGTCATAGAGGACGGCAAACCGGTGACGGGCACCCTGGTTACATTCAAGGTGCTGGACGGCCCGCACGCCGGCCTCAGCGGCACGGCCGTGACCTCTGGTCTCGGCAAGGCCAGCTTCACCTACAAGGGCACGAAGCCCGGCAAAGACTTCATCGTAGCTACCTTCGTGGACTCTGAAGGCAAGACCCAGTCCTCGGGCGTGGTAACCAAGGTTTGGAATGCAGTGGCGGTCACGGTCACGGCGACGCCTATTGGCTGCGCGCCTCTAGTGGTGACCTTTGTTCCGCCCTCAATCAGCGCGGCTCCTGGGTCTACCGTGTTCATGGACGAGACCATTCTTGTCCCGCCGGGCACAGCGCCAGGGCACTACGAGTGCAGCGTGGCCTTTAGCGCCAATGGCGTCATCTTTGCCTACCAGACCATCGTCATTGATGTGGTGAAGCCCGGCAAGGTGGAGCCGCCGGTGGTTCATGCCACCATTGAAAGCGGCGATGTTTTCGTCGTGAATAAGCTCATCCCCCTGCCCAGCAAGCTGCCCAAGCCACCGCTGGTGGCTTCCTACCAGGCTGGCGCCAAGGAGCGCGTGGGCGCTCCCGGGAACACTGTAGAAGGGGAGTCCCACGGCACCCTGCAAACGATAGACCTGACCACAGGTCTGACGCCTGTTGACCTGGTCAATGCCCTCCTGGGCGCAGGCATACCCGTGTCCGGCGTAACCTACACCGGCGTGCCTCGGGCCGCAGGCGTGCTGTCCCATGGCGCTGGCGTCATTGGGCCAGAGTCCGGGGTCATCCTGAGTTCCGGCTCCATCGCCAATATCATCGGTCCCAATACGGTCCACAACGTGTCCGATGCCACCGGTTCTCCCGGTGATCCACTATTGGATGGACTGTCGGGGTTCTCAACCTTTGACGCCTCCATCCTGGAGTTTGACTTTGTGCCGTCCTCCAGCACAATCTCCTTTGAGTACGTGTTCGGCTCGGACGAGTACAACGAATGGGTGGGCTCGCCCTACAACGACGTGTTCGCCTTCTACGTGAATGGCGTGAACTGTGCTGTGCTGCCGGGCGGCAGGCCCGTGTCCATCAACACCGTCAACGGCGGCAACGCCGGCACCCTACCCAGCAATCCTGGGTTGTACGTCAACAACGACCCCTTTGATGCGCCCATCGCTCCGTCGCCCCTGCGCAATACGCAGATGGACGGCTTGACCAAGATTCTGGGCTGCCAGGCCAACGTGAATCCTGGCGTCAAGAACCACATCAAGCTCGCCATAGCGGACGCCAGCGACCGCATCTACGACTCCAACGTTGTCATCAGGGCGGGCAGCTTTGTTGACAAGCCGTTGCCCGATAAGGACAAGGACGGTATCCCGGATGTGTTTGACAACTGCCCGGACGTGCCGAACCCCGACCAGAAGGACTCCGACAAGAACGGCATCGGCGACGCCTGTGAAACGCCGGTAGAGGCGGTGGTCACCTATATCCCCGTGGGCTGCGCCCCGCTGAAAGTGACCTTTGAACCCAAGTCCATCAAGGCGTTGCCCGGCTCCACCGTGCCCATGAAAGAGACCATCGCCGTTGCCGCCGGCACGCCGCCACAGGAGGTGGAGTGCTACATATCCTACCGGGTCAACGGCGTGGAGTTCTTCCGGCAGTTGCTGATCATTGAGATTATTTCGCCGCCCGCTCAGTACACCACCAAAGGCCAGGGCACCCTCTTTACAGAGCAAGGCCAGGTCAAGACCTCCTTCTGGGCCCGATTGAGCGACAACGGCAAGGGCGTCGTCGGCGCTGACGGCGAGATCACTGTCTTCTTTGGCAAAGGCCAGCGGCTGGACGGCACGGTCCAAATGGTCAAAGTCTTCAACCTGGAGAAGCTGTCCAGCACCTTTGACGGTGCAGCCTTCACTGGCTTCGGTGATGTGAACAAGATGCCCGGCTTCAAGTTCTTCGCGGAAGCCGTGGACACCGGTGCGCCTGGCAGCGGCAATGACCTGTTCGGCGTGACCATTTGGGGCCCGGACGGCAAAAAAATCCTCTCCGTGCCGGTGATGAACCTGGATCTGGGTGATGTGAAGGCCAATCCGTCGCCCAACCTGGTCCGGAATGGCGGCTTTGAGGCCGGCACCTTTGACCGCTGGGGCCAGATGAACAGCGGTTCAGGCGGTTGGGCCATCAACGATGGCAAGTTTGACCCGCCAGGGCCAGCCGGTCCGCAGAAACCCTATGACGGCAACTTCTCTGCGGAAAGCTGGCAGACCGGCGCAGGTAAGCATTCCTTGATTACGGAAGTAGGGATGCCCGCTTGGATGCCTGCGGCCTACCTGAGTTGGGCCCATAAGATCCAAAACTGGGCGCCTGTGTTCTCCGACCATAACCAGGAGTTCAGAGTCCAGATCTGGGATACCGATAACCATCTCTTGGAGGAGGTGTTCTCCACCAAGGCAGGCGACCCGCTCATGACGGGCTGGCAGTTCCGCGTGGTGGACATCTCCAAGTACATTGGCAAGCCTATACGTATCGCCTTCACGGAGGAGGATAACCTCAGTTTCTTCAATGTCCAGGTGGACAATGTGGCGGTTACACTTGCGCCGCCTCCCAGTGTCGCCGATGAAGCTGCCGATGGCGGCAGCGGCTCGGGTGGCTCCACGGGCGGCGGGGCTGCCGGCGGCGGGAGCTCGGGTGGTTCCACAGATGGCGGCAGCACCGATGGCGACCAAGGCGGAAGCTCTGGCGGCGACGCCGGGTCGGACGCCGGCAGTGGCGACACGACGGGCGGCGATAGTACCTCTGGCGGCAGCCCGACGTCCAACTATGGCGCTGAAGCTCCTGACAAGTATCCAACTAAGGCGACTGAGCCTACCCAGGAACAGAAGGTGGAGCAGGCGACCCAGACGGTAGCCGATGCCGTCGCCAAAGCCGAAGCCATCAAGGAAGCCCTCACCGGCGGCGGTGGCAAAGTAGAGGCCACCGTGCCCGTGAGCGCGCCTGCCTCACCGGAGGTCGCAGCTCCTGCCCCAATCAGCGCGACACGCGATGGCGATGAGGATGAGGACCAACCGAAGAAGAAGAGCAAGAGCCATCGCTAACCACTAGGTCAGTAGATCACAGCAGCCAGTCCCGACTAGTCGGGACTGGCTGCTTTTTGAGCTTACGGCTTTCCCCGGAACGAAAGCCTCGTGCGAAGGGACTCGCAGGATGTATGATGAACCCAGCCATTCTCTAAAACGCAAAAGGCCCTAGCACCAACATGGCCGCAGAAACGCTTCCTCAGCCAAACGCAGACATCCGACCGCGACTCCCCGCGTGGTTCAAAGTGCGCGCGCCCGGCGGCGAGCAGTTCATCCAACTCCGCAACCTGTTGCGCGGCAACGAACTACATACCGTGTGCGAAGAGGCCCATTGCCCCAACATCGGCGAGTGCTGGGAGCAGCGTAGCGCCACCTTCATGGTCCTCGGCGAGATCTGTACCAGGGCCTGCCGCTACTGCGCCGTGACCTCTGGCAAACCCCTGGGCTTAGACCTTGGCGAGCCGGACCGCTTGGCGGCGACGGTGGAGCGTCTGGGCTTGCGCTATTGCGTCATCACTTCGGTGAACCGCGACGACCTGCCCGATGGCGGCGCGTTCATCTTCGCCCAGTGCGTCCAAAAAATCCGAGAGCGTGTGCCGGACTGCAAAGTAGAGGTGCTCATCCCTGACTTCAAGGGCATGGGCCTGCGAGGAATGATTCTCGCCAAGCCGGACGTGCTGAACCACAACATTGAGACGGTGCGCCGCGTGTTCCACGGTGTCCGCCCCAAAGGCAGCTACGACTACTCTCTGGAGCTGCTGCGGCGGGTGAAGCAGTTGGACCCAGGCATGGTCACCAAGTCCGGCATGATGGTGGGTTTAGGAGAGACGTATGACGAAGTGCTGGACACCATGCGGGACCTGCCCGCTGTGGACATTGACCTGCTGACCATTGGCCAGTACCTGCGCCCCAGCCAGAAGCACACGCCCATTGACCGCTTCTACACGCCCCAGGAGTTTGCGGCGCTGCGAGACGCCGGCCTCAGCATGGGCTTCAAGCACATCGCCGCCGGCCCCCTAGTGCGCTCCTCCTACCATGCCGAGGAGCAGCACGGAGCGGCAGTAGGTTGAGGAGGGCAGAGGGGCAAAGCCCCTCTGCCGGGAGTCTGAGGGTGTCCCTCAGCCTACT
>ORJL011741888.1_pt1 | contig 10804 bp, 12 predicted proteins | sample 1779941 | NCBI WGS metagenome assembly ORJL01 (sample SAMEA104232317, study PRJEB22302) | groundwater metagenome | biome: forest; feature: aquifer; material: groundwater | place: USA | collected 2011-08-07 | depth 5.8 m | reverse complement strand
TGTATTTTGTATTGAGTTTTTGGGATCAAATATACGAATATGCGGTCCGCCTCCTTGCCCCGCGCCCGTTACAAATTCTATATCGCTGTCGGTATCAAAATTTCCTGCCGCAACAGAAGTTCCAAGTATAAGATTACCGTAAGGCAAAGTTTCACCGGAAAGCGCGGGTGGAATTGTTGGCGTACTAATATGCGTTGCCGCTTTTAAGCTTTCATATGGATTGATAACAGTTCCATCCGGAGCGTGTATTTCAAAATGCAGGTGCGGAGTAGAATTTTCGGCATTTCCGCTGTCTCCCATCCAACCTACTAGCTGTCCTTTTACTACCGCGTTTCCGCGGCTCATGTCCGGAGCAAAAGCAAACATTGGCCCGCCTAAACCGTTATCGGTTCCGGGCGTGTCGTCATTAATATGTAAATATCTATAGCTGTAGCCATCTTTATCTCGTATGTGTAACGCATAACCCCAGCTAGCTTCGGGAACAGTAATAAATGAAACAGTTCCGTCTGCTGCGGCGATTAAAGGTATCATCTTTTTGCCCATAATATCATTGCCTTCGTGTGTGCGGCCCCCTGAGCGCGGGTCGCCAAAGTCATTACTGAATGATGTTAGTCCGATAACGGGGAATATAATAGGGCGCACTATTTGCGCCTGCGTTTGAGTTACCGCAAAAAAGTATGGTGATAAAACAATAAATATGGCCATTAATCGTATAAAGCGGGTCATAAGCGTATTATACACGACGTTCTTGGGTTTGCTTGCTTACAAGGCGGTTTAGGAATTCGCCTGGATTCCCAGCATAAAAACGGGTATACTTCGATAATAATATTACTAAATTTAAAATAATTATATGAACAAAAATAAATTAATCTTGGCTTTTGGAATCATAGTGGCTTTGGCGGGTTTAGGAATTTTTATCTTAATGCAAAATAATAGTCCGGAAATAACGCCGCCGCCTTCCGCTCAAGAAAATATAAATGAGAATATTGATAATACGCAGACAGCAGAAGAGACGATAGAGAAAGATGGCCCAATGCCTTCTGCTGAGGAAGATATAACCGATAAAGAGATTGTTATTGTAGGAAGTAATTTTAAATTTGATGTAACTGAAATACGCGTTAAAAAAGGCGATACTGTAGAAATAACACTTAAAAGCGAAGGTGGTCCGCATGATTTCAAGATTGACGAGTTAAGTGTAGCCACAGAAATAGTTAATCCGGGAGAGATACAATCCGTGCAATTTGTCGCAAATCAAGTAGGACAGTTCGAATACTATTGTTCCGTGGGTAATCATAGGCAAATGGGCATGAAAGGAATGCTTATCGTTGAAGAATAAAAATGGGCACAAAAAAATTATTTTATGAATTTAAAGAGAACCACATCAATAATTGCTATTTTGGCTATAAGCGGGCTATTAGTTGGAGTATTTTTTATAATGAATAATCGCCAAACCGCCCAGGAAAGCGCATCATTACCCGTTTCGCAAATAGAAGAGACCCCGCAGATTTCTCAAGTGGAGATAGAGGACGTGCACGATGTTTCAATTCAGGCTTTGTCGGAAAAAGATTTTGATGGACGCGATTTGAAGCTTGTTCGAGTTTTAAGCGATAATGAAAGCTATACGCGTCATTACATTACATATAAAAGCGGAGAGTTGACCATATCGGGGATAATGAATATTCCTAAGGGGAAAGGTCCGTTTCCTCTTTTGGTTCTAAATCACGGATATATTGATCCGGCAATTTATACTAACGGTCGCGGCCTCAAACGTGAGCAGGATTATCTTGCTCGCCAGGGATATGCTGTTGTTCATTCTGATTACCGTAATCACGCGGAGTCTACTAAAACAGAAAGCGCTGATCTTAGTTTTCGTTTCGGCTATACCGACGACGTTATCAATGCGATTTTAGCAGTACAAAAAGCAAATCTGCCAAATATAGATGCGCAAAACGTCGGGATGTTGGGGCATTCAATGGGCGGGGGCGTAGCCCAGAATGTTATGGTTATTAGATCGGATTTGGTTAAGGCGGTTGTACTTTTTGCTCCGGTAAGCGGGGACGCCCGGCATAATTTTGAGCGTTGGATAGTTAGGCGGCCTGAAGTAGCGCAAATTATTCTAGCGACTTATGGGAGTCCGGAACAAAAGCCTGTATTTTGGAACAATATTTCACCCGTTAATTTTTTAAGTAAGGTTTCATCTCCTGTTATGATACATCATGGTACCGCGGACGATTCAGTGCCAATTGAGTGGTCAAAAAATCTGGACGATAAACTTAAAATTGCAGGCAAAGATGTCGTATTTCATATTTATGAAGGGGAGCCGCATGAATTTGCTATAGCGTGGTCGCAGGTCATGAAGAGAACCACAGATTTTTTTGATCTCAATCTTAAAAAATAAGCAATATGCTACACTTATTTTAGTAAATTATGTTTTTAAAACTTACCCCCAAAACCATAGGTTTTTTACAGGCTCTTGGTCTGGGCGCATATATTGCGCTTATAGCTTTAGCTATTAATTTTTTATCTCAGTATGCACCCGAACAAGACAATAAGATTTTAGCTCCAATTACTTTCCTGCTTGCTTTTGTTATTTCCGCGCTTATTTCTTCAGCGCTCATATTGGGTTATCCAGTAATTCTTTTCTTTGATGGCAAAAAAAGCGAAGCAATAAAAATAGTAGTATGGAGCGCTATCTGGCTTGTAATTTTATTAGGAATTATGGTATTTGGTTTGTTTTGGTTGGCGTAGCAAAGAACAAAAGTTAAGTTATGAAGGAAAATAATATAAAAAAAGACGAGGAATTATCTCCGGAATTATATAAAGTAGCGCGGCAAAAAGGAACAGAAGCACCATTTACCGGTGAGTATTGGAATAATCACGAGCATGGCATGTATCATTGCGTAATATGCGGCAACGAACTTTTTTCTTCAGAAACAAAATTTGATTCCGGTACAGGCTGGCCCAGTTTTACCCAGCCGGCAAATTTGGAGAATATAGAATTAAAAGAAGATTTAGATTTAGGCATGAAGAGGACAGAGGTTGTATGTAAGAAGTGCGGCGCGCATTTGGGACATGTTTTCAATGGCGGCCCCGAAGAAAAAGGAGGTAAACGATATTGTATTAATTCAGTTTGTCTTAATCTGAAAAAAGAGGAATAGGTAAACTTATTTGTGAATATTGGTGATTTATTTTGTATATAAAAACCCCGATTGTTAGAATCGGGGTTATTTTTTATTAAATTATTCTCCGGCAAACAGGAGCTCTTCAGATTGTTCATCTTGCGGCCATTTACCTTCATGCTTGCCTTCAAAGGCAGCAAATAAGCGTTCAATAGCCAAATGATACGCACCCATCCGTAACGGAGCATTGTATCGTTTTGATGTTCTTACAACTTCTGTAGTATTTGTCTGCATTCTATTTTTGAGACGGGTTTTTATATCGCTTAGCGGAAATCTTTGGGTGCGCGTATTTTGCAACCATTCGTAGTAAGAAACAGAAACGCCACCGGCATTGGCTAGAATATCGGGTATGCAGATAATTCCTGATTCGTTAAGTATATTATCTGCATCCGGATCTGTCGGTCCGTTGGCCAGTTCAAGTATTGCTTTGCCTTGAATGCCTGAAGCGTTAGCTGACGTAATCACATTTTGTATGGCTGCGGGAACCACTAAGTCGCATGGTAATGCAAGTAATTCTTGAGATGTTAATTTATCGCCTTCGGGATAATAAATTACCGAACCGGTATCTTTATCTGTTCCGGCAAGCATTTCGGCATTTAGTCCGTTAGGATTATATATCCCACCCGCGCTGTCACTTACAGCGATTATATCAATATCAAATTGATGGGCTAGCGCGATAAAATTTGCGCCTGCGTTGCCGAACCCCTGGACGACGGCTTTAAGTCTTCCTTGTGGAAGCAAACCCTCTTCGCGTAATCTTTCTACAACATATAATCCGCCCAAAGCCGTAGCGATTTTTCTTCCTTTTACGCCGTCACTGCCATGCGCAACGGGTTTGCCGGTTACCACGGCATCCGGATGAGGAATATGGCGACCTTGATTCATGCTGATATATTTATTCGCGATAACACCCATAATGCGGGAATCGGTTCCCATGTCGGGGGCAAGTCTGTCCAAGAGCGGACCAATGCTGTCACCCAACTCTACGATAAGGGCTTCGGTAATTGTTTTAATATCTTCAAAGGAATAACTTTTTGGGTTTAAAGCAACGCCGCCTTTTGCTCCGCCAAATGGAAGCATGACAACAGCGTCTTTAAGCGTCATTTCAAAAGCTAAGCCCTTGATAAGATCAGTTGTAACTTCAGGGTGATATCGAAGACCGCCACCGTAAGGCCTCAACCCGGTTGAATATGGATTGCGATGTTTTGCCCGAACTGCAAAAAAGTGATGGTAATTGCCGTCGCTTAATCTTGTCCGAAGCGTCATTTCTTCAACGCGTTTGAATGTCAGAAGTTCTTCAACCAACCAAGAATCCCATTGCGATTGGGCTTCTAATGCCTGGTTTACATTGTGCATAACATGATCAAGAAGGGAGGAGCCGTCTTTGGTCATTTTTATGATTCTCCTTTATATTCTAAGAGCTGTAGTTGTTATAGAATAGCTTTTTGGTTAGCGCAAGAGTCTGATGTATGATATCTTTTAATTGAATATTCATTTTTATGAGCGAAAAAGAAACAAAATTTAATCCCGAGGCAGAATCCAATCTTACTGTAAATGAATATGAAAGATTTGGAGGCCATGTGCGGGAAATTATCGGTGGTCCCGCTAAAATTAATGCTCCAGCTTTCAGACAGGAAGAAGAAAATGGTTATCCGCAAAGATATGTATCTGATATTGAATATACTGCCCCGAATGGAAATAAAATATCTTTGGCGACGCTTGTGCCAAGAAATTGGATAGTTACTACCACCGAACAAGGCGATGTGTTTATTGCGGATATAGCTTTACGTCGCATAGTGTATGGTCAAAGGCACGATACCAGTGTTTTTTCTCCGGCTTCTCCCAAAGGCTATACAAGCCCGTTCTCTCCGGAAATAACCGATGTAATAAAATTCGAAGAAAAATATAAGGAATTGATTCCCGAAGGTCATTTTGTTCATCAAAACGAACCCATTCCGGCAGCAGAATCAAAAGGTTTTTTTATGCGCTTATTGCACGAGATTGGCCATGCCGAAATTTTTGATGGTATGAGTCAAGAAGAAAGAGAAGAGTTTGCGCGAAGAGGAGGACAAGTATTGTCTAAACGCCCCAAAGATTATTCTTCAAAAGACCGGGATGAGTATGAAAATGTTATTATGAATAATGAGAGGGGCGCTTGGCAGTGGGCTTTATTAAAATTGGAAGAACTGCGCGCGCAAGGAATTGATCTTGCCCCGGAATTCAGCACCAAGGAAGAAATGTTAGCGGGCATTGAGGGAAATCTTAAAAACCACGCAATTTACGCCGAAGGGTCGCCGCCGGAAAAATTAATTAATTCGCTAATTACGGCCAAATACTTAGATGTTAAATAACATTTATCAATTGAATATAACTGTTTTTAATTTATTGGATATCATTATCGTGGCGGTATTGGTGTATATTCTCCTTATTTGGTTGGAGCAGACCCGTTCGCGAAGCATAATTGTAGGCGTGTTCATTGCGGGGGCGGTTTATCTATTTGCGGTAAATTTTAATTTACGGGTTACGTCTTTTATATTTCAGGGATTCTTTTCAATATTTTTGATTGCGCTTGTCATTATTTTTCAGGCAGATATCAGAAGATTTTTTGAGGCTATAGGTGTTTGGGGAATAAAAAATAGATTTAAACATAATGCTGCGACTACTATTCAAGTTGCCGTTGTTGATACGATAATAAAGGCTGTTGATAATTTATCTTCCAAAAAAATGGGAGCTTTACTTGTTATTCGGGGCGGCGAGCCAATAGAACGTCATTTAAATGGTGGCGTTGTGTTAAATGGCCAGTTAAGTATAAATTTGCTAGAAAGTTTATTTGATGATAATTCTCCTGGCCACGACGGAGCCGCTATCATAGAGAATGATATTTTAACAAAATTTGGAGTTCATCTGCCGTTATCAAAAGATATAACACAGATAAAAAGTCACGGCACTCGTCATGCCGCCGCTTTGGGATTATCCGAACGAAGCGATGTTTTTATTATTGTGGTATCCGAAGAGTCCGGGGATATTTCTTCGGCGCTTGACGGTAAACTTGAAAAATCAGAAGATTTGGGGAAATTGCGTGAGGCGATGGAACATTTTTATAAAGAAAAATATCCTCAAAAACGATGGCAAAGTTGGGAAGGATTTATCAAGAGACATTATCTGGAAAAAATAATTTCAGTACCGATAGCTTCTATAATCTGGTATCTTTTCGGAAGAGGTTAAAGTTCAGTTTAAAGTGAAAACCCCGCTTCAATTAGCGGGGTTTTGTATTTACAAAATTATTGTTTGTTTTCTATCCGGGCCAAGAGAGATATATTTAATGGGGGTATAGACTTGTCGTTCGATTAACCTTATATAATCTCGTACTGCCGAAGGTAATTCATCCAGTTGCCTTATGTCCTGAAGCTCCTGGGACCATACTCGTAAATCATTAACGTAACTTACCTTTTCGTCTGAGCCATAGAATATTCCTACGCTTAACCGATCTAACGACGTCAAGATATCTAGCTTGGTTATTGCTAGCTCGCTTATGCCATTTCTGTTGATTGCCTCGCCTAGCGAAACGAGATCCAGCCATCCGCACCTCCGTGGTCGCCCGGTTGTAGCGCCATATTCTTTGCCTTTTTCTCTAACTAGCCCGGCAGTTTCTGTATCCATCTCGGTGGGGAAGGGTCCTTCACCTACACGCGTACTATAGGCCTTCGTAACACCTATAACTTTATCAATTCTTGTCGGAGGAATTCCTGATCCTTGGCACGCAGCGGCAGTTCCGCAACCCGAAGAAGTAACATATGGATAAGTTCCGAAATCTATATCAAGCATAGCGCCCTGTGCGCCTTCAAGTATTATTCTTGAATTATCGTTAAGAGCTTGCATGAGAAGCTTATATGTATCTGCGATATATGGTTTTAATAATTCTGCGTATTTGAGATATTTATCCAGAACGTCTTGCGGCCAAGTTATTTTATCTTTGGAATCTAAGGCCTTGAGAATCGCGGAATTTTCTTCGTGCGCAATACGGAATTTTTTAACAAAAGTATCTTTGTTCAACATATCGCCCACACGCAATCCGTTGCGTGAAACTTTGTCAGACATTGTGGGGCCGATACCGCGAAGCGTGGTACCAATTTTGTTTGTTCCGCGTTTTTCTTCTTGAGCACGGTCGCGCATTATATGCCAAGGCATAACAAGATGGGCGAGTGTGCTGATTAGAAGGCGCCCGTTTAAATCCAGGCCCGTCTTTTTCAGTTCATTTATTTCAGTCAAAAGAGCTTCGGGATTAACTACCACGCCGTTGCCTATGACGCATTTGGTTGACGGATAAAATATGCCCGAGGGTATTAAGTGAAGGGCAAATGTACCATGCTCATTTACTATGGTGTGTCCGGCGTTGTTGCCGCCGTTGAAGCGGACAACATAGTCGGCATTTTCAGCAAGCATATCAACTATTTTGCCTTTGCCTTCGTCGCCCCATTGAGCTCCCAAGACTACCGTAACAGGCATTTGTGTCTCCAATTTAATTATCAAAATACAGCTATTTATTTATATAACTTTAATCGTGCTTAGTTGCAAATCATAAACGATTAATTAATGCAGCGGTTTACCTTCGCGACTAGTTGCGGAAATGATCGTTAACATCCGCTCAGCACGCCACCTCTCGGTGAACTCGCCTTAGCTACGCTCCGGCTCAGACAGCACCTCCGATGGCTACTTCGCGGGTTAACTTCCATTTTCTCACAATGTCGCTCAGGAAAACCGCCGCATTATATAGCTTAGAATCATTTGGGTTTGTATTTGGGTTTGGTGCTCATAGCGGAAGTTGGTTTGCGCGATAATGCTGCAAATAAATAAAAGATGCGCAACCGTCTTGAGCAACATTACGAGGAGACATAAATTGTCCCGTTTCGCAGGGCACCGAGAAGCATTGTTTGAGGAGGGAAGCGACGAGTTTGCTGTATGGTGCCTTGCGAAACGTCTAGACAATGATTGTCCCCGCAGAAGTTGCGAAAGATGGATTGCGCATCTATATGCATTGTGGATAACTCGTCTTGCTATAAATTTATGAAAGAGCGAAAATGAGCATGTAGATTCTTTCTACACCCCACTCGCTCTTTCGCCCTCACAGGCACCCAACCAAACCAACACCCACTCGTTCTTTCCAACACAACCAACAACACAATCCAACCCCCGGGGACCCCATAATAAGGCCCCCTTTTTCTTACTTATTTATCGTCTGCAAAGACGATTTTTTGTTTGAATGTTGATTATTTTTTTTACAATGTTACCATCGTATTAAATCTAAAAAGTTCTTTATTAGGAGATAAAGTGGCTAAGCCATATAATCCGACAAAAAGAGAATTTATTTCTTGGTTTGTGGGAATAATCCTGGCCATATGCGCATTCGTATATCTGGATGCGACTAAGGATCCGATAGGCTTTTTCTTAATATTGGTTTTGGCTAATATTGTTGGACTTATCCATTTTTATTATTTAACGCGTTCATATTCAGATAATAATGAGAACTAATATATTTCCGGCTTTGGTTTAAAGATCAAAGCTTTTATTTTTTAAAGCACGGGCTTGCCCAGCCTAATTTTTATATTAAAAATTAGAGCTGGGTTGCTTTTTTGAGTTTTTTGATTAAACTTAAAATAATATAGTTTATTGAAAAAGGGGAGCAACATGCGCCTTTCAAACAGACTTTTTAAAATTTTACCGGCAATTGCAGCGCTTTTCTTTGGCATCGGCATGTATTTACACGATTTAGCAAATAATCCCGTCATAGAAATTACTTTTTTAAGCATAAGCGTTTTGATCGCTCTTTATATGGGAGTTGGCATTTTTATTCAACAGCAAAAAATATTGCAGGTGTTAGAAGACAAAAATAAGAAATAAACATAAACCGCCCCAAACCCGGCGGTTTTTATTTTTGTATATTGCGCTTTATTTTTATATAATGCATCCTAGTATAATAAGATTAATTTCAAGCTATGTCTCAATATTACAACGCCCAAAGAGTAAGGGGATTATACGACCCCAAGTCAGAAAGCATTTTTAGGTTATCAAGATCAAAAATAGCTCTTTTTTTAGAGTGTCAGCGCTGCTTTTTTATGGATCGCCGCCGTGGGGTAGCACGGCCGCCCGGTTTCCCTTTTTCCTTAAATAGCGCCGTAGATACATTACTAAAAAAAGAATTTGATACTCATCGCCTGAGCAAGACAGTCCACCCGCTTATGAAAGCCTATGGCGTGGATGCGGTTCCTTTTGATGACCCGCGCATGGATGAATGGCGAGATGCCTTACGTCGCGGTATAACTTATCATCACGAACCCACTAATTTTTTGATCACAGGTGGCGTGGATGACGTTTGGGTTAATCCAAAGGGCGAGCTTATTATTGTTGATTACAAGGCCACTTCAAAAGAAGGTAAAGTTAATCTTGATGCGCAGTGGCAGGATGGCTATAAGCGTCAGATGGAAATTTATCAATGGCTGTTTAGAAAAAATGATTTTCGTGTCTCTTCAGTTGGTTATTTTGTTTATTGTAACGGAAAAACCGATCGCAGGGCTTTTGACGGAAAATTAGAATTTGAAATTGATCTAATACCGTATCAAGGAGATGATTCGTGGATAGAGAGCGTTCTTATTAAAATTCACGACTGTTTGAAACAAGACATTATTCCCAATGCGGCTTCAGAATGTGATTACTGCGCGTATATAGATTCAATCGGGAAACAGAAATAGTTAAAAGGGGATATTGCTATAATTGAAAATATAGTGTATAATTAATATATAATAATTAAATTAATTTTTATGCCAGGATTATTTGAGAGATTTCACGGCGAAAGCCCCGAAGATTATCTTAAAAAAGTAAAAGCTCAAGGAGCCGAAACTTCTGAGGTGTCTAAACCCGAATCCGAAGTAGTTGTTCCGCCTTCCGCAACCCATGTAGAATCTATCGAAGCATGGCAAAATCAGCCCGATGCAAACGATCCTGCTTCTCGTGCGGCAGATAGAATAGCGCTTGAGAGGGCAAAAGAAGTTGAACAGGCGCAGGCAGAAGGACAGGCAGAAACACCGGAAAAGTCCAACTAAACGAATGTTGATTATAAGGAAAAAGTCTCGCTATGGCGGGACTTTTTTTCGTCGAATAATATTTAAAAATAAGGTAAAATAAGCTAATGCAGAACGAAAAAGAATTGGTGTTTCCGCAAGGATTTTATTGGGGTAGCGCAACAAGCGCTCACCAAGTTGAAGGCATGAACGCCAACAGCGATTGGTGGGCATGGGAACAGGAAGAAATAAAAAAAACCCTGCCGAAGATAAAAGATTTATCCGCTAAAGCTTGCGACCATTACGATTTGTTTGCCGAGGATTTTGACTGGGTTAAAAATCTAGGTCAGAACGCTCACCGTTTAAGTATCGAGTGGGCTCGTCTTGAACCCGAGCCGGGCAAATGGTCACAGGAAGTTGTGGGTCACTATCGTGATGTTTTTGCGGCTTTGCGTGAGCGCAAAATAGAACCTTTTGTTGCCGCTATGCATTTTACTTTGCCTCGTTGGCTTGCGGATAAAGGCGGATGGCTAAATCCGGACGCTCCTCTATATTTCAAGAATTATGTTA
>ORJL011469225.1_pt1 | contig 10804 bp, 8 predicted proteins | sample 1779941 | NCBI WGS metagenome assembly ORJL01 (sample SAMEA104232317, study PRJEB22302) | groundwater metagenome | biome: forest; feature: aquifer; material: groundwater | place: USA | collected 2011-08-07 | depth 5.8 m | reverse complement strand
GCCCGCAGGGTGGTGGTGGTGGCCGCGGTGGGCCTCGCGGTGGTGGTGGCGGCGGCGGCGGCAGGGGGTGATCCTGCCCTAGCCGGACGGCCTACGCCGACCCGGCCTGCAACAAAAACGTAAGTCTGAGGGCGCCAGGGTGGGGCGCCCTCACTCTTTACCTGCCTCTCTTTGACATTTCCCTCCGCTCCTTCAATAATGGATGATTCCCTCAGCTGGCGTCACGGCTAAGTCCGTATGCGGGAGGCCCATATGCGCATAGGTGCCCACGTATCCACAGCCGGCGGCCTGGACAAGGCTGTCGACCGCGCTGCCGAGCTTGGCGCCGAGGCCCTCCAGTGCTTCTGCTCCTCGCCACAAGGGTGGGCCTTCAAACCCATACCGGATGCTCAGGCAACCGCGTTCCGCCAGAAGGCGCAGGCCGCCGGCATTGGGCCCGCCTTCCTGCACGGCATCTACCTGGTAAACCTTGGCACTACCAATGAGGAGAACCTCGCCAAGGGCATAGACTCCTTGGCCAACTACATGAACGTTGCCTCCGCCATCGGCGCCGTCGGCGTCATCTTCCACGCTGGCAGCCATAAGGGCGCCGGCTACGACGGCATCTTCCAGCAGACCGTTGCCTCTTTGAAGACGGTGCTGTCCAGGTCGCCTGTCGACGTCTCGCTCATCATCGAAAACAGCGCGGGCATGGGCGACCACATCGGGTCCAAGTTCCATGAGATCGGACGCATCATGGACGCTGTGGGCGATTCTCGCTTGAAGGTGTGCCTGGATACCCAGCACAGCTTCGCCGCAGGCTACGACATCACAACGCGTGAAGGCATTGACGCTGTTATGAAAGAGTTCGACCTGGAGATCGGCGCGGACAACCTGGTCGCCGTCCACGCCAACGATTCCAAGGTAGCGCTGGCCTCCGGCGTGGACCGCCACGAGAACATCGGCGAAGGTCAAATGGGCGCCGACGCCTTCGTCGCCATCATGAAGCATCCCGCCTTCCAGGACGTCCCGTTCATCCTGGAGGTTCCCGGCTTCGAGAACAAGGGCCCAGACAAGCAGAACATGGACATCCTCCGCGACCTCCGTTCCAAAGCCGGCCTTTCGTCCTAGCGCCACTGTGGAGATGAGTAGGGTGGGTGAAACCCACCTTATCGCTATGCCCGCTCATCCTGAGCGACGTCGAAGGAAATGAGCGGGCCGTTCCTCTTCCCGTTCGTGGTGAGTCTGTCGAACCACGGCGAGAGAAGGGGCCCGTCTTCAGGAGGTCACAAGGGGCGCGGTCTCCTCACCCGTGTTGCCCATCCCCTCACATCTGGTATAGTGACCACGGGCAAAACACCCCTACGAAGCTGTCCCAGGAGATGAGGCAATGACCCAGCAGTCATCCCAGGCTAGAGAGCAAATCCTGGCCACCGTGCGCGACTTCGTCCAGCGAGACGTCCTACCCGTGGCCAGCCGCTATGAGCGTGACGACATCTACCCCCACGAGCTGGTGGAGCAGATGAAGGCGATGGGCCTTTTCGGCATCACCGTCCCCGAAGAGTACGGCGGCCTTGGCCTCGACTACACCACCTTTGCCATGATCTTCGAGGAGTTGGCCAAGGGGTGGATGAGCATGACGGGGATGATTGGCACCCACTCCATACTCACCTACGTGGCGTCCCACTACGGCACTGAGGAGCAGAAGCGCAAGTGGCTGCCCGGGCTGGCTCGCGGCGAGTATCGCGGCGGCCTGGCCCTCACCGAACCCAACGCCGGCAGCGATGTGGCCGCTATCCGCACCGCCGCTGTCCGCCATGGCGACCACTACGTTGTCAACGGCTCCAAGCTGTTCATCACCAACGGGCGCTACGGCAACGTATTCCTGCTCCTGGCCAAGACCTCCGTTGACGCCGAGCGCCCCCATCGCGGCATCAGCGCCTTCATAGCTGAGAAAGGGCCTGGCTTCACCGTGGGCCGCGACCTCGACAAGCTGGGATATCGTGGCCTGGACACCTGCGAGCTGGTATTCCAGGACTACCATGTGCCTGCGGAAAACCTGGTGGGCGGCAAAGAAGGGCAGGGCTTCTACCAGGTCATGGAAGGCTTGGAGACAGGTCGCATCAACGTCGCGGCCAGGGCTGTGGGCGTGGCCACGGCGGCTTTCGAGGCGGCCATCAAGTACGCCCAGCAGCGGAACACCTTCGGCCAGCCCATCGCCAACCACCAGGCCATCCAGCTCATGCTGGCCGACATGGCCACCAAGGTGCAAGCGTCCAGGCTCCTGGTGTACGATGCCGCCGCCAAGAAGGACCGCGGCGAACGGTGCGACCTGGAGGCAGGAATGGCCAAACTCTTCGCCAGCGAGGTGTGCGGCCAGGTGACCCTGGACGCCATGCGCATCCACGGCGGCTACGGCTACATCAAAGCCCTGCCCCTGGAGCGCTACTATCGCGATGCCCCGCTGATGATCATCGGCGAGGGCACCAACGAGATCCAGAAGGTCGTAATAGCCCGCAACCTCCTGCGCCGCTACGCCGTCTAGCCCTCGGATGGTAGAATGCGTGGCGTTGAGTATGCCTTCCTTCTCTGTCGTTGCGAGTCTCGATTTATCGAGACTCGCAATCTGGTGGGGAGGTGAATCCGTCCGCGATGGGTGTCCAATATCCCTGTAGGGAGGACTGATATGTCAATGCCTCTCTCCGGCGTTCGTGTGCTGGACCTGAGCCAGGTCATGGCAGGCCCATTCGCCTCCCGTACCCTGGCCGACCTGGGCGCCGAGGTCATAAAAGTAGAGCCGCCTGGCGTAGGAGAACCCTCCAGAAGCTTCCTGGCCTACACACTGAACGGCGAGAGTTTCTACTTCCTTGGCATGAACCGCAGCAAGAAGAGCATCACCCTCAACCTCAAGTCGCCCAAGGGCAAGGAGATATTCTACGGCCTCACCCGCCATAGCGATGTGGTGTTCAGCAACTTCCGTCCCGGCGTCCTGGCCGGCCTGGGTGTGGACTACGCTACCCTGCACAAGATCAACCCGCGCATCATCTGCTGCGAGGTTTCCGGTTTCGGCTCCTCGGGCCCGGAAGTCAACAAGCCGGCCTTCGACCCCATCCTGCAGGCAATGGGCGGCGTCTTGAGCCTCACCGGTGAGCCTGGCGGCACGCCTATGATGGTCGGCTTCCCCATCGCCGACGTCTGCGGAGGCTACGCCGCCGTCCAGGGCATCCTCGCAGCGCTGTACGCCCGTGAGCACACCGGCGAGGGCCAGGATATCGATATAAGCCTCCTGGACATCCAGCTTCACATGCAGTCACACATAGGCCAGTACTACCTCACCACTGGCGAGGTGCTGGAACCTCTGGGGCCGTACCTGCACATCAACGTACCCGCAGGCATCTTCAAGACCAAGTCCGGCTACGTCGTCATCAGTTGCACCATGCAACGCTTCTTCGAGAACCTGGTGACTGTCCCTGATTTCCACTTCCTTGCCGCCGACGACAGGTTCACCCAGAACGTGGGCCGCGTGCAGCACAAGGATGCTTTAATGCCCCTTCTGGAAAGCGTCTTCCAGACCAGGACCACCGAGGAGTGGTTGACCATCCTGGAGAAGGCCGACGTCCCAGCTGGCCCTGTGCGCAATATAGCGGAAGCCCTGAACAGCCCCCAGGCCGCATACCGTAACATGGTGGTGGAGGTGGAACACCCCAAGGCCGGCAAGTACAAGACCGTAGGTAACCCGCTGAAGATGTCCCAGATCCAGGAGGAAAGCTTTGGGCCTGCTCCTCTTCTGGGCCAGCATACCGAAGAGGTCTTGGGCGATTTGCTGGGCTACACTTCAGAAGACGTTCGCAAACTCAAAGAAGAGGGTGTGCTCTGAAGCGGTAGGTGTCGGAACTCATTCCAAGCCATGGCTAATAGCATGACGAACACAATTCAGATAAGGGAGTAGATATGGCAAAGCTTACCGGCGCTCACCTCTTCATCCGCTGCCTCAAGCTGGAGGGCGTGACGCGGATATTCACCATCGTGGGCGACACCATCCTCCCGCTGGTGGATGCCGCCGCCGATGAGGGCATCGAGTTCATAGATACGCGGCATGAGGGCGCAGCCATGCAGATGGCCGACGGCTACGCCAGGGTCACAGGCCGGCCTGCCGTGGCCATGGTCACCGGCGGCCCGGGGTTCTCCAACGCCATGTCCGCGTTGCCATCCATATACTCCGCCGAAAGCCCAGTAGTATTCGTGGCGGGCTGCGCCGAGCTGCCTGAGAAGGGCATGTACGCTTTCCAGGAGATCGATCAGGTCGGCATGGCGGCCCCCGTGACCAAAGGCGCATGGCTGGTCCATGATCGCCGCCGAATACCCGAGTTCGTGGCCACTGCCTTTCGCACCGCGCTGTCCGGGCGTCCCGGCCCTGTCCACCTGACAGTCCCTATGGACATTCAGGAGCAGGAGATATCCGAGGACGAGTTGCCCAGATACATGCCTTCGGAGTACCGCCACCAGGGACGCCCCCAGGGCGACCCTCTCTTGATTCAGCAGGCGGCGGACATCCTCGGCACCGCTCGCAAGCCCGTGATCGTGGCGGGCAACCCCGCTCGCTACTCCGTGACGCCGGAGCAGTTGCAGGCGCTGGCGGAGGCCACGGGCATACCGGTGTTCACCGTGGAGCAGGCCCGTGGGCTTCTGGACGACGACCACCCACTATGCTTCGGCTACGCCGATGGTGCGCTGAACCCTGTGGCGCGCCGCTTCCGCGAAGCTGATGCCGTGCTTCTCCTGGGCAAACGCCTGGATCAGCGGTACCGCTACGGGCAGACGCCGTTCTTCAGCGCGGACGCCCGCATCATCCAGGCCGACCCATCGCCGGCGGAGATCGGGCGCAACCGTGGCGTGGCTGTGGGTCTCCTGGGCGACCTTGGGGCTATTACGGAGCAGATCACATCCGCCGTCAGCCGGGGTCGCAAGCCCAGCGTGGCTCCCTGGTTGGCGCAGCTACGGCAGGACAGGGCCGCATCGCTGGAAAAGCTCCAGGCCATGGCCACTGGGGAGCAGCCGCTACATCCCTTGGATATATTTACCCAGGTCCAGCCTCTCCTGGACAAAGACGCTTTCATAGTCCTTGACGGCGGCGACTACGTTCAGTGGGGCCGTTCCTATCTGAAGGCGCATATGCCGGGACGTTTCACACGCCTGGGGCCTTTGGGCCACTTGGGTGCCAGCATCGCCTACGGCATGGCTGCTAAGGTCGCATACCCTGACAGCCAGGTGCTGGTGTTCATCGGCGACGGCGCCTTCGGCTTCCACGCCATGGAGTACGATACCTGCATGAGGCACAACCTGCCCATCACAACCGTCATGGGCAATGACTCCACATGGGGCATAGACAAGAACTTCCAGCTAACCTACTTCAATCGGGCTGTGGCCACTGACCTGCGTCCCGTCCGCTACGAGAAGGTGGTGGAAGCCCTGGGTGGCCATGGCGAGTACGTGGAGAAAGCTCAGGATGTAGGCCCCGCCGTGGAGAGGGCGCTGCGGTCAGGACGCCCGTCCCTGGTGAACGTGAAGGTGCGCTCCGTGATCAGTCCCCTGGCCGAGGCCATGATCAACCGCCACAGAGGTGGATAATCCGGTTCGCCTGACGCCTGTTGTCGGAGCTTAGACGCGCCTCCTCAGCAGTTGACAATCTAGCGCTTTTGCTACACATTGGTTAATTCACCTGTTTTTGAGGAGGCCCCTATGGCGCACTACGTTATCGAGGTGTCCCACACCGAGCAGGAGTGTCTTCGGGCGCTCCAGATGATTGTGGAGTATGGTTTGCATGTCCTCGACCATAGTTGGTTTGGTTGCAAAGCGGGCGTGCATACCGGCTGGGTGGATGTGGAGGCAGGCAGCCCTTCCGAGGCAAGGAACGTGCTGCCGCCCATGATACGGCCCAGTGCCCAGGTCGTGGAGGTGCAGAGGTTTACTGCGGCACAGGTAATGGGCGTGCACAAGAGCTAGCCCTCCGCCCTTGCGAGTCCCAATAGGTCTGGCCGGTTACTTTGCCTGGCCGCTGGACTTTTTCTGAGCTATGCCGGCCAGCAGGCGGCGCGCCTCTGCGGCGTTTCTATGCCCAGGGTCCACCTGAAGCGACACCTCTAGCATCTTTGTAGCCTGGTCCAGCATGTTCAGGTTAATATACGCGATACCCGCTATGAACAGAGTGTCCGCGGCGGCTGGAGGCGACGTTCCGGTTATGACCAGCGAACGTTGCAGTTCCGGCAGAGCGTCCTTCGGCTGCTGGAACTCAATGTAAGTAGCCGCCAGGTTGTTGTGGAGCACATAGTAGCCCGGCAGGAGGGCCGCAGCAACTTTCAGGTCGTTTATGGCGGTCTCCCTCCAAGTGTCGTCCGTTCGTGCCTGCTTAGTCGCGTACTCCGCCGCCTCTATCCACGCGCGTTGTGACAGTGGGTTCCGCTTGATGGCCCTCTGCACCGTCTGGTGTGCCTCGACGTCAAACCCCAGCAGATCCAGAGCTGCGGCCTTGCGCAACAGATGCCTCTCCGAGTCAGGTGCCAGGTTTATGGAGCGGTCCAGGAGCCGCAAAGCCTGTGGGTAGTCTCCTGTCTGGAATATGGTGGTGGACGGCGCGCTCACTGAGGCGGCGTACACGTATCTTCCGTTGGTCTGCCACAAGGCTATTGCCAGGAGCGCCGTCATAACAACGGCCTCCGCCACCCTGCGGCTCCCGGCTTTCTGTTTTGATTGTTCGGGGTCTGGAGAACCCACCGGCTGCGTCTTAATAGTGGTAGATTGCACCTTCGCGGCCACCGTTGGGAAAGCCACCAGTACCCCCGCCAGCAGCCAGAACACGGTCAGGTCCATCACCTGTGCCTTTCCCACCATCTGCTCCAGCACCCGTCCTGCCAGGGCCGACACAATGCCCAGGAGCGGGAGCGAGATGGCCGGCGCATAAGCCTCCCTCCGTGCAGCCCGCAGGAGCGCCACTGCTGCTGCAGCCAGTGCGGCCAGCAGCCCCAGGAAAGCAACCAGGCCCAACGCTCCTAGCTCCACAGTCTCTTGAAGGAAGAAGTTATGGGCGTGGTCCACCAGTCCGCTATCAAGCTGAGGCTCGTTTTCAGAGGCGTAGGCATTAGTGAACATTTCTGGGCCGTAACCCACCAGGGGCCGGAGCCACGGGAGGGACAGCGATGGCAGGTCGGGAAACTGGCTGGAGTCCAGCCATGGATGCGTGAGGATCACTTTGGCTGTGGTCTTCCAGATTACTCCTCGACCGCTCAGGTTTCCGCTCTGCACGTCCCCAATGGTGCTGATGGCGCGCGCGCCAACGGTCTCCTGAGGCTCCACGTTGCCCTGGGTGGCCACAACCACCAAAACCGTCACGGCTGCGGATATGACCACCACCGCCGCGGCCCTGGCAAGCCATCGGATTCCTAGAATCACCTGTGCCAGGGCCAGAAACACCACCAGGGCTAGGATCAGCCCTACCCATGGGCCTCGGCTCAAGGTGAAGGCCATCGCCAGGAACTCGATGGTGACTACGACCGATGCTGCCAGTATGTGCACAGGCCAACGCGTTGCCGTTCTCGTTGAGATGACCATGGCCAGGGTGAGGGGAATAGCTAGCAACAGATATGCCCCAGCGAACACAGGGTTGCCGGAAGTTGATTGTGCCCGATTGTCGCTTTGTTCCGCTGGGAGCATGGGATCGAAGCCATAGTGCTGTGATATGGCGTAGACGCTGACCACCAGGGTGGCTGCAGTTATCACCCATAGCAGGCGGCGTAACTGTGCAGGCCGCCGCAGATGAGTGGCCACCGCCAGGAACAGCACAAAGTAGCTGGCCACGTTGTAGAGGGCGTAGGTATCCCACCCCGGCTCGTAACCCCACAGGCTGACGCGCCAGACCGGAGACAGCGCTGTGGACAGCACGTTGACTCCAAAGAATAGGCCGGCTGCCAGCAGGACCCACTGTGCAGCGCTCTTCGGGCGGGCTGCTTTCAACCGTTGCCCCAGGGACGCTTGTGACCCGGTGCCTTCGCCGCTGGCACTGAGCGCCCACTCCCAGCACCATAGGGCCACCAGAACGATGGCCGTTCCCCGGAGCAAGGCTATCTTTGGTATCTGGACGTAGCCCACCATCGCCGTCGCCGGCGCCATTGCCACGGGGATCAGGCCCGCCGCAATAAGCCACATGGCCTCTTGGGCTCGCTGCACGTAGACTAGAGCATTGGTGGAACTACTGGTTCTGGCGTTAGCAGGTTTCAATTAACACCTTTCCCAACGGTATACTGGCTGTCCAGAGGCACGGTAGGCATTATATGCCTTTGCATGTTCCAAGGGGGGACGGCTTGTGGTACTGTTTTGTTGCTCTTGGTCTGCCGTCGTTCTGCGCGCAGCGAGCAATCTGGGGAGGTGGTATAAGCAGATGCCATGAGGAACAGGCTGCATCATCATGGCGTTTCCTGCTACTACGGGTCGCCTACCAACCTAACGATAACAAAAAGAAAGCATGCTCAGGGGCATACCGGCCCCTGGTCTGGCTGACGGGTGTTGCCCAATGGTTCGATTATCTAGACAGGACTTTGAACGGCTGGTGCTGAAGGCGCTGGACGAGTTGCCTGCGCCTATCCGCGCCAGGCTGGACAACGTGGACGTGTTGGTGAAGGAGTGGCCTAGCCGCGACGACCTGGCTCAGGGTGGCCTCCAGGACCGGCACGAGCTTTTTGGCCTCTACGAGGGCATTCCGCTGGTGGACCGTGGCCACTACGATATGGTGCTCCCAGACAAGATCACCCTCTTCCAGCGCCCTATAGAGGCGGTTTGCGCCGCGCGGGCGGACGTGGTGCGAGAAGTGCGGGCCACGGTCATCCATGAGGTGGCTCACTACTTCGGCATATCCGATGAAGAGCTGGATGAGACGGACTACGGCTAGCACTGCGCCAGAGGTGGCTTCATTGATCGCCAAGGTGCTCTCCCGAAGCCTTCCAATTCTGGGCCGTTGATGGCACGGAAAGCAAGCCCAGGTCCCGCTCCCGCCAGGGGTGATATTGTCAGCTTGGCCAGCCTCAAACTAGGCAATACCTGCGCTGCTTGTGGGTGCGATAGCAGGTACTGGAGGGGCTAGTTTTTGTAACAAGCCCAGCAGTATCCGTGGAGTCGGTCGCGCAGGGAGCGTTGCTACAAAGGCTGGTGAACTGACTCCTCTTTGGAAAGCGCATGTGGCCTGCGTTTGGGCTTGCCAGCGAACGCAAAAAACAAGGAGCCAAAGCCAGAGGCCACCGCGAGGATGGTGAAGGCAAGACGATAATCTCCGCGAATGTCGGCTAGCCAGCCCGCAAAGATTGGAGCGCTAACCGAGGCTACAGTAACGAGTATGGAGGCGATTCCCAGGATAAGCCCAATAGACGTGCGTCCGAAGTACTCGGCCCGGATGGCATTCTGGGTAGGAGCCCTGGCGCCCCACGCTAGACCATGGAATACAGTAAACAGGAGAACCTGAACCATGGTGGTGGCGTAGGCAAGCAAGAGAAGGCCGGCGGTATGAGACAGCATGCACGCCACAAGCAGCACCCGCTTGCTCATTCGGTCGGCCAAGAAGCCTCCAACTACCCTGCCCACGACAGATACAGCCAGCAGAACAGCCACAATGCTACCCGCAGTCTCCAGGGATACCCCCAACTGCTGGACAACATGGGGCGCTAGATGAAGAGAAACTGCGGACACCATCAGAACGGCTGAGGCGTGTCCCGCTGCAATCAACCAGAAGGTAGGGGTCCTGAGCGCCTCCGTTGTAGTGAAGCTATCATCAGGCCCACTCCCTGATCTCCGAGCTGCACCGGCACCCAAATGTTCCTGTATCCGCTCTTTGGACGAAACCGGCGACTCACCGTCTGGCAGGTATCCGTATTGCTCCGGCTTATGGCGAAGTAATAGAGCCATCGGGAAGCCGACTAGCCAGATAGCAAGACCTGACGCCAGTGCCGTAGAGCGCCATCCGTGAGTAGTCAAGCCCCATGCCACCACTGGCACAATAGCTCCCGCAAGTCCTGCTCCAGCCATGGCGATGCCCAAAGCCAGACTGCGTCTTCGGATGAACCAGTTGAGCACAGCTACCGAGAGAGGCAGAAATCCGCCCAGGCTGGATCCTGCGGAGATCACAAGAAACGCACCAAAGAACGCCACAAGGGAGTGGACCATGCTGAAAAGGATAAAACCAGCGCCAAGTAGCAGTATGCCTATCAGCACAACTCGCCGGGGTCCGAATCGGTCCGCGAGCCACCCTTCGAGTGGACCCAGGATCCCACTTTCAACATGGCTTAGAGAGTATCCAGAAGCCAGCAACGCGCGGCTCCAGCCGAACTCTGCTTGAAGTGGCAAGAAATAAACGGTGAAACCCTGACCCAGCAAACCCTGGTTCAACGACTGAATGACGCAGGCCGCCGCAACGATCCACCAGCCGTAGAAGATTCCTTGTACTCGCCTTCGAGCGACAGTGAGAACGTCTAGCATAAGGTAGATGTCCGCATCCCTGAGTGCCCAAGCGCATACACTATCACAACACGCATTCCGGCGCTCCTATTGGCGGTGAGCAAGTGTGCTGGACACTAGGCCACCCTTGTCTACCCTTGGCAGCTAAGGCGAGTCGCCGCCGTCTGTAGCAGCATGCTGTTCTGAGCACAGTCGAAAGCCCTAGCCAATCGAGCGGGGGACTCTGCTTGCTACTTCTCTTCGATGATGACCTGCAGCAGCTTGTCGCCCTCGTACCTGGGGTTCTGGCCGGGGTCCCTGAGGGTCAATGCCTTCACCACGTCCATGCCCT
>ORJL010087508.1_pt1 | contig 10808 bp, 10 predicted proteins | sample 1779941 | NCBI WGS metagenome assembly ORJL01 (sample SAMEA104232317, study PRJEB22302) | groundwater metagenome | biome: forest; feature: aquifer; material: groundwater | place: USA | collected 2011-08-07 | depth 5.8 m | reverse complement strand
TGAACAGATCGTAAATGCAGCGCCTCTTGATTGCCGAGCAGCAACAAACCGGATTTTGTCACAGGTAGATAGTCTTGCTGCATCTTGCTGACAAAAAAACGACACCCGGCATGTTCAACAATAAAGACGGGGTTTTTGCCATCAATTCCCTTCAGGTCAGTAATATAATTTATTGATGACCCATCTTCAGTGTTCTGAGAGAAACCAACAGCATGCAAATAAATTATGTCGTCATCCGAAATTTCCAGCCGGGGTTGCGGTGCCTGGGTTGTAACCGAAGAATGAGTTTCTTCTGATTCCTCAAGCTCAGAATCAATCGTCGCAAGCTGGTTGCGAAGAAGTTGTTGTGAGTTTTTCAGACGAACAATTCTCTCGTGAATCTCTCCCGCTTTGTTCTGCCAATCCCGCTCGATCTCAGCATGAATCATTCGCTCAATCGTTTCTAATTCTCTGCGAAGTTGTGCTTTTCTTTCTTCTTCAGCACGCTTCGCTGCAATTGAGTGCTCTGTGAGCTTCAAGTCGATAGAAGGAAGGTCGATCTCTATAGGCTCAATCCTCAGCGGCTGAGGAAGTGCTGCGCCTTGAGCTTTTTTCTTCGCCGTACGAGAACTCTCATTTGATAGAGCAGAAAGTGAACGTGCTGCTTCGCGTAGAGAAGGGTGTCCGGAAGTTTGGTTCGCTGCAAGTTGCCGCGCTTGTTTTGCAAAATCACTCAAGTTCTTATATCGTTCGACAACCTGCTCGAACTCCTTCACCAGCGATTCAACAAGTTCGTCGGAAGGCAGGCTGGTCGTTTGTTCCGCGAGCAACCGTATGTTCGCGTGTTTCGCGAGCCTCACCAGGAGCAATTCTAAGCGCAAGGAATTGTGAAACAAAACTAACGGTCAATGGTCAACGGTCAATGTTCAATTGTCAATTGCAATTGAACGGGGTCGTACGGTTGACAATTGATCGTTGACCATTGACTATTCACGTTTTTCAAAGTTGCTGTTGCAGCTAATGTAGATGGATTCTTCTCCGAAGGAGTCATTCTACACATCGTTGCAGACGACTCCGACTTTTGTTACGTTAGTACAGACACGTTTCTTACCTTCACTGCATCATATCGAATGAAAGCACAACAAGAGAAATCAGACCAACAGCTCATTCATGCCGCAACGAAAGGAGACAAAGCCGCCTTTTCTGCTCTCGTGAACCGTTATGAAGAGATGGTATACAAGTTCTCTTATAAAGTTTGCAGAGATAGAGACAAAGCAGAAGAAGCGCTGCAAGATACGTTCGTGAACATGTATCGCAGCCTCAGCTCGTTTGACGGACGCTCGAAGCTGAGCACATGGCTCTATCGCATCGTTACGAATAATTGTTTGATGAAGCGCCGTCGGCGAAAGTTGGATGACTTGTTGGAATCGTACGACGAGCCGTCTGTTACTGACCAAGGGACGATGGCGCATCATGTTCCGCGCTGGGATGAAACTCCGGTGGATATTCTGATGAACAATGAGTTGGGCGAGGTGCTTGATACAGCAATCCAGAAACTACCAATGGACTACAGAGTTGTGTTTATTTTGAGAGATGTCGAAGAGAATTCGAATGAAGAGACGGCAAAGATTCTCGGCATCTCTGTCGAAGCGACAAAGTCACGGCTGCGACGCGCAAGAGCATTCTTGCGCGACGAATTGAATCCGTATATGACGGCAGAAAGTGAGGCATGACGATGAAATGTAAAGAGACATATCATTACATCTGCGACAATTTGGACGCCGACATCAACTCACCGAAGTGCAGGGCAATTAAGAAGCATTTGGATTCGTGCCCTGATTGCGCGGCGTATCTGGATTCGCTCAAGAAGACCATTCTCCTTTATCGGAAAGAGACCGGACCAACCGTTTCCCTTTCCACAGAGAAGAGGCTCTTCAAAATAATCAATCTTGCGATGCTGAAATCAACAGACGGTAATCAGCGAGACAGAAAAGCCACGCGCATAAACCGTTGACCCTTTTCAACACTCCGAGCATCAAATGTATGCATCAACATCGGAGCGCAAACTCCGAAACCATTCTCCGAAGGAGTCCTTCGGACAACCACAAAACAATAATGGAGGACAACATGACAAAGAATATGGGAACCGCAGACCGCGTTATCAGGACAATCGCCGCAGTCGTTATTGGCGTACTGTTGCTGAACGGAACCATTAGTGGAACGCTCAGCATCATTCTCGGTCTGTTTGCAGTAATCTTCCTCGCAACGAGCGTCATTAGCTTCTGCCCGCTCTATGCCCCATTCAAGATTTCAACTCGTGGGAAAGAAGCCGCGGTGAAGTAACATGGAAGAGTTGGTCAAACATCCAACTCTCGACCCTCAACGAGAATTGCTGCAGCAACGCTGCACAGAGGCTGAGGCGCTCATCAAAACAGCTTCCTCAGCCGAACAGGCGAAGCAGTTCAGCGAGCAGATTTGCAGCCGATTCTAGAGCGAGTGCGAAAACATTGGAGATTCCCCAAAACGGAAAGAGAGAAATAGCCACTCACGAAGTGATGCCTTCGGCAAAAGACACCTCCAAGGGAGTCCCTTCGGGAGAAGTCACTAAGAAATCACGAAGAAGTACGTGTCGTAGTAACAAGAGATGCTTTCGTAGAATGGTCAAACTCGCAGAGCATCCCTAAAAAAACTTCGTGAAACCTTCGTGTCTTGGTGTCTTAGTGGCAAGCTTTTTTCCGTTTTTGATTTGGGGAATGTCCCACGACAGCACACTTGTCATCAATGCGACAAGAGCATATATTGGCGACATCATCACTCGAATGTTTGGAGCGGGAAAATGAATCGCATCCAACGAACGACCAGCATCGAAGATTTGGTTGAGAGGTTTCCCGGCTCGGTAAGATTTCTCATCAACCGAAATCTCCCCTGTCTCGTTTGCGGCGAGCCGAGCTGGGGAACGCTCGAAGAGTTGGCGCTGGACAAAAGCTGGGACGATAATGCCATCAACAAGCTGGTTGAAGAAATGAACGATGAACTTGTAACGGAGAAAGTCTGATGAACATCTGGTTGAAACGATCACTCGTGATTCTTGCCGGAGCCGCGGGCGGTTATGCGTATTATTACTTCATCGGCTGCGTAAGTGGAACGTGTCCCATTACTTCCAACCCGTACATCAGCACGGCATACGGCGCGCTTATCGGTGGATTGGCAGGATGGACGAGCAGCCCGAACAAGCAGAAGGAAGTTTCGTCATGACGACTGCATTGTACGTTGTTGGCGGGGTCCTTCTCCTTTTCTTCGGCATGCAGTTCTTCGTCATCTGGAAATCGAAACGAAGCAAAGGAAAAAAGATTGAAGGGCTGAAGGGACAGATTGGGAAGTCTGTTGCAAACAGCGGAAGAGTGTTGGCGTACTTCTACAGTCCATCATGCGCGGCGTGCCGAACTCAAACGCCTGTCGTTGAGAAGTTACAGAGCGAGTTCTCTAACGTGTTCAAGGTAAACGTCGCCGACGATTTGGATACAGCGCGTGCCTTTGGTGTAATGGCAACACCGACGACTGCAATTGTGAATGGCGGCATCGTTGAGGAGTTGTTGATTGGAGCGAAGACGGAGAAAGAACTGCGCTCTTATCTTCACTAAAATTATTGCCACGACATTCCCGCCTGCTCTCTTAGCACAATGAGGCGGGCAGGCAGGTCGTGGATCGAAGGTTCAAAAAAAGGCTGGGGCTTTAGCCATTCATCGCAGGATGTTGTTTGGCTAAAGCCCCAATGGTTTCCATCCATCAACTGGATGTCTTCCTTCACCATATACACGATCATTCCGTTGTTCAGGATTGTTTCCTCCCAAGGCATGCGGACGATGGTGGAGGCTGCTTTTTTTGTTGGTACAACTTTAACAGAGATTGTTTGCCGCGCAATACCCCATTCGTGGTATTTTCAGTTCGGAAGGAGAACTTGCGAATCACGTTGGTTTTCTACGGCGAGAGAACAGGAGCGGAGCTAACAAAAAACCTCATCTCTTATTCGGAGGATGAGTTGTTTACAAATCCCATTGGCTAATGTAACGGCCTCGTGAGAGAGAAATCCCTGGAGGAAATTATTGCGAGCAATAGCAACCGGTACGGGCTGAGTCTTCTGCGCAAGAGGTTCTGTTTGAGCCGAAGCTTTGAAGTACAGAATACCAAATCAAAAGGGCAAGCCGTGATGGCTCACCCTTGGGCAAAAAGAAAAACGTTGGACTACTTGAGCAACACGAACTTCTTCGACGCCGAGAAACTGCCGGATGTGAGTTTGTAGATGTAAACGCCGGATGCAAGCTTTGAAGCATCAAATGTCTCATCGTAGGTTCCCGCGGTTCGCATTTCATCAACCAATGATGCAACCTCGCGACCGAGCAGGTCATAGACTTTCAGAGTGAGGTGTTCGTTCTGAGGAATCGCGAAACGAATTGTGGTTGTTGGGTTGAATGGATTGGGATAACTCTGATGTAATAGATACTCAGCAGGAGCCGCAGATACCATTGGCTGAATGAGTCCATTCGCTTTGTTGATCCTATTTCCATTTTCATCTGACATGAACTGATACCGTAACTCCGCCAATCGCGTTCGCCGGTCATTTGGATACTTAGAGCGTAGGCTTGCCAACACATCGCCAGCAGCGCGCCGATCAGCAGCGTCGTAAGCATAGATGTCATACAATGAGAACAGCGCTGTTCGTTCATTGAAGGTGTTTGGCTGGCGCTGGGTCACCTGCCGGTAGCTTGCAATTGCCGCGGACAACGCACCACGATGCTGTAGTTCCTCAGCCAGAACAAGTTGCGCCGTTCGTTTCAGAGGGGCATTACCTACAGCGCTTGCCAAAGGTGCCAAGTAATTCACCAATTGGCTGTGAATCGTTGTGTCGTTCGCCCAGACAATGAAGTCCCGAAATGCCTGGCGCAATTCGCGGAGTGCGCGATGGATTAGTGTACTATTTGGACGGTTAAGAATGAATCCCTTGTACGCGTTCACAGCGGCAGCATAGTTGCGGTTCGTCTTTTGAATGTATGCCGACCTTAACTCTTGTTCCTCCGCCCCAAGCGTAACCGTAAATGATGAAAACCCACCGTTGCCCATTCCATTTGGATCATACCAGAGTGGTTTGGAGTAGTCAACATTACCGCAGAACCACGCACCAGGGGGATCTGGAACCCCCCACCAATTGTAATGAGCAGTGACAGTTGCATCTTGTTGCGCTTCAACAATACAGCGTGGTGTACCGGTCGAGAAGTATAAGCTGTTGAAGCCACCCTTGATGTGCTGTTCATCTTCAAACAAGCCAAGGAATGGATCTCCACCGATTGCAAGCAAATCTGCATACCCGCTATACCGCAATACGTTCAGCCCGGGTTGGTCATAGGCATACTCGCTTCCAAACGTGGGGTGGGCATTCTCAGAGACGACAGCGTTATAGATATTGTTTTCGAATCTATTTCGCTGCAGGAAAGGAGAACCTGACGCGACATACAGACCTACCTCGCATGTGCTGACGGAGTTCGCATCCAAGAACAGCCCGTACGTTTGATGAACATACAAACCGGTCCCTCCCGCCGTGATGCTATTTGAGATGATGGTTGGGTAGCCGGGGGGAATACTATTGTACAAGTCTATGCCGATGCCGCACGCGGTAATTGTATTGTAAGAAATATTCGGAGAACGTTTCACCGGTACGAGTGAAATCGCTGTTCCGCATTGACTGAATGTGTTTGAGGTGATCATTGAAGCAACGCTTCCGCTGTTGACTCCTGTATTGCATTTTGTGAAGTTGCTGTTGGCAACAGAAAGTGCCCCATAGCCGCACGATATTCCCGTAGTTGCCTTCGAGACATTCGTGTAACTCACGTTCGCCGACCCACTGAAGTTGATCTCAATCCCTCCCCACTGCTGGCGATAATCACCGTAACCCAATCCCCTCAATGTTATCGGTTGTGATTGTGTGCCAGCGACTGATAGACCACTCGCTTGAATCTTCCCGAAAATCTCCGCGACCGTTCCTGCTGCTATTGATGTCACGTTGAATGGAGAGTTGAACGCGTATTGCTGACAATAGACGTTGCCACTCCACGTGGATGGAACGGCGTAATCGGGACCTACGAAGATGTCATAATTGGGCGCTGAGCCACCCGGGACAGTGACGTCAAATGTCAGGTAACCGCCATTGAGCGCAAAGTTATGTAAGGAGATTCCCGTTGGAGAGTTTGCAACCGTGCGCGAATTTGGATTCGAGTATTCGGCAAGGGTTGTTCCATGCCAGGGATAGAAGTGATCAGGATTTGGATCCTGATAGTAAGGGGGCTGGCCATAACCAACAGTTTTCATCCCGAGACGACGGATGAGATAATTTCCGGGGAGAGGGAATTCTGTCATACTCGAATAGTGCCAAACAAGACCGCCGCCCGTGAATTCCTGGGGAACGAACTCGCCGCCCGAATACCGATTGAAACCCAACCGTTGTCTGTTCTCGATGATGAGGAACTCGCTGTGTCCCCAATCGTAATAGCCTCCCCATCTCCCGTCTCGCCCCGGATCGCCGAAGAGCGAAACAACTGCCACCATTGGGGAACTGTTTATTGGAGGCAACTGCACTTGCATGTTGCTCCGAACGATGATTCTGTTTTCTCGCGGAATCCATCCTTTGGCAATCTTCTCCCACGGATTTATGTGTGGAGGGCAATTTGCATTTATCCTCCGGAGGCCTCCCGAATGCATCAGCTCATAAGAACCACCCTGATAGTGATAGAATCCAATATTATGTCCAAACTCATGTGCGATATCTCCAATGGCAGAGAATATCGTTCCTTGGTATTCGTTATCCCAATAGGCGGGGACATACCCATGCGGGCTCCACTTTTCCGACATTACTTGATACTGAGAGCCAACATACGGAACATACCCGCCAAATCTGGTACCGGCTCCTATGATGGCAAGTTTTCCAAGCGGTAGATTCTCATATTGCCTGATGTCGAATTCGATTCGATCAGGATTTCCATGAGGAAGGTTGTGCAAAGCGATCAAGGTGTTCCTCATATCCCCATACGGATCGTTGCCGGCGTAATCAATTTTGTAACCAGGGAGCCTAATCCAGCGAATGTGGTTTCGTCCATTGATGACATCTACATTGTTGACAATGCCGGTGTGATACTTGTCGCCTATACCAGCACGCGTTTGGTACGGAAGCACTTGAACATTTCCATAGCTGACTTCATTCCAGTAATCACGGAAGCTGCCGTAGAGTGTGAGCTTGTAAGCCCAAGCAGGATCATTTTGCGGAGGGTACCCGGGCCAGACGAAGCCTTCATGACTCTGGAAGTCGGGATGGCGTGTGCCTGTCCAGCCGGGATCACCTGGTGCAGGCGTCGAGAACCAGAGATCCCAATAATCCTCGTAGGTGTACTTTCGAATTTTCTTGTAATAAATATCATTCGCGTCTTTGAGCCAGCCGAAACTTCCGACTGCGTTTATGTTTACTGGGGAGACCAACTGGGTTGTATCGTCTGGCGGCTGCCCGTTTGGTAACCGGCTGTCTAAGAAATCAACATAAATTACGACCATCGGGAATACCGTATTCATGATCTGCTGGTTTTGCGGGGCCTGTGGATTCTCAAAAAGAATGTCGTTGACAGGCTCCCAGTTTTGCGCGCTCACCATGGTCGGGAAGATCATGAGAAGAACGCTCATTGCAAAAAGAATCTGTTTCATAATTTCACCTCGTTGAGAAATTGTGAATGAAGATTTGAATCATTATATTTTTTCTTAGCCGACTGAAAGTAAAGGCGCCCTTGGGAAATGTTTCCCAAACTATTGTTATCCCTGGACCGGGTAACAAACGTAGGGGCCGTCTCCCCTCCATACCGATTCGTCGGTACGGAATCGAGGGCGCCTTTCTTATTCTTCTACAACTCTCTCATTCGGAGGTGATCGTTCCGTTTCCATTTTCATGCCTCGACAGGTTACCTGATCAGCATCATTTTCTTCACTGCAACAATACGTTCCCCTGATTTCATTCGATAGATATATACACCGCTCGCAACGTCACCTGCCTTCCAGTCAATTTCATGCGAACCAGGTTCTTTCAGCCCATTTACCAGTTGGTCTATGTGCTTACCCAAGAGATCGTAGATATCGATAGTAACTTGAGAACGAGTCGGAACGATATATTTTATTCTTGTGCTCGGATTGAATGGGTTCGGATAGTTTTGAGAGAGAGAAAACTCTTCTGGGAGTGGTGGTAGTTGGATAACCGGGACGACACCTACTCGACCATAGCGTCCCGTATGTTGCGCGCAAAGGCCACGTGAAGGGGACCAAAACGTAGCTATGATGCCTCCGTTGTTGTCTCCCCAGTAGGCCTCGAAGTCAGCATTCTCTGGATCGCTTCGATATACGATTGGGGACGCCCCCCAGAGCGGTCTTCCCAGTGAATCATAGCGCTGCGCAAGGCCACTAATGTCTGCCCAAACTAATCCCCCATTTCCATCACTGAATACGCCGATGGTATTGCGACTAAGTCTCGGGTTTGAGGTCCCCGCGAACTTTAGCCGACTCAACTGACCAATTGCGTTAATGTGATAAAGTGAGTCGTTGCATGCCAGCAGATAAAAAACGCCACCTCTTTCATCAGGCACAAGAATTTTCCATGCGGACATGCCCCGACAAGAATCTTGCGGAGCAGGCACAGTGATATTCCAAACTGTATTCCCTTCGGGCCCTATTTTAGTTACTCGATTTGCTGGAGTAAAAGTGAACAGTACGCTGTCCTGAAAAACTTCGTTACTGTGATACTGCAGCCAAGGGGAGTACATTGGCACATTCCCGCTCGTATCAATTATGCGCGTGAGATACGTTTCGCGTCCCTGTTGGAAATATCTCATCCCATCGATATAGATGAACCTTCCCGCCCGTCGTACATGATCGACATAGATGTGCAATCTAATGTCCGCGCTTGAATCGAGAGTTCTCACCCAAAGCACTTGTCCATTCCGGTTCGCTCTCCTGGCGCGCATCCGGCTGTAGTTCAGCGCCCCTGGAAATGCCCAGGAGGATTCGAGCGTAACCAGTATGGCTCCGCCGGCTCCGTCACTTGTTATCCATGCAAACTTCGCCGAGCCATCTGCTGGTGCAACCCGCACTCCTGTTCCCCATCGCTCTGTGCCATTGCTGTCGACAAGCTGCATCCAAATAGGATTGGTCCGTGCTATACCCATGCTATCGTAGGTTGCACCGCGACGATCACCTAAGACCATGATGATGCCGCCTGCTCCATCGCTTATCATTGGCCAATTGCCGCCATTGGCGCTGTCATGGTTATTAATGAGAACCGGGTTGAACCACGGTGTGTACCCAGCGCCGTCAAACTTCGTGAGAAACTGGTATCGGGAATAACCGTGCGAGAAAATGACGCTTCCGTTATCAAACGTTACAGCGTTTACCTCGAACCCATAGTTGATGCTCAAGGCACTGTCAGTACGGGTGGATGTGGGCCATTGGGCATGTGCAATGAATGCTGTGAATAAGAAAGCGAAAAGGATTCTCATGTAACGCATATTTCCTCCGTGAGAAAAAATCATCGGACAAGCATCATCTTTTTCACTGCCATTATTCCCGTCCCTAATTGGATCTTGTACAGGAACACGCCGCTCGGCATGTCGTGAGCATCCCATTCCACTTCGTACGATCCTGCCTCCGTGAATTCGTTGCGGAGTTCTTCTACCTGTCGCCCAAGCAGATCATAGATGGCGATGGTGACTCGCTGACGAAAAGGAACAACATATTTGATTCTTGTGCTGGGGTTGAACGGGTTGGGATAGTTTTGTCCCAGGCTGAACCTCAGCGATTCCTCGCCACTTATCGGCACCGACACAGTTCCTCCGTTTGTTGTACGGAGGATTGCCCCTGATGCCCCAACCACGAAACCAGTGTCGGCGCTCGTAAAAAAGACCCCATAAAGAATGCTCGCCGTCCCACTTGATTGACTTACCCAGGTCACCCCGCCATCGGTCGTGCGCATGATTGCACCAAGGTGCCCTACAGCAGTTCCTATATTCCTATCCGTGAAGTACACCGACCAGAGCCGGGGGAAAAGTCCACTGGATTGAATTGACCAATTGTTTCCAGCATTGGTTGTTCGCATAACCACTCCCCCAACTTCGTTGTTGGTAATTCCTACGACAGTGCCGACACTGTCATCAGCAAACGAGACTGCTGTGAACTTCTTATCCTGGCCGGGCACGAATACCCCTCTCCATGTTGCCCCGGCATCAGATGACCGCAAGATCAGTCCCCAGCCAACAATAATCAACGTACTACTATCGACAAACGAGACGCCCGACAGGGCAACAATAAGATTCCCAGCTCCCGCTGACCGATTGGTCCACGTGGCGCCTGCAGTAGTTGTGTGGAGCTTTGTGCCAGTGGAATCAGCTGATGACCACGCAAAACCCGGTCCCACAGCAATCCCTGTCGTGTGATTTGCAAAGGATATCCCCCAAAGGGGAAACTGGGTTCCGCTTGGCTGGCTTACCCACGTCGCTCCGGCATTGGTCGTGTGCAATATCGTACCGGCTTCGCCAACAGCAAACCCTGTGTTGGCATCTGTGAAAAAGACTGAGCAGAGATGATTCACTGTCCCGCTCCGTTGGGTTGTCCACGTTGTTCCGCCGTTCGTTGTTCGGAGGATTGTGCCGCCCTCGCCCACGGCAACACCGTTGTTTGCATCAGTAAAAAACACTCCTTTCAGATCGCGCGTTGTTCCACTCATCTGGCTCGTCCATCCTTGTTGAGCAAAAGAT
>ORJL010984112.1_pt1 | contig 10809 bp, 10 predicted proteins | sample 1779941 | NCBI WGS metagenome assembly ORJL01 (sample SAMEA104232317, study PRJEB22302) | groundwater metagenome | biome: forest; feature: aquifer; material: groundwater | place: USA | collected 2011-08-07 | depth 5.8 m | reverse complement strand
GACGGCGGTACGGTCGGTCTCGGCTGTGGGGCGCGCCTCGGCGACACGTGCGGCCCGTCGGAGTACTGCGACTTCCCGGTCGGAGCGCTGTGCGGTGCAGCCGATGCGACCGGCACTTGCACCACGCGCCCGACGGCGTGCACGCGCGAGCTCGACCCCGTCTGCGGGTGCAACGGGATGGACTACAGCAACCCGTGCATGGCGCACGCCGCCGGCACCGACGACGCGAGCATGGGGATGTGCGCGACGACGGCCGACTGCCGCACGACCGGCTGCGCGATGGGACAGACGTGCATGCTGTGCTTCACGGCGTACGCGTGCATTCCCGACGGCGCGATCTGCTGAACCGCGACCGCGCCCGCGCCCGCGACACGACGACGTCGTGACCAATCGCGAATCGGTGTCATGCTTTCCCGATGCGCACTTGGCTTGTAGTCCTCGGGGCATTGGCCGCCCTGAGCGGCTGCGGCGACGACGACGTCGTGCCGCCCTCTTGGCAGCTCGTTCATCAAAGTCTCCCCGGCGCGCTCCTCTCCGTGTGGGGCACGAGCGCGACGGACGTGTGGGCCGTCGGCGCCGACGCCCGCGACGGAACGGGGCCGCTCGTCATCCACTACGACGGTGCGACGTGGTCGCGGGTCGAGACGGGCCAGCCGGCGGGCGGCCTGTGGTGGGTGTTCGGATTCCCCGACGGGCCCATCTACATGGGCGGCGACGGCGGCGTGATCCTCCGGTACCAGGGCGGCGCGTTCACGCGCATGACCACGCCCGGCACCAACACGGTGTTCGGCATCTGGGGCGCGTCGCCGAGCGACGTCTGGGCGGTGGGCGGCGCGTTCGACTCCGCCGGTTTCGCCTGGCGCCTGACCGGCGGCGGCGACGCGTGGACCGCGGAGCCTTCGCTGCCGGCGGACGTGCCCCCGATGGCGGCCATCTGGAAAGCGTTCGGCACGAGCGCGAGCGACGTGTGGCTCGTCGGCAGCAGCGGCGTGTCGCTGCACTGGGACGGCACCGCGCTCACGCGCGGAAGCACGGGCGTCGGGTCGTCGCTCTTCACCGTCCACGCGAACGCCACGCGCTACGCGGCGGTCGGAGGGCTCTCGAACGGCATCATCGTCGAGTACCAAGCCGGCGCCTGGCACAACGTGACACCGGAGCCCGCGCCGCCCGCCCTCGCCGGCGTGTGCCTCGGTCCCGACGAATCGGGAGTGGCTGTCGGGGCCTTGGGCAGCGTGTATACTCGCTCGGCATCGGGATGGACTGAAGAGACTCTCGGTTTCGACCTCGCCCAGAATTTGCATGGGTCGTGGCTCGATCCGCGGGGCGGAGTGTGGGCTGTCGGAGGCCGCACATTCAGCACGCCGCTCACTGACGGCGTCTTGATCCATCGCGGAGATCTGATCGACGTAGGAGGGCTATGACCGTGCGACGACGTAGTGAGACCAAGAACTTCCACTCTGTGTTCGCGAGCGCAGCGATCACCGCGGCAAGCCTGCTCGCGGGCGTAGCCGGCTGCGGCGACGACGCTGCAGCGGTGGACCCTTGCGCGAACCTGGCGTCCGGAACCGCGTGCACGTGGCTCGGAATCAAGGGTGAAGAAGGCTTCAACGGCGATCACTTCCGCACGGAGACGAAGCTCAATCAGGTCCAGGATCTGCTCTTCCTTCCCGACGGCAGCGCGTGGCTGAGCGACTTCAACAACTACCTGCTCCGCCGCGTCATGCCGGACGGTCAGGTGCAGACCATGGTCGGCTGGACCGATCCGGTGTTCCCGGGCGACGGCCCGCTCGGCGGTGCTCCGCCGGGAGGCGCGGCGGGCGCGGATTGGCAGCTCAACCACCCGACCAACCTCGTGCTCAACCCTGACAACTCGATCAGCCTGGTCGCGTGGCACAACCACAAGATCCTCCACATCGACCCGGCCACGGGGTTCGTGAGCGTGGTGTGCGGCGGCGGCGCGGGCTTCGCGGGGGACGGCGGCCCCGCGGCGCGCGCGATCTTCAAGCAGCCCGTCGACGCGACGTACGACGATGCGGGCAACCTCTATATCGTCGACCAGCAGAACCAGCGCGTTCGCCGCATCGACACGACCGGCAACATCTCGACGATCGCCGGCAGCGGCATGATCGGCTCGACGGGCGACGGCGGACCGGCGCTCATGGCCACGTTCTCGTGGGCCGTCGGCTCGAACCCGAACCCGAGCGGCGGCATCGCGTTCCACGCGGGCAAGCTCTACGTGTCCGACACGCAGAACAACCGCATCCGCGTCATCGACATCGCGAGCGGCCAGGTCGATGCCTTCGCCGGCACCGGCGAGGCGGCCGACGGCGGTGACGGAGGCCCCGCGCTCGAGGCCCGGCTGCACTCCCCGCGCGATCTCGAGATCGGCCCCGACGGCGATCTCTACTTCGCCGACACCGACAACAGCCGCGTTCGGGCCATCAACCTCACGACCGGGATCATCCGGACGGTGGTCGGCACGGGCGCGCTCGGGCTCGACGACACCGAGCGTCAGCTCGCGACGAGCACGGTGCTGCGGCGCCCGTTCGGCGTGGCGTTCGACGCCGCGGGCAACTTGTACGTCATGGACACTCTCAACTCCCGGATCGTGAAGGTGGCGCGATGAAGTCGAGTCTCTCTGGCACCGTGCTCGGGCTCGGGCTGTTCGCGGCCGCGACCGCGGGCTGCAGCGGCGACGACGCCGCCACCTGCGACCCCGACGCCATCGGCTCCATCTGCACGATCGCCGGCAGCGGCGAGAACGGCTACGACCGCAACGCGGACACGCTCGCGATCCCCGCGCGAGAGGCGCGGTTCTCCCTGCCGCAGGACATGCTCGCGGCGCCGGACGGAACGCTCTACATCATCGACTGGAACAACCATCGCCTCCGCAAGCTCGGCACCGACGGCATGGTGCGCTGGGTCGCCGGTCGCGGCGAGCTCGGCGGATCGCTCGACGATCCGGGAAGCGGCGACTTCAACCACCCGACGAACATCATCTTCGACTCGACGGGCGCGAACATCCTCATCGCCGCCTGGCACAACAGCAAGATCCGCACGATCAGCACGATCACCGGCGCGGTCACCGACAGCTGCGGCGATGGTCGGCGCGCGTACTTCGGCGACGAAGGGCCCGCGCTCACGGCGGCGCTCGATCTGCCCGCGAGCATCGCGCTCAACCCGATGGGCGAGCTCGTGATCATGGACCAGGCGAACCAGGTGCTCCGCCGCGTCGACTCGGACGGCAACATCCACCGGCTCGCAGGCCGCTGCATCATCGACGCGCCGGCACCTGCGGGCCCCGGGCCGTGCGCGACTGGCGTGATGCCCATGCAGTGCCCCGCCGCGATGATGGTCCCGTCGGGGAAGTTCACGTGCGGCGACCCGATGATGACGTGCACGAAGCCGTGCACGCCGGGCTATGGCGGCGACGAAGGGCCCGCGCTCGACATGCGCATGTCGCAGCCCTTCGGGCAGGCGGCGACTCCGGCGGGTCGGATCATCTACGACTCGCGCGGCAACCTCTACTTCGCCGACACGGCCAACAACCTGATTCGCATGATCGACACGGCGGGCGTCGTGCCCCGCGTCGCCGGGCAGCCTCCGGTCGACGGTGTGCCGCAGCACGGCTACTCGGGTGACGGCGGTCCTGCCGTCGACGCGCTGCTCGACTATCCGGTCGATCTCGCGATCTCGGACGACGGCACGATCTACTTCACCGACGTGCACAGCCACTGCGTGCGCGCCATCGGGCCGGATGGCAATATCTCGACGGCGGTCGGCCAGTGCGGTCACAAGGGCTACGAGGGCGACGGCGGTCCGCCGAGCGCGGCGCTCCTGAACCTCCCGTTCGGCGTCGCGTGGTCGAACGGCCGACTCTACGTCGCGGACACGGGCAACAGCGTGATCCGGTCCATCCGGATGCGGTGATGCATCTTCACCGAGCGCTCGTGCTGCTCGGGGGGGCTCTCGGCATCTGCAGTCTCCTGGCGGGTTGCCCCGGCGACCCGCCGCTCGGAGATCCGCTCTTCCCGGCGGACTACCGCGCGACCTACACCGAAGTGCGCAACTGCCGGCAGAGCGCGGACCACGACCTGAACATGGTCCGCGTGCTCGCCGACCCGGTCGCGCTCGCCGCGTACTCGGATCGGAGCGTCCCGTTTCCGGAAGGCGCGATCGTGATGAAGGAAGAGTTCGAGTTCGGCGACCTCGACTGCACGGGACCGATCCAGCAGTTCACCGCGATGGAGAAGCTCGCCGTCGGCGAGGCCCCCGACCTGCTCGACTGGCACTGGCAGCGCATCGACGCGACCCGTCACACGGTCGCCGAGGACACGCCGCGCTGCCCGCAGTGTCACCAGACCTGCGGCGTCCCGCCCGACGGCTACGACGGCACGTGCACGGTGCCGTGAGCGGGCGGTGCAGGCGCGAGATCGCCGGCCAGGCACGCGAGCCCCTCGATCCACAGGACGGCGATCTCACACGCGAGGTCGAGCGGAGTCGCGCCCGAGGTCTCGCTCGTGATCGAGTGGGCGGCCCCGAGCCGGAAGAAGAGGTCCGAGAACGATCCGTCGTGCCGCACGATGAAGCCGTGCTCGTCGGTGGCGCGCGCTTCGCTCGGATCGACCGGCGCCGTCACCGCGCCCTTCTCGTCGATGCGCACGTCGAAGCCCGCGCCGATCGGCACGTGCCGCAAGACCGGAGCGCGCCGCGCGATCGCGTCCACGATCGGCGCGTAGCGCGTCAGGTCTCCGAACGCGTAGTGGTAGGCCGCGGGCCCGAGGCCCGGTGTCAGGTGATCCTGATGCAGGTCGAGCGCGACGATCACCTGCGCCAGCGGATCGGCGCGCAGGAGACGGTGCATCAGCGCGGTCTCGACGGGGAGCGGCGGCGGCGGGCGCAGCTCCGACGACCAGACCCAGCGCCGAAACTGCGCGTCGGGCGCCAGCTCCGACACCCAGCGGCCGTCGAGCAGCTCGTAGCGCAGGAAGTCCGAGTTTCCCTCGGGGCCAGGATCGTGGTCGACGTTGTAGCGGACGCCCGCCTCGAAGCCCGATGGGTTGACCAGTGGGTACGCGATCAGCTTGAGGCCGCCGGCGTGCACCGCGTCCACGATACGATCGAAGTGGTCCGCGAACGCGACCGGACCCGCGATCTCGTCGCCGTGGATGCCGGCTTGGATCAGCATCACGCGATCGGTCGGGTGGATGTCCGGCGAGCGGAGCTTCAGCAGCCGGAAGTCGCCGGCGCGGTACGAGAGCGGGTGGCTCTCGACGTCGAGGTGGCGCCGACGCGCCGCCTCCTCGACCCTCGCCAACAGCTCGTGAGCTCGCATGGCAACTCCATTAGCCCCGTGCGCCCACGCGTGCACGAAAACACGCGTCAATATTGCCCGGTGGGACAGGCGCGCAACTTGCTTCCGACACCGTCGTGCACCGCGCGATGACCATCGGAATCGCCCTCCTGCTCGCGAGCAGCGGCGTGGCCGCGCAGTCCCGAGGCGGGTCCGGGCCGGCGCCATCAGCGCAGGCTTCGTCGGCGAGGGCCCTGGGCCCCACGCGCGCCGCGACCTCCGCGTCGGCGTCCGCATCCGCATCGGCATCGGCCGCGCGGCCGACGTTCGGGCAGCGGATCCGGGGCGCGTTTCGCGGCGCGATGCTCGGCTTTCGTCTGGGCGATTTTCGCCAGGCCGCCATTCGCCGGCAGCTCGCAGGCGCGAGCCCGCGCACCCGCTTGCTCGGTCTGCCCGACGTGCGTCAAGCCAACGGATACACCTGCGGTGCCGCGTCGCTCCAATCCGTCCTCCGCTACTACGGCAGAGGCGATGACCTCGGCGAGGAGGATCTCGCAGCCCAGCTCGGCACGACGCCCGAGGACGGCACCACGCCGGCCGCGATCGTGCGCGTGGCACGAGCGCACGGGCTCACGGCGACGATGCGCGAGCGAATGACGCTGTCCGACCTCGAGACCTACGTCGCGCGCGGGGTCCCCGTGATCGTGGACTACCAGGCCTGGTCCGAAGCGCCGCGCCCGGACTACACCAACGACTGGGACAACGGGCACTACTCGGTCGTCGTCGGCATCGACCGGAGGAACGTCTACCTCGAGGATCCGTCGATCCTCGGCGCACGCGGAGCGATCGCCCGCAGCGACTTCGTCCGACGCTGGCACGACGAGGACAACCGCCAGCGCTATCACGGGATGGGCATTGTGCTCGAGAGCGCCGCGGGCCCGCGGTTCCAGGTTCCGCTGGGCCGGACGGTTCCGACGGACTGACGGCCCGCGCTTCGCGGTGGTACCTATGAAAAATAGGACTTGTCGGCGCAATTCCTATTGAACATAGGACGGCCGTCCGGCAGCATGATGGCGCATGGACGAGGTCGACGCCCGCATCGTGGACCTGCTGCAGACGGACGCGCGCCTCACCCAGGCACAGATCGCGAAGAAGGTGGGGCTCTCGCAGCCCTCGGTCGCCGACCGCATCCGCAAGCTCGAGGACCAGCGCGTCATCACGGGCTACGCGGCGAAGGTGGACCCACGCAAGCTCGGCAAGGACGTCACCGCGTTCATCGGCGTCAACATCGAGCACCCGAAGCACTTCGATCACTTCGCGAAGAAGGTGATGGACCTCGAGGAGATCCTCGAGTGTCACCGTGTCGCCGGGCAGGAGAGCTACTTGCTCAAGGTGCGCACGGAGAACACCAGCACGCTCGACCGGCTGCTCGTGAAGCAGCTGCGCACGCTCGCGGGCGTGACCAGCACCCACACGACCATCGTGCTCTGCTCCGTGAAGGAGGAGACGCACGTCGCACCGAAGAAGGAGCCAGCGCCATGACGATCCAAGTCGCGAGGCGGATGCGGGGCGTGATGCCCTCGGCGGTCCGGGAGATCCTCAAGGTGGCCGAGCGGCCCGAGGTGCTCTCGTTCGCCGGGGGACTACCGGCGCCCGAGCTGTTCCCGGCGGAAGAGATCTCGCTCGCGTACCAGTCCGTGCTCCGGGAGAGCCCCGGCGCGGCGCTGCAGTATGGCGTCACCGAGGGCGCGCTCGCGCTGCGCGAGTGGGTCGCGGCGCGGCTCTGCGCGCGAGGGATCGCCGCGACGGCGGACAGCGTGATGATCGTGAGCGGCAGCCAGCAGGGCATCGACCTCGTGGCGCGCGTGCTGCTCGACGCCGGCGACACCGTGCTCGTCGAGAATCCCTCCTACGTCGCCGCGCTGCAGGCGTTCTCCGCATACGAAGCGAACGTCGTGGCGCTCCCGAGCGACGCCGACGGCCTGCGCACCGAGCTGCTCGAGGACGCGATTCGCGAGCACGGCCCGACGCTCGTGTACCTCGTGCCGGACTTCCAGAATCCCAAAGGCACCTCGCTCGCCGCGGCCCGCCGTCGCGAGCTCGCCGAGGTCGTCGTGCGCCACGGCGTCGCGGTGCTCGAGGACGATCCCTACGGGGCGTTGCGCTTCCGCGGAGTGCCTTCGACGCCCATCGCCGCGCTCGCGGACGGCGTGACGTTTCAGCTGGGCACGTTCTCGAAGACGCTGGCGCCGGGGCTGCGCCTCGGTTGGGTGCACGGGCCCAAGGAGCTCATGCGCACCCTGACGATCGCCAAGCAGGCGTGCGATCTGCAGACCGCGACGCTCGCTCAGCGCGTCGTGGTGAAGCTGCTCGAGACGTTCGACTACGAGGGGCACCTGGGCCGGCTCCGCGCGGTGTACGGCGAGCGCTGCGAGGCGATGCTTCGCGCGCTCGAGCGCAGCATGCCCGCGGGCACGCGCTGGTCCACGCCGGAGGGCGGGATGTTCCTCTGGCTCGAGCTGCCGCCGGGGCTACGCGACGACGAGGTGTTCGCTGCGGCCATCGAGCGGTCGGTGGCGGTGGTGCCGGGCAGCGGCTTCTTCGTCGGGCCACCGCAGCACGGCTTCTTGCGGCTCAACTACTCGAACCAGAGCGTGGCCAACATCGAGCTCGGCATCGCGCGCCTCGGGCAGACGATCTGCGAGCTCCAGGCGCGCACGCTCGCCCGAGCTCCGAGCGCGTGCACGACCTGAGAGCGTAGAGCCCGGGCGCGGCATGCCGGCTATACTGCGCCCCCGTGCTGGGCCGGGCCACGACTGAGCCGACCGACGAAGAGCGCGAGTTTCTTCGGCGCCGCGTGGCCCTGTTCGGCCTCATGACGGCGACCGTCGGCTTCGCCTTCCTCGGCTTCCGCGTCGCGCTCGCGCTCGCGCTCGCCCCCGACCCCGACCAGATCATCGACCCGAGCATCTGGGCCCACCTCGTGGGCGCCTCTCTGGTGGGCCTTGTCTGGCTGCTCACCCGGCGCGGCGATCTCTCCACCCGCTTCATCCACGCCGTCGAGACGTTCGGCCTGATCGGGAGCTGCACGGCCTACACGGTCATGGGAGCCCAGCTCCGGTGGACCGATCACCCAGAGCTCATCGTGGTGCTCGCGATGACGTACGGGCTCGTCACGCGTGCGGTGACCGTGCCGAGCAGCGCACGCCGCACCCTGCTCCTCGGCCTGGCGATCGGCGTTCCGCTGCTCGTCGTCATCGGCGCCGCTGCGGCCGGAGCGACGCGCGAGGAGTTCGTCGCGCTCGGGGCCGACCCCGACGCCCCCATCAAAGCGGCGCTCGTCGTGACGGTCTACACGGCAGCGTGGTGGGCGATGACGGTCTTCGTGGCCACCGCGACCACGCGCGTGATCTACGGCCTTCGCCGCGAGGTGCGGGATACGCGCAAGCTCGGGCAGTACACGCTCGAGGAGAAGCTCGGCGAGGGCGGCATGGGCATCGTGTACCGCGCGAGCCATGCGCTGCTCCGACGGCCGACGGCCGTCAAGCTCTTGCTCCCCGAGCGCACCGGTGAAGCGGACCTGGTGCGGTTCGAGCGCGAAGTGCAGCTGACCGCGTCTCTGACTCACCCCAACACGGTCACCATCTTCGATTACGGTCGTACGCCCGACGGCATCCTGTACTACGCGATGGAGCTGCTCGACGGCGCGACGCTCGAGGAAGTCGTCCTCATCGACGGGGCACAGCCGGCGTCGCGGGTCATCCACGTCCTCGCGCAGGTCGCCGGTGCTCTGGCCGAGGCGCACGGCGTCGGGCTGATCCACCGCGACGTGAAGCCGGGCAACATCGTGCTGTGTCGTCGCGGTGGCGAGTCGGACATCGCCAAGGTCGTCGACTTCGGGCTCGTGAAGGAGCTTCGCGGCGGAGAGGCGGCGCTGACGGCGGCCAACACGATCACGGGCACGCCTCAGTACATGGCGCCCGAGATGATCTCCGCTCCGGAGAGCGTGGACGCGCGGTCCGACATCTACGCGCTCGGCGCGGTCGGCTACTACCTCGTGACAGGCGAGCACGTCTTCACGGGCAAGAACATCGTCGAGATTTGCGGCCATCACCTGCACTCGGAGCCCACGCCGCCCTCCGAACGGCTCGGCGCGCCGGTCCCCGAGGCGCTGGAGCGCGTGTTGCTCGACTGCCTGGCCAAGGAGCCGGAGAGGCGGCCGCCGACCGCCATCGACGTGCGCGACCGGCTGGTGGCGTGCCGACAACCACCGTGGACCGAAGCGCAGGCAGCCGCGTGGTGGCAACAGCACGAGCAGGACGTGCGGACGCTTCGGCAGAAGAGGCTCTCGATGGCGGGCACGGGGACGCTCGCCGTCGATCTCGGTCAGCGCTTGAAGGCACGCCCGACCACGACCACCAAGCGTGCCGGCAAGCGCAACTGAGAAGGGTCACGGAGTGTCCACGATTGCGGTACGCTCGACCGGTCGATGGCGACCAAGCAGGCAGCCGCTCTCGAGGAGTACCAACGGCGCGCACGTGCCGGCAGAGAGAGCTTCGTCGCGGAGCACCCGCACTTGTTTCTCGTACGGCTCGCGCCGGCCGCTGCCGAGCCCGTCGACGAGTGGTCCGATCCGTGCGACTTCCAGACGCGCGTCGAGCACGACGACGAAGACGACGAGGACGCTTCCGACCCTCTCTGGACGCACGAGGTAGGCCTGATCATCGCGCCGGTCGTCAAGCGCGCGGGGGGACCGTTTCCGGATCGGATCGGCGTGGGCCGGGCGCGCAACTGCGACGTCGTCGTGCGGTTCCCCGCCGTCTCGAAGCTCCACGCGACGTTCCACGTCGGCACGCCGCTCACGCTCGCGGACATGGGCTCGGCGAACGGAACCCGCGTGAACGGCGAGGCGCTCGAGCGCCGCGTTCCGCGCCGCGTGGCGATCGGAGATCGGATCGAGCTCGGAAAGATCGAGCTCAAGCTGCTCGACGCCGCGGCGCTCTTCGAGCTGCTTCGGGAGTAGGGGCGGCGCGCGGCGCGCGGCGCAAGCTCAGGACGCGAGGCCGCTGCAGGCTCCGAACGCCGGATCGCAGTGCGTCGCGCGGCACGCCATGCACCCGGGCGAGTCGCCGCCGAAGCAATCGGTGAGGCAGCTCGAGATGCTGCACGCGATCGCGGCGTCGTAGCAGCTGCTGCAGGCCATGGTGAGGCCGGTGCTCGTCACGATGCAGTCCATCGTCGCGGGCTCTGCACCGAAGCTCATCCGAGCGCAGTCGCTGACCGCCGCGGGAACGTCTGTCGACGCGATGACCGCTTGATCGGCTGCGTTCGTGCACGCCCCGCTGCTCGCGGGCGGCGGCCCGGCGTCGGCGGGCCCCGGAGCGACGCTGCCGGCGTCGACGGCGGCGGGCGGCGTGCCCGGATGCCCTGCGTCGACCGCACTGGCGCCTCCGTCGCTCGCGGCCATCACGCCACTGTCCGAGCGAGGCGGTGTGCCCGCGTCGCGTACGCCGGAG
>ORJL010801412.1_pt1 | contig 10809 bp, 13 predicted proteins | sample 1779941 | NCBI WGS metagenome assembly ORJL01 (sample SAMEA104232317, study PRJEB22302) | groundwater metagenome | biome: forest; feature: aquifer; material: groundwater | place: USA | collected 2011-08-07 | depth 5.8 m | reverse complement strand
CTTCTGTATTTGAATCAGGTTGTGAGTCTGTCATCGCGAGCGAAGCGTGGCGATCTCCCTAAAATCAAGTGTTTGCGGGAGATTGCCACGTCGCTCCGCTCCTCGCAATGACACGGCCTTAGTCAAATACAGAAGCATACCGAGGTAATTGGTCGCATCGTCTTTATGAGCCTGAACCAGCCCTTTCTTCAGAAATTCCGATAACGCCTCGACGGTCAACCGGCGCTGGCCTCGCCCCTTGGATCGTGGGAAGAAAAATCAGGTTGTACCGATTCGATGTCGAAGTCGCTGCGCCGGACGCGGGAATATTTGACCAGGGAATTGCTCCAATTGAAGAGCCAAAACTTAAAGTAAAACCAAAGGGGCCGATCCGCTCTTGAACGCTTCCAAGTCAGCAGGGAGGCTCGCGCCAGATATTTAAGCCTGTCCCTATTCCAAAGGAGCAGGCCCAAACGGTAAAAAAGGAAATAGAGCGCGGTGCGGCTTTTGAACGTCAGCGTCAATAATTTTTTAAGATTTGCGTACCCTCGGGTCCGCGAAGGGATGAACGGGCCGGCCCCCAGACATTCACTGATAGGCCCCTTCGTTGAACGCTTTGATAAAATGCAAAAAACCGGTCTGGATCTCATCCGATGGCCGCAGGTAACGGATATTGGTCTGATACTTGAAGCCTCCCAGACCCAGTTTGGCCTCGCGTAAACGCTGTGAAAGCGCCATTCTTTTGTACAGAGGCGTGCCGGGCAAAGCGGTCAACAATGAACGAAAGTAACCTGTAAGGCCGGTTCCAATGTTTATTCTCCAATAAAAATCGCGGCGTACTACCCTTAAACTCACGGTCCGAAGAAAATCGCCGGGTCGTTCCGATAGGATTCCCTACGACGGTTTGTTCTCGGATTCTCGGTCTTTTTCAGGTACTTTTCCGCCTCTTGGGCATAAGTTGTCCCCGGATAGAAATCGATGGTCTTTTGGCAGTAATATCGAAGTGCTGGATAATCCCCAACTTCCCAGAGAACTTTAATGGTCTTCATCCACTGTTCCGCCTGAAACACATCCTTCTTGTCAAGCTCGCCTGCCGATGCTTGAATGGCCAACATAAGAAAAAGGACCATGATTTTTTTCATTTTCTTTCTTTGTAATATCTCCGTTTCGTTTTTTTCTTGAGCTCCTTCACGTCTGCCGGAACCGCTCCGGATTCTGCCGGAGCTATTCCGGATTCTGCCGGCAGAGTTATTCCGGATTCTGCCGTCGGGACGGCGGGAGACGCCGGATTTGCCGCGACTTGCCCGTCAGCAGGAAGAACAACTTGAGCGGTAGAAGACGGACGCGTCCCCGCAAAGTTCTCTTCGCCGGTCATAATATGTGGAGTCAGCAAGATGATCAATTCCGAGTTGGACGTAGCATCGTCTGTGGAACGGAACAAAAGCCCCAGCAGAGGAATTCGGGAAATAAGCGGGAGGCCGGAACGTGACTTGACCTTGCGGCTACTCATGAGGCCTCCGATCAATATTGTCGATCCATCTTTGATCATTACCTTGGTTTCAGCATTGGTGCTCTCCACAATGGGGATCTGGTCTCCTTGAGACGTTTTTAAGAAGCGTGTGACTGAACTCACTTCCGGCTTAATCTTCATCGTGATCATGCCGTCGGCGTTGATTGTGGGAGTTACGCGAAGCGTGATCCCGACGTCAACGAAGGTGACTTGTTGAGCGGTGGTAGTGGTTGCCTGGCTTTGGGTGACGCTGGAAGTGGTATAGGCCTCTTTGCTCCCCACCATGATCTTGGCTTCCTCACCGTCAACCGTTGCGATCTGCGGTGTCGAGAGAATGCGAGCGCTCCCAAAGCTCTCCAGAAGTTTAAAGATCACCCCAGAACCGCTATAAGTCGTACTCGTAACCCCTGAGGCGTCTGTGGAGGTGTGGGGGGCTATCGAGCCGACCGTCATCTTGCCGTAACTACTCATGCTCAAGGGGAATGTCTGCTGAAAAAGGCCTAATTTAGCCCAATCAATTCCCGATTGAAACCCCTTGTTCAAATTGACCTGAATGATCTTGGCCTCGATGAAAACTTCGCGGGTCTTGGTGTCAAGAGCATTGATCAACATGCGCAGATCCTCGATATTGTGGGGAAGATCAGAGACGATCAACCGGTTGGATCTTTCATCCACGAAAATTTTTCCTACGTCTTTGGTAAGGGAGGGCGTTATTTTTTCCGAAACCTTTTGGGCCTGGGCATATTTGATATCAAATATCTCCGAAATGGTGGGAGCAAGGCGGACGATGGTCGGGAGTTCCTCTTTCTGGATGATATCCTCCATCTCCGCGATCTTCTCCGGCGTATCCATCATCACTACCGTGCCGGTGGAGTCGTTGTAGATGATACGGCCCACCGTGCTTTTGACGTTTTCGAGCATAGCGCCCACGTTTTTGGGTGAAGCGTATTTCAGGCGGATGATCTTGGTCTCACGCTGGTCATAAAATTCCTTGCCGAAGAGCGCTTTGTATTCCTCCTCGGTCATCACCCGCATGACATTTCCCTTAATGGTGTAAGCTAAACGATTTGCAGAAAGAATAATATCGATGGCATCTCGAATAGAAACATCATTCAATAGAAAAGAGACTGATCCTGAAATATCCGCGCCGGCTACCACATTAAGGTTTGCCTTGATCGCTAGGTATTTGAGGGCATCCATAATGTCAATATCCCGCAAGTCGAGAGAAATCCTCGTCTCGAGAAGGGAAGAAGCAGATTTCGGGAGAGATGACGGCGACTGCGAAGACTCCGGCATAGGCTGTGGGGGCACAAGGGTGCGTTGTTCTGAAGTGAACCCCTGGAGCACCGACTGGTCAGACGCTGGCTGGTCAGACGAAGAGGATCCTTCCGGCGGGCTCGTCTGGGTTTGGGCCGGGGGCTGGGTCTGGGCCGGGGTCTGGGCCGGGGTCTGGGCCGGGGGCTGGGTCTGGGTCTGGATCTGGGCCGGGGGCTGGGCCTGGGTCTGGGTCTGGCCGGGCCTAGGTGGAAGTTTGGGCTCCGCCCCTATTGTTGCCTTGACGGCCGGCTCTCCCGATGTGGTTGACGCCGGCGCCTGTGTTTCTGCAGAAGGTGTTCCCGGCGTGGATGAGGGCGTTGACGCAGAAGTAGTTGCCGGAGCCGTCACCGCCGGTGTGGAGGAGGTTTCTGTTTGAGCCAAGTCGGACAAACAGATAAGCGGGACCAGTAATACGAATATTCTAAGGGCACCTCTAAAAACCCATTGGCGTGTCATTGCGCATGTCCGCCAACGTTGTAGTGGCGGAAGGGAGCGTAGCGACCGAAGCAATCTCCATAAATCAAGTGTTTGCGGGAGATTGCCGCGCCCCTTCGGGGCTCGCAATGACAGAACGAGCAGGTTGGAAAATAAAATCATAGGTTACATGAGCTCCTTGGTCTGTCCCTCATGCTCCACAATCACCCGGTCTTTGAGAATCTCCTTCACCACGACTCCCCTTATTTTCTCCCCTTCTTTAAGAAAAAAAGTCCGCCCTTCTTTGACTTCCCGGATCATCGCCTCCGGAATGGAACCCCATGCGATCCCAACCAGCTTGAAATTCTCCAAAACTCCCAATGGGCCTGCGGCGGCGGCGGCCGCGGCCTCCTTCGGATCTGGTTCCCCCGTTTTTGGTTGAAAGAGGCTTCGGCTGGTGATCGAAGCCAAAATTTCTTCCACCGGAATCGGATTGAGATTGGGGTGCTCTTGAACCGGGAGAGTCTCTGCTACCCTGCCGTGCAACTGCCCAATATTGGGTTTAAAGAAAAAGATATTGACAACCGAGAGAAACACTACCAACACACTGTTTAGAGACAGCGCCCTATTCAAACGAGCCGGCACTGAAGCACTGGCCCGCTTCGGACCGGGGGAAGATTCCCCTCGCCGAAACGCCAAACGAAGTTTTTGGCGGAGGCCGCCAAAAAAACTCCTCTTTTTCGGAAGGGGCGATTCTCCGCCATTTTGGATTATCTGGAGCAATTTTTCTTCCGCACTTATTTTTTCCTGCGTCATCACGGTTTAATATCCTCCCAATCTTCGAACGCAGAAACCCTTTGAGCGGCATGCAGGATCGTATTTTCGTCCGAGATCACTTGTTGGACGATGTTTTGGTTTACCACTGACTTATTATCCATCACGATCCGCTCCAAGAGGTTATGGCAAAGCGCGGTGATCCGGCGCGGATATCCCTCCGAATATGCATAGATTGCTTCGTAGGCATCTTCCGTAAACAGGGGAAGTTTCGCCTTATATCCTGCCTCGCGCAAACGAAATTGGATCATCTCTTTCGTCTCGAATAAACTTAACGGGTTAAGCATATATTTGAGGGCGATCCGATCCCAGAAATTTCTAAGGCCGATGATCTTAGGAAGCAGTTCCAATTGCGACATGAGAATTAGTTGCACCAGCTTGTATTCATTCGTTTCAAAATTCAGAAGTGTCCGGAGGATTTCCAGCGAGGAGCGATTCAACTTTTGAGCCTCGTCGATCAGGATGACAACCGTCTTTTTCTCTTTTACGTCCAATTCAAGAAGCCTTTTCTCGATGGCGTTCAAATAGTCGGCAGAGGAAAAATCCGTGTAACTAGTCTGTGGGTAAAATAGTTCTGCCAGCTTTGCCAAAAATGCCGTCTCGGACGGGAAGGACGGATTGAGGATGATATGAAAATCAAATACGCTGTCTGCCGAGAGGAACTGATAGAGTTTGCGGGAGAGAGTCGTCTTGCCCGTTCCAACATCCCCCAAAATTAAGTTTAAACCCCTTTTTAATCGCAGTGAAATCATTAATCGATAGAGCGCCGCCTTATGGTCTTTAGACTTGTAGAACAGTGACGGGTCGGGAGACGTCGAAAACGGTTCTTTCTCAAGACCTAAGATAGTAAAATAGCTCATTTGACACCCTCTACCCCCCTTTTTATTTAACAAATTTGCCGGTGGAAGTCAATCATTCAACCAAATTAGCCTCTTTCGATGGCAACTTTCCCCCCTTTTTCAAAGGGGGACTTTGAAATTCCTATACATCAAGTTATTCGCAAGCATAATCTGCGGTGGCGCAGAACTCCGTGCTTTCGACACAGATAACTTGAATAACCACAGATAAATGGGTGTTTACCCCTTCTTCCGAACGGATCGTAAAGGTCGTTCCCCCCGGATGATCCGTGATGAGCTTTTTAGTCTCTTCGGTCGTTAACAGCTTAAATCCGCTACTGTCAAATATTTCAAGGCTCGTGTCATCTTCAATACCGGCCTTAGTCCAAGTTTTGTTGACATCTTTTCCTGTAATAATGATCCGGAATCGAACGTTGTAACTATTTTCTGCGCCGTCACTGATGCAGGCGTCCACCCGATAAATGCCTCCGCGGGGAAAGCCCTCGGTCGAGTTGTCTGTTTTGCTGTAACCGAAGGCTGACCTGCAAATGCCGGGCTCATAGCCGGTTGAGGGAAGAAAGGCCGAGAGGCTCTCGGTAAAGGAGTTACAGGCGTATACGTTTACACCGAACGATGGATCCCAACCGATTTCTCCCTCTTGCAAAGTATTGTCTTCCGCCGCAAGGCCGCAAACCGCAGGCAATTTTGTATCATCGGAATATTCATTGTAAATATGGATCACTTCGGTGGCGCTTGTGATGGTTGAAAGAAAGGTTGCGTCATCGGGCGTGGTGTCCCGGGCGGAACAAGGAGCGACACCCGAAAAATCCCCGCTCGTGAGGTCCGGTTGTCCGGAGGTGGAAGCATCCGTACTCGAGCGTTCACCGAACATTCTTCCGCAACCGGTCAGAAGAAAGGTAATCGCGACAATGCAAAAAAAAGTATGACGTTTTTCCAAATACACCCCCCCCGCCTGGCGCCGCGCGAACGCTTTCACGAATCTCATTATACCTGAAGATCGAGATCTCAGCAAGCGCTAAAGCGCTACTTAGAGCCTGTCGGGGAATTCGATTTGTCATCGCGAGCGAGCCTTGGGCGAGCGTGGCGATCTCGTGAAATCAACTAGTGACAGGAGATTGCCACGTCGCTTCGCTCCTCGCAATGACAAAAAACAGCATTCCCCGACAGGCTCTACTTATACTCTACTTATCTGATAACTTTCTTTCTCCTCTTTTGTCTCCACAGAAAGGTCATTGTCAGTTACTGACATTTTATTATTAGTGCCACGCTTACGCATTAACTTCTTGACGTATTGGGAGGAAACCTCTAAAATCATTGTACAAGTAGAGGTAACGTATGAAGATGCCGCTATACGCTTGTGTCCTGGCGCTTTCCATGATGGTGTCCAGTATGGGGATTTGTCAGCAAAATGTATCCAAACTACAATCTGTCCATGGAATTGTTTCAACGGTTGATTCAGTCGGATCGATATTGGTGTTACAAGTCAATAATCAAAATGAAATGGTTCGATTTACCGTGGATAAGGAAGCAAAAATTCAGCGGGGCTCAGATGATATATTTCTTGATGATATTTTACAAGGTGACCCCGTGACATTAAGATACTATGAGTTTCCGGACGGCACACTCATGGTAACTTCGATTATCGATAGTAACCTCGCCAATGATTTTTAATAGTCCTTATTTTCTATCTGTCATTCCAAAATTAATATGTCAGTAAGGAGTTGCGGCGCAGAGGACCTGGTCCCCGCCGTAGCCGCGTAACCATACGATTTTAATAACTTTGTCACATTTAAACCTGGCAATCACCTTTTTTGGACCTTTACAAAAGGGCGTGGAATGTATATTATATAATATATAAAGCAGGTTTGTCGCCAGGGGGGGGTTAAAACTTGAACAAAATCACGCCATGGTTCTTGATCTTCGGTCTTTTAATTACTGCAATGCCCGTGCATGCGGAACGCGAGATCACGATCGGTTATCAGGGGGTGATCGAATCGAGTGGCAACCTCCTGGATGGCACCGGTTTTTTCAAATTCGTCCTTTGCAACCTCGACTGCACCACCACCTACTGGAGTAATGACAGCAGCAGTAGTGCCGGAAACGAGCCGTTGGAATCGGTTTCCGTTGGACTCGAGTCCGGCATCTTTAATCTCATGCTTGGAGATACCTCGCTGGAAAATATGGCGGAGCTCCCCATTTCGGCCTTTGAGGATATTGGAGACGAGAATCTCTATCTCCGCGTTTGGTTCGACGATGCGTACCACGGATTTGAGCAACTCACGCCTGATCAGCGGCTTTCGCTCGTCCCCTATGCCGTCAAAACCGAATTAACCGGAGACCTCTTGACTGTTGCTTCCATGGACATGAATGGGAATCTCAATCTCCGAGCGGCGGATGACCTTACCTCGAGCGGGGGCCTCGCCTTCAAAATTGCAGATTCCGCAAATACCCTTTTCTCCGTCGATGAAAATGGCACCGCTTTTTCCCGCGACCTTGCCCTTCAATCTTTGACCTCCTCGTCCGAGCTGAATCGCGTTACGACCGGCCGCATCTATTATGACGGATCCGCAAACAGATTTATGGGTTGCAATAATGCCAGTTGCGCCGAAATCGGGCTGGCCGGGTCCAGCGGTGTCGCAGACATCACATCCGTTACGGCAGGCTCCGGTTTGTCCGGTGGCGGGACCGCAGGGAATGCCACCCTCTCCGTGGATACCGCTACGGTCGTGACGAAAACCGGTGATCATACCATGTCCGGTTCGCTAACGGCTTCGGCCGTCACCGCGCCGACGATAACCTCCTCAACAACTATGAACGCCGCCGCCTTGACCGCTACCGGCACGGTCAGCGCCAACGCCTTAAGTGCTACCACGACCACCACCACCGGCGGGGTCATACTGTCCCCGACCGGAACCAGTGCCGGCAATACGGCCGAGCTTCGATTCAAAGGACTCGCCGCCGGCGGAAATTATTATGTCGGGTTGAAGGCACCGGACAGCATCCTTATGAATAAAATTTGGGTCCTTCCGGCCGCAGACGGAACGTCGGGGCAAATCCTTTCTACGAACGGCTCCGGGACCCTCTCTTGGGCGACAGATGTTCATGAAGGCGGAGACATCACCGCCGTCACGCCAGGCACAGGGCTTGAGGGCGGCGCTTCATCGGGGATCGCCATGCTTAGTTTCGATTATACTGCCACCCTGACGAGCAATACCCTCGCCGGTGGCACGGAAGTTTTCTACTCGTCTGAAGACACGGGGGGCATCCTCTTTGAAGGGTGGGGGTTCGACAACTTTGAAGGCCGCCTCACAGTGGCCGATACAGAGGGAAATCCCGCAACAACAGACAATACATGGACCCTCCCCAACGCTACGGGCACCATTCTCCTTAATACCAACTGCACCAGTGTCGTTGCCGGGGAGTTTGACCCGACCGAGTTGGGGGCGACTGATGACTACCTCAATCTTGTCGAAAACTTATTCAGCGCAACCGAGACCGACGAGGATATGTTCATGGTCCCGATAGCAATGACGGCCAGAAACCTGCGGGCGGAGGTCAACGTTGCGCCCGGCGCAGGCAATGACCGGTGGACGATAACGCTAAGAGATGATGCGGCCTCAACCACCCTGACCTGCCAGATCGACGAGGCAAATACCAACTGTTCTGATACTACTAATGCGCCTTCATTGGCCGCCGGATCCAAGCTTGACATTCAGGTGACTTCAAATGCGGAAGGCGCTCCCGCTGATCCAACGGCCGCGGCGGCTTTGACCGTTTCATTTTGCTTAGGAGTATAAGAATGAAGCAGATGACGAATAAATTTAGAATATGGCTCCGAATGGCCATCCTCCTCCTTGCGCCCATCCTGATGGGTATGAGTGGGGTAGTTTCCTTAGGATGCGGTTTGTTAACCGAATCAGAGGATGATGCCCCGCCACCGGCAGAGAAATTGGCCGCCAGTGAAAATTATTCACTCGCCCGCGCCGAAACCGGCATCTCCTTCGGGGAGATATCCTCACCGAGCGGGGGTTACAAAGGTAACGCCGCCATCGGAGGTCTGTTTTCCGAAGCAATTTCTGCTTCCGCCAGCTACCGGATTATTCACATGATGAACGGCGGCATCATCGTTTTGCCTTAAGTAATGAATAAATGCAGGTTTGTGATACCCGCGCGATAATGACAGGGTTTTTACTATCCCCACTATCGAGCACGGAAGAGAAGGCAATCTACAAAAAAAGCGGTCAGAGATGGGTTGAAAAAATAAGATTTAATTGTAGACTGGCATGGCATCAAATGCTAAAGTATCACATATTAGCCGAAAGGAGTTCCATGGGCGTCTACACAGAATATCTTGATAAGAACCTGAAGTTTGAAGATCTAACTGCCGAACGAAAAAAGCAGTTAAAGAGAATGTCCGTATTGCGCAAAAGAGACTTGCTGGTCTATGCCGCTGATCTTAATAAGGGCAAGGCCCCAACTTCAATTAATTATTCTGACTTGTTACCAGTTAATGACCAACTCAATAATTTATCTGGGACAGCGCTTGATTTAATTTTGGAATCACCTGGAGGATATGGTGAAGTGGCAGAAGACATTGTTAAATTATTGAGAGGAAAATATAACGATATTACTGTAATAATTCCGGGTTACGCAAAAAGTGCGGCAACCATAATGGCAATGGCCGCTGATGATATTATGATGGGACCGGCGTCAGCATTAGGTCCGATTGATGCGCAATTGTCCTGGCAAGGAAAAAATTTTTCTGCTGACGCTTTATTGGAAGGAATGGAAAAAATAAAGGCAGAAACATCTAGTACGGGGGTTCTCAATAAGGCATACATACCTATTCTTCAAGGTATCTCACCTGGAGAACTGCAAAGCGCGGAGAATGCTCAAAACTTTTCTAAAACTTTAGTAACAGAGTGGCTGGCACAATATAAGTTCAAGAACTGGACAGAGCACAAGAGCACAGGTGTGCGTGTTACTAATGATGACAAACGCGAACGAGCAAAGGAAATAGCAGGAGTATTATGTGATCATCGCAAGTGGCTTACGCACGGACGATCAATAAAAATAGCTGATTTAGAAGGTATGAAGTTGCGGATTACCGACTATTCCGCTGATCACAATCTGGCGGATGCAATCACCCGTTATTATACTTTATTGCAAATTACTTTTGCTACGAACATATATAAGGTGTTTGAAACTACAGAATCGCAAATTTATCGAGCCCTTGCTCCACTGGTTCCTCCACCCCAACAACAAATTGGGAATACCGCGACCATCAGTGTGCAATGTAGCAAATGTGCAAAAGAATCCAAAATCCAGGCCAATTTTGATAAAGAATTTCCCCTTCAGGAGGGGTGCCAGCCATTTCCTAAAAATAACTTGTTTAATTGCCCATATTGTGGCACTCAAATTGACTTATCCGACGCAAAACGTCAGTTAGAGATGCAAACTAAAAAAAATGTGCTATAATCAAACCGTGTGAGGGGTGGCATATGAACGAACGTTTTAAAATTATATTTGATGAAATAGATCGAATGCAAAATTCTAACACAGAAGATAATCGTATGGTTATAGAAATACAGCAACTTCAGTCCGAAATGGAAGAAATTGATGCATTAAGACAGTTGGCGCTAGATGTTTCTGATCTTGAACCACAGTCTTATACCATCACATAGTTTTACTTTTTCTTAACTTCCATTGGTGTAATGCACCCCATTAATCAAGCAATTTGTAAAAGAACCGGTTGACTGCTATACGCCTCCACGGCGACCTATCAACGGAATCGGATTTGGCGAGATCCCATGACGTTAAGGTTTACCCTTCGAGCGAACGAAGTGAGTCGAGAAGTTCTCGACTTCGCCCCGTTTTACGGGGCTCCGCTCGAACAAT
>ORJL011647572.1_pt1 | contig 10812 bp, 11 predicted proteins | sample 1779941 | NCBI WGS metagenome assembly ORJL01 (sample SAMEA104232317, study PRJEB22302) | groundwater metagenome | biome: forest; feature: aquifer; material: groundwater | place: USA | collected 2011-08-07 | depth 5.8 m | reverse complement strand
TGACTCGTTTTTATATACTATTTTTGGTGTCTTAATTAAAGCAGAAATTAAATTATATCCTTGTAGCATCTCTTTCATTTCAGCTTTTGATTTGTATTTCTTAACTACATATTCAAAGACTTCATCGCCTTTGATTGCTGTGACAAGATATACTTTATTTACAAATCCGCCAGTCAACTTTTTAATTTTGACTTGATACCCTTTATTTTTCAACAAGTCTACAAACCTTTTTTTCCCCATAATAAAAGTATAATTTTAATTGTTTATTAAGTTTTTGTAATTATTCAGATACCTTAGGTGACGTTTACTTTACAGCTCATAAATCAGTAAGTTTTAAATAATAAGTCCAAGTCTTTTTCTTTGAATCTTTGCGCTAGTAGTTTAGCCTGGTAGAATGGAAGCTTGCCAAGCTTTTGGCCCGGGTTCAAATCCCGGCTGGCGCAGTTCTAGTTTTGTTCAACTCTCATGTTGTCTATGATTTATATAGTAAAAACTATGAAAGGTGTTGAAAATGACAAGAAACATTCAATATGAGCACTTCACAGAAAGCATATACAATCATAAGAGAAACATAGAAAACTCTATTAATAACATAATTGACTTGGTTAAGCAAGGCAAAATTAGTGAAAAGAACAAGGATTTTATTTTCGAATTCTGCAAGGAAAGGAAGATCAAGCTAAACCTGACAGATGGCAGAATATCTAAATATTACACTCAGCTCAAGCAAATAGCTTTGATAATAATGGTTGATTTTGATAAAGTTGACAAGAAAGCCTATCATAAATTTATTGAATATACATACAATAGAAATAATATTTCAGACGCAACTAAATGGGACTATATAACAGTTTCAAAGACTTTTTTCAAGTGGCTAAATGGTGATGAAGACTATCCAGAATTCATAAAAGGAATCAAGAGAAACTTCAAGCAAAAAACCAGAAACCCTAATGAGATATTGAATGATCAAGATGTTCTAAATATGGTTAATGTTTGTGGTAACTTAAGGGACAAAAGTATTATTGCGGTTCTTTATGACAGTGGTATGAGAATAAGCGAGTTATTGAATTTGAGGTTCAAAGATATTAGTTATGATGACTTGCAAGGAACCATGAATTTAACTATAACTACTTCAAAGACCGGCAAGGGGAGAAATGTTTTGTTGATAACTTCTGTTAAGTATCTTACAGACTACATAAATAGTATACAAGCTTCAATAAAAAATAATCCTCACAGCTTTGTATTTTTGATGATGTATAAAAACACTTATTTAAACAAACAAATGACTTATCCAAGCGTTGTGAGAACTCTGGAAAGAAAAGATATCCTAGCTAAAATTAACAAGCCTGTAAATCCACATGCATTTCGAAGGGCATCTGCAACAAACTCAAGTTCTTTCTTGACAGATTCGGAGTTGATGATTAGATACGGTTGGACAAAGAGAGAAACTGTAAGCAGCTATACTTTCCTTAATGAAAAAGTAGTCAATGATAAGTTATTGCAAAGATATGGCAAAATACCTTTAAATGAGGCATTCAAAAAAAGTGAGTTAGAACATGTAGTATGTCTTAATTGCGGCAAGGAAAGTGAGAATAATACACTATGCTCTAACTGTGCTAGGCCATTATCTTTAAAACATAGTATAGAAATACAAAGCCAGAGACAAAAAGAAATCGAAACTTTAATCAGTGTAATAGATATTTTTAAAGAATTGATACCAAAAGAGAAAATGACTCAAGAAACAATTAATAAGTTGAAAGAACTAAAAAATAACTTAAATAACCAATAAATTAAATTTCTTTTACAATTTCTTTTCCAATATGGGTTAACTTATATAAACGTCCTGTTTTTGCTTTTTCATTCAAACATTTAGCAATGCCTTTCTTAACAAATAATCTTAAAATATCGCTTACATTGTTAATGCTTAACTTGGTTTCTTCTTTAATCATAGTCGGAGTTTTCATTCTTTGTAGTGCTTTAATTACAAGTCTCCTTTGTCTGCCTCTTAAAACCCATGAATACAGTTCCAGTATATCTTTATTCATGAGTTAAAGTGCTGTTTTGGTATAGAAAAAGTCTACACTGAAACTATACCGAAAGATATAAAAACAACATTAAATAACAAGAGTAAGGTACAATATGGGAAAAAGAGGTAAAGGATTTTTTGAAAATAGCAAATTATTTTTCGCTTTTTTAATATTAACTATAATCTCGATAGCTGGGTGTTCAAGCAGTACCCAAAAGCAGAGAGAAACATACTCTTTTACTGAACAATGTACTGCCTGTGATAGCTCTTCCGATTGTCCTGGAGCTTGTGATGCTGCTTGCAGATCACGGGGATATGATGGGGATAATGGAGCGACAGGTTACGACAAGAAGAAAAATCTTGGTTTTACTAATGAAGTAACATGTACTTGCAGATGTTATAGATAATAAAAAATAAGTTTATATACATTTTCGTATATACAATTTAACACAGTTAAGAAAGAAGGGGGGTATTAGGGTGAAATCTATTAGATTAGGAATTTTATTATTTATATACTCATTAATCATTCTGAATATCCCAATTGAATCTTTAGCTTTAATCGTTACTTCTTCACCTAATAACCCTTCATTAAGTTTATTTCATGGACAATCTGGAACAATAAACTTAAAATTTACAGGAGATACAACTACTTGCTCTGTTCAATGTGATTGGGGTTTAATTAATAATGAATTGCAAACTGGAGTTAATCAAGGCACCTTTAATTTTAATGCTGGCAGTTATTACACTTTGCCAATAATTCTTACAGCACCGACTATTGACCAAGCAAAAGGAGATACATCTTCAGTACTATATTTATTAGCTTATGAATGCAAAAAGGTTTATTCTTTATTTTGCCTTGTAATTGGTCAACCTGATGAGGGAACCTCTACTATAACACTCAATTATGATTTAGCACCAGAAGTAAAGACAGCAAGAGATTATGTTAAAAGCCAATTATATATAATAGGGCCTGTTTTAAAAGATGTTGAATCAAATATTTATAATATTAACACAAAGATAACAGCTTTACCAAAAAATGTTTTAGCCGGAGATTTGAGGAATACTCTATCTACGTATCAACCATTATTTTCAAATTATAAAAATAATTATGATAGCACAAATAATTTTATAGCTAACAGAAAATATCTTGAAGCAAAAAATAATATTGATATAAACCTCTTAAATAATTTAAACATATTAATCACAAATCTTAACACTTTAGATACCAATATGGCGGAAAGGATAAAGGAGCATAACGATGTAATAAATAAATTGAATGATGTAAAGCAAAAGATCTCTGAATTAAAGATTACTGCATCTTTAGTTAATACAGATATTTCTGATGTGGCTACTAATTATGACGCTTTATCCAATTCTTTCCAAGGAGGTTCTTTTATTAGTTATCAAGAGATAAAAGATAAAATAACGACTTTAACAAACGAGATAAACTCAAAAAAAGAAAAAATAAGTCTAGATTTTAGAAATATAATAAAAAATGGGAATAATCTTATATCTTTAGAGAAAAATAAGTTGCCACTGGAAGTATCTTTATTTAGTAAGGTATCTGAAAACGATATTGAATTATTAAATGCTACCTGTTTTAATATTAATATATTAAGTAAGAATTTTGAAGATTATAATAAGAATAAAGAAGTTTTCTATGCCAAATCTGTGGAAGAAGTTAAGGATTACAATGCAAATTACTTAGAAGTTAATAAAAAAATCTCTGATTTTAATAAGTTAGTAGATAGCATTAGTTTTATAGTAAATAAGAACAACATAAAAAATGTGGACTATTCATTATGCCAAAATGAACTTATTGCACTTTCAAATTTAGGGTATAAAGAACTTAAAAATTTTACTGAAACAAATTATTCGAATTGTTTATCATTAAATAAAGCTTTATTAGAGGAAAAAAATAAACAAGAAAATTCTTTTGTTTTTAAGTTAATATCATTTTTTAGAAGTTTATGGCCTTTTGATAACATTAAATTTGAAAAATTAAAAGAGCTAAAACCTAAAGAATTACCGGGAAAACCAGCCAATATTGAATTTAGCGAAGATACAAATAAATTTGTTAATTCTTATTGCACAGTAAATTTTACGATTGTACCTGAAAAAATAAGCTTTATGAAAGGACCAATCGGTCAAAATTTAACAACTTCAAATATACAAAATGTGATAGAAAGAGAAAATCAATGTTGTGCATTTAATGTTTGTGTAAAATGTTGTGATAATGAATGTGCAAATGATGAAGGGTCTTATCCAGTAATACTTTTACACGGGCATTCAACTTTTGGCGATTCCCCAGAAAAATCTTTTTCAGCATTTAGTAATATACAGTTTAATTTATATTCTGAAAATTTCTTAATAGGTGGTATAGTTAGACCTTCTGACCAAAAATCTCAGATGGTAGCGGGAGAATGGGGCAAAACAAAGTTTCCAACTACCGTTAAGTCTACATATTATTATGCTGTCTATGATTCTCAGGGAAATTTAATTGATGAGCCTTCACAAGATCAATCAATATCCATATACGCTCAACGATTAAGAGATATAGTTGAGTTAGTAAAATATAGGACTGGTAGAAATAAAGTCAATATTGTAGCACATTCTATGGGTGGGTTAGTTGCAAGGGAATACATCAGACACTATGGAGGCGACGCTTATGTAAATAAGTTAATTATGGTTGGAACCCCAAATCATGGGACTTATGGGCAGGTATCTACTAACTGCCCATTTTTAGCTCCACAATCAAAAACAGAGTGTGCAGAAATGGATGCTAGTAGTAACTTTATAGCAAATCTTAATTCTGGAGATGAAACTTTTGGTAATGTTAAATATTACACAATAGCCGGCTCTGGTTGTGTTTTAGGTGGTATAGATGGTGACGGTATATCAAGGGTAGAAAGTGTTAAACTAAATGGAGCAACTAATGTTATAGTAAATGGGCAATGTGAGGATCCAGTAAGTAGAGGTTTTCATAGCAATCTATTAAATCCAGATAAATATCTAGCTACTTATAACTATATAAAGCAATTCCTAAAAGAATAACTATTAGAAAATTTCAATATTTTACAATTAAAATGAGGATCTTAGTTAATATATCCATAATATATAACTAAACATTAGTTTTATTTTGTTTTTTTGCCTTCTTTAACTCTCCAAACTTTATTATGTCCTGGTAAACTATTTGTCTTAATATTTCTTTAATTTTAATAGCTGTATCTATGTCATCTTGGGTTGGATTTATGTCGTATATTCTCCAACCTATTATTCTACTTGAATTCAGTTCTATTTTCATTCTTATTTAATAAATAATATATTATTTAAAAAACTTAAACAACATGGTTAATATCTAGATTTTTAATAAAATTGCAACACTCCTTGCAGTACCAAAGGAAATTAGAATCGTGCTTAGAGTAATTATTCTTATTTTGAACTTTTGTTAGTACTTGTTCTTCAAAACAGCCCCAACACAGACAACACCTATGTATTGCTTGCTTATTGTATGTTCTTTTCTTGATTATTAAATGGTTTTTCATAGTTTTTCTTTAACTTATAGTAGTTTGGTATCCTATAATAGTCTTTGTCGCTTAAATGCATAATCTTATAATGAAAGTTTTTACAATATGTGCTGCAGTATCTTTTCTTGCTCTTACTAGAAAGCACTTGAAATACCTGGCCACATTCACTATTCAAGCATTTTCTATAGATCATCTTGCACTTTCTCCTCACTTACCACTAGTTCTTCGGTTGCTTGGGTTCCTTGAGTTGCTGGAGTTTCCTTAGTTTCTAATAGACCCAAAGATTTCTTTATGTCTGAATCATAAAACAAACAAAGAATAGATTCCCCCGCAATTTTCTTTTTCTTACGATTGATCTTGTCTATAAAACCGAGTTCCATCATATATTCTTTAAATTTCTGTGTAGAAATACCAATCAAACCCATTTCCTTGACTTCATTACTGAATTGACTATATATCTCTTTATTAGTGATGTATACTAGGCCATCTTCTGTAACTTGGCCCTCTCTGTAAGCATCTGGCTTTTTCTGGTTATAGAAATAAATCAGGTCTTCCTTTAGCTTGTTTAACAAGAATGTTTCACCATGTTCCTCTTCTAGTTCCTGTTTGTACTCAAATGCTTGCTTTAATTCTTCTTTTATGTCAATCTCATAAATCTTGCATACATATAATGCCAAGTAACTAAGTTCTAAGTCCCGCCCATCAAAACTTCTTATGAACTCTATATCTTCCTTAGTGAAGTTAGAAGTTACATCAATAAATATTTCATTTCTTAATTGATCTATAGTTTTAGTGTCTGAAACTTCAAGAACCTTAGAAACTCCAGCAACCTGAGAAACCTTAGAAACTTCAGGTTTCAACAAATTGTCAAAACTCCAAAAAAATAAATCCTCAAATATATTTAATGAATAATTTTCCTTATAGATATTAATAACTGGCAACCTTTTATCCTTAGTCTTAGAGCAGTATATGTGTAAACCTCTTTGGCTAAGTGCCCGTTCTATGCCGCCATGCAGAGAGAATATCTTTATACCAAATGGATCACTGATATCAGGCTCGAAAGTATTGGCTTTGCACCTTACATATTTATTGCCCCGCCTATAGCCCTGCCTTATTATCAAATATTCTTCAGAATCCTTATCCTTGGACTTGACATCAATTTCATCATGTAATGTATTTAGCTTTTGACTGCTGACTAATCTTGCCAGGACAGCTGGAGAAGTATTGCCTGCCATAAATCCATGCTTAAGTAAGTTCTCTAATATTTCTAGGTTAACAGTTTTTCCACCACCAAATCTTGCAGTTATAAAACAATAAATGGCAACCCTCAATATTTGAGATATCCAAGTTGTCAATACGATTAAACTGGCCACATCATAGTAGTATTCAAGAGGATAATCATAAAATGTCTTTATGTATGTTTTGACTTCCTTGTATATATCAGCACTGGTCTTAATATTGTAAGAATTGTTTATGTATTTTTCTATGCTTGCGATTGTAGGTACTTTAAAAACTAGTTTTTTCAAGGGTTTTCCATCAAATCTGTAAAATTTATCCCCGATATTGATGTAGTAAAAAAGCATCTTTTTATTTTCTTTAAATGGCAATACTTGAGATACATCTTTTCTATTTTGTGTTCTCCATAAATACTGGTAATTACCTAATGGTTCATAAATCAATTTTCCAGGAATTACGTCCCCTGCAGGATGCAGCATGATTTCTTCAAAGTGAATAGTCATTTTTGTGTCTCTCCAAATTTTTTAGAATGGACATTGCAATATATCCTGTTATAACTAGAATTAACACACCCATCAGTGCAGCATCTTCCAAAATGTTTTTTTAGAATAATCCGTAAAAGTCCTGACTTATTAATTCCAAGTTCTACTGCCTTCCCCTTTAACAAGTTTATTATACCTGGTTCAATATAGAAGTCTTCCCTGCGAATTTTCATATTGTTTAACTTATTTAAACCTAGAAAACAAGAACTCCTATGAATATATGGATCTTGTTGACTAGGAAGTGATTTTATGCCACTTTCTTTTCCTCCTTGGTATTTCTCTCGATTTCTTTTAACAAAGTTTCAAGATATTGTTCGACTGAAACTGGTTTGTCGTTTTGTTTCATTATGCATACAATATTAGAATTCCTTTATATTTTTTATTACAAAAATTATAATTTATATAATAATTGTAATTATTGTAATCAAATATAAATATGGAGCGATAATATTACCCCATGTGGAAAATAAGGCCAGAGAGTTTTTGCTCTCTGGTGCTCTCTAAAATACAAATCATATAATTCATCTATAACCTGGCTCAAATTTACTGGACAACCACATTGTTGGATCATATGACCTTGTATTTTATGAAGCTTGGTCTTTGCTTCGGGAGTTATACCCAAACTCCTAAATTTTTTGGCCATTTTTAATGACCATCCTTTGTTTACTCGCTACATTTACTCTTTGCGAGTAACTTTGTATCATCTTGTACCAAAACTTAACCCCTCCCCTGAGGCGCATTAATCTTGGAGATGATACATGAATAGCTGTGCGATACTCTTTGCGAGTATATTTGCTATTTGCTAGCCTTCATAGAAAGTTATATACCCTTAAATATTTTTGCTTTTTTGTTTAGAATAGTTAAGTTTATAAGTTTATTAAATACTGGTAAAATTATGGAGTTTTACAAAAATGAACGAAAAAGAGATGACAGCATTAGGAATGGTAATTATTTTTGTAATAGGGACGATAATTTATACAGCTAGATATCTTTACCCATTATTTGCATTTCTTACTCTGTTATCTTTTATCGCACTTATAATAACTCTATTGATTGATCTATTTAAGAAAGATAAATATTTTGATTTTATGGATTGGAAAAGCCTAATACCTGGAGCTTTATTTATTTTTTTCGGGTTTTTTACATGGGCTTCCTATTCTATTGGTTATGGTTTCGGGAATACCCCTATAGGTCAAACTAGCCTTATGGTACATGATTCAATAAATGATGCAAATCAGAAATTAACAGATGCAGTTGATCAGTCAATAAACCAATTAGTAGAAGAAAATTGTAAAGTTTTGGATCAACAAAGCTGTAGTTTATTACGTGAAGCTGTAAAATCGGGAAAAACGCTTCAAGAAATTTCTGACATGGCTGATAATTTAAAGAAAATCGCTAATATAGCGAATAAATAAAATCATTATATTACGTTTTTAGATAAATTTATTATAAAATCTTCAAAAGACTTTTCATCTTTCATGTTTTCCTCTTTTGGTTTGAAAAAATCATTCGGTCTTTTATTTATTTTTTCTTTTAATGATTCCAAATCTTTAAGGCTTATCTCAGAATCTTTTACTAATTCTTTTAATATTAAGATTTTTACTATTGTTATGCTTAAAGATTCTTCAACATTTCTTATGTAATCAATTTCTAAAGACATAACTAATCGCACTCCCAACAGAATTCTCGACAATAATATCCAAACTATTTCTAAGTGACTTCATGTAAAAACTCTTAGTAATATCAGTATACCCACTTTTTATACCTAAATGATAATTTAAACCTTCAAAAATACCTTTCTCCTCAAGATAATTTGTGTTATATTTTATTAATTTAGTTGCTGGTTTACTTATTATATTATTGATCAGGACTTCTGTTGAATTACTCATGATACTTCTGAATATATTAGCATTAGTAAGATAATTGCGATTTAACAATAATGATACAAATCTATACCCAAATTCAATTGGCAATGAAGCATGTGGAAAAAATATTTGCATAGTGCTCTTAATTGGATTCAATACTTGGTCAAGTTCCTCAAAATCATTATTAGATTGTACTCCAATCTTTTCTTCTACTTCTCTTAATATACTTTCTTCATCTGTAAGCCACCATATCCTTTTTCTTGCATATTTTTTTGACCAATTTTTGATCTAACACCGGTGTGTATGGTTACAAGATCGCTTAACTCAACGGAGCCATTCTCAATATGGTCTGCTAATTTCTTAGATGCGTCATCAAAGTACAATCTAAATCTGTTGTAAGGAGTTTTTTCAAAATACTCTTGAGGATATGAAAATGCCTTAACTATATTTTTATTGAAATCGTCCAAAGAACGATAGAGTTTAAAAGTTGGAATATTATTTTTTCTGACATCACTATCTAAATATCTTTCGAGTAGAGAAATTACGGGACGACCAACTACTCCTGATTCCCAAAAATCTTTCTCGAACATTAGAATTTCGATAATTCTGCAACCATCTAAGATATATCTTCTCAACTTTGAAAAATAACGACCGAGTAAGAAGCTGTCGGGCGTAACATAGGTTAATACTCCATCATCGCCCAAAAGCTGCAAACCCCGATCTATAAAAATTGCATAAAGACTTAATTTATACTCTGCTGAATTGGGATAAATTCGTCTTAGGCTATCTACCCAACCATTATTTGTTTTACCGACACCCCTTAATCCAAAGCTAACGTAGGGAGGATTTGCGATGACTACATCAAACCCGCCTTTCTTTTCAAACACATCCGAGAAATGAAGTTGAAATAAGAAGAATGGTTTAACATTACTTTTCTTTATCTCGTTAAAGGTTTCTAAAATCTGTGCTTGTTGAGATGATAGCTTTGAAATTCTCTCTGCTTCTCCCGCCGGAATTCCTATACCATGAGATAAATACGGTTCAACAATTCCTTTAGTTTTTCTTTCCAGTTGTGATACTTCATCGTTAACAGTTGCTTCAATAAGATCAAACTCGATCTTGTCTATTCGAGTTCTTATTTGCTTTTTCTTTTCAGGGTCAGACTCTTTGAAATATAAAGCGTGTAGTCCTTGCAAGGCTTTTAGGACACTTGTCTTTTTATCATCACTTTCAAAGAGCGAAACTTGTGCATCCTCATCAAAAAGACTAAGCATTTTCTTACCATTTACTTGAGCTTTTACGTTTTCGGGATTAAAGAGCTTTACCCCCATAAATTCATCAAGAAGGGAATTACCAACCATAATTTTGTAGTCAAGGTTAGGAAGTGGCTCTATTTCGGAGAGATTGTGGTCAACAACTAAAGTGAGCCAAAGACGAAGTTTGGCGATTTCAGTTGCCCCCGGGTCTATATCTACACCATAGATATTGTTTTGGATTGTTGCCTTTTTCAGCTCATATTCCGAAAGACTACGCCCCAGCTCCCGATTAAGACTAAGACGCGCGTTTATAACTTCGTGAAGCATACCAACCAAGAAAGCGCCAGAACCGCAGGCAGGGTC
>ORJL011008551.1_pt1 | contig 10812 bp, 5 predicted proteins | sample 1779941 | NCBI WGS metagenome assembly ORJL01 (sample SAMEA104232317, study PRJEB22302) | groundwater metagenome | biome: forest; feature: aquifer; material: groundwater | place: USA | collected 2011-08-07 | depth 5.8 m | reverse complement strand
GACTGGATGATTCCCCAAGCAAGCGGGAGCTTGTCATGGCCGACGTATTTGTATTGATTACCATAGGACTCTTTCCGTGAGTCACCCCTAGCGGGGCGTTTGTTATTTAACGGCAATCCTTGCCGCGAGGCGAACTGGTTTGGGACGTCCGCCGTTGTCCCTTTTGGCTTTTCCGGGCTGCCAAGGCCCTTTGCGCGACATTCCATTTATCGGCGGAGTCCTAAAAACCTTTAATCTTCTCCCGAAAGATTTCCGCCTCTCGCGCTCAAGATCGCTCCCGGGATGCCGATAGCCTGGTTGACGCCTGGTGGCGGCTGTTGTCCTTAACCGATATACAGCGGTCAGCCGAGTGCGCGGCCCACGGCGGGCCGGCTACGGGCAGCCAGGAAATCACCATTAATTAATATGTCCGCAACTCTCGCTGAAACGACCGCCACCCACGCGGTGGCCGCCCCCGGAAAATACCTTACCTTCCTGCTGGGCGGGGAATCTTACGGAATCCCCGTGCTCAAAGTCCGGGAGATCATCCGCCATGTGGATGTGACCACGGTCCCACAAATGCCCTCGTATGTGAAAGGGGTCACCAATCTCCGCGGCAAGATCATCCCGGTAGTCGATCTGCGCATCAAGTTCGGCCTGCCCGATGCTGAGAACAGCGAACAATCCTGCGTCGTCGTTGTCCAGGTGCAATCTTCCTCAAACCAGCGCATCCAGATCGGGTTGGTGGTGGACGGCGTGGAGGAAGTGGCCAATATCAGCGCCACGGAGATTGAACCCACCCCGGATTTCGGCGGCGCCCTCAGCGGTGACACCATCCTCGGAATGGCAAAGGTCAAAGGGCGAGTCAAAGCGCTGCTCGACATCGAGCGTGTCGTCGGTTTGTCCGAGGAAGCCGCCCGCTCGATCTCCGTCCAGGCCGAGGCCGCCATGACCCTATAGTAGACCCCTGCCAGCCTGATCGTGATGATGTGGACCGGTAGTCCATCGTTTAGGGGCTGAACGGCCAGGGGTTAACTCACCGGCGCTCCGCCCTCCGCTGTGGAGGGCGGCATCCCCTCGCCTGCCTCCAACGCCAATTCAGGCGCCGGCTCGCCGGTGAGACGCACGACCCGGTTGGCATAGCGGTTCAAATGACCGCTGGCCGTCTGGTAGGCGTCCTGCGCGCGTTCGATTCCCTTGCCGACCTCCTCGAACCTCTTCTGGAACTTCGCAAAGCCGTCCTGAGCGAGACGGACCTGTTCGAGTGTCTTTTCGACATTCTTGGCAAACTCGAAGTGGCTGATGCTCATCGCCACCGTGCGCAGGGTGATCGCCAGCGTGTTCGGCGACACAGGAAAGACCTTGAGTTTGTGCACCGCCTGGCAGAGTTCGCCGTTGCGGATGACCTCGAAATAGATCGTCTCGCTGGGCAGGAACATGAGCGCCAGATCGGTGGTCCCGTGCTCGGGATGAATGTACTTCTCCGCGATATCCCGCGCCTGTTGCTTGATCGTTGTGGCCAACTGCCGCCGGGCATCCTCCAACGCGGCGGGGTCGTTCGTTTCGAATAGGGGCAGGATCTGTTCGCGATTGAACTTGCTGTCGATCGGGAGCATGAACTTGGGGAACCGCACCACGGCGTCCACCTTTTCACGCGAGCCGGGTGTTACCACCGCCTGTTCCTCGAAGGCCGACGTGGGCAGGAAGTCGGCCAGCAAGCGGCCTAGTTCCGCCTCGCCGAACTTGCCTCTCAGATGCGGCAATTTGAGGAGGTTGTTCAACTCGTTAATGGACTGCCCCACCACACCCACGTTGCGCAACTGCTCTTCCGCCGCGCGCAGGTGCTCCTGCACCTTCTGGAAATGCGCGAACCCCTCCTGAATGTTCTTCTCGAGCTTCTGCTGCACCTGGTCGCTAATCATCACCAACCGCGCATCCACACTCGCGCGAATGGCCTCGAGGCTCTGGGACGTCTTCTGCTCAAGCGCCTCGAATCGCTGTTGCAGCGCCTTGGTGGACTCCCCCAGGGTTTGCGCCAGTTCCTTGCGGGAGTCCGCCGACGCGGCGGCCTGGCCATCCCGCATCTGATCGAGTTTGGCCTGCAAGCCCGTCGCCAGGGCGGCCAGGGCCTGGGACAACTCGGTCCGTGATTCCCGCAACGCCACCGTTTGGCGTTCAGAAACCTGATCGAGGCGCGCCTCGGTCGCCGTGCGGAGGCCGTCGAACTTCTGTTCAAGTGCGATCACGGTCTCGCCCAGGCGCCGGGTTTGCTCACCGCGCCCCTCGGTCAACTGGCGATCAACCGTCTCCCGAACGCTTCCCAGGCCTTGCTGGAGCCGGTCCGCCAAATCCGTGCGCACGTCCCCTTTCACCTGCTCGACTCGCGCCGCCATGTCCGCGTTTGCCTTGGAAAAACTCGCCGCCAGGCTGGTGTTCGACTCAGTGACCCGTTCCAGAAACTCCTGTTCTGTCCGCCGACGCGGCGGGCGGAAGATCGAGAGTGCCACGAGCCCCAGCACCGCGAGCAGCAGCACCACAAGGGTAGTGAACTGAACCATGTTCATGAAGCCGAGCATCCGGCACCAGAAAGCGTACTGCAAGCCTGCTGTAGGCGCGTGCCGTCGCGCGGTGAAACGACTACGTTACTGAGTCGGTCCACTTGGTCCTGGACCTGGCTTCCCTATTGGGATGGAGGGCGCGCTTTTGGCGTTCGCGGTCGCCCGCGTTGCGCACCACGCTGATGGGCTGCTCGGTGTTGAAGTCGAGCCCGGTCACGTACATTGCCGCTGAGGGCGTCATGGGCAAAGGAATGAAGTCCTGCACTTGCTGGAGGTTCCAGTTCTCCTTCCTCAGAAACTGTTCGACGGCGCCCATTTCCTTGTCCGTGCAGCCAGGGAAACTGGAGATGAAATAGGGGACTAGATACTGTTCTTTCCCGGCTGCTTCGCTTTCCTCATGGAACTTGTCCATGAACGCCTTAAAATCTCCCGCGGGTTTGCGCATGCGCCGCAGAACATCCGGATGCATGTGCTCGGGTGCGACTTTCATGTGGCCGGAGACATGGTTCTGGACCAGTTCCCGCAGGTACTCCGGCGTGCGCAAGGCGACGTCCATCCGGATGCCCGACTGGACGAAGACGTGTTTGACCCCCGGGGTCTCTCTTGACCCGCGCAGGAGGTCCAACCCTTTCTGCTCATCGATGCCGAAGTGCGGGCAGATCGTGGGCCAGAGGCAGCTCGGGCGATGGCACGACTTGCAGGCGTCCACGTGGCCGTTCTCGCAACCGTAGAGATTGGCGGTGGGTCCGCCCAGGTCGGAGACGGTGCCGCGGAAGGTGTCGCTTTCGGTGAGGCGCCGGATTTCCTTCAAAACGGAATCCACGCTGCGGCTGGAGAGAAACTTCCCTTGATGGAAACCGAGCCCGCAGAACGTGCAGCCGCCCGCGCAGCCCCGCGACACGATGATCGAGTCTTTGATGGCCACGAAGCCCGGGATCTCCCCCTTATAGGAGGGATGCGCCAGCCGCTGGAACGGCAGTTCATAAAGCGCGTCCAGATCCGGTCCCTGCAAGGGATAAGCGGGTGGCTCCATGAGCACAGCGCGGCTGCCGTGCATCTGGACCATGCGCCTGCCGCAATAGGGCGTCTGCTGCGCCTCGACCACTTTGGTCAGGCGCAGGAGCAGTTTCTTGTCCTTCTGCATGTCCTCCCAGGAGGGGAGCAGGATGCAGTCGCTGAAATCCGTCGCCGCCGTCGCTCTAGCGCCCAGGTGCAGGGCGGTCCCGCGAATGCCCGCCAGGTCGGGGGTGCCATCGCGGAATCGACGCGCGATTTCGCGCACGGCGAATTCTCCCATCCCGTACACGAGGATGTCCGCCTTCGCATCCGCCATGATGGACGGGCGCAGTTTGTCCTCCCAGTAGTCGTAGTGGACCACGCGCCTCATGCTCGCTTCCATGCCCCCCAGCACCACGGGGAGTCCGGGAAACGCTCGCTGGCACATCTGTGTATATACGACCGCGGCATGGTTCGGACGTTTGCCAGGCATGCGGTTCTCGCTGTAAACGTCCTCCTTCCTCTTGTGGCGGGCGGCGGTGTAGTTCGAGAGCATCGAGTCGAGGTTCCCCGCCGTCACGCCGCAGAAAAGCCGCGGGCGACCCATGACCTGGATCGATTGGATGTCCTTCCAATCCGGCTGGGCGACAATGCCCACCCGGTAGCCTTCCGCCTCGAGCACTCGACCGATCAGCGCGGCGCCAAAGGAGGGATGGTCCACGTAGGCGTCCCCGGTGATCAGGAGCACGTCCAACTCCGCCCATCCGCGCGCCCCCATTTCGGCGCGCGACATGGGCAGAAAACCCGTTGGTGGCGGTGGTTGCTGCTTCGCTTTACCAAGCATGGGTGAAATGATAGTATTTGGCCTCGCAGCGCTCAAGACCGCGCTTGTGCCGGATTCTCCACTATTCTGATCTCCTTCTCGCTCAAGCCGTAGAGTTGATACACGAGGCGATCGATTTGGGTGTCGGTGGCGGCGATCTGGCGGGTGAGCGCGGCCTGCTCCTGTGGGGTACGCGCGGCGGCGGCCTGGCGGTGCAGCGCCAACATCTGCTCTACTAGTTTCACCATTCGGTCGTGAAGCGCGCGGTCGGAGGCGGTGGAAAGGTCAGCAACTCGGACTGGGAAGCCTTCAAGATACTGCCCGAAGAACCTCAAGTAAGTTTCGTTCTTCCCTTCAAGCCCAGCGCAGACGGTAGCGAAGTAGAAACCTCCGAGTCGTGAGTTCAGCACGCCGAGAAGATAGAGGTCGGCCTTGGCGATAAAATAGGTCGTGTTCGTTCCGAAGTATCCCTTATCGTCCAAAGCGAAGCGCGGCGTTGTCGCGATGTCCGGAAAGACAATCTTGGGTGCGGCCATGAAGTCAGAGAACTTCAACTGGGGCTGTTGGAGTTCATACCATTCCTGGCTCGTCGCTCGGCTCAGCAGCCGGGGCTTGTATGGCTTCAAGTGCTCAAGTACGCCGGAAGAGCGCGAAACGTCCACACCGTGGTAGGTGTAGATGAGGAACGACTCCGGCCAGTTGATCTGGTAGCGCCTGATGTCGCGACCGTTAAGAACCGGTTTGATGATTTCACTGGCGCCCCGGTCACACTTGAGAATCGCTCTGCGTGTGGCGGCGTTGATGATGAAGGCATCCGTGCAGCCAGACTTCACCCCCATGCAGATTCGGCCTGGACAGTATAGGACGAGAGGTGTCGTGGTTGCCCGCAAGCGCTCAATGAGTTGCTCGCGGTCGGCTTCTCCGAAGCTCCAGACCTCTTTCGCCAGCGAAGCAACCGGAACTTCGTAGGAGTTCGCTGCTGCCAATTCTCCCACAGTCTTCGATCCGCCAACCAAGGCCAGAAAGTCCGCCTCACACGGCGGGGGCGAATACATGACTGGCGTTTTCTGTCGGGATGCGCGCCGGGTCAGCAGCACAACGGTCCGCACCGTGGCACCCACAAAAACCGGCAGCCCCGCGAAGTCAGCAACGCGATCAATCGTTGCTTTCTTCCGAAGGATTTCCCGAAGGGGCGCTCCGTAGTTCGCGCGCAGGAACTTGTTGGAAACGATCATCCCAAAACGCCCGTTCTCACGGAGGAGCCAATGGCCTCGTTCAACGAAGTAGGCATAGAGGTCTGACCGTTCCTCGTGGCAGGCGTAGTTGCGGCGCAGGTAGCTCTTCAGATCTTTGAACTGTTCCATCCGCACATAAGGCGGATTCCCGATCACCACGTCAAAGCCACCTTCCCATTCGGGTTTCATCGGCGTCTGAGGCAACGCGGCCTGTGCGCCCTTCTGTTTCCTGTAGCTGTAGCTGCCGTGCAGTGGCACGCCGGGGAGGGTGTAGTCAGAGGGAGAAGCGGCGGCGGTTTCCCGCAGCTCTTCAACAGGATTGCTGCGTTGGAAGACCTGCGGAAACTCCGCCTGCCAATCGAAGACGTTGATGCGGTAACGTTCCTCGCTATCAAGGAGGGCCATCTCCCGCTGCTCGTAGTAGTCCGGGCCGATGAGGGAGTTGCCGCACTTGATATTTTCGCCGAGGTCGGGAAGGGCTCGTTCCTGGAACAGCCGGAAGATGGTCTGCAGGCTCTGCCCGGTTTCGCCCTCGAGCACCTTCAGGAGCAGCGACAGCTTGGTCACCTCGACAGCCTGCATGTCGATGTCCACCCCGAAAATGTTGTTGAGGAGAATCTGTTTCCGGGCGTCGATGGTAAGCTTCCAGCCACCGCCGCTGGTCTGGTGCAAGGTGGCTTTGGCACCCTTGGCGTATTTCTCCGGCTCGTGTTGCGCGTACCAGTCGTGATGCCAGTCGAGGAGGAACTGATAGGCGCCAATCAGGAAGGAGCCGGAGCCGCATGCGGGATCGAGGATTTTCAGCCTCTCGACCTGGCGGGGTGTCTTGCCCTCGACGAGTTTCCCCACCGTCTGGCGGACGATGTAGTCCACGACATAGGTGGGCGTGTAATAGACACCACCGGCCTTCTTAACCTCGGGCTTGTCATCGACCACCGCGCGGTGCCCCTCGGTCAGGCGAATGACCTTACCGAGGAATTGTTCATAGACCTGGCCGAGGATGTCAGCCGAGAGGACCGAGAACTCGTACGGGCTGTCGGGATAGTAGAGGCCCCCCAGGATATCGCGCAGGAGCTTGTCGTCGAGTTCGAGCGTCAGGGTGAGTTCGTCGGGGCCTTCGCGGCGGTCCTTTTCCCGTTGGAAGTGGAAGAGGCCCGAGTTGTAGCGGGCGTCGGCGGCCCCGAACAACTGGCAGAGGCGCGGGTAAATGCGGTCGCCGTTGACGAGGGCGCGGAGGCGTCCGTAGTCCTCGATACCGCGGTCTTCGCAGATGCGCAGGAAGATGATTCGGTCGATGACGCGCTGGACCGCGAAATTGAGTTCGCGCTGCGTGAGCTTGGGGTTGCGGAGCGCGAGGTTGCGGGCGAGTTCGGTACGCCAGTTCTCGATTTCAGCTAAGAAGGCGGCATCGACTTCGGACGTGCCGCGCTTGCCTTTGCTGGATTCGGCGAATTTGTCGAAGGAACCTTTGAGAATGGCGTCCCGGCTGAAGACCGAGGCGAGCCAATCCCATTTCTCGGCGAGTTCGCGGAAGGTGCAGTAGAAGACGCGCGCGTTGCTCGCGGGGTCGTCTTTGCCGGGCTTAACGCGGCAGTCGTACACGGCGAGTTCCTCGAAATCGCTGAGGATGCTCAGGGGAAGCTTCGCGCTCCAGGCATAGCGGCGCAGTTGGTAAGCGGGGCTGATGTCCGCACGGATGTCCACAGCAGGCTTCTTGGCTTCGAGAAAAAACTTTCGCGTGCCGCCGATGCGGAAGCAATAGTCAGGCGCCTTGACCGCGCCTCCGATGCGGATGGCGTCCTCGTGAATGACATCGCGGTAGGCTTCGGCGTAGCCGGCCTCGTTGTCCATGTCCCAGCCAAGTGCCTTGAAGAGCGGATCGAGGAAATCCCGGCGGAGCTGGGTTTCGTTGTAGATGCCGGTTTTGTAGGTGGCGAGTTGCTGCCCGAAACGAGCGACGAGGTCGAGAATGGCAGCAGGAGGCGGCATGGGGAGGTTTTATGCTGCCTCGCAGTGTTTGTCAGCCTCGTTCTTGACGGGTTACTGCGACTGAAGAACGACGCGGTAAAACCGGCTCGAGTGCGAGATGGGAGCGTCGGACACGCTGGCCATGCCCTGGACGCCAACGGTGATCCCGTTGGTCAGAGGGGTCCAGGTCGATCCTGTCAGATCAACGGTCGTCTCCACCCCATAGCTGAGCCCGGGGAGCGCCGGCCAATTCAGCGTGATGATGCCATTGGTCTGGCTGACCGCCTGAATCACGGGCGCCGGGACCGCCTGAACGCTCACATCGTCCAGGCCAAAGGCGTTCTGGTCGTTCTGGAAACCGAACTGAAGCACCGTGTCGGTGCCCGACGCGGTCACGACATACTGGAAGTTCGTCCAGCCAGACTGGTCCGCATCGATTTGGTCCAGGAGGGTGTTGCCGTCCCAGGTCGCTTGGAACTCATTCGGGGCGCCTTGCGCCGGGTTGGCCAACCAGAAAGAGAGCATATACAAACCCCCGGCCTGTGTGGGCAGCGTCTGAGACAGGTATGCCAGGGACCCACTCTGGCCCAGGAACGCGCCGTAAATCCCCGAATGGACGAAATGGCTGTCGTCCACCCCCTGGATGTTGCTCCCGCCTTGAAACTGGCTGGCGTCAACGCTATCGACAAAGTTGGCATCGGTTGTCCCCTGGAAATCCCAGCCCGTAAAATCGCCCGTTTCGAAGCCTCCGTTCCCGACCAGGAGATCGAACTCCAACTCTTGGGCTTCCAGGCTGCCCAGGTTCGTGACCACCAGGGTGGCAGAATAGGTTCCTACCAGCAGGTTGCTGGCGCCGGCGTTCAGGCTCACCACGAGCACCGTCGGAGGATCACCAGGCGCGATCGTTCCTCCGCGAGGCGAGGCGTCGAGCCAGGGGGCGAGGTTGAGCAGCGCCCAGTTCACCGGAGTCTTCCCACCATTTCTTAAGGTGTACGATCCCGAAGTCACGTCGAAGGGGCCTCCCGCCGAACCGGTCGCAGTGAAGCCCACCGCCGGGTCAACAAGCAGCCCTGCGGGCGCCGGGTTCACCAGGGCATCGATGAGGTTGGTTCCATTCGGCGTGCCCCATCCCGTGCATAGATCATAACCCCGTACGGCAGAGTACAATTTGGGGCTGGAGCCGCTGGTGTTGTTTCCCGAGACAATATCGTGAAAGGCGCGCTTCTCGTCCGGTCCCCGTCCGATCGCATAGAGAGCGGGATTGAGGAATCCCACCGGCGGCTTGCCCTCGGCCGCAGCCTGTTGGTTGACCAAGGCCATGAACCCCGCCCACAAAGGCGCGGCGATGCTCGTCCCCGCGAGCGTGATCGACGTCCCGCGGTCGGCGATGGCCACCACATTGTACGCCACCATGGCGACATCCGGCGTATTTCGCATGGTGGTGGAACCCTGGTTGGCCGACATGTCGATGTTCCTCTGCCAGCTCGGGATGGGGAAAATAGTGCTGATCCCGCCACCACTGCCGTTCCAGGCGGTCTCGGACGCCCACGCCTTCGAACTCGCGGTGGTCAGAACGGTCCCCCCGACGACCGTGACATAGGGATTATCCGACGGCTGAGTGACCGGTCCGGTGAAGGCGCCGGAGTCACCGGAGGCCAAGAAGAAGGACTGCCCCTGCGCCGCGAACTGCTGGAAGATTTGCTGGGAGAGAATATCGATGTCGAAGCCCCAGGAACAACTCAACTGCTTGGCGAGGTTGTCGGTGGCCATACGGTTCAGGATATCGTCAATGACCGCCGTAGTCGCGTTGGGAGTACCTTCGTAAACCAGGACCTGCGACAATCCCGGCGCCATGCTGATGGCCATCTCGATGTCCAAGGCCACCTCCTCGTTCAGGCCCCCGGGACGACGGCCTCCCGGAGAACCATTAAAGCCGTCGATTAGCACGTTTTGAAGCGGAACGCCCGGCAGTCCCGCTTTGGTTTCGTAGGCGGTGATGTCGCTCGCGTAGTAACCATTGAGTTCGAATAGACCCACCACCTGCCCGGACCCCTTCAGGGCGCTGCCCGGCACGTAGGCGTTACGGAAATCGCTGCCCAGGAAGGTTCCCCCTGTTCCCGAGCCGCCCCGCGGCGCCACAGACGCCAAGGATGTCGAAGAGATCTCGTGAAGGCTCATCGGATGCGGTTGCACGTAGTTGTCCAAACCGCTCAGGCGCAGAATCGGCACCTTCAGCTCCACCGAGGGTTCGACATCCGGCGCGTAAAACGATCGAGATTCTGTGGGGTGCGGATACGTCCGCATCTTCACCTGGAACGTCCGCTCCACGTCCGCCACGGCGGCGCGTACGTCCACCAGCATGCGGTTGGGATGGGTGCCAACCACCTCGAGGCCATTGCTCCGCGCGAAGTTGATGACGGCTTGATAATCCTGCTCCAGCGGGCCAAACCGGCGAATGAACTCCTCCGTTGTCAGAAAACGCCGGTAGTCCCCGCTCGCCGGGTTGTAGAGCCGCTGCAGCAAGTTGGTAAGATCCTCCCGCTGGCGAAGGGGAAGCCCGATCGCCAGTCTCAACTGGTTCGTGCCGGGCAGCCGGTCGCCCGCCTGCAATCGCGCCGCCACGGGAGGAACGTGACCACGAACGACCTGCCGCTCCATAGCGATGGCTGGCAACACGGCAAACAGAATCAACAGGATACGCAGCTTTTCGTACAACATAGCGGAATTGAACTCAACTAGAACTCAATAGCCCTTCGGACCATTCCGACAAAGCATAATTCATACCATGATATAGGCTAAACAGCAACTGTAGTAGTCATAGTTAATGGTGCTGGAGCCGCGACGCGTTTGGCGGATTGTAGAGCGTCACCACAATCGTTTGCTGCTCGACCCGAACGTCTCCTTCCAGGCACCCCAAGGAGACCGCGGGCTGGATATGAGGGGCATCCCACTTTCATCTCGTCCACCCCCGACAAGAATGTCCGCGCTCCGGAAAAATCTGAGATGCGCCGCCGAAGAGCTTAACCATAGCCGGCGGCCCCCCCCCCGAGGCGGAATGGTCAACGACCTGCCACCGAAAGGAACAACGATTGACCAGCAGGAAGCGGGATCATTTGGGCCATGGCTCGTCGCCCGGGCCTGCCTCCGGCGCCGGGCGCGGGGGGGCGAGCGCCTGGCTCAACGCTCGGAGCAGTGTCACCCCGGCAAAAGGCTTGATCAGCAACCCCGGCAGGTGGATGGAGCCGTGGGGGCG
>ORJL010250278.1_pt1 | contig 10812 bp, 6 predicted proteins | sample 1779941 | NCBI WGS metagenome assembly ORJL01 (sample SAMEA104232317, study PRJEB22302) | groundwater metagenome | biome: forest; feature: aquifer; material: groundwater | place: USA | collected 2011-08-07 | depth 5.8 m | reverse complement strand
GATTTCGCGCCAGCGCGCGCTCGAGCAGCTCTTTCGCGGCGGCGTAGTCGGCGGGATCGCGGGCGGACTGGAGCCGCCGCAGCCCGCGGAGGCAGTCGATCCGAGCCGGATCGAGGTCCCCGGGCGCTCCTTCCAGGGCCGCCAGATCGGCCGCCAGTGCCGCCGTCAGCGCGCGGGCCCCCGGGTCGTCCGCCGCGAGCGACTCGTCGTCGGGGCGCGCGCGGCGGTTCGCGTCCGCGCTGGCCGCGCTCGCGAGGTACCCGCGATCGGCAAGCCGCCGGCCTTCACCCCGGGACCACTGTGCCCGCAAGTCCTCGAGCCGCTCGTCGAGCGCGCGCGCGATCAGCACCGCCCGTTCGTACCGCGCCGGCGCGAAGTCCGGCGCCACCGCCAGCGCCCGCTCCTGCGCCGCGCTCGCGTCGTCCCAGCGCAGCAGGGCGCGGTAGAGCCTCCCGAGATGGTAGGCCGGGTCCGGCGCGACCAGTCCGGAGCGGTCGGCTTCCTCGACTGCGGCGGTCAGGCGCGGCAGATGCTCGGCTTCTGCTTTTTTCATCGGCAGTCCGGCGCGGCGGAGCGAAAGGGCGGCGTCGAGGACTTCCCCGGCACGCGCGCGCAGCGAGTCGAGCACGCGCGCGCGCAGCCGGTCCTGCTGGACCGTGGCGAGGATCGCCCAAGCGCCGGCGGCCGCCGCGAGGAGGAGGACCGCGCTCACGGCCTTGCGCCGGGCCAGGCGCCGCGCGAGGCGCTCCGGCCAGGCCGTCGGCCGGGCCGCGATCGCCTCGCCGCGCAGCCAGCGGTCGAGTTCGTCCGCCAGCCCGGCGGCGTCCGCGTAGCGCCGCTCCGGTTCGCGAGCCAGCGCCTTCAGACACACCGTCTCGAGGTCCGCGGGGACGGCCGGGTCGATCCGCCGCGGCGGCTCTGGGTGCTGGGTGAGCGATCGGGCGAAAACCTCGACCGGGGTCCCGCCCGCGTACGGCGGCGCGTCCGCCAGCAGCCGGTAGAGCAGCGCCCCGAGCGCGTACACGTCGGTGCGCGGTCCCAGCTGCCGCGGGTCCCCTTCGATCTGCTCCGGCGCCATGTAGTGCGGCGTGCCCAGCGCCTGCCCCGTGGCGGTGATCCGCGCCGCCTCCGCGACCGACCGCGCCAGCCCGAAGTCGAGCACGTGCACGCCGCCATCCTCGTCCACCATCACGTTCGCCGGCTTGAGGTCGCGATGGACGATCCCGCGCGCGTGGGCGTGCGCGACCGCGCGCGCGATGTCGCGAACCAGGCGGGCGCGGGTCGGGAACTCGAGCGTCCCCGCGCTCGCGATCGCCTCGAGCGTGCGCCCGGGCACGAAGGCCATCGCCAGGAAGGGGACGCCGTCGATCACGCCGACGTCGTGCACGCGCACGATCCCCGGGTGGTCGAGCGCCGCCGCGGTGCGCGCTTCGCGCAGCAGGCGCTCCACGAGCTCCCCGTCGGCGCCGCCGACCCGCAGGGTCTTGACCGCGACGGTGCGGCCCAACTCCGTGTCGAGGGCGCGGAAGACCACGCCCATCCCGCCCCGGCCCAGTTCGTCGAGCAACTCGTATTTGCCCAGCCGGCCCACCGAAGCGAGCGGAGCCGCCGTCGCCCCTGGCTGCGTGCCGGGCGCGATTCTCGCAGTCGCCGCGTCCCGCGAGCCGGCCGGGGCCCCTGCCATGGCCGCGCCCTCGGCGGGGGAGTCCTGCGCTCTCAGCCGCGTCGGGCTGTCGCCTCCGGGTTCCGGTTCGCTCATGGCGCGGATCGTACCACCGCGGGGGCGGGCAGACAACGGCGGCTGGGGTGGTCGGGGTGGTCGCGCGCCGCCGCTCCGCCGCGCCGGCCTTGACCCTTCGCTCTCCCTGCGGATAGGCTGGGAGACGACTCGTGCCAGGAGGGACCGGGATGCACGTCCACTCAGGCCGTCGAGTTCCGGTCCCTCCGGGAGGGGACCGACCAGGGCGGGACGAACGAGGGCGGAGCGTGGTACCTCATATTCGGCACGCTCTCGGCCGGGGTCGGGCTCGGCCAGACGGCCACCGACATGATGATCGGGATCGAGCGGACCGCGTACCAGGACTACACGATCCGAGACCCGCTCGAGGGGCGGATGGACGACCCGACCCGGACGGGTCGGAGCCCGGCCGGCCAGTAGGAGGGTCCCTGCCCTGAGCACGCCCGTCATCGCCCGTCGGATGTGGATCGTGTGGCTTCTCCTCGCGGTCCTCGCCCTCCCCGCGACCGCCGACCGCAACAGCACGCCCGAGGCGGAGGCGCAGCTCGCGCAGGGGGATGCGGCCCAGATGAAAGGCGACTACGAGGGCGCCCTGACTTGCTACATCCGGGCGCGGGACCTCGATCCCACATGGGTCCGAGCCTGGGCCGGGATGGCGCTCTCCACGTACCGGAGTCGGGGTGGAGTGGCCGCGCTTCCCCTGTACCAGAAGGTGGTCGATCTGGACCCGGGCAACCCTATGTGGCGCCAGCTCCGTTCGCAGGTCTATGTGGCGCTCGACCTGTACCAGGAGGCGATCGACGATCTCCAGGGCGTGATCAAGGAGTTCGGCGAATCGCCGCAGCTGAACGTGCTGCTCGGCATGGCCCTCGTGGCCGCCGGCGAGATCGACGAAGGGCTTGCCCTGCACGCCCGGGGCTTCGAGGCGGCCGGGAAGCCGGTGGGATTCCGTCTACGCATGCGCGCCTACGACCGGATGGCGGACTGGGCGCTCGTGGAAGAGGAATCCGCGGCGGCGTTGAGCACGGGGACCACGGTCTCGGCGATCTTCCTCTACGAAATGAAAGGTCTCGTCGAGCAGGGCAAGTTCGCCGAAGCGGAGAAGCTGCTGGTCGCCGTCGATGCGCTGCCTCCGAGCAACGTCCAGGGCGCCTGTCGCGCCTACCTGTTGGGCACCCCGGCGATCGGAAAGGCGTACGACCCGGAGGCTGCGATCCGCGCCGCGAAGGGCGTCGTGGCCCGCACCACCGACTCCAGCGAGATCAACGTCCTCGCCCGCACGCTGTTCCTCGCCGGACGCTCCGGCGAATGTCTCGACCTGCTGGCGACCAAGGGACGCCGCGTCAACTTCGACACGCTGTTCTGGCTGGGCGCCGCCCAGTGGAAACAGGAGCGGCTCGCCGAGGCCCGGGACACGTTCGCCGACGCCTGGCGGCGCAACCCCTACCTGCTCCGCCACGCCCCCCGGGTCGAAGGGCTGGAGCCGTTCCTCGCCTGGGTGATCGAGGGCGTGAAGGCGGAGAAGGATGCCGGCCAGGACGACCGCGCGCAGCGCCAGCACGAGCTGGCAACCCACCTGCTCACGGTTGCGGAGATCGAGGGCCTGGTGCGCGGCTACCGGTTCTCGCGGGCCCTCGATGAGTACGGCAGGCTCCTTCCCCTGCTCGGCTCGCCGGTGCGCAAGGCCGAGATCGAGGCGCGTCTGCCCGAGATCCGGGGCATGTCCGGCGCGCTCGACAAGCTCGTCGCCGCGATCAACGAGGGCCGCCTGAAGCTCGAGACGAAGCTCGCCGGGCTCGTTCTCACCTTGGTCAAGGCCGACGACCTGCGGTTCGACTTCACCATCACCAAGGGAGAGGGGAAATTCCTCTGGGCCTCCCTGGGCGCCCCGGTCTTCTCCGAATTCACCGGCCAGTCTGCGCTCGCCCCGGAAGAGCGCTTTGGCCTGGCCTGCCTTTCCTGGGACTCCGGCCAGATCGCGCTCGCAACCCGGCAGTTCGAGGAGGCGGCGAAACCGCGTCCGGACCTGCGCCCGAGCATCGACGCCTTCGTCGCCCGCCGCCGCGGAACGGCGATTCCGGAGGGCGGCTTCCTGCTGTTCCGCGGCTGCTATGTATCGGGCGACGAGAAGGCCCACCTGGAGAAGGGCCTGGTGCGCTACCGAGGCGAATGGGTCACCGGGGAGGTGAAGGAGAAGCGCTCGCGCGGCTTGATCCTGGTCTCGGGCAAATGGGTGCCGGACCAGGAAGCCGAGCTGACCCGGCGCGGCTACCTGAAATACAAGGGCAAATGGATGGACCGGGAGGAGAACGACGGAATCCGCAGCGGCTGGGCCGACGCGTATGTCGAGGAGACCGCGCACTACAGGATCGTGACCAATACCAACGACGCGTTCGCCAAGGACCTGGCGCTCCTGATCGAGACCGCGTACCCGGAGTACGTGAAGTACTACGACGGGCAGGAGCCGAAGTTGCCGGGGAAAGAGAAGATGACGCTCTACGCCTTCCGCACGTACGAGGACTACCGGAAGCACTGCGTCGAGCACAAGGCCGAGGCGCAGCTCGCGGCCGCCGGGTACGCGGCGTCGGATTCGAACGTGGTGGTGGGCTGGGACAAGACCGGCAACCGCCGGCAGTTCCTCCAGACGATGGCCCACGAGGCGGCGCACCTGTTCTATTTCCGCATCGCCCCGAAGGCGCGGCCCCCGTCGTGGTACGCCGAGGCGATGGCGACGTATTTCGAGGGGTTCTCGTGGGACGGGAAGGCATTCCAGTTCGACTTCCTCGCGGACGGCCGCCTGCCCTACGTCCGCGACGCGATCAAGGCGGGAAAGCAGATTCGGCTCGCCGACTTGCTCCGCGGCGAGGCGCTGGACCTAATCAACCAGGACACGACCAAGGCGTTGCTCTTCTACGCCGAGTGCTGGTCGCTCAATTTCTTCCTGTCGCACACGACGGACACGGCCTGGCGTGGGGCGTACGCGCAGTAGCGGAAGGGGAGCGGGGGGGGCGGCTCGGAGCCGCTGACGAAGTACTTCCCCGACACGGCGAAGCTCGAGCACGACTGGGTGTGGTTCGTGATGGGGCTGTGAGCGGGGCCGCCCTCGGGGGTGCTGCTCGAGGGGATGTAGGCGGCGCGCTGCCCGTCGGCGAGGCCCATCGGATGCTCCTGCGTGGTTCTCAGGCAGAGCCTGGCTCGGCGGATTTCGCTTCGGAAGGGAATCCTCCCTGCATCTGCGGTCGCAGCTTGCGGTACGCGGGCGGCGTGATGGCTGACGCGGGCGTGCTCGTTCTCATCCTCGACGGAGTGACGCAAGACTCACGCTGTTGGGCGACGAGTGCCTCGGTGCATGCGAGCGGTCTTGAAATGCACCGGTATCTTGGTCAAGCTACACCCGTCGAGCGGCACCCGCAGTCTCCGGCCCGGAGAGCCATCGCGCACATGTCCCGATTCGCCGTGATCCAGGAGGCGTTCGAGCCACCCGACGCCGACCAACTCGCGCCGCTTCTCCAGCGCGCGCTCGGGCTGGTTCCCTACGACGCGCTGCGGCAGGCGCGCGAGGCGCGCGGGATTCTGGCCGAGGGAGTCGAGCGCGGCCCGGCCGAGGCGCTGGCGGCGGCCCTCGTCACCGCGGGCGCCCCCGCGCGCGTGGTCGCTCAGGAGCGCGTCCTGCGGATCGGTAAGCCCCAACTGGTGCGCACGATCGCATTCGGCGAGAAGGCGCTCGCCTGGCAGGCCGGGTACACCGGGGCGATGACCGAGGTGGCGTGGGAACGGATCCGGTTGCTGAGCGCGGGACGGATCCCGGAAGTGCGCGTGACGCGGGCCGCCGCGCCCCGCCGGAAGCGACGCGGGCTCTCCCTCGGCGGCATGCTCGCCGAGTTCGCCGCGCCCGGCATCGGCGGGGTGCTCCATTCGATGCTCACGCGCAAGGGCGAGGCGAAGGGAACGGGAAAAGCCCGCTCCGAGACCACCCTCCAGCCCCTGGCAGACCTCTTCGCGATGGAGCCCGACGGCGGGTTCCTTCACGTACGCTTGCGGGGACGCGACCTCTACTACGACCGCATCCTCGGAGCCGAACGCACCGGCCACTTCATGGACGATTTCCTGCGCGTGGTCGCCCGGCTGGCGACTCGGTCGACCCGCGCAGTGGTGACTCCGGGGGTTCGCGCCCTGGTGGCGGCAGCGGAGGATCCCGCCGCCGCCGACGCCGAAGCGGACTTCGCGGCGGAGGAGGAATTCACCCAGGTGAACCGCTGGCAATTGCAGATGCTCGCGCTTGCGGGAGCGGACGATACCCGGTCGTGATTCCCTCGCGTGACCGATCGGATCAGAAATCCTCGGTCACCTGCGCGGCCTGCCACAACTCGCGGTATTTCGCGTGGACGTACGGGTCGAGGCGATCGGCGTAGTCGAGCGGGAGCTGGTTGACCCGGATCAACTGAATGACGTCGTCCAGATCACGGGGCCGGTGCGATGCCGTCATGCCGCTGGCGATCTTCAATTCGAGGAGGACCGGCAAGGCCAGAACGGGCGTGCCGTCCGGGTCGAGCGTCGCGGCGCCGGCGGGGTCGGGGAATCGGACCGGCTTGGCCAGGCCATCGCCGGGGTATTCACCCGTCAGCAGGATGTCGATTCTTACGTCATGCACGGTGTCCCGCATCCCCTTCGAGCCCGGGAACTTCTCCACCCAGCCGCGTCCCAGCCATTCCGCCTTGAAGGCGGCGAGCCCCGCCGGAGTCATCAGCAGGTCCACGTCGGCCGTGGTACGCACGTGGCCGTGCGCATTGGTTGCGAGCGCCCCAGCCACCGCGAACGGGATCTTCATCTCGCTCAGGGTCTGGGCGATCCTCCGAGCCGCCTTGTGGATCGGGGACTGGCCCATGAAAAACTCTCCGGCTCGCTCGAGCACGGTCGACAGGCTGTACATCATGGCAGGGGACGATCCTGAGACCACGGATCCGTCGCGGGCGCCGTTCCCGAAACTAGCGTGGACCCGCGGAAAAAGCAATGACGGGGTCACCGGATCACCGGACCCACTGCCCCGCTTACCCCGCTCCCTTGACCCCCACTCGCATCTCCCCGTATGCTCCGGTCCGTGGCATCGATCGAGGGGACTCCCGCATGAAGACGCCGGACGACTACCTGCTCGCCCACCTCCTCACCCACCTGCGCAAGCTCCCCGCCCGTACAAGCTCCTCGACCTCGTCGGCCGCGGCAGCGCGAGCTAAGTACCGCGCCCCGGAGAAGGGTGCCCAGTATCCGAAGGCGATTCTGGCCGCCGGCGAGGCGCGACGACGACGCGATGCCAAGAGCATCGCGGAGAGGCAAGCCGCGAGGACCGCCCGGGCGGGCGGTCCGGGTGCGGCGCGACAGAAGAGGGGAGCAACGAAGCAGGGGGCCAGAATCGCCGAGCAGACTGGGCACAATTCTCCGGGGTGCGGTACTAAGTCCAAGTTGCAGCGGCGGCATCGCATGTGGGATCGGGTGGACCCCGGATAGGCCTGAAGCCAGGCAGACCGGACGCGGGAGATAGACCCACATGCGCGTGACCGTGGTCGGCGCCGGGGTGTTCGGCCTCGCGGCCGCGGTCTCGCTGTCCCTGCGAGGCCACGCCGTCACCGTCCTCGAGGCGGGCGACATCCCCGCCGAAAAGGCGTCGAGCAACGACGTCTCCAAGGCCCTCCGGCTCGAGTACGGCCCGCTCTCCTCCGTCTACGCCCCCTGGGTGCTCGCGGCGCGCGACCGCTGGCGCGAGCTCGAGCGGCGCACCGGCCGCGCCATCTATCACGAGTCCGGATACCTCGCGATCTCGCTCCGCTTCCAGCCGGGGTGCTTCGAGTACCAGAGCTGGCGCTGGGCGTGCGAAGCCGGCCTGCCGGTGGAAAAGCTGACGCCGCGCGAGGCGGCCCTGCGCTTTCCCGCCTTCTCCTTCGACGGCGTCGAGGCCTGCACCTTCGATCCGATCGGCGGCTGGCTCGATCCCGCCCAGGCGCTGCCCGCATTCGCGGAGGTCGCGACCCGCGCCGGCGCGACCGTCCGCACGCGCACCCCGGTCGCGGACGTGCGCGGGTTGCCGGGGGACGCGATCCTCGTCGCCGGCGGCCCGTGGGTCAACCGCCTGCTCCCCGGCCTCGGTCTTTCCGTCCCTACCACTAGACAGCACGAGTCGCTCTATCGCCCGGCGGACTTGCGCGCGTTCGCCGGCGCGCGGCTTCCGGTCTGGTCCTTCGACCTCGCGGGGCAAGGGTTCTACGGCTTTCCCCTCCACCCCGACCTCTTCGTCAAGGTCGCCCGCCACGTTCCCGACATCGCCGCCGACCCGGACGAACCGCGCACCGGCGACGCAGCGCAGGCGGCGCGGATCGACGCATTCGTGCGGGCGCGCCTGCCGGCACTCTCCGGGGTCCCCGCCGGGGGCCGGAGCTGCCTCTACACGATGTCCCCCGACGGCACGTTCCTCTTCGACCGCGTGCCCGGCCTGCCGCGCACGTTCGTCGCCGGGTGCGGCAGCGGCCATGCCTTCAAGTTCGGCCCGCTCCTCGGCGAGTGGGCCGCCGACCTGGTGGAGGGAAAACCCGTGCCCGAGGTCTTCCGTGCCGCCGGGAAGCGCGCGGGGAGAGTGGTGTGAGCGGGTACGACCTCGACGCGCGCCGGCGCAACCTTTTCGCCCAGGTGAAGCCGGCCTGGCACGGGGCTTCGCGGGACCTCTTCGACTACTGAACGGGAGCCGCAGCGCATGCCCCGCCCCACCGACGAGTTGCTCGCGCGCCGCGCGGTCGAGCGCGGCTGGATCCAGCCGGCGCAAGCGGAGTCGGCGCTGCACGCGACCTCGGCGCAGGACCCGGCGCTGCCGGTGGAGATCGTGCTGGTCGATCTCGGCCTGCTCACCCCCACCCAGGTGGTCCAGCTCCTCGCGGCCCACGCCGACGAACTGGCCCGGTATGACCCGCGCAGCGGCGAGGTCGCGGGCGCCTGGCGATTCGCCGTCGCCGCGCTCAACCGCGGGCTCGCGTCGTCGGATAGCCTGCTGCAGGAGCTCCGCATCGTCGCGCGCCGACGCGACGACCCGGGCCCGCGCACCCAGGTCGCCAAGGAGACGATCCTCGAGTCGCCCACCGCCGCCAGGCCCCCGACCGGGACCCTGCTCACGCTCTCGGGCGAGGGCGGCCCGGCGACCGCCTTTCCCGGCTCGGGCCGGTCGCCCGTCGAATCCGCGGCCGGGCGGCGGTTCGGCAAGTACGACATCCTCGAGGAGATCGGCGCAGGCGGAATGGGAGTGGTGTACAAGGCCTGGCACCCCGGCCTGCGCCGCTTCTACGCGGTGAAAGCCCTGCGTGCCGAGGACGACGGCTGGCACACCGGCGTGCAGCGGCTGAAGTTGGAGGCGCAGGCCCTGGCGCGATTGCGCCACCCGGGGATCGTCGCGGTGCAGGACGTGTGGGAGGAGGGAGGGCGCACCTTCCTCGCAATGGAGTTCATCGAGGGCGTCACGCTCGACCGCATCCTCCACGCCAAGGCCGGGCCGGTGACGGCGCCGGTGACCGCGCCGGCGGAGGGATTCGACCCCGACCGCCCGCGCCGCTCGACCGGCCTGCCGCCCAAAGTGGCGATGCGCATGGTCCGCGAAATCGCCGAGGCGATCCAGTACGCCCACGACCAGGGGGTGATCCACCGCGACCTCAAACCGGGCAACGTCATCCAGGACGAGACCGGCCGGGTCAAGGTGATGGACTTCGGGCTCGCCAAAATGATGGAGGCGGGCACCACGCGGATCACGCAGACCGGCTCGATCATGGGCACGCCGGCCTACGTCAGTCCGGAGCAGGTGGACGAGGGGATCGAGGCGGTGGATGCGCTGAGCGACGTCTACCAGGTGGGGGCGATCCTGTACGAGTTGCTCACCGGCCGCCCGCCCTATGAAGGGGAATCGCCGGTCGACGTTCTCCTGCGCATCTCGCTGCGCGATCCGGTGCCGGCGCGCAAGGTGAATCCGAACCTGGCGCGCGACGCCGAGACCATCTGCATGAAGGCGATGGCGCGCGATCGCGCCAAGCGCTACCCCGCCGCGCGCGATCTCGCCGAGGACTGCCGGCGCTTTCTCGATGGCGAGGCGATCCGAGCGCGACGCGAGCGGTCGGTCGAGCGCGCCTGGCGCTGGGCGCGGCGCCGGCCCGCGCTGGCGCTGTCGGCCGCGGGGATGGTCCTCGCCGTGGCGGTCGCCGGCGGTCTGGCCGTGCATGCCTCGCAGGCGGCGCGGGAACAGGCGCGCCTCGAAGCCGAAGTGCTCCAGGGGCTGCGCACGATCGCGCGCACGAACCTCGAAGCCACGCTCATGGTCCGCCGCGCCGGCGGCCGCATGCAGGAGGCACAGGCGGTCTTCCTCGGTCCGCTCGAGGAAGCGGCGCGCGTGGCCATCGAGCGCAGCCCGCGCACCGCGGAGCCGCACTACCACCTCGGGCGGATCTATCGCGCGCTGCTCCGGCCCGGGGACGCGCTGCGCGAGCAGGAGCAGGCCCTCGCCAAGGAGCCGGGGTACGCGCGCGCCCGCTACGAGCGGGCCGTCTTGAATGCCGAGGAGTTCGGCCGCCGCATCGGGGCACTGCGCCGGCGCTGGCTGCGCGAAGAGGGCCGCCGCCTGACCGCGGCCGGCGCGCTCGCCCAGGGAGGCGGCGGCGGCGCCGACGAGCGCGAGATCCCGCGCGACGCCGAGTTGATCGCCGGAGAGGAAGAGACCGGCAAGCTGCGCGAGGCGATCGCCGCCGACCTCGCCGTGCTGGAAGAGCCCGCGGCCCGGGCGCAGCTTTCCCCCGGAGCCTTGGCTTCCGCCCGCGGCCTCGCCCTGCTCTACGCCGGCCGCGAGGAGGAACGGGTCGGTGCCCGGAAGCTCCTCGAAGATGCGCTCGCGCTCGAGCCCGCGCTCGAAGAGGCGGTGGCAGGACTGGCGCAGATCGAGACCGCCGCCGGGGACCTGCGCAAGGCCGTCGAAGTCTACGGCCGCGGCCTCGAAGTCGACCGCGGCTACGTCCCGTTCTGGGCCGGCCGCGCCGCGGCCTGGGCGAGCCTCGCGACCG
>ORJL010818762.1_pt1 | contig 10815 bp, 9 predicted proteins | sample 1779941 | NCBI WGS metagenome assembly ORJL01 (sample SAMEA104232317, study PRJEB22302) | groundwater metagenome | biome: forest; feature: aquifer; material: groundwater | place: USA | collected 2011-08-07 | depth 5.8 m | reverse complement strand
TGACCTCGACCTCCGGCATGAAGTCGGTCATGCGGTTCAGACAACTCAGCAGCGTGGTCTTGCCGGCGTTGGCCGGCCCGATGATCGCCAGGATCTCGTTCTCGCGGACGTCGAGCGAGATGCCGTGGAGAGCCTGCCGGCGGCCGAAGCGTACGCTCAAGTCGCGGATCTCGATCTTGGTTCGGACGGACGCCTCTACCATTTTCTTCGTGACCTCAGGTAGCTGCGGAAGATGATCGACGCCAAGTTGACCCCGAGGACTAGTCCGAGAAGGACGAGCGCGGTGGCGTAGGGGATCGCCTCAGGAACGTTCGGCACCTGGGTGGAGACGGTGAACAGGTGCATGGAGAGCGCCATGCACTGGTCGTAGACGGATTGCGGCAGGAAGGGCAGGTAGAAGGCAGCACCGGTGAACATGATCGGCGCCGTCTCACCGGCCGCTCGTGACACCTGGAGGATGACGCCGGTCAGTATCCCGCTGATCGAGTTCGGCAGCACCACGTGACGGATGGTCTGCCAGCGCGTCGCACCCAGCACCCAGCAGGCGCGACGGAAGGGCATCGGCACGGAGGCCAGGGCTTCTTTGGTGCTGGCGATGATCACCGGCAGGGTCATGACCGCGAGGGTGAGGGAAGCCGCAAGAATGCTGGTTCCCAGCCTGAGAAAGAGAACGAAGGCACCGACTCCGAAGAGCGCGTGCACGATGCTGGGGACGCCCGCCAGATTGACGATGGCCAGGTGAATGATGCGGGTGACCCATGTGTCGCCCGCGTACTCGTTCAGATAGACGCCCGCAAGCACGCCGATCGGCGCCGCGATGAGCAGCGATACGCCCACCAGCCAGAGTGTTCCGACGATGGCCGGGAAGACGCCGCCGGCGGTCATGCCGGCCGTCGGCGCCGTGAACAGGAACTCGAAGGAGAGCGCGGGAAGCCCCTTGAAGGCAAGCAGGCCAAGAATGGCGATCAGCGGCAGGATCAGCAGTGCGGTGGCCATGCCGAGCACGGCAACGAAGACACGCTCGCGCGAGCGGTTGCCCGCGGTCACGGCGCTGGTTTCGAAAGGCCGACCTGCCGTTGCCACAGTCATTCGTCCCGAGTCCCACGAATCAGCAGGTCCGCCGTCAGGTTGACGACGAAGGTGAGAGCGAACAGCAGCACGCCGATGGCGAAGAGCGCCTGGTAGTGGTCGCTCCCGCGCGAGGTCTCCCCGAGCTCGGCGGCGATCGTAGCCGTCAGCGTGCGTACCGAGTCGAGCAGGCTGTGAGGGATCTGCACCGCATGGCCGGTGGCCATCAGCACCGCGATGGTCTCGCCGATGGCCCGCCCGATACCGAGAAGCACCGCCGCCAACAGCCCACTGCGCGCCGCCGGGAAGAGGACCTTTAAGACCGCTTGCCAGCGGGTTGCCCCGAGGGCCAGCGAGGCTTCCCGGTACGAGTCCGGGACCGCCTTGAGCGCGTCCTCACCGATGGAGACGATGATGGGTACGCTCATGAGCCCGAGAATGATGCCGCCGTTGAGCACGTTGAGGCCGATCGGCGCTCCGAACAGCGTGATGATCATCGGATTCATGATCGCGATGCCGACAAAGCCCCAGACCACCGATGGGATGGCCGCCAGCAGCTCGACGACGATCTTGAGACCTTCCTTGACCTTGCCGGCGGTGAACTCGGAGATGAACACGGCGGCCCCGAGCCCAAGCGGCACGGCGATCAGCATGGCGAGCGCCGTGACGCTGACGGTACCCAGAAGCAACGCGAAGGTGCCGTAGCGCTTGTTGGCGATCGAGGACGGATACCATTCGGTGCTGAACAGGAACTCACCGACATCGAGTCGGTGCAGGATGAGGTCGGCCCCGGAGGTGAAGACAAACAGGAAGATCGCGAAGACGAAGAAGATCGCGCTGAAGCCGCAGACGCGAATGGTCCACTCGATGAGCGGCTCAAGGGCCGTCCCGGAGCGAGCTCGCGGGCTCGCAGCAGTGCCTTTGCCCAACCGGTTCACCGCAGCACCCTTCCTTCAACTTGTCACCACCGGTCCCGACGCCGGTGTTGCTGCGCAACTTGTTTCCACACCACCCCCACAAGCCCCTGGCGTCGGGTCGATTACCAAACGATTCGGAGGCGACGATTGTCAGCGGACCGGCACGAACCCGCTTTGCTCGACGATGCGTTGGCCGGCCTCTGACTTGATCCAATCGAGGTAAGCCGTCACCTCCGCTTTTTCCTTGCCAACGGTGAAGATGTACAGTGCACGTGACAGTGGATAGCTCCTGTCCGCCGCCGACGCCTTGCTCGGCTCGACGCACGGAGCATCCTCCGATTTCGAGACGCACACCGTCTTTACATGGTCGGTCAGATAGCCCAGGCCGCTGTATCCGATTGCACAGGGGGTCTTCGCCACGATGTCCACGACGTCCTTGCTGCCCTGCATGTCGCGCGAGCCGAGCTTGAAGTCGCCGGTCTTGCCGAGCACGGCCTCGCGGAAGTACTCGTAGGTGCCGGAGTTCGACTGGCGACTGATTCTGATGATCTCCTGACCCGGGCAGCCGGGAACCTCCACGCCGACTGAGGTCCACGTGTTACACGTACCGCCTTCACCATAGATGCAGGCCAGCTGCGCATACGTCAGCCGCTTGACGGGGTTCGACCTGTGCACGTACGCCACGATGGCATCGCGGGCGACCACATGCTCGACCGCATCCGCGCCGCGCGCTTTGCGGATCTCTGCCGCCTCGCTCTCGGTGATCTCGCGGCTGGCGTTGGCGAGATCCACCGTGCCGTTGATCAGAGCCGCGATACCGGTGCCGGAGCCGCCGCCGCTGACGGCCACCGCCACGTCCGGACGCACCGATCGGTAGGCTTCCGCCCAGGCCTGGGCCACGTTGACCAGAGTGTCCGATCCCTTGTTCTGCAGCAGCGTATGCCGCGAGTTGCTACGGCTGCAGGCGCATAAGGACAGTCCTACGGCCAGGAGCGCTGGCGCGATTCGCTTCATTCGGAGTCCCCTCTGACCTTCTCCACGACCGTTCCGTGCAAACTGCGAATCAACTGCCGGATGCCTTCGAGCAGCTCATCGAAGGCCTGGGCGTATACCTGCTCCGCGGTTTGGCCGCTGGCGGAGTGGGTCGGGTCGGCGATGTGCCATACCAGGACGACGGTCTTGTAGCCGACCTCGGGCAGAGCCTTGGCCGCCGCGTCGCCAATCGCCACCACGGCTCTGAACTGTCCGAGGTCCCCCACCTCTGAGAGCGCTCGAGGCGTGGAGGTGGAGGGCGGGATACCCCTCTTGGCCAGGTACTCCGCCGCCATCGGATCCGGCGGGCTCGGCGAGATGTCTGCCGCGCAGAAATTGAAGTGGGCTCGTGCAATCGCCCGGGCAATGCTCTCGGCCATGAGACTGTGGCTCGAGTTGGCCGAGGAAACGAAGAGGATCTGCAGATCGCTGAGCAGCCTGTGCTTGGTTACTTCACCGGTGACAATGTACTGCACCTCGTCGCAGATGTTGCAGGCCTGGTCGGCGACACGCTCGTAACGGTTGGCGATAGACAGCAGCGTGAACAGGCGCTCGAGGTCTCGGCTGTTGGCAGGGACCTGGGATTGCAATGCCTGATAGATTTCGTAGTGAAGGAGATCGGCACGAGCATCCAACCGGGTGGTCTCGACCGCGAGCTCGAGATCCTCGTCGAGAAACGATCGCATGGCCTGTCGGATCATCTCGATGGCGACGGCGGCGAGGCGCTCGAACATGGAGAAGTCGATCGGCAAGCGGCGACCGCCGAGCAGGATCGACAGCCGGTTGATGCTCTCGGCGTAGTCGCCGACCCTTTCGAGCTCCGAGCAGATCTTGGCGACCGAGTGGACGAACCGCAGATGTACGGCCACTGGGATGTGGCGCACAATGAACTCCATGCATAGGCCGTCGATCAGACCCTCGAGGTCGTCGATACGCGAGTCGCGCAGGATGGCTGCATAGGCAAGCTTGGTGTCGCCTGTGGACAGGGTCCGGACGGAATCCTCGAGCCCCCGCAGGGCAAGGTCGGCCATCTCGCGCACCCGGTCGCGGATGTGGTCGATGTCCTGCTGCAGTTTCTCTTCCAGATGAGCCATCACAGGCCTTCGTCAGCCGGGCATGGGGCAAGGGAAACGGTGCATGAGCGCGCCCCCGTGTAACGCGCGAAAACCGTGAAGGCAAGCCAGGCCGACCACCGCGAAGGCGCTTCGCGCCACGCAACGATTCCGACGGCCCGGCTTTGCACAAGAAGTCGAGCCGGTGGGAGAAGGACCCAATCTACAGTCGTCATGCCCGCGAAAGCGGACATCCAGGTGGGGCGGCGCATACGCCGGGCACTGGATTCCCGCTTTCGCGGGAATGACGAGTGGGAACCTGCGGGACTTTATGTGCAAAGGCCCGACGGCCTCCCTCTCACGAGGTTGCTTTGAAAATGGGGGCTGGAGACTCGGGGCTGGGGGCTCGGGAACCGAGTTTTCATCCTCTCGGGCGAAGCGTCAGCTTCATGATGACTGTCTCAAAACCTACCGAAGAGGGCGCGCCGCCGCGCGCCCCTACAAGAAAACCGAGGAAAACCGCGACGCGTAGGGGCGCGCGGCGGCGCGCCCTGCCAGTTGTGAGACAACCTCTCACGACGGCGGCTACGTTGCTGACCTGGCAGGGTTGAATTCGGAAAGGACCGCCAGCTACGTCCACGACGCTGGACGTTCGCCGGAAATATTGAGCGGCAAGTAGACGAAAACCGCCGTGCCCTTCTCCGGCTCGCTCTCGATGCGCATGCTGCCACCGTGCGACTGCACGATATGCTTGACGATGGCCAGACCGAGGCCGGTGCCACCGAGCTCACGCGAACGGGCTTTGTCGACGCGGTAGAAGCGCTCGGTCAAACGCGGCAGGTCCTGCTTGGGAACGCCGATGCCGGTGTCCGCGACGCAGAGCTCGAGCCAAGGCTCGGCGCTTGCGCCGGTCGGACTGCCGGCGCTGGACCCGACCCCGGGGGCGACGGGACCAGGAACCACGCGCGCCGCGATCGTGATCAAGCCGCCGGCCGGGGTGTACTTGACGGCGTTGTCGATGAGATTGAGCAACACCTGCTCGAGGCGATCGGCGTCGGCGTACAGAGCCGGCAGGTCTTCAGGTAGATCGCGCCGCAGCGCTACGTTCGCCGCCTCAGCCTTCGCTTGCAAAGCGTCGACGGCGGCGTCGACAACCTCGGCAAGCTTCAGGGTCGAGCGCCGCAGCGCCGCGCGCCCGAGCTCCAGGTCCGAGATGGCCAGAAGGTCATCCACCAGACGACTCAGCCTTTCCGAGTGGCGTTCGATCACGCCGAGGAATTTAGTGGCGAGCTCCGGATTGTTGACGGCGCCGCGTTGCAGAGTCTCGGTGTAGCCGCGGATGGCGGTCAACGGAGTGCGCAGCTCGTGCGATACATTGGCGACGAAGTCGCGACGCATCGCTTCGACCTGCTTCATCTGGGTGATGTCGTGGAACACCAGGATGAACAGCAGCGCGGCACCGTGACGCCCGGGGAGGGGAGTCGCGGTCACATTCAGGAACTCGCGCCGCGCATGTTCGAGGGTGATCTCGCGTGCAATCGGTTCGGATCGCGGCGCGCGGGTGATCGTACGCACCAGGTCGAGCAGGTCGGGGTCGCGCGAGACCGTGATCAGAGGCTGATCGATCAAGGCCTGCTTCGTGGTTCCGAGCAGTCGCTCGGCGCGCTGGTTGGCGAGGCGGACGATTCCGTTGCGGTCGAGAACCAGAACACCTTCGACCATTCCGGCAAGCACGGCGTCCAGCTTGCCGGCTTCCTCGCGCGCGCTCTCCAAGCGGCCGCTCAGCGCTTGCGCCATCGCCGCCAGATTCGTCTCCAGGGTCGAGATCACGTCGTCGCCGTGGGCGGCTAGGATTCCCGGATCCTCGCCGGCGGTGACGGCCTTGGAAAACTGCGCCAAGCGCGTGATGCGCGCGGACAAGCGGCGCGACAGGACCAAGGTCGGCCAGAACGCGGCGAGCGCCGCGATCAGGGCTCCGCCGAAGATCGCCCAGCGAATACGAGCTCGCGCTGACGAGACCGTTTCCAGCGCCACGGCGACCCGGATAACGCGCCGCTCGCCATCACGCAGCTGTCGCCAGGCACGATAGAAGAGCGGTCGGTCGACACTGGCGCTCCGGCGCGTGCTCTCGCCCTCGCCGTCGCGTAACGCGGCGCGCACCTCGGCCCGATCGCGATGATTCTCCAAGGTCGACGAGATTGCGTCCGAGTCCCCGAGCACGGTTCCGTCGGCGGCGATCACGGAGATGCGGACGTCCAGTACACGCCCGAGGCGGCGGCATTCCCCGTCCATTTGAGCCGCCGGGGCGGTCCACGGCAGAAGCTCCCCGATCAGCTGCGCTTGCCGGAGAGCCTCCCGCGACAGTGTGCTCAGGTAGAGCCGCTCGACAACCGCGTCGCCATAGAGATACAGGCAGCTCGCGACGGCGGCGAGAGTGATGAAGTACGGCGCCAGCAGTCGGGCGAGAAGGCTACGCCGCATTGGACGTAGCTCGCTGCGCTCGCCAACTGGGTAGGGACAAAGAAACCAAGGGACAGAGGGACAGAGGGAAGAAGAGCCGGCCATCCGTCTTCCCTCTGCCCCTGCTCCCTTTGTCCCTCGGTCCCCTCAACTTGTGCAATTCCCGAGACGTTCGCCCCGTCTACTTCGGGTCTCCGCCCTGCTCCAGGGCACGATCGTTGAACTTGTAGCCCACCCCACGCACGGTGAGGATCAGCTCGGGGTTGGCGTCGTCGCGTTCGATGCGCTTGCGCAAGCGGCGAATGTGCACGTCGACCGTACGCGGCTCCACGTGGGTGTCGTCGCCCCAGACTAGATCGAGAATCTGCAGCCGGTCGTAGACGCGGTTGGGCGAGCGCACGAAGAAGCGCAGGAGCTCGAACTCGCGCAGCGACAGATCGAGCCGCTCGCCGTCGAGAAGGACTTCGTAGTTATCGAAGTCGACGCGCAGGCGTCCCTTCTCGTAGATCTGCGGCGGCCGCTCGGGCGCCGCCCCATAGGCGCGCCGCATCACGGCGCGGACGCGCGCGACCAACTCGCGCGGGCTGAAGGGCTTGGTGATGTAGTCGTCGGCGCCCAGCTCCAGGCCGACAATCCGATCGGCCTCGCCGGCTTTGGCGGTGAGGATGACGATGGGCAAGGTCGCCACCGCGGTGTCGCTGCGAATGCGGCGGCAGACGTCGAGCCCGCTCATGCCGGGCAGCATCAGATCGAGGATGACGAGCGCCGGCCGCTTCTTGCGCAAAGCGCTCAGCGCACGTTCTCCATCCTCTGCGGCGACAACGCTGAAGCCTTCGCGCTCGAGGTTGAAGCGCACCAGCTCGCGGATGTCTTCTTCGTCCTCGACGACCAAGACGCTCTGCCTCTCGCCGTCGCGCGACGACGGGTGGCTGGAGCTCGCGTCGTGGACCGTTGTCGCCAACGCGGTCATACGCTCGGCGGCACCACGTCGAGGTGACGGATGCTCTTGCCCTTCACCATGAACACGACCATCTCGGCGATGTTGGTCGCGTGATCGGCGATTCGTTCGAGGTACTTGGCGATGAAGACCAAGCGAATCGCACGCCCGATCGCCTGCGCGTCTTCCGCCATGTAGGAGAGCAGCTCGCGGAACAGCTGCTTGGTGAGATCATCGATGCGGTCGTCATCGCGACAGACCTTGAGAGCGAGATCGACGTCGCCGTGTACGAAGGCGTTCAGGCTCTCGCGCAGCATGGCCTGCGCGATGTCGGCCATTCGGGGAAGGTCGATGTAGGGCTTGAGCTGCGGCTCGACGTTGAGCTCGAGAACGCGCTCGCTCAAATTGACCGCCATGTCGCCGATACGTTCGAGATCGACGGTGATCTTCAAGGCCGTCGTGATCAGGCGCAGGTCGCGCGCCGCCGGCTGGTGCAGGGCAAGCAAGCGCAGGCACAGCTCGTCGATCTCGACGTCCATGCGGTTGGCCATATGATCCCTCTCGATCGTCAGCCTGGCGAGATCGTCATTACGGTCGGTGAGCGCGATGATGGCGTTGGTGATCTGCTTCTCAACGAAGCCACCCATCTCGAGAAGCTTGAGATGCAGCTCCTTCAGCTCTCCCTCGTAGTGCTGGTCGGTGTGCGCGCGTATCTCCAACAGGGACCTCCTGCATCAGCCGAAGCGGCCGGTAATGTAGTCTTCCGTTTCCTTCTTCTCCGGGTTGGTGAAGATGTAGCTGGTCGACCCGACTTCGACGAGGCGCCCGAGAAGGAGAAAGGCCGTGTAATCCGAAACACGCGCCGCCTGCTGCATATTATGAGTGACGATGACGATGGTGTAGTGCTGCTGCAGCTCGTGGATGAGCTGCTCGATGCGCGCGGTGGCGATCGGGTCGAGGGCCGAGCACGGCTCGTCCATCAGCAAGACCTCGGGCTCGACCGCCAGGGCGCGGGCGATGCACAGACGTTGCTGTTGACCGCCGGAAAGGCCGAGGGCGTTCTCGTGCAAGCGATCCTTGATCTCATCCCACAACGCGGCTTGGCGCAGGCTGCGTTCGACGATCTCATCGAGGCGGCGCCGATCGCGCATGCCGGTAAGGCGCAGGCCGTAAGCGACGTTTTCGTAGATCGACTTCGGGAACGGGTTCGATTTCTGAAACACCATGCCGACGCGCTTGCGCAGCTCGGTGACGTCGATGCGGGGATCGTAGATGTCGACGCCGTCGAGCTCGATGCTCCCGGTCACCCGCGCCCCTTCGATCAGGTCGTTGAGCCGGTTGAAGCAACGCAGCAGAGTCGACTTGCCGCAACCCGAAGGGCCGATGAAGGCGGTCACCTTGTGCTTGGCAATCGCCAGCGAGATGTTTTCGAGAGCGAGCTTGGCGCCGCCGTAGCTCATGCAAACGTCCTGCACGGTAATCAACGGCGGCGTCTCCGCCGACTGCGACCCGCGCCGGTTCGAGTCGGCCGCCGTAACCGTCATGCGCTTCAGCAGGGGCGGCTCCGTGCGTAGCGAGCGTGAAATGGATTCACTCTTCATCGTCTACCTCAGAAGGTGGCACTCGTAAATCGCCGGCGCAGGCGGGTGCGAATCAAGATGGCTGCCAGGTTCAGCGTCAGAATCGTCGCCAGCAACAGCAACGTCGTGGCGTAGACCATCGGTTTCGCCGCCTCCACGTTCGGCGATTGGAAGCCGACGTCGGAGATGTGAAAGCCGAGGTGCATGAACTTCCGATCCAGGTGCAGAAACGGCCAGTAGCCGTCGAGCGGCAGGCTGGGCGCGAGCTTGACGACGCCGGTGATCATCAGCGGTGCGCCCTCGCCGGCGCCGCGCGCCATCGCCAGGATCAAGCCGGTCAAGATGCCCGGCAGGGCGTTGGGGAGGACGATGCGCCAGATGGTTTCGAACTTGGTGGCGCCCAGCGCCAGCGAGCCCTCGCGGTTTTCCCTGGGTACGGCGGTGAGAGCCTCCTCGGTGGCGACGATGACGACGGGAACCGTGAGCAGCGCCAAGGTCAGCGACGCCCACAGGATACCGCCGGTGCCGTAGGTCGGAGTCGGCAGGAGCTCGGGGAAGAACAGCGCGTCGATGCTGCCGCCGATCATGTAGACGAAGAAACCGAGGCCGAAGACGCCGAACACGATCGAGGGCACGCCGGCGAGATTGTTCACCGCGATGCGGACCGCGCGGACGAAGGCTCCCTGCCGCGCGTACTCGCGCAAATAGAGCGCGGCGAGAACGCCGAACGGAACCACGGCAATGCTCATGATCACCACCATCATCACAGTGCCGAAGATCGCCGGGAAAACGCCGCCCTCGGTGTTCGACTCGCGCGGGTCGCTGGCAACGAGCTCCCACAGCCGCGACAGATACAATCCAACCTTCGCGGCGGTCGACATGGCGTTGGGCTGATAGGCGCGCACGATTTGCGTCAGCGCCAGCTCCTTCTCGCGACCGTCGACGCTGACGACGACGGCGCGTTCGCCACGGCTTTGCGCCACCAACTCGTCGAGCTCACGCTGAATCTTGGCGTAGCGTTGCTCGAGCTCCTGCATCGCGGCGCGTTCGCCGGCGAGGTCTGCCGCGGACGCCCCGGCCGCGGTAGCGCGCTTCAACCGTAAGCGCACCTGCTCCATCTCGTAATTGATCGCGCCGATCTCCCGGCGCTCGAGGCGATGAATTCGCTGCGCCAGGGCGCGCGCCGCCGCGAGCCGACTGTTGAGCGCCTTCCAGCCCTCCTGCGACCCCGTCGCCACCACGGCATCGCCACTGCGGATTTCTTTGATGAACCCGAAGAAGTTGCCCCATTCCTGGCGCTCGAGGCAGAGCGCGTCGGCCGGATAGCTGCGCGCGGTGATCGTCGACTCGTCGATCCAGCGGAAGTCGGCGGCGAACAGGTCGCGGTTTCCCACCTGAAGCTGAAGGCGCCGTAACAATCCCGACGGATCGTTATGGCGCGGCAGCGGCTCGCTATTGCGGAGAACGCCGAGGGCTTTGCTCCCATTGGTAAGCTCGAGCTGAAGAATGGCGCTCGGCCAAAAGAACCCGAGGGCGCGCGTCGCGACCAGAACGATCAACGCCGCGATCATCAACAGGCTGGTGACGACCGCCGCACCCGTGACCCAGATGAAAGGCTCGCCGCTACGGAGGATCTTACCCATGGCGCCACCGAGGAAAATGGAGAACCGGGAACCGGGAAGAACAGGGGCTGAAGGCCAGCTCCCCTCTCCCGCGCCAACTCCGGCGCCGGGGGGGGGTGGGGGGACGGGGCTGTGCTCGCCCACTCG
>ORJL011862048.1_pt1 | contig 10816 bp, 13 predicted proteins | sample 1779941 | NCBI WGS metagenome assembly ORJL01 (sample SAMEA104232317, study PRJEB22302) | groundwater metagenome | biome: forest; feature: aquifer; material: groundwater | place: USA | collected 2011-08-07 | depth 5.8 m | reverse complement strand
TGAAACGCGGGCTGGTGTCTATCTGTTTGTAGCGGGCCATGGGATTAGTTCCAAACGAGATGCCTCTATGACACTTGATATCCCGGATGGTTCACGGCAGGATGCGTTTATGTTTAGACTTTTTCTACAGTCTCGTTAGACCGCACACAGACGTCAGTTCCCATGCCGAACTACCCATTCCGGCCAAAGTCCACGGCTAGCTTGCGACCTGGCGACTTCTGGGCAGTACCGCTCGGCGGCGGACACTTTGGCTGCGGACGGGTCATTCAACTGAAGCCCTTAGGCGGCACAGGCTCCCGTGTATTGCTCTTGGCGGGCTTGATAAATTGGCTTGGAACCTCCTGCCCTACCGCTGATTCCATAGCCAACCACAGGACCATCGCCCAAGGCCAGATCCACCTGCGCTCAATTTTGGAAACAGGTGGAGAGATTCTTGGCTACCGCTCGCTTGATGACGACGGAATCGAACCCGATCGTTTCCTGTCTGAATCTCCAGGCGAGAACTGCATGCTACAGTCAGGCTATGAAATTCTTCGCCGCGCTAATCCCGACGAGCAGCGCACTCTCAACGTTTTGAGCACTTGGGGGTATCTAGTCATCAAGCGCGAAGCTGCCCGGATGCAGTTGCCGTTCGAGATCGACGGCGATGAAGCGCGGGCTGGTATCGATGGGCTTGTAGCGGGCCATAGGATCGGTTCCAAACGAGATGCCGGTATGACACTTGATATCCAGTTTGGTTCACAGCAGAATGCAGCCATGAAAAGAGTTTTTCTACACCCTCGTTCGACCCCACAAGGCATTCCCACTCCATCGGCACCTATGCATGCTTGACGTTATGAACGCCATACGTTAATATCTACGCATGCCGATCAAGAGCTTCAAATGCAAAGACACACACGCGCTATTTCTTGGTCAACGGGTTCGCCGCTGGGTAAACATTGAGCGGCCTGCCTTACGTAAGCTTGAGCAGTTGGACTGGTCTATGGTGTTGGAAGATTTGCGTGTTCCCCCTGGAAATCAACTCGAAGCGTTAAAAGGAAATCGCAAGGGGCAATACAGCATTCGCATCAACGATCAATGGCGCGTGTGCTTCGTTTGGACTGCGGAAGGCCCGAAAAACGTGGAGATCGTTGATTACCACTGAAGGAGTTTTAACATGCGTACTGTTCCACCTGTGTCTCCCGGCGAAATGCTGGATGAAGAGTTCTTGAAGCCGCTTGGCTTAACGAAATACCGCTTGGCCAAGGATATTGGCGTACCCCCGCAACGAATCGGAGACATCGTTGCTGGCAAGCGGGCCATTACCGCGGACACGGATCTACGCCTGTGCCGGTACTTTGGGCTCAGCGATGGATGGTGGCTTCGGGGACAGGCCAACTACGACACCGCGATCGCACGCGAAAGCATGGGCGAAATTCTCTCGCGTATTTCCCGTTGTCAATTGTTGGCTGCCTAAGTGCAATCCGTGCGGCAAGCGGGATCGAACCCTTCTTTCCAGGGAACGCTGTGAGGTAGACAGGTTTTCCCGGACGGTTCAATCAAGACACACCATCCGTTCCTCGAATTTCCCTGGAGTCAGGTCTATCGCGACAGGGGGCTGAACTGGGAGAAGATACTCAGCGTCAGGCCGCCCGTATCCCGGGCATGAACAAGCTGCCGAGACTCAACAGCTAGCGCGCCAGCAGCAAATAGCCTTCGGGCTGGTTCTTGTCGTCGACCAGCAGCGATACCTGCAGTTCGGCGTGCCGGGTTTCGCTTCCCTCGGTCCACGCCAGCACCTGCGCATGCAGCCGGCCATTGCCCAGCGCCTGCGGCGTCAACACCCCGGCGCACTCCGGCCAGCCGAGGCGGACCAGCGCCTCACGAATGTCCCTGCCCCGCGTGGCGAGGGGCTGCAGCTTGGGCATCGCCGCCACCGCCGGGTTGCAATAGGCGACCCGGCATTCCATGTCGGTGGCGATCACCGCGGTACCGGCCGCCGAGCGCAGGATGCTTTCCAGCAGGTTCTTTTCCTTTACCGCCACCTGCCGGCTCATCAAGGCCTTTTCCTGCTGCTGCAACATGTCCTTGAGATAGGTCACGTACTGGCCTTCGAGGCCGTGCACCACCTCGTGATGCGTCAGCACGCCGCAGACCCCGCCGTCGCTGTCGACCACCGCCAGGCGGCGGATGTGCGCGGCGTCCATGGACTTGACCACGTCGTGAAGGTGCTCGGCGCGGTGCGCGGTACGCACCGGGCTTTTCATCGTCTCGCCCAGCGTCAGTTCCCGCGGGTCGTCATGCGCATGGCACAGGCGCACGATGTCGCGCTCGGTCAGCACGCCGAGTGGGCGGCGCGCCGCATCGACGGCGAAAACGCAGCTCTGGCGCCGTTCGTCCATCAGCCTCACCGCCTCGCCGACGCTGGCCGTTTCCGGCAGCAGGACGACATCGGCGGACATGGCGCCGCCGACATCCTTGAATTGCATGTAATGTTCGATGCCGAAGTCGCGCAGGATGTCGCCCTCGCTGACGACGCCGATCAGCAGGCCATCCGCATCGGTCACGGCGACGTGCCGGATGCGCCGCCCGTCCATCATGTGATAGACCTCCATGGCGTTCTCGTCCTGCTCGACCGTGACCACCGGCGCCTGCATCAGGTCGGTGCAACCCAGGCTCTTGAGGCCGCCGGTGCGGTGCAGGTTGCGCACCACGTCGCGCTCGGTGACGATGCCCAGCGTCAGCCGGTCTTCCACCACCAGCACCGAACTGACCGACTTGCGCTGCATCAGCTCCAGAATCTGCGCCGCCGAATACGCGGTGGTCACCTCGCACACGCTGCGGGTCATCAATTCGGAAATCGGCTTCTTGCTGGTGTCCATTGCGTCTGATCCCTGGTGGTGGCGGAACGGCCAGACCGGCGGCTGCGGCGGCGATGCGGGAAGTATCTCCGGCGGCCGGCGGCAAGTCAATCGACGACATGTTGGCGCAACCCTTGCCATGTTGGCGCCGGATGTAGAATGCCGGGCACCCTGAGGGGCAAGCCGGTCCGCACCAAAAAAATGCAGAAGGACTTTCGTCACCCCAATCCGCCAGGGCCCGACACATGAAAGCCAAGTCTCTCGACTACTGGATCGACGCGCTGCGCATGCGCTGGGATGCCTACCTCGTGCGGGGAACCCCGGAGAAGTTCGCGGAAGTCACCATTTCCCTCAATGGCCTGACGGAGCACGTGGCGGCGGCGCGAATGCCGGGGCTGGCGCGCCAGTGCGCCACGCTGGAGACGGAGTTCCTGTCGCCGATGACCCAGCAGGCGGGCAGCCATCCGCTGACGCGGGAGACCGCCCGCGCGCTCAATGCGCAGTTGCAGGGCCTGCTCGATGCCATCGTCCAGACGCGCAAGCTCGATGCGGAATCGCGCGACGAACCCTACGACGCAACGCGCTCCATCGAATGGGTGAAGCCGCGCTCGATCTGGATGATCGCGCCGCAGAACAGCAAGTGGGCGGCCGGCCTCGCCGAGCAACTGGCGTTCTACGGCTTTCGCGTCAAGAATAGTCGCTGGGGCATGTCCTTGCCGACCGGCGAAATTCCCTTTGCGGTGATCTTCCTTCCCGCCAGCGACAGCGGCACCGCGGACAACATCACCCGCGTCTGCCTGGAGCAGGTGGCGCGCGTGCGCGAACGCTGTCCCATCAGCCAGTTGTTCTATGTCGGCGTCACGCGCTCGCTGGACTCGATGGTGGCGCTGATGCGGGCCGGGATCGACATTACGGTGCAAAGCGACGACCGCATGGCCGCGCTGCTGTCGCGCGTCCTGGACATGGTCCAGATTCGCGAACAGGAACGCTACCGCGTATTGATCGTCGAGGATTCCAAGGTGGCGGTGGCGCAGATTCGCAAGGCGCTGGTCAACCACGCCATCGAAGCCCATGCCATATCCAGCGCCGCGAAGATCCTCGATGCGATGGACCAGTACCAGCCCCATCTGGTGCTGATGGACATGCACATGCCGACCTGCAATGGCGTCGAAGCAACGCGCGTGCTGCGCCAGTTGCCGAATTACCAGGCGATACCGATCGTCTACCTGTCCGGCGAAACCAACGTCGGTATGCAGGTCGAAGCCCTGCGCCTGGGCGGCGACCAGTTCATGACCAAGCCCTTCAATCCGGTGCTGCTGGCGGCGACGGTGAAGACCACCATCGAGCGCCACCGCGAAATGCGCCGCGCCAGCCGGCACGACGGCCTGACCGGCCTGCTCAACCATACCGCGGCGAAAACCGAGCTGGATTCCTGGATCGCGGCGGGGGCGACGGGCGTCTGCGTGGCGATGATCGACATCGACCGCTTCAAGTCGATCAATGACAGCTATGGCCATCCGGTGGGCGACCAGGTGATCCGCAGCCTCGGTTGGCTGCTGAAGGGCCGCATGCGCGTCACAGACATTGTCGGCCGCTATGGCGGCGAAGAGTTCCTCGTCGCAGCCAAGGACACCCGGATCGAGGAAATGCGCTCGGTGCTGGACAAGATCCGCGCAGCCTTCGCCACCCTGCCGCACGCCCATCCGAGCGGCGTCCTGCGCGGCAGCTTCAGCGCCGGCCTGGCTGCCCTGGCCGACCACGCCACCATCTCGGCCGCCATCGCCGCGGCCGACGATGCGCTGCTGCGCGCCAAGCGCGAGGGCAGGAACAAGCTGCTGCTGGCGCGCACGCCCTAGGCCGCGCCGCACCGCGCTCGCGTGGCCGCCTTGCGGCGCAATGCCGGCCGGAAAATTCACGGCGGCCCGCGTCGATCGGGCGAAAAAAAGCCCGGCAGCGCCGGGCTTTTTCGTGGAACGGAAAACCGATCGGGTTTAGATCATTTCCCAGATCGTGGTGATGCCCTGGCCGCCGCCGATGCACATGGTGGCGAGGCAGTACTTGCTGCCGACACGTTTGGCTTCGTAGAGGGCCTTGGTGATGATCACCGCGCCGGATGCTCCGATCGGGTGGCCGATGGCGATGGCGCCTCCGTTCGGGTTAGTCTTCTTCGGGTCGAGGCCGAGCACCTTGGCCACGGACAGCGACTGCGCGGCGAAGGCTTCGTTGGACTCGATGACGCCGATGTCGTCGAGCTTGAGGCCGGACCTGGCCAGCGCGATGCGGGTCGAGGGGATCGGGCCTTCGCCCATGACGTCGTTGGGCACGCCGCCGATGCCGTAGGCGACCAGGCGAGCCATCGCCTTGTGGCCGCCGGCGGCGGCCTTGGCGGCATCGGCCAGCACCAGGAAACCGGCGCCGTCATTGATGCCGGAAGCATTGCCGGCGGTGACGGTGCCGGCTTTGTCGAAGGCCGGCTTCATCTTGCCCAGGCTTTCCATGGTGGTGGCGGCCTTGATGTGCTCGTCGGTGTCGAACACGACATCGCCCTTGCGCGTCTTGAGGGTGATCGGGACGATCTGTTCCTTGAAGTAGCCGGCGGCTACTGCGGCGGCGGCGCGGCGCTGCGATTCGCAGGCGAATTCGTCCTGCTGCTCGCGCGTGAAGCCGTGCTTCTTGGCCAGGTTCTCGGCGGTGATGCCCATGTGGCCGGCGCCGAACGGGTCGGTCAGGGCACAGACCATGGCGTCGAGCATCTTGGTGTCGCCCATGCGTGCGCCGGTGCGCATCGCCGGCGAAAGGTAGGCGCCGCGCGACATGACTTCGATGCCGCCGCCAATGGCGAAATCGGCATCGCCGAGCAGGATGGCCTGAGCCGAATTGACGATGGCCTGCTGCGCGGAACCGCACAAGCGGTTGACCTGGAAGGCCACCGATTCCATGCTCATGCCGCCCTGGATCGTCGCGTTGCGGTGAACATAGGCGTAACGCCCTTCGGTCGGAACCACGTTGCCGACGGTGGCAAAGGTAATGGCCTTGGGATCGACGCCGGAACGGGCGATCGCCTCCTTGATGACCAGACCGCCCAGGTCGGCCGGTTCCATACCGGCCAGCGAACCGCCGAAAGTGCCCACGGCGGAACGCGCCGCGCTCAGTACAACCACTTCTCTCTTGTCAGCCATCAAAAACTCCTTTTTTAAGTATCAACCACCAACCCATCCGGATACCCAGACCAGGGCCAGTACTGCCAGACCGAGCACGAGACTGCGCCAGACGAGACCAATCGTGCTCTGCATGAAATCGGGGTCGGCATCTTCGCCCAGCCCCAGTTCGGGACGATCACCGACCTCGCCCATTTCCTGAATTGCATCGTGCACCGGCATGCCCAAACGCACCCCGAGGGCACCGGCACCACTGGCGAGAAGTATACCGGAGCCGGCTTCCGGCCACCTTACAGCCTGGGTGCGCCAGCAATGTACGGCATCCTCGAAATCGCCGACCACGGCAAAGGATGCCGCCGTCACGCGCAGCGGCAGCCAGTCGATGAGGGCAAAGGCCTGGTGGGCGAACTGGCCGAATTCGCCGAACTCGGTCTCGCTGCGGTGGCCCCAGGATTCATCCAGTGCATGGGCGACCCGGTAGAGCAAGGCCCCGCCGGGACCCATCACGGCGAACCACAGCAAGGGCGCAAAGACATGGCGGTGGGAGGCAAGCAGCGCCTGTTCGATCGACAGGCGGGCGATGTCGCCTGAACTCAGCCGGTCGCCACCGCGGCCGCGCCATTCGGCCAGCAGGCGGCGCGCCTCGTCGATCTCGCCCTGGCGCAGGGCCAGGTGGATGGCGGTAAAGAAATGGCTGAACTGGCGAAAGCCCATGGTCAGGTAGAGCGCGCCGATGCCGAGCAGGAAGGCCAGCAGCGGCTGGAAGTAGAGCAGCACGGCGTGCAGCAGCGAGAGCAGGAGCGCCGGCAATGCGGCGCCCAGGCCCCAGGCGATGGCGCCATGGTTGCGGCCGCCGTCGTTGAACTTGTCTTCGAGGAAGGCCGCCAGCGCGGCCAGCGGACGCCGCACCGCACGTTCGACCGGCAGCGCCTGCAACTGCTCGATGACCAGCGCGATGACGATGGAGAACAGGGTCATCGTCTCAGTTCCCGGAATACATGAAGCGGTGCAGGGTGACCAGCATGCCGGCGGTCGCGCCCCAGATGAAATAGCCCTGCCAGGGCATGGCCCAGTATTCGTGACGGGTGCCGCGCACCTCGATGCTCTGGCGCTGGTGGTTGGCGCTGTCGAGCAGGAAGTCGAGCGGCGGCTCGAACACTTCGGCAACCTCGAAATCGTCGAGCTTGAGGTTCAGCGGCGGCGTCACCAGGCCGACGATGGGCGTGATGACGAAGCCGGTGCCGGTGCGGTACTCCGGCAGGCGGCCGAGGATTTCGACCTGGGAGGCCAACAGGCCGACTTCCTCCTCGGCCTCGCGCAGGGCGGTGGCCTCGGGTGAGGCGTCCTCGGGTTCGCAGCGGCCGCCGGGAAAACTGACCTGGCCGGCGTGGTCGCGCAGGTGGGCGGTGCGCTGGGTGAGCAGCATGGTGGGGCCGGTCGCGCGCACGATCACCGGCACCAGAACGGCGGCGGGCGTCAGATCCCCGCCCTCGGTGAACGAGGTTTCGGTAACGGGAGGCGCAACGACGCCTTCGCTGAACCGACGACGCATCAGGGCGAGCAGGCCTCCGCTAGAATTCGCGGCTGCGCTAAGAAGGGACTCCGGCATGAAACCGATCGCAATATTCCGTCATAGCCCCGGCGAGGGGCCGGGCTATTTTGCCACATTCCTCGAACGCCACTCCCAGCCCTGGACGCTGTTCCGGATCGATGACGGCGTCTTGCCACCGCCGACTGCCGATGAATTCTCCGGCCTGTGCTTCATGGGCGGGCCGATGAGTGTGAACGACGAGCTGCCCTGGATTGCGCCGACCCTGGAACTGATCCGCGAGGCCGACCGCAAGGCGATCCCGGTGATCGGTCATTGCCTGGGCGGGCAACTGATGGCGAAGGCTTTCGGCGGCACGGTAGGCCGCAACCCGGTCAAGGAAATCGGCTGGGGCGAAGTGACGGCGAGCGACGCGGCGGACCTGACCGCGGAGTGGCTCGGCGAAACGCTGCGATTCGAGGCTTTCCACTGGCACGGCGAGACCTTCACACTGCCGCCGGGCGCCACCCGTCTCCTGGCGAACGTCCATTGCGCCAACCAGGCCTTCGTCCGCGGTCCGCACCTGGGGCTGCAGTGCCATGTCGAGATGACCGATACGATGATCCGCGCCTGGTGCCAGCAATGGGCCGCGGAAGGCGTCCCGGCATCAGCCTCGGTGCAGACGCCGGAACAGATGGAGGAAAGGATGGCGGCGCGCCTCGCCGCGATGCGCGCCGTGGCCGACCGGCTCTACACGCGCTGGCTGCAGGGACTCGTCAGTCCCTGAAATTGCCGTACTGCAAGGGGAAATCGGTCACCGACTTCTTCACCAGCGCGATGGCTTCCTGCAGCAGGTCGCGCTTGGCGCCAGTGACGCGCACGGCGTCGCCCTGGATGCTGGCCTGGACCTTGATCTTGCTGTCCTTGATCATTTTTACGATCTGCTTGGCCAGTTCCTGCTCGATGCCGACCTTGATCTTGAGCTCCTGCTTGGCCTTGTTGCCACCCACGGTCTGCACCGGACCATGGTCGAGGCGCTTGGTGCTTTCGCGCTCCTTCTTTTCCATCTCGGGAAACAGGATGTCCTTGATCTGGCCGAGCTGGAATTCGGAATCGCCGTGCAGCGTGATGGTCTTGTCCTTCTCGTTCAGTTCGGCGCGCGCCGACGTGCCCTTGAAGTCATAGCGATTGCCGATGTGCCGGCCGGCGACGTCGACGGCGTTCTTCAGCGCGACGATATCGGCTTCGGAGGTGATGTCGAATGACGGCATGGCGCTCTCCCCGGATCAGTCGAAGTGGCAGACGTAGTGATAGGGCTCGCCGCTGACCTCGATGTCGAAGCTGGAGTTGCCCGGCACCGTAAAGCTCTGTCCGGCACCGCTGGTCTGCCAATCCCCGCCCTTGAGGCGATAGCGGCAGGCGCCGGCGACGCACTCCATGATCTCGGCGACGCCGGTGTTGAAGGTCAGCGTGGCGGGCAGGATCACGCCGACGCTCTTCTTCGTGCCGTCGGCGAATTGCACGGTATGACTGACGCACTTGCCGTCGAAGTACACGTTGGCCTTCTTGACTACGGAGATGTTTTCAAACTGCGACATATCAGATTCCCCACATTTTTTGGATGATGAACTTGGCGACGAAACCGAGCATGCCGAAAGCGAGAACGAAGAACAGAACAAAGGTGCCGAGCTTGCCTGCCTTCGACTTCCAGGCCAGCTCGCCGATGATGAACAGCATGTAGAGCATGAAGGCGCCAAGGCCGAAGGTCATGCCGAACTCTGCCAGTTGCTCTTCGGAAATGCCGAACATCGGCGTGTTCCCCTTGCCCGTGCTGCGTGATCAGCCCTTCTTATTGCCGGCCCTGCTTTCCGCCCGGTTGGCGGCGATGCGCATGCGCAGGGCATTGAGGCGGATGAAGCCGTGGGCGTCCTTCTGGTTGTAGGCGCCGGCGTCGTCCTCGAAGGTGGCGATGGTCGGGTCGAACAGCGAATCGGTCTTCGAATCGCGGCCGGACACGATGACGTTGCCCTTGTACAGCTTGAGCCGGACCCAGCCGTTCACGGTCTGCTGGGTCTGGTCGATCAGGGTCTGCAGCGCCTTGCGCTCCGGGCTCCACCAATAGCCGTTGTAGATCAGGCTGGCATAGCGCGGCATCAGGTCGTCCTTGAGGTGGGCGACTTCGCGGTCCAGGCAGATCGACTCGATGGCGCGATGGGCGCGGAGCGTGATGGTGCCGCCCGGGGATTCGTAGCAGCCGCGGGACTTCATGCCGACGTAGCGGTTCTCGACCAGGTCCAGCCGACCGATGCCATGCTTGCCGCCGAGCTGGTTGAGCGCCGCGAGCAGCTGGTGGGGCTTCATCTTGTTGCCATTCAGGGCCACCGGATCGCCGTTGCGGTATTCGATGTCGAGGTACTCGGCCTGGTTGGGCGCCTTCTCCGGCGACACTGTCCAGCGCCACATCGACTCCTCGGCTTCCGCCGAGGGGTCTTCGAGGTGGCGACCCTCGTAGGATATGTGCAGCAGGTTGGCGTCCATCGAGTAGGGCGAGCCGCCCTTCTTGTGCTTCATTTCGACCGGGATGCCGTGCTTTTCGGCATAGGCCATCAATTTCTCGCGCGAGAGCAGGTCCCATTCGCGCCATGGCGCGATGACTTTGACATTGGGCATCAGCGCATAGGCGCCGAGCTCGAAGCGGACCTGGTCGTTGCCCTTGCCGGTGGCGCCGTGGGAGATCGAGTTGGCGCCGGTTTTTTTGGCGATCTCGACCAGGCGCTTGGCGATCAGCGGCCGTGCGATCGAGGTGCCGAGCATGTATTCGGCTTCGTAGACGGTGTTGGAACGGAACATCGGAAAGACGAAATCGCGGACGAATTCCTCGCGCAGGTCGTCGATGAAGATGTTCTTCGGCTTGATGCCCATTTTCAGGGCCTTGGTGCGTGCCGGTTCGAGTTCCTCGCCCTGCCCCAGGTCGGCGGTGAAGGTCACCACCTCGCAGTGGTAGGTGTCCTGCAACCACTTGAGGATCACCGAGGTATCCAGGCCGCCCGAATAGGCGAGGACGACCTTGTTGCTTTCCTTGCTGCGTGATTTCTTTGCCGCGCTCATCGATCTTTCCTTAGTCGTTCACCCTGCCCAGGAGCAGGAATTCCATTAATGCTTTCTGCGTGTGCAGTCGGTTCTCCGCCTCGTCCCAGACCACGCTTTGCGGCCCGTCGATCACGTCGGCGGCGACCTCCTCGCCGCGATGCGCCGGCAGGCAGTGCATGAACACGGCATCGGCGCGCGCC
>ORJL011922105.1_pt1 | contig 10819 bp, 9 predicted proteins | sample 1779941 | NCBI WGS metagenome assembly ORJL01 (sample SAMEA104232317, study PRJEB22302) | groundwater metagenome | biome: forest; feature: aquifer; material: groundwater | place: USA | collected 2011-08-07 | depth 5.8 m | reverse complement strand
GGCTGGTCTCGTAAAGCGCCGGGGCGTTCACGCCTGTGTGATAGGGAAGGCGGTTGTGACGCACGCGCAGCGCCATCACGATCTCTTCGACTGCGGCGTTGCCGGCGCGCTCGCCGATGCCGTTGACGTTGCTCGCGACCTGGCGGGCCCCGGCCTGGATAGCCGCCAGGCTGTTGGCGACCGCCAGGCCGAGGTCATCGTGGCAGTGCGCGCTGAAGACCGCCGCGTCGGCGTTGGGGACGCGCGCCCGCATGCCGGTGAAGAATTCCAGGATTTCGTCGGGCGTCGAGTAGCCCACCGTGTCTGGCAGGTTGATCGTCCGGCACCCCTCGCGAATTGCCGCCTCGATCACCCGGCACAGGAAGTCGCGGTCGCTGCGCGTCGCATCCTCCGCCGAAAACTCCACATCGTCAGTGAACTTGCGGGCGAGGCGCACGCCGTCCACGATCGCGGCGAGACACGCTTCGCGAGTCATGTGGAGCTTGCGACTGAGATGGAGATCCGAGGTCGCGAGGAAGATGTGCAGCCGCGATCGGACCGCCGGCGCGAGCGCGCGCGCGGCCTCCTCGATGTCGAGCGGCCGGCAGCGGGCGAGCGCCGCGATCACCGGGCGCTGCAGCTCGCGCGAGACCTGGGTGACCGCTTCAGCGTCCGCCGGCGACGCAATGGGAAAGCCAGCCTCGATCACGTCCACGCCGAGCGCATCGAGCGCGCGGGCCATCGCCACCTTGGCATTCACGTCCAGCGTGAAGCCGGGGGCCTGCTCGCCGTCGCGCAGCGTGGTGTCGAAAATCGTGACACGCGCGGAATCCTGACTCATAGGGAGGATTGTCGCTGCCGGGTCCAGTAGAAGTCAATGTGATAAACATTACGATATAATAAGCGCATCTTATGGACATCGCCTCGCTGCGCATCTTCCTGGCTGTCGCCCACGAGCGCAGCTTTTCGCGCGCCGCGGCCAAGGTGCACCGCACGCAGCCGGCCGTCAGTCAGACCATCCGGCGACTCGAGGCCGATCTCGGCGAGCAGCTGTTCGATCGCTCGTCGAAGAACGGCACCCTGACCGACGCCGGTCGGATGCTGCTCAACTACGGGCAGCGCCTGGTGCGGCTGGCCGAGGAGACCGAGCTGGCCATGCGGGAGCTGCGCGACCTGCGGCGCGGGCGCGTGCTCGTCGGCGCAAACGAAGCGGCGATCCACACGCTGTTGCCGCTGATCGCGCGCTTCCGGCAGCGCCATCCGCACATCGCAATCGACGTCCGCCGCGTGCCGGCGCGGCAGATTGCCGTCGAAGTGCAGCAGGGGAGCCTCGATTTCGGCGCGCTGACGTTCCACCCATCTGAAGCCGGTCTGCTTGAGGTGATCGTGGGCAGCGACGAGCTCGTGCTGCTGGTGCCCCCCTCGCATCCGCTTGCGAAACGCCGGCATGTGACGATGGAAGACGTGGCGGCGGAGGCGGTGGTGGCGCACAACGACCCGTCGCCTGCGCGCGAGCGGGTCCTGCGGTTGTTCGAGCAGAAACACATTCCGTTGAACATGGTGATCGCGCTGCCGAGCCTCGACGGCATCAAACGCGCGGTCGAACTGAAGCTGGGCGTGGCGCTGCTGCCTCGGCGGTGCGCGATCACCGAGATCGCGGGCGGGCGACTGGTCGCGTTGCCGGTGGCGGGCGTGTCGCGGCGGCGCCAGGTGACCCTCGTCTGCCGCAAAGCCCACCGTTCGCATGCGGCCGATGCGTTCCTGGCCGTTGCCCAAGAGGAAACGCGCCACCGCAAAGAACATGCAATGCTCAAGGCCCAAGGCTCAACCTTCGACCCTGACAGTTGAGCGCTGACACTTGAGAATTGTCAGAAGCCGCTGATGTACGGCAGCCGGGCGGCGACGGCCCGAACCTCGTCGAACCGGTCCAGGAGCATCGCCGTCGGATTCCACTGACCGCTGAGGAACGCGTCACGCAGCGGGGCGGGCAGCGTTGCCGCGATGCTGACCGAGCCGGCTGTGATCGCGCCGGTGTCGACGCGCGCCTCGATGGCGACACCGGGCGTGCCCTCGATGAGCGTCTGCAGCCGATCGATGGCCTCATGCGGCGCAGCGAAGCAGGGGATGCCGAGCATTGCCGCGTTCCCCTGAAAGATTTCCGAAAACGATTCGCCGACGATCGCGCGAAAGCCCTTGCGCGCGAGCCCCTGCGGCGCGTGCTCGCGCGACGACCCGCAGCCGAAGTTGGCATTCACGACGAGAATGCTGGCGCCGTCGTAGCGAGGGTCATTGAACGGATGCGCCGGATCGGTTGCGCGATCGTCCTCGAAGAGATGTGCCTCGAGGCCCTCGAACGACACCGCCCGCAGGAACCGCGCCGGCATGATCCGGTCGGTGTCCAGATCGTTGCCGCGCACGGGCAAACCGGTGCCTTTCACAAAGCTGATGGCCGCAGCCCGATCGGCGGGCGCCGGCTGACGACTATCGCTGCTCATGGGGCACCTGATCGAGCATTGTGCGGACGTCCACCACTTCGCCCGCGATGGCTGCGGCTGCGACCATTGCCGGGCTCATCAGCAGCGTCCGTCCGGTGGGGCTCCCTTGCCGCCCCTTGAAGTTGCGATTGGACGACGATGCGCAGATCTGCCGCCCTTCGAGCCGGTCGGTGTTCATCCCCAGGCACATCGAGCAGCCGGCGCCGCGCCACTCGAAGCCGGCGTCGATAAACGTCAGGTGCAGGCCGCGCGCTTCGGCTTCGCGGCTGACGGCCTGCGAGCCCGGCACCACGAGCGCCTTCACGTGCGGGGCGACATGGTGTCCGCGCACCAGGCGTGCCGCCTCTTCGAGGTCCGACAGGCGGCCGTTGGTGCACGACCCGATGAACGCGACGTCGATCGGCGTTCCTGAAACCCGCGCGCCCGGCTTGAACCCCATGAACGCGAACGCTTCATCGTCGGGCGGAGCGTCGATCGGTTCGTGAACGCCGACCGACTGTCCGGGATTCACGCCCCAGGTGACGGTCGGCTCGATCTCGGCGGCCTTCAACGTCACACGGTCGTCGTAGGCGGCTCCCGGATCCGACGCGATCGGCCGCCACCACCGAACCGCGCGATCGAACTCGTCGCCATCCGGCGCGAAGCGTCGTCCGCGGAGGAAGGCAAACGTCGTCTCGTCGGGATTCACGTAGCCGGCGCGGGCCCCGCCTTCAATCGACATGTTGCAGACCGTCATGCGCTCGTCGATCGTCATGGCGTCGATGGTGCTGCCGCCGTATTCGTAGGCGTAGCCGACGCCGCCGTGGACGCCGAGGTGGCGGATGATCGTGAGGATCACATCCTTGGCGTAGACGCCGCGCATCAGACCGCCGTTGACGTCGATGCGGCGCACCTTGAGCGGTTCGAGCGCGAGGCACTGCGACGCGAGCACGTCGCGCACCTGCGACGTGCCGATGCCGAATGCGAGCGCGCCCAGCGCGCCGTGTGTGGACGTGTGGCTGTCGCCGCACGCGATCGTCATGCCGGGCTGCGTCAAGCCGAGCTCGGGACCGATCACATGCACGATGCTCGGGTTCGCGTGGCCGGGCGCATATAGATTGATGCCCAACGCCTTGCAGTTCCGTTCGAGCGCGCCGGTCATCTCCTCGGCCATCAGGTCGAAAAACGGCCGCTGCCGCGCGACGGTCGGCACGATGTGATCGACCGTGGCAAAGGTGCGGTCTGGGAAGGCGACGCTCCAGTGGTGCTGCCGGAGCATGTCGAAGGCCTGGGGGCTCGTCACTTCGTGGACGAGATGCAGCCCAATGAACAGCTGGGTCTGTCCGCTCGGCAGTGTGCGCACGGTGTGCGCGTTCCAGACCTTGTGAAAGAGGGTCTCAGCCATATGCAGTGGATACTCCAGTAGAATAATTCAATGTCAGGGTCTCGTGCTCGCCTTCTTCTGGCCGCATGTGGAATTGCGTTATTGCTGTGGGAAAGCCGCGGCCACGCGCAGCCGTCCACCGCGACCGGGTTCACGCTGATTGTGAACCTCGGCTTGCCCCCGGTGGACGTCGGCCAGCTCAAATGGCAGTTTGTGGAGGCCAGTACCGCGAGCCGCCTGCGCGCGCAGGCGCGCGGCCCGGTGCCTGCTGCGCTGACGCGCGTCGATTCCGCGGGCACGCCGTATGCGCCCGGCCGGGTGATCGTGAAGTTCCGCGACGGCGCGTCGAGCGTGAGCCGCGCGGAATCGATCCGCGGGGCGTCCAGCACCGGCGTGCTTTCGACGCGGCCCGACTACGCGAACTTCGACATCGTCACGGTCGATCCGAATGAGGATGCGGCGGCGGTGGCGCAGTCGTTCCGCGAGCGGCCGGACGTGCAGTACGCGCAGCCCGAATATCTCGTCCGCAAGATGCTGGTGCCGAACGATCCCCTGTATAAGCAGCTGCAGTGGAATCTCCCGATGGTCGATCTCGAGCGCGCCTGGGACATCCAGCCCCAGGCCGGCGACGCCATTACCGTGGCCGTGCTCGACACCGGCGTCGCGTATGCGAACGCCACCATCACGACCAATATCCGCGCCTTTCGCGACTCGGGCGGGACCCTCTATCCGGCGCTCACGAACGTCACCGTCCCGTATTCGGCGGCGCCCCAGCTCGGGCCCCCGAGCCGCTTCGTTTCGCCGCACGATTTCATCTGGAACACGAGCACACCGCTCGATTTCGACGGACACGGGACGCACGTCACCGGGACGATCGGCCAGCTCACCAACGACGGCGTCGGCACCGCGGGCGTCGCGTTCAACGTGAAGATCATGCCGGTGAAAGTGATCTGCGGAACCTGGGACGTGCTGTTCGGGATTCCGCAGAGCCAATGCGGCACCGACGCGCAGGTCGCGCAGGGCATTCGGTACGCGGCCGACAACGGCGTCGATGTCATCAACATGAGCATCGGTCGAAGCGGATCGCCGTCGCCGGTGGTCGAAGCCGCGATGCAGTATGCGATCGGCGAGGGAGTGTTCATTGCCGTGGCCGGCGGCAACGATGCCAACGACGGCAATCCCATTGAAGTGATTGCCGAGATCGCAGGACGGCTGCAGGGAGCCGTCGCCGTCGCTGCTGTGGACGTGTCGAAGAATCACGCGTCGTATTCCAGCACCGGGTCCTACATCGAGCTCGCGGCGCCCGGCGGCGGCGGCGGGAATCACGACACCGGGTACGTCTGGCAGCAGACGTTCGACTTCCGATCGGTCGAGACCTTCGATCGCCCGGTGGCGCAGTACGGCCCGCCTCGATTCGACGTGATCGCCTATGTCGGCTACGCCGGGACGTCGATGGCGACACCGCACGTCTCCGGGATCGCCGCGATGCTGGTGCAGCAGGGCATCACCGATCCGTCCGCGATTGAAGCTGCCCTGGAGCGCTCCGCGGTCGATCTCGGCGATTCGGGCCGAGACAATCTGTTCGGATTCGGGCTCGTCGACGCCCGCAACGCGCTGCGCGGCCTGGGGTTGGCCCGATGATGAAAGCGAGAATCGTGCTCGCCGCCCTGAGCGCCTGCCTGGTCAGCGGGCCTCTGGCCGCACAGTCCCGCCAGGCGATCGCGATGCCTGCGGACCCGCCGTCGATCGCGCTACGGCCGTTCGTCATGGTCACCGGACAGTCGTTCACGGCCAGAGAAACGTTCAAAGCCGCGTTCGGACGGCAGTACCAACCGTTCTACGGCGGGGGCCTCGAGCTGGCACTGCGCCAGGGGCCCTACTTAGACGTGACAGCGTCGCGGTTCAAGAAGACTGGAGAACGGGCGTTTCGGGCCGAGGGCAAGAACTACGGCCTTGGCATCCCGTTAACGGTGGCCATTACGCCGATTGAAGTGACAGCCGGCTACCGCTTTGGTGGATCGCGGCGCGTGGTTCCGTATTTCGGCGCAGGCGTCGGATCCTATCGCTACGAAGAAACCTCGGCGTTTTCCGATCCCGGCGAGGAAATCGACACACGGCGCACCGGCTATCTCGCAGCGGCCGGCGCGGAGCTGCGCGTGACTGGCTGGATCCGCGTCGCGGGCGACTTCCAGTACACACACGTACCTGGCATCCTCGGCGATGGCGGCATTTCGAAGGAAGTCGGCGAACGCGATCTCGGCGCCACCGCGCTCCGGATCAAAATCATCGTCGGGCAGTGACCCGCCGGTGACCTGGTTCGACGAGCTTGCCGCGCTGCGCCTGCGTCTGGGCGAGATTCTGCGCGGCGCCGTCCTCACCCGCGCGAGCGCGACCTCCGTTAGCAGGCCGCGGAACTGAACGACCCCGTCCTGCTCCTCTGCTTCCATGGAGGACGCGCTGACGGAAATCCGGCAACCCCTCTACCTGCTCGAGATCTGTCCGGCGACCTGATCGAGATCACGCACTAGGTTCGTTGCTTGAGGGTCTCTGGCGAACGGCGTATCATCAAAAGATACATGCTCAGCAGAACAGTCGATCGAGGGTCGCGATTCCTGCGGCTCATCGGCTTGGCGCTCTACACCTTTTTCCTGTTGACGGCGCCGTTCGAGCACCACGACTTTGGCTGCGAGCTGAGAACGCCTCAGCACTGCACGTCGTGTGTGTCGAGCCAGTTCGGCTCGGATCCGCATACGCCCGCGATCATCGGCCGGCATTTGGCCGATGCCGGTCGGGTCGTCTCCACGCTGGTCATCTCGCCTGGTGTCCTCCTCGCCGACCGCACGACAGGTCGTTCGCCACCGCGCCTCCCCTGATCGAGTAAGTCGCCATACCGTGGTGATCCTGGCGGCTGGTTGTGTACGGCGCGATTCCTTTCTTGTCACGCGGGGAGGGCACGATGCGAGTAGTGCATGTGTTTTGCGCATCCATGATGGCGGCAGGTCTGCTCGTCGGAGCGAGCACGGCGTCCGCGCAGACGCCGGACGCGGACGCGCAGCAGTTACGGGACGCCATCGATCAGCTCAAGAAGGATTTCGACGCGCGGCTCTCCGCGCTCGAGGGACGGCTCGCGGCGATCGAGGGGCGTGAGGCACCGGCGGCCGAAGCGGCGCCTCCGGCCACCGCTCCTGCTCCAGAGCCACCCAGCACTGGCGGGCTCCAGACCCCGACAGACGGGTCGCTCCCGGTTTACGGAGCCGCGGCGGCGAGTAGCAAGATCTTCAACCCCGACATCGGCGTGATCGGAAACTTCATCAGCGCGACTGGGAAGAGTCGCGGTGGCAGCGAATCGATCGCGCCCATTCCGTTTGCAACGCTGCAGGAGAGCGAGGCGAGCCTCCAAGCGATCGTCGACCCGTACGCGCGCGCCGATTTCTTCCTCGCGCTCGGCGAGGAGGGGATCGAGGTGGAGGAAGGGTACGTCACGTTTCCGACGCTGCCCGGAGGACTGCGGCTGAAGACGGGAAAGATGCGCGCGAATTTCGGGCGCTTGAACGCCTTCCACAACCACACACTGCCCTGGATCGATCGGCCGCTCGCTATGTACAACCTGCTTGGCGGCAGCCCACTCGACCCCGACACTGGTATCAAGGACGCTGGTGTCTCAGCTTCCCGGATCATCCCCGCCGGGAAGCTGTTCGTGGAGGCAACAGGCGAACTGTTTCGCGGTGATTCTGGCACCGTGTTCAAGTCGAACCGTCGGTCGGATTTCAGCACCGTAGGGCACCTGCGAGCCTACGCGGACGTCACGGAGGGGACGAACATCGAGATCGGCGGCTCGTACGCGCGCGGCCACAACGAGCTTGGCAGCGATTTCGTGACGCAGTTGTACGGCACCGATGTGACCGTGCGGTGGCGACCTCTCAGGCGCGCCATCTACCGCTCCCTGGCTGCGCGGACTGAACTGTTCTGGAGTCGACGGGAAGAGCCTGCGGTCCTTCAGGAAGCGTTCGGCGGGTATGCATCAGTGGACTACGGGTTCAGGCGCCGCTGGTTTGCTGGTGGCCGATACGATTGGTCTGAGAGGGCGACGAACGCGGCGATCCAGGACAGAGGCGGGTCTGCGGTGCTGACGTTCTGGCCGAGCGAATTCAGCCAGGTTCGCGGCCAGTATCGCCGTAACCGTTACGGCGACGACGGCCGCACTGCGAACGAGCTGTTGCTGCAAGTGCTTTTCACGATTGGGGCACACGGCGCTCACGCGTTCTGAGGTTGTCATGAACATCAACGCATCACTCATCGCCCTTGTTGCCGCAGCGTGGCTGGTCGTGAGCGCGCCGTCCGCCCGCGCGCAGGGCAAGTTGAACGTCGTCACGACCACAGAAGACCTCGCGTCGATCGCCGGGGAGGTCGGCGGCGACCGCATCACCGTTGAATCCATCGCCAAGGGGTACCAGGATCCGCACTTCGTCGAAGCGAAGCCGAGCTTCATCCTCAAGCTGATGAAAGCCGGTCTCCTCGTGGCGGTCGGTCGAGATCTGGAGATCGGGTGGCTGCCGCCGCTCATCCAGCAAAGCCGCAACTCGAAGATCCAGCCGGGCGCGGAGGGGTATCTGGACGCCTCCGGGCAGGCGAAGATTCTCGAGATTCCACAGGGGCAAATCACGCGCGCCATGGGCGATGTGCATCCGCTCGGCAACCCGCACTACTGGCTCGATCCCGAGAACGGCAAGGGCATCGCCCGCGGAATCGCCGACAAGCTGTCGCGATTCCGGCCGAACGATAAACCGTATTTCGAACAGCGGCTGACAGATTTTTCGAATCGCCTGAACGAAGCCGGAAAGCGGTGGCTCGCGGCTATGGCGCCCTACAAAAGCCTCAAGGTGGCGACCTATCACCGATCCTTTCCGAACTTCACGGAGCGCTTCGGTCTCGACGTCATGGGATATGTGGAGCCGCGACCCGGCATTCCGCCCTCCCCGAGCCACACGCTGGCCCTGATGCAGGAGATGAAGCGGCAGAACGTGAAGATCATTCTGGTTGAGCCGTATTTCGACCTCAAAACGCCGAACGCCATCGCGCGGGAGACGGGCGCCCGCGTCGTCGTCCTGGCGCCGTCAGTGGGCGGCGCCAAGGAAGCGACCGATTACTTCAAGCTGTTCGACTACAACATCAACGCGCTGGTGGCCGCCATCAAGGAGAGCGGAGCAAAGTAGCAACCATGGACATGAGCATGCTGTCGTTCCTGGCGGCGCCGTTTGTCGCCAGCCTGGTCATCGCGGGAATTCACGCATATCTGGGGGTCCACGTCGTCGAGCGCGGGGTGATTTTCGTCGATCTCTCGCTCGCCCAAATCGCCGCCTTTGGCGCGACGATCGCGCTGCTCATGCCGTGGTCGAGCGGCGATCCCCACGGGAACTCGGCCTATTGGACGAGCCTGGCGTTTACGTTCCTGGGCGCGGCGATCTTTGCGACGATCCGCAGTCGCCGGGCGCGGATTCCCCAGGAGGCGATCATCGGGATCTCGTACGCGGTGGCGTCGGCCGCGACGATTCTTGCGATGAGCAAGTCGACATCGGAGGGCGAACACCTCAAGGACATGCTGGTGGGGAACATCCTGGCCGTGTCGTGGACCGAGGTGTGGCAGACGGCGGCGCTGTATGCGGTGATCGGCGTGTTTCATTTCGTGTTCCGGCAAAAATTCCTCGTCATCTCGCTCGACCCCCAGCGCGCCGAACGCGAGGGTACATCGTTGCGACTGTGGGACTTTCTGTTCTACGCCTCCTTCGGCTTCGTTGTGACGCGATCGGTGTCGATCGCAGGCGTGCTGCTGGTGTTCTGCTACCTGATCGTGCCGTCGGTGGCGGCGATGCTGTATGCAGACAAGATTGGCCCTCGACTGGCGATCGGGTGGTCGATGGGCACGATTGTGTCGGCGCTCGGCGTCTATGCCTCGCTGCTGCTCGACATGCCGACGGGCGCGACGATCGTGTGCACGTTCGGCGTCGTCTTGGTCGTGATGGCGATCGTGCGTCCCCTGTTTCAGCGCGATGCAGTGTCGTAACTGCGGAACTGAAATCGCCGACAAGGCGCTCATTTGCTATCGCTGCGGGACGGCGACGACCGAGGCGAAGTACAAGCCGGCTGTGCCGCGGAGTGCTCCTACGGCGGCAAGCCTCATTGCGAGCGTGCTCGCGCTCGCGCTGTGCGTCCTGCTCGCCCTCTATCTCGGCAGCGTGCCCACGGGCGAGACGCCTCGTCTCGTCAGCTGGATCGCCGTGGCGATCGCCGCGGTGATCGTCGTGCTGCGCGTCTACACCCGCCGCCGCTGAGAGAACGCGTTTCAGCCACAGAGGCACAGAGAACACCGAGACGAATCACGCGTCGCACGTCGGCCCGGCATGGCCCGGCCGGCCAGCCAAGCGCGACAACGGCCGGAAACGCAACCCCCCACTCGAACGCCGGTTTGTGTTTCTAGCCGTTCTCGCGCTCGGCGCCGCCGCGAGGCGGCGGCGTGGGACGCGCGCTCCTGCGATCTCCGTGCGTCCTCCGTGTCCTCTGTGGTTGCCTTTACGTGGTCACGATCGCAGCGTCACACGGTTTCGCGGCCTGCACCGCAATGAGTGATGAAGGCAGGCCATGCGATAATCGCCTGGATGGTCACGCTGGCCGCGCTTCGACAGCCTGGCGCGTCAAAGCGCCGACGGCGCGACGGCGGGCCCGCCCGTGCCGCGCGGATCGCCACCGCCCTCTGGATCGTCTGGGCCGCGATCGTCTGGAACGTCGTCTTCGACCAGGTCATTGTCCTTGCCGGCCAGGAATACGTTCACGCTGCAGTCGTGGCGGCCAATGGGTCCGGCCCGTATGTGGGCATCGACGACTGGATGCGTCCGGCGGTCACCCGCGCCTTCTGGATGGCCACCTCTGCCGCGACCGTGCTGCTGGTTTGCCTTCTCGCCGGTCTCAGAGTGGCGCGATCTTCGGC
>ORJL010129813.1_pt1 | contig 10820 bp, 5 predicted proteins | sample 1779941 | NCBI WGS metagenome assembly ORJL01 (sample SAMEA104232317, study PRJEB22302) | groundwater metagenome | biome: forest; feature: aquifer; material: groundwater | place: USA | collected 2011-08-07 | depth 5.8 m | reverse complement strand
TGGATACAAGGGTGCTCAGTTGTTTCCGCTCGTCTTGAGTTAGAGTGACAATGAACTTCTTCATACCTACTCCGACTGGATTTAGTTATGAAGACAATATAGTGAAATCTATGCGACATTACAAGCATGACATGACACTAGCGAATCATCCTTCTTTTTTGTGCGTGTCGATAGTGAAGGTGATACGCTCTGGACTAGAAAGTATGGCGGCGTTGACAAGGATCTTTATTGCAATAGCATGGTCCAAACCGCCGACGGTGGCTATGTCATAGCAGGTTCAGCCGCCTATTATGACGAAAGGGGTTGGGACTTCTACTTGATGCAAACCGACTCGGCTGGTGATTCACTCTGGTCGCACAGATTCGATCACGGAAGTCTTGAAATTTGTAACAACGTCGTTCAGACTGCTGATGGTGGTTATTTGATGGCTGGTGAAGGATATGTTGGAGGAGCTCAGACCGATATTTGGTTGCTGTGCACTGATGCAGCAGGAGATTCGCTTTGGGAGAAGTGCTACCGCGGCAGAAATAATGATCGATGCGGGCAAGTTATCCGAACCGAGGATGACGGTTTTGCGATAACGGGAACGCGGCTGATGGATGACGAGAATATTACCCTCGGCTGGTGGTTAATCATAACTGATGCAAATGGGGATTCTCTTTGGTCAAGAATCTATGGGGGGAGTCATGCTATACAGTGCTCCTCGATTATTCAAACGCCCGATGGCGGTTTTGTTTTAGCAGGAACCCGGGGTGAGGATTTCTGGTTGCTCCGCACCGATTCAGACGGAGATTCCATCTGGTCGGCGGCTTTTGGAGGTGGATACTGCAAATCTCTCATTCAGACGGCGGATGGAAACTTCGTAATGGCGGGTTCCGCCAATTCTATCGGCTGGGGAGGTGAGCAATTCTACCTCGTCAAAACCACCCCAGACCCCGTTTCCGTCGGCTCTTCAGGCCCAAAGCCCTTAAACCCTTTAACCTTCAACCTTTTCCCCGCCTTCCCGAATCCGTTCAATTCATCGATCACAATCCCGTTTTCCGTTCGACAGGCATCTCCGCCTGTCAGGCTCGCAGTCTTTGATCCCCTCGGCCGCCGCATCTCTGACCTGATCCCGAACGGTACCGGCGATTTAAATCGCCGGTACGGGGGGACGGGCGGAAGGCACTCTGTCGTCTGGGATGCGAACGGAATACCGGCAGGAAGCTATCTCGTCAGGTTGGAAGCGGGAGGGGAGGCGTCCACAGAAGCTGTCCGGCTTGTCAAGTAAAGTGTAAATTGTAGAGTGTAAATTGTAAAATGGATTGCTTCACTTCGTTCACAAAGACGAGCCCCCGCTCGCCATGCATTGCAGGTAAAAGAAGTGCTGCCGACATATGTCAGCAAGACTGACAGGCAGATGGAGACCACCTGCCCTACGACACTCGGCATTAGTCATTAGTCATTTCCTCTTTGTCCCTTCGCGCTCAATCCCTGTTCCGATTTTTCCACCAACCCCTCTTTCCAATCGTATATTCTATTCGTTCGCGTAAGTAGCAGTCGTCATGCCTGCCCGCTATTCAGCTTCCTATTCCAAAATCCAAAATCCAAAATGATAAAGTCCCTTCTCCTCATCCTCGCATTCGCTTCCCCACTCCTCGCTCTGCCCCGCGATCCCGGTCCCGTCCGGCAGCCCAAGCCCTTTCACGCTGTCGCCACCCCCGGCAAGTCCGCGATTATGGTTCACGACGTCGGCAATGTCGCCCTGACCCTCTCCAACTATGGCGAAATCGGCAACCCCGACCAGATCCCCGGCCTCTTCGGCATGGAATTCCCGGCCGGCTCCGAAAATGAGCTTCTCTACAGCGCCGGGATCTGGGTCGGCGCCATCGTCAACCAACGCAAGCTCGTCTCTACTGGCACCGACGGCGACAACGGCACCGCCGAATTCGCCCCCACCCTGCCCATCGACCGCTACCCTTCTGGCTACGTCGCAACCTCCAAACAATACGCCACCCTCGCCGGCAAATCCTACGTCTTCGGCGCCAAAGAAGTCGATGACGATGGCGACTGGAGTCTCGCCGATGATCGGAACAACGATGCGAAACCCTCTCTCAACTGGGATGGCGGAACCGGCGTCATCGGCCGCGATGACGACGGCGACGGCAGCATCGACGAAGAAATCGCCAACAATCTCGACGATGACATCGATGGCTTGACCGACGAAGACACCGACTTTAGTGGCGACCGCAACGGCGACGGCAACTGCAACTACGACCCCGAACCCCGCATCGATGAAGACCCCGCCGGTGACGTCTCCCACGATTTCATCGACAACGACTCCGACGGTAAGGTTGATCTTGCCGATGATGATTATGACGGCGATCTCCTCCCCAACAGCCTCGACGACGACGGTGACGGCCAAGTGGATGAGGACGGCGTCGCCCGCGGCACTCAAGAGTACTTCTGCGTCTATGACGACCGCGACCGCACCCAGGTCCAGTCCCCCGACCCCGACGGCCACACCCCGCTCAATATCCTCGTCCTGCAACGCTCCTATGCCTGGGGCGAAGCCTACGCCGGCAACTTCGTCATCTTCGACTTCATCGTCCGCAACGTCGGCCAACTCCCCTTGACCGAAGTCTACCTCGCTCTTTTTAACGACGACTGGCTGGTCGCCAAAGGCGAGGCTGGCGATCCTGCATCGCTCGACGACTGGAACTATTACGACGCCCCCTACATGATGGCCATCAGCGGCGACGACACTCTCGATGCCGATGGACACGGTCCCGGCTACCTCGGCATGAAAATCCTCCGCACCCCGGCTCCTCCCGATTCCCTCAACATCACGTTCAAGAACTTTGAACGCACCCACGGCGGTGACCCCAGCACCAACGCCGACAAATACGACCTGATCTCCGGCGACCCCTCCGAAAACAGTCCTCCCTCCCCCTACCACGACGACTGGCGGGTCGTCATGGGCTTCGGCCCCAAATCTGGCGGCTGGCTGCTGCTGCCCGGTGATGAACTTCCCGTCACCGTCGCCTTCCTCGCCGGCCTCTCCATCGACGACCTCCACCGCACCGCCGACTGGGCGCAGCGCATCTACGACAACGACTTCCAAGGCCCCTCCGCCCCTGCCCAGCCCGAGTTCTGGTGCGAGCCTCATCCCAACCGGATCAGAATCTACTGGCGCGACAACGCCGAATCCTCCATCGACCCGATCACCCAAACCGCCGACTTCGAAGGCTACAAGCTCCAACGCTCCTCCGACCTCAACACCTGGTCCACACTTGCCCAATATGACTTGATCGACACGCTCCCCTACCCCGAGTTCGAGCGCCAGAACTTCAACCTCGGCATGCCTTACGACCTCTACCCGGCCGGTATGAATTGGCGCTGGGAGATCGACTCCTCCGCGGCAGAGCCTGACACGACCGGCAGGCTCTACTGGTTCGACAATGAGGACGTGATCGCCGGCTGGACCTATTATTACATTGTTCGCGCCTTCGATCAGGGCGTCCCCGGAGCCGGCGCGCTCGTCACCCCCATCGGCAAGTCCTACCAGATGGCAATCGCTGGCGAGACCCAAGCCACTGCGACGGGGGCAATCGATCTCGGTAGGGTGTATGTCGTGCCGAATCCATACAAAGGCAGCCACCTTCAGGAGTCGGGCGGCGCGTTGACGGGCGGCGGCAGCAAGGCGTACCCGCGCAAGCTCACCTTCATGGGCTTGCCTCCGTCGGGCGCAGAGATTGCGATCTACACGCTTGCCGGCGACCACATCGTGACGCTTGACCACCCTTCCGGCAACGACCGCGAGGTCTGGGACATGCGCAACAAGTTCCTTCAGGAGATCGTCTCGGGCGTCTATTACTACGTAGTGACTTCAGGCGGCGCTCAGCATATTGACAAGTTCGTCATTGTCAAGTAGATTATCTGGTTGACGCGTAGGACGGGCCGCTGAGCCTGTCAAGGAGGACGGATCTCCGCATCCGTCGTCATCCCCGCGCAGGCGGGGAACCAGTCGTCATTGCGAGGAACTTGCGTGACGAAGCAATCTCCGTCCGGGCGAAGCTTGCCTTCGCCCATCGTCGGTACGACAGACTTCAGTCTGTCACCTTAAAGGATCGAATGACCCAACCCAACCTCCTCATTCCCGCGCAGGCAGCAATCCAGAGCTTTCCTCATTCCTGCGAAAGCAGGAATCTATCCGGAGTCATTAGTGACTGAGGACTACAAGGTGCTCGTCTCGAAGCGGCTGCTCGAGAGTCCGGACGCGCGGATTCATGAGCAGGTGTGCGGCTATCATGGGCGGGGGATACTGATGCCGAGGAGGTTCAGGCCGGCGAGGGAGTGTTTGGAGTGGAGGATTCGAATAAGCGCTAAGGGCGGGAATGGATAAGAAAATGCTAGAATTCAACCCCGGCGATAGAGTTATTTTGAAGTCTTATCGTAACCAAATCGGGTTCGTCACCAAGGGTCCGATGACGAGAGCCGGCAGGCGCTTCTATGAGATTTCTTCGGATCTGAATCAGGAACCCGTGTGGTATCCTGAGGATTCCCTTGTAGAGTACAAACCACCAAGATCCGTTACTGAAAACCTGAAAAATAGATCATATTCTGGGCTGAACGACTTCAAGCAAGCTTTGATCTACAGGAAATTGGAAAAGCCCCTGGCGGATAATTTGTATACCTTTTACTCTTCCAAAACGGAGTTTCAAGTCCATCAGTTTAAGCCCGTCATGAAGTTCCTTAATTCGCTAAAACAAAGACTGTTATTGGCGGACGAGGTGGGCTTGGGCAAGACGATCGAGGCTGGAATAATCATCACGGAGATGGGAGCAAGGCTAAATGGTCTGGCAAGGGTACTAATAGTCTGTCCATCTATGCTTACTGAAAAGTGGGAAGTTGAAATGAGAAGAAGATTCGGCATGAATTTTGAAATATTGAGTAGGCAGGGGTTTCAAAAGTTTCTTGAGCGCTATGCGGAGTATGGTGAGGCTGAAACAATGAAAGGGATCGTGTCGATAAACGCCCTGAGATCGAAGGGGATAATCGACAAGATGATGGAGGTGGCTCCGAGGATTGACATTACTGTTGTCGACGAAGCCCACCACATGAGAAACCCCAAGGCACTAAGCAGCGACTTAGGTGACATTTTGTCCGAAAACTCTGATGCGTTGCTTTTCCTTTCGGCGACTCCTATGCAAATCGGCACACCGGATCTCTTCAATCTGCTGAGAATATTGCTTCCGGATGAATATGACGACTTCACACTTTTTAGTAGGATACTGGAACCGAACGAGCACATTAACGCTGCGCTGAGGGCGCTGCAGGTTCCAAGTCGAGCACTCGAACTTTTGAAAAGGGTCGAGATGACTTCGCAATCAGCTAGATTCATTGGTAATGCGTTCTATGAAAGTGCAATCGAGATTCTATCACGTAATCCCACCCTCAGCAAAGAGCAAACTGTCAACGTTCAAAAGTTCCTAATAGAGCTGCATAGCTTATCTTATGTCTTTACAAGAACTAAAAAACGCGACGTCGCTACTACGGTGCGGTTTCCTGTACGAGAGGCCAAGGTAATCAATGTTGAGTTTACGGAGACTGAATTGGCTTTCTACAACGCCGTGACAGATTTTGTGGCCCAGAAATTCACTGCGAAGACAGGCAGCTCAAAGGGAATATCTTTCTCCCTAACGACGCCCCAGAGGCAAGTTGCGAGCTGCATTCAGGCGATGAAGGCCAACTTACCCAAGATTACCAGGACAAAAGTCATAAAGGGAAAGTCAGCGGACGCGAGAGATGAGATCGACGGCTCGGTCGACGACGAGTCTGATTGGGAACTCAACAACAAAGAGCTGCAGAACTTGCGGAATCTTCAGACTCTTGCAACAAAGCTAGGGAAAACGGACACGAAGTACGAAGCGTTTGTTGGCGCTTTGGTCGCTCTGACGAAGGAAGACCCAAGGGTCAAGATACTCGTGTTCGCTTTTTTCAAGGGCACGCTTGAGTATCTCTTGAATCGTCTTTCAACCGACAAGAGGCTGTCTGCAAAGATCGACATGATTCACGGGGACGTAAAGAAGGACGAAAGGCAGAAGCTAATTAGGAAATTCCGCCAGCAGCAGGACGGGGGCATTTTACTATCCTCTGATGTAGGTGGTGAGGGCCTCGATTTTGAATTCTGTAGTGTCATTTTTAATTATGATCTACCGTGGAACCCAATGAGAGTGGAGCAGAGAATTGGAAGACTGGATAGGTATGGCCAGGAGCACGACAAGATCCGGATCTATAATTTCTCCATGAAGAATACTATTGACGACGAGATACTTAAGAGACTGTACAATAGGATAAATATTTTCGAAACATATATTGGCGATCTCGAGGCCATATTGGGCGAGCAGATCACAGAGCTTACTCGAGACATGTTCAATGCTCAGCTGACAAATGAGCAAAAACAGCAGAGGATTGAGAAGGTCGCCGAGAACATCGAGAAAAGAAAAAAGGACATGGAGGAGTTCGAGAAAGAGAGTCAGAAGTTCCTGGGCCAAGACGAGTACTTCACAGAACAGATTTCTCGAATTAAGGATACCAAGAGATTCATAACCTCAGTGGAAGTGAAATTCTTCTTAGAGTGTTTCCTGAAGGCAAATTGCAAGGATACAAACCTCGTTCCGGTTAAGAGTGGACGGCCAAATTGGTATGTATTGAAGGTAAAGGATGATTTCAGGGCTGCTTTACGAGGTTATTACAGTAGGGAAGACCTCACACCAAAGTTGGAAACGAGAATGAATCAAGAGGGTGGAATGCTGCTGACTTTCGACTACCAGGAAGCAAACAAAGATGATTCGTTGGAGTTTGTAACCGTCCATCATCCTATTGTTAGAGCAATTAAGCGATATTATGATGAAAATAGGTCAAACATGGCGAATACCGCTCAGCTAACTCTGAATGGCAATGGAAAATACCGTGGCAGGTATTTCTTCTTTATTTATCTGTTGGAAAAAATCTCCTTGAAGACAGATCTCCTTTTGGTTCCCGTGCTAGTAAACTTTGATTCGGGAGACGTGCGAATTCTAGATGAATTCTCTGATTGGTTTATCTCTGAGATTACAAATGCAAACGCTGAAGATTTGGGATGGAGTTTTGACGACAAGAAAGTCGAGGAGATTCAAATGGAGGCCGAGGAATACTTGGGCGTGAAGCGACAAGAGGAAGAAGCTGGATTGAGGGATCTAAATAACACTTTGATTAACAATCAGATACAGAGTATCAAGCAGCTGACCGAAATAAAGTGCAACAAATGGGAGAGCATTGCGGATGATCGACGCAAGAAAGGATTTGGCGGACAAGACAGAATCGTCATACTTTACGAGAGCCGAGTTCGGAAACTCCGCGCTACAAGCGTAGACAAAATTCACATTCTCGAAAAGAAACGTGATATTCATGTAGGGTTCAAACTGATATGTGGTGGACTGGCAAGCATTGTCTGAATTCGCCCCTCGATTTGTTGGCTCATGATTATTTCTATGGGGCGGGGCGATCAAGAAATCAGAGAGATTCTTCACTCGCACCACTCTCTGTTTGGATTTTGTAAGGAAGTGAGGCGCTTCAGAATGACGGAGGGGGAGATTGCTTCGGCTCTGTTTTTTCTGATTGGATTTATTGAGGTGGAACAGAGCCTCGCAACGACGTGTGTCCACCAAGAGAGATTCTTCCTTCGTCAGAATGACTCCGGGTTGACGACCGATTCTAAAACTTTATGTCCCTCAAATTGTCCCTCAAAATGGGCAAATACTTGCCCATTGCCCTTCCGCACAAATACGCGGGTTCTTATTTTAGCGCAACGCATTAAGCCCTATTGAAATAAAAAGCACAAATGGACACCCTTTCCCTGACTATCTTCCTGCCCCTGCTCGGCGCTCTGGTCATTGCCTTCCTGAAGAATGAGCGGGCAATCAAATTCACCGCCTTGGCCGTAAGTCTTTGTGCCTTCGTGGTTAGTCTCCTGCTGTGGTTCGGCTTCGACGCCAACCACGGCCGGTCGGCGTCGGTTTTAGGAGACCTGATCCAGTTCGAGGTCAACCGCCCGTGGGTCGCCAGCCCTAACATCAATTATCACATAGGCTTGGACGGAATCAGCCTGCTCCTGATCATGCTGACGACCTTCCTGACGCCGCTTTGCATCTGGGGAAGCTGGCATAGCATTAAGGGAAAGACCCCCCCCTACCCCCCCCTGCAAGCTGGGGGGGATAAGAGTACGGCGACTAAAGTCGCCGGTATGGGTCCTGGGCTAAAGGGCTATTACATTAGTTTCTTGTTACTTGAAACAGGTATGCTCGGCGTTTTTGCGGCGCTCGACCTCGTCCTGTTCTACGTCTTCTGGGAAGCAATGCTGATCCCAATGTATTTGTTGATCGGCGTCTGGGGCGGTCAAAACCGTGTCTATGCCGCTGTAAAGTTCATACTTTACACCATGGTAGGCTCGCTGCTGATGCTCGTCGGCATCATCTGGATGCACTTCAACGCCGTCCCCGGATCTAACACCTTCGATTTATTGACATTAAGCTCGTCTGCTTCAATCCCTCACCAGGCGCAACTTTGGCTATTTGCAGCGTTTGCATTAGCTTTCGCCATCAAAGTCCCGATGTTTCCGTTCCACACCTGGCTGCCCGACGCCCATACCGAGGCCCCCACCGCCGGATCGGTCATCCTTGCCGGCGTCTTGCTGAAGATGGGAACTTACGGTTTCATAAGGTTTTGCATCCCGCTCTTCCCTGAAGCGGCGAATGAATTCGCCGGAACCATCAGCATCTTAGCTCTGATCGGCATCGTCTACGGAGCGTTAGTTACGATTTTACAACCTGATATGAAACGACTCATCGCCTACTCCTCAGTTAGTCACTTGGGATTTGTGATGTTAGGTTTGTTCGCCTTCAACATGCAGGGCATGCAGGGCGGGATGCTGCAGATGGTCAATCACGGACTCTCGACCGGGGCGCTATTCTTTTTAATTGGCGTGATTTACGACCGGCGGCACACCCGCCTTATTGCCGATTACGGCGGTCTGGCGAAAGTCATGCCGAAGTATGCTACTGTATTTCTGATAGTTGCGCTGTCAAGCATTGGCTTGCCCGGGCTTAACGGATTTGTTGGGGAATTTCTGATACTTACGGGCGCTTTCAAAGCCAACGCTGTCTATGGCGTGATCGGCGCGACGGGTGTGATTTTGGCGGCGGTGTATTTGCTTTGGATGTATCAGCGGGTGTTCTTCGGCGAAGTAACAAACGACAAAAACAAAGGATTGACCGACTTGACCCGTAGGGAGATGGCGATTTTATGTTGCCTGTTGTTTTTCATCGTCTGGATCGGCGTTCATCCATCGACCTTCACTTCAGTCAGCGAAAACGCGGTGAAGTTTGTAATGGGCCGTGCGGTGGCCATTTCATGACATAAAGGCGAACCTATCGCACTTGACTTGATCTTCCGGACAGTAGCGCCTTAAACCCTTAAATCCTAAAAAATTATGGAATGCGGAATCGTCGGACCACCCCAGTCCGGTAAATCGACCATCTTCAGCCTTCTCACCGGCAATCCCATAACAGAAGCGTCGCATGGAAGGCGCGAAATCCTGCGTGGAATTGCCAAACTCCCCGACGCACGCATCGAAGCTCTCGCCAAGGTCTCTCAATCTCGCAAGCTCGTCCCGGCGTCCGTTGAATATGTCGATGTCCCCGGTGTTGCCGTAACTCCCGAGAAGCGCGATCCTTACCCGCCAGCCTACCTTACCGAATTGCGCGGCGTTGCCATGCTGATGTTGGTTATTCGCGATTTTGCCGCACCGGAAATCTCCCACCCGCGAGGTAGAATCGATCCGGCTGACGACTTTGCCGACGCCTCGCTTGAATTTTTGTTCAATGATCTTGACACTATCGAGAAGCGCCTGAAACGCATTACCAAACAGCACGACCCGACTCTGAAGAAAGAGACCGAACTTCTCGAACGCTGTCGGACCGCCCTGCAAACCGAGAAACATCTCCGCGATCTCGACTTCACACTTGAAGAAGAGAAACTCTTGCGTGGGTTTGCGTTCCTGAGCTTGAAACCTCTGCTTGTCGTGCTGAACGTCGGCGAAGAAGGCGCTCAGGAAGCCGAAGCGAGGCTGGAAAAGCTGAAAAACGTAGCGGGTAGCGGCGACTTCAGTCGCCGGGAAGCCGGGCGAATGAATTCGCCCCTACCCCGAAATGTCGGCTGGGTAGCGTGCGCCGCCGGCATCGAAGGGGAGATCGCCCGCCTTGATGAAGACGAACGCGGCCTTTTCATGGAAGAGCTTGGCTTCAAAGAATCGGCCCTCGAACGGATCGTCCGCGCGACGTTCGACCTGCTCGGCTTGATTACCTTCTTTACCACGGGAGAAAAGGACACCACCGCCTGGGCGATCCGCAGAGGCTCCAATGCCGCCGCCGCCGCCGCAGCCATCCACGACGACATCGCGCGAGGCTTTATCAGAGCGGAAATTTACGGCTGGAAGGAACTTATCGCGGCAGGCGGCAGCCATGCGAAGCTGAAAGAGGAAGGTAAACTCAGGCTGGAAGGCAAGGAGTACATCGTTCAGGACGGCGATGTGATCAATGTGAGGTTTAATATTTAGCGGAAAGTTACAAGTTGCAAGTTATAAGTTACAAGTAGCTGGTGGCAAAGTTTCCGCTGCAGACTCTCCGCAGTCAGCAGCAAGTTTTGGTTGTAGCACGGCTAAGGAGTCTTTTCGTATATTGGCCGATATAGCCCATACGTTGACAGACCTCCGAGCCTGTCCATGGGTCGGATTCGGATAT
>ORJL010540135.1_pt1 | contig 10821 bp, 10 predicted proteins | sample 1779941 | NCBI WGS metagenome assembly ORJL01 (sample SAMEA104232317, study PRJEB22302) | groundwater metagenome | biome: forest; feature: aquifer; material: groundwater | place: USA | collected 2011-08-07 | depth 5.8 m | reverse complement strand
TGTAGCGAATAGTTCTGAAGTTCATGCAGTTCTCCTCAAAAGACGGCAGAGCGTCGCCGCTCGCGGCGGAGGGCAACGGGCCGGGAAACGTCGACCCGCGCCCAGAGCCGCCTATACGCATGGGCGCATAAGCATATTCAGCCACCAGACTACGCCTCTCGCGCGGCATAGCGCAGTGGCGAATGTCAGTCCATACGTGATAAAAATCACAATCATTGCCAATGGGATTACTCCGTATTCTTTCCGCACTCTGTTCACAGTTGGTCCACAATCCTGCGCCATACTGCTGTCCAACAAACAACAATGTCAGTTCAACTCAAGGAGACAAAAATGTACCGACGAATCTTTTTTGGAATTGCGCTGCTGCTGGTTCTGGCGCTGGGCGCGGCCGCCATTGGCGGCGTGGCCTACCGGGCCGGCATGGCGCAGGGGCTGGCCGATAGCGGCAAGCTGGTAGCGCCGCAGGGCGGTGTGCCCTACGGTTACTACGGCGGCCCGATGTTCTTCCCCCCGCCGTTTGGCTTTGGCCTGTTGGGGTTGCTGTTCCCGCTGCTGGGCATCTTCCTCATCTTCTCGTTGCTGCGCGGCCTTTTCTGGCATGGCCCGTGGGGTTGGCGCGGCCACGGCATGCACATGGCCGGCAGGCACGGCCCGTGGGGCAACGGCGTGCCGCCCATGTTCGAGGAATGGCACAAGCAAGCGCACGGGCAAACCTCGCCGCCCGCCGAACCCAACCAGCCGTAGTCCGGCCCGCACAGGGGCGATCCAACCGGGTCGCCCCTGTGTTCGTTTGCTGCTATGATCGCTGCCGATGAAAACGATCCTCGTCGTTGACGACGAACCGAAGATCACCCAACTGGCCCGCGACTACCTCGAACACGCGGGGTACACCGTGGTGACCGCGCGCGACGGCCGTTCCGCCCTGGCCGCTTTCCGCACCCACAAGCCCGACCTGATGGTGCTGGACCTGGGCCTGCCGGAAATGGACGGTCTCGACGTGACCCGCGCCGTGCGCCGTGAGTCGAGCGTGCCCATTGTGATGCTCACCGCGCGCGGCGAAGAATCCGATAAGCTGGTGGGGCTGGAGCTGGGCGCAGACGATTACATGGTGAAGCCCTTCAGCCCCAAAGAACTGGTGGCCCGCGTGCGCGCCGTGCTGCGCCGGGCCGAGACCGCCAACCGCGAACCTGCCGAAGTGTTCCGCGCCGGCGAGTTGACGCTGGACGTGCCGCGCATGAAGGCCACCGTGGCCGACCGGCCCGTGGAATTAACCGCCACCGAATTTCAATTGCTGGCCGCTTTGGCCGCCCAACCGGGCCGCATCTTCACCCGGGCGCAACTGCTGGACGTGCTGCGCGGTGTGGCTTTCGAGTCGTATGAGCGCGCCATCGACGCGCACATCAAAAACATCCGCCGCAAAGTTGAACCCAACCCCCGCCAACCCCGCTACATCTTTACCGTGTACGGAGTAGGCTACAAATTTAGAGATGAATGATGCTGGTCGCTGGCCGGTGGTCGTTGGTGGTTGGCCGTTCGCCACGCATCACGCATCACGTTTCACAAATCACTCATCACGCTAACCGATCTTTCATCCTTCATCCTTCCCCATGTCTCCCCTCCCTCCCCATCGCCCGCCGTGGTGGCCCGCCGACGAACCCTGGCCGCCGCAAGGCCCGCCGCGCATGCGCCACTGGCACACGCTGCGCGGCAGATTCTTCTGGCGCATCGGCGGCCTGCTGGCGCTGCTGTTCGCGCTCACTGCCGGTGGCTGCGCCCTCGCCTCGTGGCTGGTGTTTGCCGGCGCGAGCCTGTTGCCTCGGCCTCCGGGCGCGTTGCCGTTTGTGCTCGCCGGCGGTTTTGTAGTTTTCGTTTTGGGGTTGGCGCTGGTGGGGCGTGGCTTCCGGCGCGTGGCCGTGCCCATTGGCGATCTGATTGAAGCTTCGGGGCAGGTGGCCGAGGGCGACTATTCGGCCCGGATGGCCGAGCGCGGGCCGCGCGAGGTTCGGGCCGTGGCCCGTTCGTTCAATGCCATGGCCGGGCGGCTGCAGAATAGCGAGCAGCAGCGCCGCGCGCTGCTGGCCGACGTGACGCACGAACTGCGCACGCCGCTCACCGTGGTGCAGGGCAACCTCGAGGCGCTGCTCGACGGCGTGTACCCCGCCGACGAGGCCCACCTCAAGCCCATCCTCGACGAGACCCGCGTGCTCTCGCGCCTCATCGACGATCTGCGCACACTGTCGCTGGCCGAGAGCGGCGCGCTCCAACTTCAGCGTGAGCCGGTCGATCTCGCCGCACTGGCTGCCGAGGCTGCCGCCTCGTTCCGGGCGCAAGCCGAAGCCGCCGGAGTGGAACTGGTTGTGACCATTGGGGATGACTTGCCGCTATTGGAAATAGACCCGCTGCGGATTCGCGAAGTGCTGACCAACCTCTTCGCCAACGCCCTGCGCCACACCCCGCGCGGCGGGCGCGTTGGCATTGCCGCCCAACCCGACCCGGCTCGCCAGTGGCTCACCGTGTCCGTCAGTGACACGGGCGCGGGCATCCCCCCCGACGACCTGCCGCACATCTTCGACCGCTTTTACAAATCCGCCGATTCGCGCGGCAGCGGACTGGGGCTGGCCATTGCCAAAAATTTTGTGCTGATGCACGGCGGCGAAATCAGCGCCGACAGCGCGCCGGGGCAGGGCACGCGAATCGCGTTCACGCTGCCCATGCAATCGTAGCAGCCTTCCCTGCCTTCGCCTCTCGCTGCGGAACTTCATCATCGCCGCCGGCTAGTTGCCCGCGCCCTGCCCCAAAAACAACCGCGCCGACTCATCCGAGTCGGTGCGGTTTGGTTTCACCGAAGGTGGTAGCGGCTCAATGCGCGAAACGCACAAACACCCTTCTAATTGGACGGCGGCCCGCGCTAAGAAGCAATTCGAGGCTGTGATGGTACGGCGAGGTCGCGTCCCGTTTTCAAGGCGGTAACTAACACGAGATATTTGGCGTGCGACCACAGCAGCGGGTTCGCGACCTCGCCCCACCGTTCGCGCCACGGTGTGTAATGGGCCGGGGCGTTCAGTGTGGCCGGAACTTGCTCGGTGAGCCGGCCTTGCGAGTCGGCTTGTGCTTCAACCCAGCGCAGGGCGTTCTGCGCCTTATCCCATTCGCCCGCTTGCGCGTAATACCAGCCCAGCCACGCCGTGAGCAACACCCATTCGCCGCCGCCATAATACGTATCGGCCGCATAGCGGTGCACACCGCCGCCGCGCCGCAATTCCTGTTCGATGCGATGAATCGTTGTGAGCATCTGCGGATCGTCGGGCGCGACCACGCCGTAGGGAACCGCCAAACCGAGCAGGCTGGCATCCACTTCCTGTGAACCGATGAATTTGGCAAAGCCGCCTTTGGCCGCGCCGCGTCGGCGCACGAATTCCTGGATGGCGCTCAGAGTGGGGCCGTGGTCAGCGCCGGTGAGGCCGCTATGCGCCGCCAGGCCGCCGAAGATGGCCGCCAGCGTGTGCGGGTGAACCCGGTTGGGGAATTCCTCCCAACAGTCGTAGCACGGCAGCGCCCACAGCGCGGTGAGATAGTCGGCCAAATGCCCGGCGGCGCGCAGCCACTGGGGGGGCAGCGAATGAGCGTCCCGGGTGAGGCGGGCGTGTTCACCCAAAGCCCACAACCACGTGCCAAAGCCGTCCAGTTGAAAATTCGGCCACTCTACGCCGGCGGCCTCTGTGCCATCCGGGGCGTAGCGGGTGTGGAGGTAATCGGTCCCGGCGAGCGGTTCGCCGCGCGAGGCTTTGGCAATGGCCCGTTCCACCACCTCGGCGCGGGCGCCAACGGCCGTAGCCGCCCACTGATGAAAGCGGCGCGCGCTCTCGTGCTCACCCACCAGATCCATGGCATAGGCAATGAACGATCCATCGCGGAACCAGCAGTAGTGGTAGGTGGGGAAATTCGGGCTGGCCAGGTACGCGCCACTCGCTGTTTGGTTGTGCAATATGATTTCAATGCTCTGTCGATAGAGGTCGGTCATAAAGTATCTACTTGGGGATCAGGAAACCGCCCCCGCCAGCCAGATTCCGGCAGCGGGGGCGAGCGTCATCCCCACACTGCGACGCAGAATCCGGCCTACGGTTCAGCTTCCTTCGGCAAAGCGAACGATCACCAGCCCCCAGTAACGCAGTTCTGGGAGCGTGATCCAGGCCAACCGCCCCTCGCGCTTGATGGGCAGGGGCAGGGCGCGCCCTTCGGCCAGATCCGGCGAGGCGTAATGGGCCGAGGCGACGGGGCGCTCCAGTTGCAGCCGCAGGCACAGGTTGCGCACTCGGCGCGGCGCGGGCTGGGGGGCGTTCCACGCACTGCTGCGCAGCCCCAACAGGTTGACCAGCCCCAGCGTCAGCGCGTCGCCACGGGTGCGGGCGATGGTCCACAGGGAGTCCGGTTCCGCGTGCGGGCCGAAGCGCGGGGCCTCCAGCCGCAGGTCGTCGTTCAGGCCGCCGGTGAGGGTAGCGGACACGTCGCGCCAGTCCGGGTCAAACAGGTATTCGGCGTAACGGGCGATGAAGTCGTAATCGGCGCGCACGGCTCGCACCTCGGCGGGGAGCAAGGGGTAGTAGTTTGGGAAGTACGCGTGGCGCAGCACGCCGTTGCCCTCGCCCAGCGCAATGTGCGAGCCGCCGTGGAGGTAAATGGCGGCGGTCAGTCGGCGCAGGCTGTGAAAGGCGCGGCGCAGAGTGGCCGGCTGATCGGACTGCCAGTCGCTCAAGAAGGCGGCCAGCACCGGGGCGCGCCCGCCGCGCAGTTCTCGCGCCCGCAGAATGATCTCGCGCAGGTCACGGAAGGTATCGTGCGGCGGCCAGACCTCCACATACAATGGCTCGACGATGGACTCGGCCACTGCCGCCAGCGGCCACACGTTCACTGCGTTGAAGGCGGCCGGGGCGCCGCCCACCGCTGTGCGGGCCGCGCTGAGGAAGCCGGGCAGTTCCCGCTCCACGTCCACGCGCGCGCCGCCCGAGGTGTAGCCGGTGCGCACAAATCCGTACTGATCGAGGTGGATACCGTCGAAGCCCATCTCCGCCATCGCCCGGCGGCACTCGGAAAACAGTTGTGCGCGCCAGTCCGGGTGGGCAATATCCGGGATGTACAGCCAGTCGCCGTGGACCGGGTCGTTGAGGGTGTAGGGGGTGCCGTCCAGCCGGTACAGCATCTGCTCCGGGTGAGCACGGTAGTAATCCGGGGCGGCGCCATAAATGGCTACATAGGCCAGGGCCTGCATGCCCATGCGGTGGGCCAGCCCGATTTTGCGCTGCACGGTGTCCAGCGACAGCCGCCGCCCCAGCGGGTCGGTGAACTCGCGCGTGGGCGGCAGAAAGGAGTGGTGGCGGTACATCCAGTCGTAGAACTGGAGCGCGTTGAGGTGGTACCGGCCCAGCGCCGCCAGCCGCGCTTCGGATTCGGCCCCCGGCTCGTCGGGGCCGAAATCGGCCAGGAAGCCGTAGCGCGGAGCGAGGGCCCAGTTGCTGACCACATCCAACGCGGTGGCGCGGGCGGCCAGTGTTCCCTGTTGTGGATGCGTGATCTCCACCTCGACCCCGTACCCGCGTCGGTCGGCGTCGGGGAGCGGGATCTGCACCGGGACCGTGGTCCGCGTGCGGGGAGCGAGGTCCAACTCACGCTCGGCCCGCGCCACTTCGGCCTCCAGCGCGGTGAGGAGGCGCACCCGCAACATCCCTCGGAAGGGCTGCGACGAGCGGTTGAGCAGTTCCGCGCGCACGGTGGCCTGCTCACCAGGGCGGTAACCGCCGCGTTCGGGGTACGCATCCAGTAGCCGGATCGTATTGTCTCTCATCCGCGCACCGCGCCGGAAGTCAGGCCTTTGACAAAGTAGCGTTGCAGGGTGACAAACACGATGATGACCGGCAGGATGGCAACCAGCGAGGCGGCGAAGACCAGCCCCCACTGGGTGAGGTGCTCGCCCTGAAAGGTAGCAATGGCAACCGGCAGGGTGCGTTTGGTGGCGTCGTCAATCGCGGTCAAGGCCCAGGTAAACTCGTCCCACGCAGCCAGAAAGGTGAAGATGGCCACGGTCGCCAGCGCCGGGGTGGAGAGGGGCAGGGCCATACGGGTGAAGATGGTGAAGTGGCCGCCGCCGTCAATCAACATCGCCTCCTCCAGTTCGCGCGGCAGTTCTTCAAAAAAGCCGCGCAGCAGGAAAGTGTTCAACGGGATGTTCATGGCAGTGTACACCAACACCAGGCCCGTGAGACTGTTGCGCAGCCCCAGCGTTTTCGCCAGCATAAATTGGGGGATGATGAGCATCAGGCTGGGGATCATCATGGTGAGCAGAATGGCGTAGAAGACCAGATTCTTGCCGGGGAACTCGAAGCGGGCCAGGCCGTAGGCCAGCATGGCCGAAACCAGCAGCGAGAGGACGGTGGTGCTGACGGCCACTACCAGGCTGTTGCGGAAGAACAGCGCGAAGTGGTTGGACTGCCAGGCGTCCACAAAATTCTGTAGCGTAGGCTCGCGCGGGATGAGGGAAGGGGGCACCTCCAGCACATAGGTCTGGGATTTGAAGGCGGTGGAGACCATGTCCAGAAAGGGCATGACCATCACCAGCGAGCCGGTGGTGAGCAACGCATACAACAGCAGGTGGGAAAGGCGGAAGCGTCGGTGGCGCATGGGTTATACCTCGATGGGGTGGCGCAGGAACTTGATCTGCACGAAGCTGATGACAAAGATGATGATCGCCAGCAGGTATGAGAGGGCCGCCCCGTAGCCAAACTCAAGGAAGTTGAAGGCCTGGTTGTACATATAGGTCAGAATGGTCTCGGTGCGGTGCAGCGGGTTGCCGCCGGTCATCAGGTACACCGAGAGGAAAATGTTGAACCCGCCGATCACCAGCATAATCAGCACGAACACCACCGTCGGGCGCATGAGCGGGAGGGTGATGCTGAAGAAGCGCTGCACCGGGCTGGCGCCGTCAATCTGAGACGCTTCATGCAGGTCGGCCGGGATGGTCTGCAGAGCGGCGAGGAAGATGATCATGGACCAGCCGATGCCCTTCCACACGCCAAGAGTGATGATGGCGACCATGGCCGGGCCAGGCTCGCGCAGCCACGGGATAGGTTGGGCGATCAAGTGCAGGCCGTGCATCAGAAAGTAGTTAATCAGTCCGGCCTCGGAGGGATCGAACAGATACCTGAACAGCAGGGACACCACCACCCAGGAGGTGATCACCGGGATGTAGTAGAGGGTGCGATACAACACCTTGCCGCTTGGCAGCGCGTCCACCAGCACCGCCACCAGCATCGCTAACACCATCTGGGCCGGCACGGTAACGACCGTGTACAGCACCGTGTTGCGTAGCGCAATCCAAAACACGTCGTCTTTAAAGGCGCGCAGGTAATTGTCCAGCCCCACAAACGTGCTGACCGCCCCGGGCATGATCTTCCAGTCGTATAGGCTGATGCGGAAGGCCTCCACCAGCGGGTAGAGCAGGAAGACCAGAAAGAACAGCATGCCCGGCAGGATAAACAGATAGGGTGTGGCGGAGAACCGTCGGGCGTGCGGCATAAGTCCCTCTGTGGAGCTTGATTTGCCGGGGAGGGCGGCGGGTTGGCCGCCCTCCCCGGCAGGGGTGAACTAGCAGATTAATTGTACCGGAGTTACTTCAGCAGCGGGTCAATCTTGGCCGCCGCCTCGTCCAGAGCAGCCTGAGGGGTCTTTTCGCCGCGCAAGATCACCTGGCCGGCATCGGTCAGGATGGATTCGATCTTGGGCCAGTTGGGGTGCGGCAGGCGGGCGCGGGCGGTCTTGAGCTGGTCGAAGAAGATTTGGAAGTACGGGTGGGCCTTCACGGCCTGATCGGCCACGTCGGCACGCACCGGCACCTGACCGGCCTCCGCCAGAGCCAGTTGCGTCTCCGGCGAGAGCATGTAGCGCACGAACTCGGCAGCCGCTTCCTTATTTTGCGACTGCTGGAACAAGGCGATGTCCTCACCGCCCACCACCGAGATGGGGCCGCCCTTTCCGGCGGGCATCAGGGCAAAGTCGATTGCCTTGCCGGGGTACTGGGAGGCGAACAGCGGCGGCATCCACGGGCCGTCGAGCACGTTGGCAAGCTGATCTTTGGCAAAGGCGCCGTAAGTGTCGAGGCCGCCGCCGAGGATGGCCTTATCCAGATAGCCGTTATCCAGCATGTCTTTGAGCAACTGGTACGCTGCCACAGTGTCCGGCCCGTTGATATAGCCGGTGGAGGTGGTCATCTTGGGGTCGGTAATGTCGCCGCCCATGGACCAGATCCACGGCATCACCGCCCAGCCGTAAGTTCCGCCGTCGGCAAAGCAGGTGGAGCCGGCGGCCTTGATCTTGGCGCAGTCGGCCAGAAAGTCGTCAATGGTCTTGGGGGCCTCGGTCAGGCCGGCTTTGGTATATACGTCCTTGTTCCACACCACCACGCGGGTGTTGGTGTCCAGCGGCAGGCCGTAGTAGTGATCCTTCCAGGCGTTGGTGGAGAGCGGACCGGGGAACACCGCCGATTTGTAGGTGTCGAAATCGTTCATCAGGGTATCGAGAGCGGCCAGTGCGCCGAGATCGGCAAACTCCGGCAGCCAGGCGATGTCCAGCCGGGCCACATCCGGGGCGGTGCCACCGGCGATGGCAGTCAGCAGCTTCTTGCGGAAGTCGTCGTAGGGGACGGTCTGATCCTGCACCTTGATGTTCGGGTGGGCCTGCTCGAAGGCCGGGATCACTTTCTCTTCCAGCACTTTGGTTTCCACCGGGTTGTAGGTGTGCCAGAAGGTGATGGTGGCAACCGGAGCTTCGACGGGGGCCGAGGTGGCGGTCACCGGAACCGGGACGGTCTGCTGCACCACCACCGTTTCCTTGATGGTGGCGGGGGTGGGCGCGGCGGCTGGGGCGGCACAGGCCGCCAGGATCAGCGCGGTGGCGACGAGCGCGCCGAGCAAGTTGGCAAGGGTCTTTCGGGTCATTGTAATGTTCCTCCTGAATTGTTGGAAAAGACGACGGTGTGACTGGCGGACAAGTTATCTCGGTGGCAAATCACCTCCTGAAACCTAGTTTCTTCACTGATTGAATAAACTCCCGGCAAAAAAAAGGACCGTCAGGCCGTCTCGGAACTTCCGACAGGCTCTTGATGCACCGGCGACTCGAACAGGCCGCGCAGCACCAGGCTGGCTGCGCCACGCGCCCAGGCGTCGTCGCCCCACGAGTCGGTGCGGATCTCGGCGTCACCGGCCAGCCCCGGCATGACGTGCCGGGCGATGGCCTCGCGCATGGGGCCAAACAGCCAATCGCCGCTCCGCACGCCTTCACCGCTGATAAGCACTAGCTGCGGGTTGAAGATGTTGATCAAATTGGCCACGCCCCGCCCCAGCATTTCTCCGGCGCGGGCGAAGATGGCTTGTGCCGCCGGGTTGCCGGCCTGGGCCAGAGCCAGCAGACTTTGCGCGTCCGCCACCGGCCCCGGCAGTTCGCCGCGCGCAGTGGCATCGGCGGCCATGCGCACGAGGCCGGGGTCGCCCACAAACGATTCCAGGCAACCGTGCTTGCCGCAATCGCATACCGGCCCGTTGGGATCCATCACCGTGTGGCCGAACTCGCCCGCGCCGCCCGTGGCGCCCCGATAGAATTGGCCGTTGACCACGATGCCAAGCCCCACGCCACGGCCCACGGTAACGGTGAGAAAATTGTCCACGCTTTGCCCGGCCCCGAACCATTTTTCGGCCAGCGTGAGCGTGTTCACGTCGTTGTCGATGAATACCGGCACTCGCACGCGGCTCTGGAGCAAATCGCGCAGCGGCAGATTCTGCCAGCCAAAATAGGGGGATTGCCGGATGAGGCCGTGTTCGCTGTCCACAATGCCGGCCACACCCACGCCCACGCCGATAAGTTTGCCCTTTCGTATGCGTGCTTCGCCGACCAGTTCGGCCACGGCGTTCGCCAGCGTGTTCACCGCCCGCTCGGGTGAGCGCCCCGCGAGCCGGTCGGTGCGTTTGGCAATCACGGTGGCCTGGAGGTCGGTGAGCGCGGCGATGGCTTCGGTCTCAGTGAGCTTGAGTCCGACCACGAATCCGCCGCGTGGGTTGAGGGCCAGCAGGATAGGAGGGCGCCCGCCGCGCGAATCGCCGGCCGCCTTCTCGAACACCAGATCGTCGGCGATGAGTTCAGCCGTGATGCCGGTGACGGTGGCGGCGCTCAGCCCGGTGCGGCGGGCCACTTCGGCCCGGCCAATGGGACCGTGGGTCTTGACGGTGTTCAGCACCGCCGAGCGGTTGAGAGCGCGGCTGAAGTTGCGATTACCGAGGAGGGGTTTGCGGGTCATGGCAGCGTATTACTTCATTCATTGAATGAAGTAAGTAGAGCTTACTCCCAATTCCACGGGTTGTCAACACCTTTCTGGAAAATTACTGTTTCTGGGCGGGAACGACCTAAACTACGCGATGACGAGCAGGTCTACCAACGGCAATTTGGATGTAAAGAGGGCGTTCGGGTTTGGTCTGATGGGTACTGCAATTCAATGCTTGAAATGCACAAACACCCTGCCAAAATTCTTGTCGTCTTTCTCGAGGCGATGATACAGCGCTTTGATATGTGGCTGATTGAGAAAGCGTAAAACCTTCTTCTTTAGCTGCCCGCTGCCCTTGCCGGGGATGATCTCCACCAAACCGATCTTCTTGCGCACGGCTTCTTCGATGACGCGGTTGAGTTCGGCGTCGAGCGCGCGGCTGTTGCTGTAGATGTCATGCAAGTCCAGTTTGAGTTTAGCCATCCCTCATCAACCCCCTCAACACTGTCTGCAGAATGCCG
>ORJL010138287.1_pt1 | contig 10821 bp, 7 predicted proteins | sample 1779941 | NCBI WGS metagenome assembly ORJL01 (sample SAMEA104232317, study PRJEB22302) | groundwater metagenome | biome: forest; feature: aquifer; material: groundwater | place: USA | collected 2011-08-07 | depth 5.8 m | reverse complement strand
GAGGACCAGGAGCGGCGCGCTGTGAACGGAGCTTGCGTACTTCGTCACGCTCGCACGAACGAAGGCGACCCCGCGCTTACCCCAACAATACTGGAGTTCATGCTTTGCCGCCCGGAGGAGGCGCGACGCCACGGCCTCATCGAGCGGCCCTTCGACCAGTGCGTTGACGCGCATGCCTCACTCTGGGAATTGGATCAGGAGCTGTTCCATCTGAGGAGGCTTGGTCTTGGGCATGACCACGTCCGCGATGGAGAGTCCGCTTTTCAAGAGGGCACGCTCCGTCTCCACTTGCATGGGCGAAATGACTTTCGTTCCCTCCGTGCCCGGCTCTAACCGGAGAACCTCTTCGCCACCAATCCCCGGATCCGCCACGAGGGCATTAGAGTGTGTGCTGATGATCACCTGGCGGTTCGATTTTCGGGAGCGATGAACTTTCTCGATGATCTGCGGAAGGCATCGGACAAGTTCCTCGTGAATACTCATCTCGGGTTCTTCCATGAGTAGCGGGCCATCGCCCTCAAACAAGGACCACAGGATGCCCGCGAGGCGCAGAGTTCCATCGGAGAACTGCGCCTCTGTTTGCAGGCTTCCGTGCGGCCTCCAATGTTCATAGACGCCGATCAGATGGGGAACGCTGTCTTTGTCGAACTCAACGCGCAACTCGCTAAGTTGCGGGACCGCGACTCGTAGCCCTTGAAGAATCCGGCGGAGCCGTGACTCGCGGGTCTTATCGGGAGTCTTCGCCACCCGTCGCAGAAAGTCACGACCGTATGGATCGTTCGTGACGGGTCTCACGGTGAAGCTCGCCGGCTCCCGAATGACCTGCGGCAGCAGATGCTGATAGGCGACGCTCCGAAAGAACTCCGCGATCGGGCGGAAGGCTTGATTTGCTGTGATCTGTTCCAACGCCGTCTGCGTCTTCCGGTCTGGATCCTTCTCGTCATCCTTGTCCGGTCGGTCCAGCAGTTTCCTTCCTCTCTTCCACGCTTTCTCTTCGCGGATCATGGGGCGACGGTTGTTGTCCTGCGCGAGCGCGAGGCGGTACCGCCAGTGCGTCGAGCCCGTCCCTGCCTCATCGCCACCGATACCAACTTCGATCGAAATGTCAGGGTGTTGGCGGGCCGAAAGGCATCGGAGTGATGAGACCCCACCCCGAAGCCGCACAGCCTCCTGAAGGCCTCCGCCCGGTAGGCAAATGTCTCTGAGGAAACGAAACACGTCCAAAAAGTTCGACTTTCCAGCGGCGTTCGGTCCGACGAGGAACACTCGACGCTGGAGCGAGATCGTCTCCGTCTCGCGGAAGTTCTTCCAGTTCTCGAGTTTCAACTTCCGAATGTACATGCGGAGCAGTTTACCGATGGTACCCAAACGCTGCGAGTGGCTCTCGCTGTCGACAACGGCGAGTCGACGCCCGCCTTCACAGATTGCCGAGTTTCAGCACGGACCTTAAGCTTACGCCATGATCCTCCTCATCGACAACTACGACTCGTTTACCTACAACCTGGTGCAGACCATCGGGGCGCTGCCGGGGAAGTGGGAGGTGCGGGTCGTGCGGAACGACGCCGCGTCGATCGAGGAATTGCTCGACCCGAAACCCACGCACGTCATCATCTCGCCCGGACCCTGCACGCCGAACGAGGCCGGGGTCAGCGTGGAACTCATCAAGCGACTTGGGGCCACGACGCCCGTGCTCGGCGTCTGTCTGGGACATTAGTGCATCGGGTCGGCGTTCGGCGGGATCGTGGTGCGGGCGGGGCGACTGATGCACGGCAAGACCAGTCCCATCCACCATCGCGGCGCGGGCATCTACTACGGCCTATCGAATCCGTTCACCGCGACGCGGTATCACTCGCTGGTGGTCGATCGGAAGTCACTGCCGAGTTGTTTCGAGGTGACCTCGTGGACGGACCGCGATGAACTGATGGGCATCCGCCACAAGACGCTGCCCATCGAAGGCGTGCAATTCCATCCGGAGAGTTTCCTCACGGACGAGGGAAGCAAGCTCATCGCGAACTTCTTGCAGCAGTAGCAAGGTTCCCGTTTTCATGTAGCGTCGGGGCTAATCCCCGGCGGTGCCGCCGCCCATGAAGGGCGACGCTACACGACATCGGGATCTGCTCTATCTCGGCGTCGGCATCCGCTCTAGGATCTGGTCCGCGAGCCCGTACGCCACCGTCTCGTGGGCGTCCAGCCACTTGTTGCGATCGCAGTCCTTTTCGACCACTTCCATCTTCCGGCCGGAGCGCGAGGAGATGATCGCGTAGAGCGCCTTGCGGAGGCGGATGATCTCTTCCGCTTCGATGGAGAGATCGGTCGCGGAACCCTGCATCACGCCGCCGAGGAGCGGTTGGTGCAGCAGCGTGCGGGAGTTGGGGAGCAGGAACCGTTTCCCCTTGGCGCCGCCGCAGAGGATGACCGCGCCCATGCTGGCGGCGAGTCCCACGTTGTATGTGGCCACATCGCAGCGGAGGTATTGCATGGTGTCGTAGATGCTGAGCCCGGCGGAGACGGACCCGCCCGGGCTGTTGACGTATAGATGGATGTCGGCCTTGCTGTCCTCGTTGGAGAGGAAGAGCATCTGGGCGATGATGAGGTTGGCGACTTCGTCGTCGCCGCCGCCGGTGAGGAACACGATCCGGTCCTTGAGCAGTCGCGAGAAGATGTCCATCTCGCGGTCGCCGCGACCGGTCGACTCGATCACGAAGGGCACTCGTTGATTGATGACGTCCATCGGTTTCGCCGCCTCCCGTAAGTCCGGACGATCAACGTCCGGATCGTGCAATCCTCAATCGTTCCGTCTTCGCGTTCGCGCGCCGCGGAAGAACCCTCACTCTGCCCTCTCCCTAGGAGGGAAAGGGAGAAGCTCCGCCGCTCACGAGAAGCGACGCTATGCTTCGCCGCCCATGAAGGGCGACGCTACACTTCTGCTCAACCCTTCTGCGATTCCTTCTTCTTCCGCTTCGCCTCGTCGGTGGTCAGGATCTCGTCGCAGATCCCGTACTCGACGGCCTCCTGGGCGTTCATGTAGCGGTCGCGCTCGGTGTCCTCGGCGACCTGCTCCATCTTCTTTCCCGCATGTTCGGCGATGATCATGTTCAACCGCTTCTTGTCGCGGAGGACTTCCTCGGCCAGGATGCGAATGTCCTCGGCCTGTCCGGTGATGCCGCCGTACGGTTGGTGGAGCATGACCTTGGCGTTGGGAAGGATGAAGCGCTTCCCCTTGGTTCCGGCCATCAGGATGATCGCCGCGCCGCTGGCCGCCTGCCCGATGCAATACGTAGCGACCTCCGAACCCATGAACTGCATGGTGTCGTAGATGGCCAGGGTCTGATCCACCAGCCCGCCGGGCGAGTTGATGTAGATGTTGACGTCCTGATCCTTGCGGATGGACTGCAAGTAGAGCAGTTGCTGGATGACCACGCTCGCGGTCCGCTCGACGATGGGACCGGAGAGGAAGATGATCCGGTTTTCCAGCAGCATGTCGGAGAGCGACATTTCCCGTGTGCGCTGGTACGGCGGATACTGGTTATAGACCCCCGGCACGTTTCTGATGTCCGGCGTTTGCATGAATTCGCCCCTTGCGAGTCGTCGTTTTTCGGTCCCTCACGCTCGAAAGCGCTGACCTTCGCTCCCGGAAAGCTCCGTGGGGCGACGGCTACGCTTACCACCATAGTCGGCAATCTCCGTACGTGGGTCGGCTATTTTGCGTTGGCCCGGAGATTCCCTATTTCCCGGTCGACTTCTTCGGACCCGCCTTCTTGGGACTCGGCTTGTCCGCTTTGGCGTCTTCGACCTTACTCGCGGAGGCCTTCGGCGCGGCTGCTTTCGGTTCTCCGGCGCTCGACTTTTCGGACTTCTTCGCCGCGGGTTTCTCCGACGCGTCGGCGGTCTTTGCGCTCTTCTTCGCCGGTTTCTTTTTCGGACCTTCTTCTTCCGTGACCTCGGCGTTCTCCAACAGCGAATCGATCGTCCGCATGTCGCGCAACGAGAGGTAGAGCGAGAGCATTCCGTCGCCCTTGCTCAGGTCGTCGCGAACGCGGTCGAAGCGCCGATGCGTTCGCGCGGCCATCTCCGCGATCGCGGAGTTCACTTCCTCTTCGTTGACTTCGATCTCGCGTTCCTCGGCGATCTTTTCCAGAATGAAAAACAGCTTGAGATCGTGAACGGTCTGTTCGTGCGCCTTGGCGCGCATCGCGTCGACGATCTTCTCGATCTCCGGCTCGGGCACGCCCTGCTGATACATCTCGATCACGCGCCGCGCGACCGATCGCTCGGTCTGCCGCTGCGAGAGTCCCTCGGGGATGTCCAGCGAGGTCTTCTCGATGAGATAGTTTCCGACCTGCTCCCGCATCAGTCGCTGCATCGTTTGATCGAGCTGCGATTCGAGGCGCGAGCGCACCGTCTCGCGCAACTCATCCTCCGAATCGAACCCAATCTGCGCGAGAAACTCCGCATCGATCGGCGGAACCTCGAGGCGCTTCACCTCGCGGATGGTGAATTCGAACTTCGCGGTTTTCCCGCGGATTTCCGTGTTTTCGTGATCGTCGGGGACGGCCGTTTCGAACGTGACCGCGTCCTCACGGTTCTTGCCGGTGAGTACGTCGCCCAGTCCGGTGAGCGGGATACCCTTGATCCGCACGTCGCGGGCCGCAATGTCGACGTTCTGTTCGTTCAGAAGCACATCGCCGTCGATGATCAGCTTCATGTCGACGTACAATAGATCGTCGGCCTCGATTTCACCCTCTTCCACGGGCTTGAACGTGCCGCGAATCATCCGCGTACGCTTCAGTTCATTCTCCACGTCGTCGTCGTCAATGGAGATGACGGGCTTCTTCACCGGGATCTTTTCGAGCGACGGAAGCTCGAACTCGGGCTTAAGCTCCACCTCGCACGAGAACGTCAGCGGACCTTCCTTGGGCAGTGTGATGTAGTCGAGCGCTCGATCCAGCGGCAGAAGTCGATCCGCGTCGACCTTGCGCGTCGCGCCGCTTTCGTCCGTCCGCTCCTCCTCCATGTTGACCCAGACCAGCGGATCGCCGAGGGGTTTCAATTCCATCTTCTCGATCGCGGCCATGTAGCCTCGACCGACGAGTTGGCTTTTCAGTTGATCGCCCACGTCGGCGGCGAAACGCTTCTCGACCAAGCGAATGGGGGCGTGCCCTTTGCGAAATCCGGGGACCAGGGCGTCGCGGCGCAGCTCGTTGAACTGCTCGCCGAGTCGTTCGTCCACCGTTTCGCGGGGGACGGTGACGGTGAGCTTGCGGCGAAGGGAGCCGATTTCCTCCTGTTCGACCAGCACCGCCTCTTTGAGCTTGACGAAGAATTTTTCGTCGTCGGAAAGCTCCACGTCGGAAGCCGCACCGTCCGCATCGCCGGCATCAACGCCGTCCTGGTCCGCCACGGCCAATTCTTCGTCGCTCATCCGATTCCTCCTTGGTTCGCGAGGTCGACCCCGGGGTTTCCGCCCCGTCCAGCCCACCTGCGTTTCGAGCAGCAACCCGAACCCTACCCGACGCATCCGCGCCTGGCAACGTCGGGACGATCCGTCCCCCACCCTCGCTGGAGCGAGGATGGGGCACCCTGCGTCGCGGTTCATCCGCGGCGGTGGGTGGCATGGCCGCTTCCTGAGCGGCCATGTCTTCCGGCACGCCGACCATGTCCGCCTGAAGGGCGGACATGCCACCGAAAGAGCGGACACGCGACGCAGGCGCTAGCGCAGATTCGTAGGTTATCGGAGAAACGCGACGATCCGATGATCCCCGTATTCGTTCATTGCGGTGTGCCGTGCCCAGGCGGTTTGGCAGCCCAGCGGGTATAAGGTATCAGTTCCTCGCCGCGTCGCCGGGTCGGCGTGTACCGTTCTCAAACGTGACGTTGCGGTCGATCCGCGGCGGCGGGCGGCGAAATCGGGAAACCGAACATGCAGTGGCAAGCCTGGCTCACCATCGCCGTCCTCGTCGCCGTCGTCATTGGGCTGGTTCGCTTCCCCCACGTCACCGAGGTCATCTTCATGGGCGCCCTCGGCCTGGTGACGCTTGCCGGGGTCATCACGCCGTCCGAGGCGTTCGCGGGATTCAAGAACGAGGGCGTCATCACCGTCGGAGCGCTCTTCGTCGTCGCGGCCGGGTTGGTGCAGACGGGATTCCTCGGCGCGATTACCGATTGGCTTCTTGGTCACGCCGACAACAGTCAAACCGCATTGCGGAGAGTTCTCCCACCGCTCGTGGCCAGCTCCGCGTTTCTCAACAACACCACCGTCGTAGCCATGTCCATGCCCGCGCTGGTCGAATGGTCACGCAAACGGCGTATCGCGCCGTCGCGCCTGCTCCTGCCTCTGAGTTACGGCTCGATCGTTGGCGGCGTCTGCACGCTCATCGGAACAAGCACGAATCTCGTCGTTCACGGTCTCATGCAACAGGCGAAGGATTCCCCGACCCTCTCCGAAGGTTTGGGCATGTGGGAGATCGGATGGGTCGGGATCCCGATCGCTATCCTCGGTACGCTCTACCTCGTCTTCGTCGTGTCGCATTTCCTGCCGGATCGAAAGGAATTTCTCGAACAACTTGGCGAGAGCGCCCGGGAGTATCTGACCGAGCTCGTGGTTGATGCGTCGTGTCCGCTGATCCGCAAGACGGTGCAGGAGGCCGGCCTCCGCGGTCTGCCCGGACTTTTCCTCATCGAGATCCAGCGCGAAGGGGAATTGGTTTCGCCCGTCGGTCCCGATGAACGACTACAGGCCGGCGATCGACTGGTGTTCACCGGCGTGGTCAGCACCATCGTCGACTTGCAGAAGATCCCCGGCCTGCGACCGCCCGCCGCGCCGTCGGAGCGCGCTACGGCCGATCGTTTGCGCAGTCGCCGACTCTGCGAGGCCGTGGTGAGCATCAGCAGTCCGCTCGCTGGCCAAGGCATCCGCGAAGCGAACTTCCGCACCGTATATGACGCCGTGGTCATCGCCGTGCATCGCAACGGCCGCCGCATTCAGGAGAAGATCGGAAACATCCGCCTCGAACCCGGCGACACGCTCCTTCTCGAAGCGGGTCCGGGCTTCGTCCGCCTGCATCGCAACAACCCGGACTTCTATTTGGTGAGCGAAGTGGGCGATGCGTCGCCCGTGCGCCGGGAGCGGGCGTGGCTCGCGGCCGGGATCACGGTGAGCCTTATTCTGCTTCTCACCATGCCCGAGATCCTCTCGCTGTTCTCCGTTCCCGTGGCCGTGCTGGATTGGTTCGAAGCGCAGCGCGTGACCTTTGCGGTCTTGGCCGCCGGTGCGATGGTGGTGACGCGGTGCGTGTCGTCGTCCGAGGCTCGGCGCAGCATCGAGTGGAGCGTGCTGCTTTCCATCGCGGCGTCGTTCGGCGTGGGAACGGCGCTGGCCAAGAGCGGCGCCGCCTCCGCGATTGCCCATGGTGCGATCGGAATGTTCGGTGGTTGGGGTCCGATCGGCGTTCTCGCGGGCACCTATCTCGTGACGTGGCTCCTCACCGAGGCGATGAGCAACAACGCCGCGGCCGCGTTGATGTTCCCGGTGGTCGTGGCCACGGCGCATCAGATGGGGCTCGATCCGAGACCCTTCGCCATCACGCTGACGATCGCCGCCTCGGGTGGATTCCTTTTTCCCGCCGGGTATCAGACCCACCTGATGGTCTTCGGACCGGGCGGATACAAGGTCTCGGATTTCATCAAAGTCGGACTTCCCATGGCCCTGATGTGGCTCGTCGTGACGGTGCTTCTCGTACCGATTTTCTGGCCGCTCCGCGCCGTCGCGGGGTAGTGCGACGCCGTGCGTCGCGCGGCGAGGAAAAGACCCCCCGCAATCCCCCCTTACTAACGGGAGAAGGAAGATCGCAGTTCCGAATTCGCCGCAGTAGCCAACGCCCTACCGCGGCAGCGTCTGCGAGTACGCCCCGATGTCCTGCACGAACCCCATCGGCCAACCGAGGAGTTCCGTCGCCACCATCGGCGTCGCGGGCACGCCGAAGCGGATGCGGTGCAGCATTTCCCAGGGATTCTCGAACGCGACGGTGCCCACGTATTCCGGATTCAGGTCGCTCCCGAAGTTCAATTGCGTCCCGGAGTCTCCGTGACACGACGCGCACGCAAACGTGTACCCCACGCCGCCGAAGTCGGCGTTCCCCAGAAACGCACCGCTCGGATTGATCGCGGCGGAGGTGTTCACGGTGCCCGCGAGCGACATCTTGGTGAGATCCCACAGAGCGGCGTCGGAGAGACCCAAGTCGCCCATGTCATGGCCGTTCGGTAGCAACTTCGGATCGCTCTTCAAGAGTTCGAAGACCTCCCGAGGCGACAAGGTCGAGCCGTAAATTCCGGCAATTCCGGTGAAGCGAGATCCAGTCCCGTAGGCGCCGTCCCTCCCCTTGTAGTCCCAGCCGTGGCATTCCTTGCAGCGATAGGTCGTCGACCCGTTCTGCATTCCCGCCGGTGGATACAACGGATGTCGACCCGTCGGCGGCGCGAGACCCAGAACCTCCCACCAGCGGTCGTACATCTGTCCCCCGCGGACCACGTCGGCATCGAGATAGTCGCTCGGAACCGTCGCGGTCGGACCCGTCGCCGTCGAACCGAAATCGGCGATGTCCGCCGCCTCGACGACGCCGTCGCCGGAGGTGTCAGCGTACTGACACTCATCCGCCAGGCCGCCTCCGAAGCAGCGCTGCATGGCGGCGACGTCGCGAAGATCGAGATCGTCGTCGCCGTCCGCGTCGCCGGGTCGGGCGAACCGCAACGTCGCGTGCGTGGCGTAGTAGTGGTCGCCGCCTGGGCTCTCAGAATCATCCACGGCTTGTCCCGCGAGGAAGAGCGTGACGCTGCCCACGTCGACCGGCGGCGCCTGCCAGCGAACCGCAAAGTCAAACCCGCCCGCGTTTTCGGACCAACGCGCGATGGAGTCTTCCAGCCCCGCGAGCGTGTGCGTGACGTACTCCGGCTGACCGCCCGCGTACCGCGTCCGCGCGGGATCGCTCAGGACGAAACCGCCCGCGTGGCCGCTGGGCGTCTCAGCGCTGATCTCGAACCCGGCGCCGTCGCGGTCCGAATCCCGGATGCGCACGATCAGGTCGTAGACCGCTCCGGTGCGATATCGCTTGGGCGCACCGAGAAGTTGAACCTGTCCGTGGCCTTCGTCAAAGGCGTGACACTGCGTGCAGTGGGCGCTGCTTCCCGCCGGACCTCCCGAAAGTCCGGGGTCCGCGCCGTCCTCGCGCGCGAACGCAGGCGAAGTCCCGAAAGGGAACGCAACCGCGAATAGGAAAACGAAAACCCCCGGCGCGCTACGGCGATCCATCCTCCCTCTCCTTCCCCTCCGCAACGAGATGGCCGGACGACGGTGTGCTCCCGCCGAGTCCCATCACGCTTCGACCCAGGCAAGATCGTAACGAAATCCGCCGATGCGTTCAATGAGTTTTTCGTGGGTGAAATGCTCGAATCTCCCTGCGAATTCAGCGTGCCGATGACCGAAGCGAGATTTCGCGCACGCATTGAGGCATTTCGCGCACTTGCGGGGTTCGTGACGTGTGAACGGAAGTCCGTGTGCCACTGCCGCGAGAATAGCCCTGTGGATGCCCTATCCTCGCTACTGCGAGGGTGGGGGACGGAAGGATGCGAGGTTTTCATCCATCGTCGCGACGAATCCCGTCGTGTGTCCTGCTCCGTGAGCAGTGGATGGGACGAGTGCGCCGAAGTGCAGTCAATTCCTAGGATTCGTACGAGGCTTGTGTACCCCACCCTCGCAGTAGCGAGGATGGGGCACCCGAATCGACCGCGTGCTGACCGGACCACGAGGACCACTGCTCACAGAGCAGTGGCACACAGCGAGATCGCGGGCATCCCGTGAAATTGGCTTTACCCCACGCCGATTAACTTCAGCGCCCGACCGTACTTGCGGAGCACTTCCTTTCGCAGCGCCGCGTGTTCCGGAAGTGTCAGGCGCGCGTCACTGCGAAGCAGAGCAGCCGCGTCATCCCGCGCCGCTTCCAGGCAAGGGAGATCCGAGACGAGATCCGCGACCCGAAACGCGGGCATTCCGTGCTGCCGAGTTCCGAGAAGCTCGCCTGGACCGCGCAGGCGGAGATCCTCCTCGGCGATCCGAAAACCGTCGCACGTCTCGCACAGAATCTTCAACCGCTCCGTCGCGTACGGACCTGCCTTCTCCGTGAACAACAGACAATAGGACTTGTCGGACCCGCGTCCGATGCGCCCGCGAAGTTGGTGCAACTGACTCAATCCGTATCGCTCCGCGTGTTGCACGGCCATCACCGTCGCGTTGGGAACGTCGATGCCGACCTCGATCACCGTCGTGGCGACCAAGACCTTGGTGTGACCGTCTCGGAATCGCTCCATGACCGCCTGTTTCTCGACGCCCTTCATACCGCCATGAAGCAGCTCGATGGCGAATCCTCGCAGCGGTCCCTCGCTCAGACGTTGAACCTCGGTGCGGGCGGCCTTCAGCGGAAGCGCCTCCGATTCCTCGACCAACGGATACACCACGTACGCCTGCTCCCCTCGAGCAAGGCGCGCTCGCGTGAATCCCCAGGCGTCGTTGACGTGTTCGGGAGTGACAAGGCGTGTCACGATCGGTTGTCGGCCCGGCGGTGCGCCATCGATGATCGAAACGTCCAGATCGCCGAAGAAGGTCATCGCCAGCGTTCGCGGGATCGGCGTGGCCGTCAGCACCAAGACGTGCGGCGCGGCGCCTTTGGCGCGAAGGGCGGCCCGTTGGGCGACGCCGAACTTGTGCTGCTCGTCCACGATCACCAATCCCAGGTCGTGGAACCGCACCGTCTTTTCCAGGATCGCGTGCGT
>ORJL011479280.1_pt1 | contig 10822 bp, 10 predicted proteins | sample 1779941 | NCBI WGS metagenome assembly ORJL01 (sample SAMEA104232317, study PRJEB22302) | groundwater metagenome | biome: forest; feature: aquifer; material: groundwater | place: USA | collected 2011-08-07 | depth 5.8 m | reverse complement strand
CCGGATTAAATTTTTCTTGATGCCAGCCGCGCCCCATAATCCACTCGCCGGGTTTAGCAGTCTCGGCGGCTTTAGCAACTATTTCTATAACCTCATCCCAATTTTTTGCTTCGCGCAAATCCAATATCTGTTTTGAATTACCGATACCAAGGAAGTGTGCGTGACTATCGTTAAATCCCGGCATTACAAATTTTCTTTTGAGATCAATTACCCGGGTTGAATCCCCGGCATATTTTTCTATTTCACTTGTTGAACCAACGGCAAAGATTTTCCCGTCTTTAACTGCAACCGCTTCTGCCGTAGGATTATTATCTTCAACAGTTGCGATAATTCCATTTATCAAAATTAGGTCTGCCGGATTTTTTACCACTTCTTTTCCTCCGCAACTTTGAAATAATAATAAAGTTATTAACAATGCAAAGTTTCCAATTAAATTTTTTGAATTCATAATTCCCTCACTTAGATTTTTTACTTCTCGCTTCTTACTTTCTATTCACTAAAACAACTCCTCCGATAATAATTAATCCGCTCAGCAAAGTTAAGAAAGTAATTTCTTCTCTGATTAATATCCACGAGCCAAAAAAAGTTACGAACGGTTCAATATAAAGAAACGCACCAACCCGCGATGCGCTCATTTCATTTAATGCCTGCGCCCACAAAGTATAAGCAATTCCTGAACAGAAAATCCCGAGAAACAATATTGAACCCCATCCGCTTAATGATAAATTTAAAGTTTCGGAAAAATTCTGCCGATTAATTGCGAACGGCGCAATGATTATCGCAACAATTAAAAATAAATAAAATGTTGTCAAAACCGGAGACAGGGTAAAAGTAACTTTTTTGTTCACCATCGAATAAACAGACCACGTTACCGAACTTGCGATTATTAATACATCGCCTTTGTTTTTTATAAAATCAAGAGACGTTAGATCGCCCTTACTAACAAGAATTACTAATCCTAAAAACGCAACAATTATTCCCTGCGTTTGTAACGAAGAGATTTTTTCCTTAAAGAAAATAATACCGAGTATTACCATGAACACGGGAGTAATTCCAATTATCCAGCCTGTATGCGAAGCTGTAGTCCACTGAAGTCCGGTAACTTGTATCCACAAATGAAAACATGCGATAGCTGCAAGAATAAAGATCCATTTTTGTTCGCGTATGTTAATTGATAATTTTCTTTTTCGTTTTAATAGTACTGCCGCTAAAAATAATATTCCCAATATTTGGCGAATGAAAACGATCACTTCCGGTTTTACTTCTACAAGCGCATTCTTTGTTGCAATAAAAGATAAACCCCAAACTATAACCGCAAATAAGGGTTTCCAATATTTGGTGATTTGTGATTTGTGGTTGGTGATTAGAGAGTTCTTGATCATGCTCTTACTCTTGCTCTTGATCTTGATCTTTCGAATGAAGCAGTCTTTATCGTAGGAACAAAATTTTCATCGTGTTTTTCATCTTCATAAACCACCCTCTCAAGAAACAATCCCGAGGGCGGTGCTGTAAATTTAGCCGGAGTAGGTGAGTTGTGTTCGAGAAAATATTTTAAATCTTTTTCGGTTAGCTTACCTCTGCCAATTTCTACAAGCACACCTATCATTCTTCGGACTTGTTTCCACAAAAAATGAGAGCCGATTATGCGGATCAAAATCATATCGCCGTCTTCTTTCATTTGAATTTTTTCTATCAAAACCTTTGTTGATTTTTCTTCGTCGTCTTTATCTGCGAACGATCTAAAATCGTGCATGCCGATAAAAAATTTTGCTGCTTTCTCCATCTTTTCAAAACTCAGTTCATCTTTAATCCACCAGACAAATGGTTTACCGAACGCAGTTCTTCTTCTGGAGATTTGATAAATGTAGCTTCTGCTTTTTGCATCATGCCGTGCGTGAAATTTCGGATTTGCCTTTTCTACTTCTATAATATTAATATCGGAAGGAAGTTCGTCGTTAAATTTCATTCGTATTATTTCCGGTGCCAGCATTGTCTTTGCCTCTAGATGTGCAACCTGGCAAAGTGCATGAACACCCGCATCTGTTCTGCCTGAACCGTAAATTTCTATGCGCTCGCCTTTGAAAATTCTTTCCGCAATTTCATACAATTTCCCCTGAACAGATTTACTGTTCTTTTGCATCTGCCAGCCACTGTAACGCGTGCCTTCGTATTCTATGTATAGTTTAAACCTGCTCATCTTTTTTCTCTTATTGCCTTTGCTTCATTTTGAACTGTCAGGTATTTCCTGACAACTGGAAATTTCAATTCTTTCTCTATCATTTGAACTGTTGCAAATTTTGCAAGTGTTCGTGTTCGCAGCTATCCGGAAATTCCGGATAACTGAACTCTCTCTATAAACTAATTTGAACTGTTCGAAATATTCGAATAGTTGATTCTTCACAAAATGTTTTTCAGCCGCTGTATCACATGCCTTTGTATTATATATAGTTTGAATTTAGACATGTCTTTTCAAATGCAATCAATAATAAATAATCTTCTGTGTATGTTAATTAATTTTTGCTTTATAGTATGCTGTTGCTATTTTGTTTACACAACGATTAAGGTTTTTTTTGATGTCCTTCTCCCACAATCGAATAACCTTCCACCCGTCCTTTTTTAACTGCCTGTTAATTTCTTTATCATGTGTTTTGTTGTATTCAATTTTTTTTAACCAATATTCTTTATTGGTTTGCGGCATAGAAAACCTGGTTGGGTGAGCATGCCAGAAATCTGAATCAATAAAGACTGCAATTTTTTTCCTTCTGAATACTATATCTGGTTTCCCTATTATACTATTGACATATTTGGCAAAATAAATGTTCTTGCGTTTTAGTGCTCTCATAACTTTTATTTCGGGTATTGTATTTTGCGAGCGAATGTTCTGCATATTTTTTCTGCGTTGTTCTTTTGTAAGATTGTCCATCGGTTAATTTTTGATTTTTATTTTCAGTAAATTAGTCAAAAGAATTTTCAAAAAACAAATTATGCGAATTGCTATTGATTTATTTGCTGGCGCAGGAGGATTGAGCCTGGGGCTTACAAGGGCTGGTTTCACTATAGTAGCTGCGGTAGAAATAAATAAACACGCCTCCTCAACTTATAAGAAAAACCATAAGAATCTATCAGATCTGTGTTTTAACGAAGATATAAGAAATCTTAAGCCACATAAATTTTTAGATAGAATTGGGATATACAAAAATGAAATTGATCTAATTGCCGGAGGACCGCCGTGCCAAGGTTTTTCGATGGCAAATGGACGCTCGCGTTTAATTTCCAACCCCAAAAATGAATTTGTTCATGACTTTGTTCGGTGGATAGAACAAATAAAACCAAGAGCATTTTTAATGGAAAATGTCAAAGGATTTGAGCAAATAGATGGTGGTGCCTTGGTTAACGATTTATTGCAACGGTTTATAGAGATTGGTTATAGAAACACTATCAAACTTTCTTTGGATGCTGTTAATTATGGTGTACCGCAACACAGGAAAAGGATTTTTCTAATCGGCACTCTAAATGGAGAACTGCTTTTAGAACCAGCGAAGCTTTATGATAACAAAGAAAAACGATTCTTGACGGTTGGAGACGCAATAATTGGCGACTTGCCCAAAATTCATCCTTTGCCTGGCGAAAATGTAACAAAGTATTATAATGAGCCCCAGTCGAAGTATCAAAAAAAGATAAGGGGAAAAATCAAAACGCTACATAATCATATCACAACTAATTGCGACAAAAAAATTATAGAAAAGTTTTCTTGGATAAAGCAAGGAGAAAACTGGACCGCAATAAAGGATAGGATCGGTATTAAAGTTCAATACAGCAGTCTTTACAAAAGACTCGATGAAGAAAAGCCTTCTATTACAATGAGCAACTACAGAAAATCAATGATTATTCACCCTAGAGAAAACCGATTACTTTCTGTCAGAGAAGCAGCTCGGCTTCAATCATTTCCAGATAATTATATTTTTGAGGGCGGCATTTCATCCATGCAACAACAAGTGGGCGATGCTGTTCCCCCATTGTTGGCGAAAGAAGTAGCAAAAATAATTATTGAGTCTCTGTAGAGCGTTTTGAACAAAAAATTTCTTGCCAAATTTGATCTAACAACCTAAAAAGTTCGAGATCTTCATAAACCGATGAATCAATGTTTTTAAGTTTTCTCGAAATCTCCCTATTAAAAATTCTCAACCAATTTGACGGAGGATTTAATTCTGCTCTGGTGCTAATCCACTTAATTATTCTTTGATCATCTCTTATGTGTTTTCTATCCAGGAACTCTCGCCACGCACGCCAATGACCCGCATTAACAACAAATTTTTCTTCGTACTGCCCCAGGAGAAAACAGTAATATATTGGATCTCTGTTTGAACCAACCAGAGTACTCTCTTTATCGCCTGGTGCTATCTCCTCTGGAATATTTTCCCAAAATGCTCTCCATATATATTTAATGTCTTCAGGTAAAACGTGTTTATTAATAAATTCTTTAATCTTTTCCCCAACAAAATACCACAATCTCACTACCCCATCTTTGCCCTTTAAGGCCAATAATCCATTCCTTTGTGCCTCTTTTTTTATTAACAATAGTTCTTCTAAAATGAATCTATCAAGTTTCATTGCGTCTTTTTTCATTTTTTCTGTGACAAATTTATCTGATAGATATGCATTGCCCTCAATTAATTTTTTATTAATAACTATTTTATCTTTCCAAATAACAGCCATTTTTTCTATCTGCCTAAATAATAATCATGAAGTAAGCGTCCAATTATTTCGTTAGTTTTTCTAACTAATTTATCTGGTTCATTTATTTCTTCCTCGCTAAAAAGCTGCGGCTTTTCACTTCTTAAATCAACCCACGCGATTTCCTTTGACATAATTTCAACTAAGTAGTCCGTAAGATCACTTTCCTCATTTGAAACTAGAAAGTATCCTGCATGATTTACATTATAGCGATAAATGTAGCCGTTATTTGTTTCGTTTCTTTCTGACAAGCCAAGGATGTGACAATAATCATCAGGATATTCAAAACCGCGACACTGATCAAATAATCCTTTTGAGGGCGGGTCTGCTTCCAGGTAAAAAGTTCTTGAGTCATAATACTTGTCATACCCTTTGGGAATTTCACCAATATTCTCAAGCGGAAGTAATACAGCTTTAATGGTATACTTTCCCTTCGCAGGAAATTTGGAAGAGATAAATGTTTCTTCAAATGGACCAATTTTTTTTTCTTCTCCTGATAGCAATTTAAAATCTAGGTTTGGTAATATATCTTTTACTTTATTGTCTCCGAATAACAAATAAAATTTCAGCTTAAAATTACCGTGGTGCTTCGTATTGTTCCGCAGTATTACGTTTATGTCTTCTATTTTTTCTCCATAATTAACCCGAACGCTATCGCTTCTGGGGAAAGTAAATTCTGGAATGATCACTTGTAAAGGTGCGTTAATGGGATCTGGGTGTGGTTTTGGTTCCCTGCCCCCGCCATTGGTTTTAGAGCTCCCGGAAATACCAAGCCTGCCTGCAAGTTTGTTAATTTCCTCAAGTGCTTTTTTCTCAGCATTCATTTGACGATCATGAATTATCTTTCTCTGGTCTATTCCAAGTCCAAGCTTCTCTCTAGAAAATTTCAAAATCTCGTCTTCTATATATTTTTTTAGTTCGCTAGATATACTCCCTCTTCTATAGCTGAATGAATAATGTTCTGGATTTTCATATTTCTTAAGAGCTTCATCTAAATCCTTATCACATGCAATATATCCATAAATAGAATCATGAAAGTTTTTAGGAATATAATTGGCCATAATCGAACAAATTTTCATTCCCCCTCTCTGTATTGATATCCCTCTTAAATCTTTGTCAATTGCTTCTTTGGAATTATATACAATGCGCAATTTTTTTACACGAAACTTTTCATTGCCTATTTTTATAGTTACATTATCTTTATTCCAGGTTTTATAGATTTTATCATCCTTCTCGGGAAAATGAAATTGTTTTGGGATTTTGGCTTGTTTTATTCTTTCATCTAAAACCTTCAAAAATATTCTGGCTTCATACTTTTGAATTATTTCCCACCAGGTTTCCTCTATGAATGCTAAAAAGGCTCCACTTAGAATATCATCGACTACCTCTTTTATGGGATCAACTATTATTACTCTTGTGCCGACTTGTGATAATGGGTTAAATGTATTTTCGGTTAATTTTACAATTTTTTCTTTTCCCTCTTGTTCGTCCCAGCCAAAAATAGGCGAGTCCGTTATTTTAACCGTGCGTAATCCCGCTCTATATGTGTTATTTAGCCTTAAGGAGTCATAGAGTATCGTGTAGTTTTTCGAAGCGCCAACAAATATAAACTTACCTTGTCCACGCGCCCCCAAAGATTCTTCTTCTTTTCTTTTTGTAAACGCAACATTTTCAAACCTACCCCACCTCTCTTCCGCGGGAAGATCTTCTTGTAATTCCTCTGGTTTTAAAACTCGACCCGTTAAGCCAGTTGTCCCAAAATCCCTTATTGCTAAAAAGAATTTCCCCGTGGCTGTCCTTACAAGACTAAATTCCATCCCCCAATTTTTCCCGTGTTTCTTATCAATCCTTGCATCCCATCCGTTTTGTATTGCATCTTTTTGTACGCCGTGTGAAACCCCTCTACCAGGATCACCTTGATACTTGTCAACAATAATTGCTATATGATTTGGCCAATTAATTACAGTTTGACGAGCAGTAGAAAAATCTAAAGAGTCGAAGAGAGTAATTTTTTTTGACACTTTCCCTCCTTAATTAAATATGGATTAACCCACAATTTACTTTACTTTATTTAATGAACTCTAAAATTTCTTTATCTTCTGTAATCACATGCGCAGTCATATTATTTTTTGAATTACTTCTTTTTTGCTTCATGTGATTACCCCGCCGTTTTTATTTTCTTGAATAACCCGCTTGATTTGTTGCGCGCCGTTTTACGAAACATGTATATAATCATTTAGAGTAATATCTTTTTCCGTTTTTATACCTAGTTTACTCTTCCCTTTTTGTAATAATCAGTTGTTTCGTCTTCATCGAATTTAATGGGCAAGCTCTCAATTTCGGTAATAGCAATTACATCTATATCCAAAAAATGAATTCTGAATTCCTGCATTTCATTTTTATTGTTTATTTTTATTTTTACACCGTTTTTAGTGGTCAGATATTTCAAATCACCATTTTCTTCTGCAGAACATAACTCTACGCTACTATTATATTTATCTGCTACAGTTACTGTATATCCCTGCCTTTCAAGTTCGTTAACTGCGACTATTAATGTATGCTGATCCGGCTCTTGTTTTACTGCCTCAAATAGTTTTTGAACATTCATTTCAATACCCTTAGTTTATCCAATTAATTTTTATTTCACTTTCTAGAGATTTAAACTCTTTATCGCCCGTAACAAGAACCGCCTTTCTATTTTTTGCGAGGGCTACTGCAAATGCATCCGCATAAGACATTTTGTGTGCGGCTTTGTATTGTGCCGCTTGCAGAGTTAATTCTTTATTTGCTTCAACTATTGTTATTGGATAGCGAGCCAGAGTTGCTCTAAATAGTTCCGCTTTTTCTTTTCCTTGATTTCTCAAGGTGATGTAATAAATCTCGCCCCAATTAATTACACACAAGAACAGTTCCGCCTCATTGTGCAATGCTTTACTTAACAGTCCGGCAACTTCATCTGCTCCTTTTTCATTTTTTGCATATGCAATAAGCGAGTAGCTGTCCAATACATACCGTTTCATAATTCACGCTCTCTCTTTTTTTCTTCCAAAAGCGCTTTAAGAAGATCGCCCTCTTTTCCTAAAAAACCTATGTTTGCTTTCACTACTTCCGGGGTGACTGGTATAATCTTAATTCCATCTTCCTCATCTAAAAAATTCAACCGTGTGCCCGGTTTTATTCCATACTTTCTGCGCAGCTTAGACGGAATAACCACCTGCCCCTTTGTTGTTGAAAATCCATATTCCATTATTTCTCCTTTCGTAATATTTTCTCTGCGAAGATACACTTTTAGTAAATGTAAGTCAAATAATATTTGTAAGACACATTATAATATTCCATCGTTTTCTTTGTTGTAATAGATTTTTTGTTTTCTTTTTCCGTTTGCGTTGTTCTACGGATGGAGACTTTAGCTCGCTAATCCAAAATCCGTTCTGGAAGGAAGTCTTGATCTGAGGAATAAAAATATTAAACTGCAAAAAGTTCTTAACGCGTAACTATATTTATATTAAACTCCGATTAGCGCAAGAAATTTGAGCTCGTTTTTCAGCATTGTTGCTTTCAGCGGAATCTTTCCTATCATCTCGCCGTCGGCTTCGATCAAACATTCATCACCGATCGGTTCAATTATACAGCTCTCAACTTCTTTGTAATACAGCTCGGGATGATTTACAAATCTACCTTTACGGATCCTCGAAAGATTTTTTAAGTAGTCTATCAGACTGACATTCCCGGCAAGTGTAATTGAATATTTTCCGTCATTCACTTTTGCGTGCGGGGCAATGCACAACCCGCTTCCGAAATATTTTCCATTCGCTAAACACAATATCAGCAAGCTGCCGCTCCAATTAAATTCTTCGGAAATAATCCTTAATTGTTTTCTCTTGTATTTCAAGAATCCCAATACAGTGGCTTTGAAAAAATCAAAGTTAGGCCCATAAATCTTTTTTCCTTCATTAACACGTTTGGCAATTTCAGCGCCGAGTCCTATATCAGTTATGTTGTTAAAATATCTAACAGCATTTTCGCCGTTCATATTTTTGTATTCGAGCTTTCCAATATCAATTGGAGTTGTTGAGTTGTTTTTCAGCAGCGCGTATAGGTCGGAAAGTTTCTTGGTTAGCTTCATCGTTCGTGCAAAATCATTACCGCTTCCAAAAGGATAAAGCCCCACAATTAGGTTTTCTCTTTTTGATTTCTCGACTTGCATTACTCCGTTAACAACCTCGCTCATCGTTCCATCGCCGCCGCCGGCTATTAAATAATCTGTTCCGCCCAGCACTGCGTTCCTTGATAGCTCAATTGCATGTCCGTTGCCGTTTGTAACCGAAACCCAAACTAAAAATTCTTCACCGAATGCTTCTTCGATCTCCTTGATGGTTCTTTCGGTATGCTTGAACCGCCCGTTAATAACAAAATGGATTCTCTTCATATTTTTTTTACTCTGCAAAATATATGGAAATATTTTTCGGCTGGTTTAATATATTAATCTATCTTGATTCAAACCTAAAAATAAATTTAGATACTCTTTCTTTTTACCAAAGTTAAAATTGAGTATACTGCAACAACTTCATTGTTCTGATTTGTTACTTCCACAAACCATTCAACAACACCTTGTGCATATTCTCCCTCGCGTTTTTCTTTTGCTGTTTTTTGTTTACAGATCAGTCTGGCTTGAATTGTATCTCCAATATAAACCGGTTTTATAAAGCGTAAATTTTCCAATCCGTAATTTGCAAGTACAGGTCCGGGGCTCGGGTCAACAAATAATCCTGCAGCAGCGGATAAAACAAAATATCCGTGCGCAACACGTTTTTCAAAAATTGATGTACGCGCCGCTTCATCATCAAAGTGAGCGTAGAAAAAATCTCCGCTTACATTAGCAAAGTTTACAACATCATCTTCAGTTACTGTTCTGGTTTTTGTAACGTATGTTTCGCCGATCTGCAGTTCATCCCAATATTTTTTAAATGGATGAATTGAATCTGTGATTTGTTCTGCACCTTTGATCCACTGATTGCAAACTTTAGTTAAAGTTGTCGGGTGTCCTTGAAGAGCAACACGCTGCATATATTTCATTATGCCGCGAATTCCTCCCATCTCTTCGCCGCCGCCCGCGCGTCCCGGTCCGCCATGTGTAAGATGCGGCATCGGTGAACCGTGTCCCGTTGATTCTTTCGCACATTCTTTATTGATGATCATAATTCTTCCGTGGTAAGCGCCGATCCCCATCACAACTTTTTTTGCAACTTCATTATTTGTTGTAAAGAGAGAGCCGACCAAACTTCCCTGTCCCAAGTTTGCAATTTTGATCGCATCATCAACTGTGTTGTACGGCATCACTGTATTAACGGGGCCGAATGCTTCGATCGAATGCGGTTCTGCGCTGTCGAGAGGTGAATCGCATTGAAGAAGCACTGGATTTAAGAATGCACCGTCGCTTCCTGACTTTTCAAAAACTACATTGCTTGATTTTTTGAGAATTGAAATTTTTTCTTTCACTTCATTTGCTTGAGCGACCCCAACAAGTGAACCCATTCTTACGCCTTCATCAAGAGGATTTCCAACTTTTACTTTCGCTAATTTTTCTTTCAGAGCATTCACAACATTTTGCATTTGATTAACCGGGACGATAGTTCTGCGTATTGCCGTACATTTCTGCCCTGCCTTCGTTGTCATCTCACTTACAACTTCTTTAATAAAGAGATTGAATTCTTCCATCTCTTGGGTAACATCAGGACCAAGAATAGAACAGTTCAAAGAATCAGCTTCCATGTTAAAGCGTACGGAATTTCTGATGATGTTCGGATGAGATTTTAATTTGATCCCAGTTTCAGCAGAGCCGGTAAACGTTACAATATCTTGTCCGTTCAAGTGATCGAACAAATCCCCTGTATCTCCGCAAATTAATTGCAGTGCGCCTTCTGGAAGAATGTTCGACTCGATCATCACACGAACTATTGCTTCAGTTAGATATGCTGTTGCAGATGCCGGGTTTACAATGGCAGGCAGTCCTGCAAGCAACGTAGGGGCTAATTTTTCCAGCATTACCCAGCAAGGAAAATTAAACGCGTTAATGTGAACCGCAACT
>ORJL010978530.1_pt1 | contig 10822 bp, 11 predicted proteins | sample 1779941 | NCBI WGS metagenome assembly ORJL01 (sample SAMEA104232317, study PRJEB22302) | groundwater metagenome | biome: forest; feature: aquifer; material: groundwater | place: USA | collected 2011-08-07 | depth 5.8 m | reverse complement strand
GATGCCCAGCTCGGCGGCGACCGCCGCGCCGAGCGCGTCGCAGAGTTCGCCCTGCGGCGTCAGGAAGGGCTTGGCGCCGAGGGTCCAGGTGATGTCGTATTCGAGCCCGTGGCGATCGAGCAACTGATGCACGCGGGATTGCAGACCCTCGACGGTGCTGGCGGTCGAAAAGCGGAAGTTGAAGTCGATGACGAGGCTGCCCGGCACCACGTTGCCGGCGCCGGTGCCGGCATGGGCGTTGGAAATCTGGAAGCTGGTCGGCGGGAAGTAGTCGTTGCCGGCATCCCAGGCGGTGGCGGCCAGTTCGGCCAGCGCCGGCGCCGCCAGGTGCACCGGATTCTTCACCAGGTGGGGATAGGCGACATGGCCTTGCACGCCGCGCACCGTGAGCTTCGCCGAGAGCGAGCCGCGACGTCCGTTTTTCATGGTGTCGCCGAGGCGATCGACGCAGGTGGGTTCGCCGACGATGCAGAAGTCGATGGTCTCATTGCGCGCCTTGAGCGCCTCGACCACGCGCACCGTGCCGTCGATGGCATCGCCTTCCTCGTCGGAGGTCAGCAACAGGGCCAGCGAATCGCGCTCCGCCGCGCCGCGCTGCACCAAGCGCTCCATGCCGACCACGCAGGCGGCGATTGAGCTTTTCATGTCGGCGGCGCCGCGCCCGTAGAGACGGCCGTCGCGCACGGTCGGCGCGAAGGGCGGCGAGGTCCATTGCTCCAGCGGGCCGGTGGGCACCACGTCGGTGTGGCCGGCGAAGCAGATCAGGCGGCCAACCATGCCGCGTCGCGCCCAGAGGTTCGACACCCCGCCGGCATCGATGCGCTCGCAGCGGAAACCCAGCGGCGTCAGCCAGGAGCCGATCAGATCGAGGCAGCCCGCGTCGTCGGGGGTGACGGATGGGCGTTCGATCAGCGCCTTGGCTTTTTCCAGGACCGCCATCAGGCGTCCATGTCCAGCTTGAAATCGCTGAAGGATCCGGGCGCGACGGACTTGGTGTAGTCGGGGGCGGCGGCCGGGTCCTTGGGTTTCGCGGCGGCGGGGGCGCCGGCCGCGGCGGGCGCTGCCGCGTTGTTGATCACCTGCTGCAGGTTGTTGGCCGAGTCGGCGTTGTTGAGCGCTTCTTCCAGGGTAATGACGCCCGAGTTGTAGAGCTGGAACAGGCACTGCTCGAAGGTCTGGCTGCCGGGCACCATGCTCTTTTCCATGGCGTCCTTGATTTCGCCGAGGTCGCCCTTCTCGATCAGTTCGGCGATGTAGCGCGAATTGAGCAGCACTTCCACGGCCGGGGCGCGGCCGCCGCTGGGCGTCTTCACCAGACGCTGCGAGATCACGCACTTGAGCGTGACGCCGAGGTCGGAGAGCAGGGCCGGGCGGTTTTCCAGCGGATAGAAGCTGATGATGCGGCTCATCGCGTGGTAGCTGTTGTTGGCGTGCAACGTGGCCATGCACAGGTGGCCGGACTGGGCGTAGGCGATGGCCTGGCTCATGGTGTCCTTGTCGCGGATCTCGCCGATGAAGATCACGTCCGGCGCCTGGCGCAGCGCGTTCTTCAGCGCGATGTGGAAGGCCTTGGTGTCGGAGCCGACTTCGCGCTGGTTGACGATGGATTTCTTGTTCTGGAAGATGAATTCGACCGGGTCTTCCAGGGTCAGGATGTGGCCGGCCTTGCGCGCGTTGCGGTAGTCGATCATCGAGGTCAGCGTGGTCGACTTGCCCGAGCCGGTGGCGCCGACCATCAGGATCAGGCCGCGCTTTTCCATGATCACTTCCTTGAGCACGTCCGGCAGGCTCAGGGTGTCGAAGTCCGGAATGTCGCCCGGGATGTAGCGCACCACGATGGCCGGCGAGCCTTTCTGGCGGAAGCAGGAGAGGCGGAAATTGCCGGTGCCGGGCATGTTGTAGGCGCCGTTGAACTCCAGTTCCTCGAGGAACTCGTTCATCTGCTTCTCGGTCAGCACCTCGCCGAACAGGGTCATGATGGTCGCCGAATCCATGATGGTCTGGTTGATCGGCACCGCGTTGCCGTTGATCTTGATGTTGATCGGCGAGCCGACGGAGATGAACAGGTCGGACGCCTTCTTCTCCGCCATCAATTGGAACAGTCTCTGCATCGTGCCCATGGGTTTCTCCTTTGCCTGTTGCCGGGTTGGTTCAGTCGCGCAGCAGCTCGTTGATGCCGGTCTTGGCCCGCGTCTGCGCATCGACGCGCTTGACGATGACGGCGCAATACAGGCTGTACTTGCCGTCGGCAGAGGGCAGGGTGCCGCTGACCACCACCGAGCCCGCCGGAATCCGGCCGTAGATCACCTCGCCCGTGGCGCGGTCGTAGATCTTGGTGCTCTGGCCGATATACACGCCCATCGAGATCACGCAGTTGTCCTCGACGATGACGCCCTCGACCACTTCCGAGCGGGCGCCGACGAAGCAGTTGTCGCCGATGATGGTGGGGTTGGCCTGCAGCGGCTCCAGTACGCCGCCGATGCCGACGCCGCCCGACAGATGCACGTTCTTGCCGATCTGGGCGCAGGAGCCGACCGTGGCCCAGCCATCGACCATGGTGCCTTCGCCGACATAGGCGCCGATATTCACGAAGCTGGGCATCAGCACCACGTTCTTGCCGATGAAGCTGCCGCGCCGCACCACGGCGCCGGGCACCACGCGGAAGCCGCCGTTGGCAAAATCGTGGGCCGCGTAATTGGCGAACTTGGTCGGTACCTTGTCGTAGTAGCGCATCGGGCCGGCTTCGGTCACGGCATTGTCTTCGAGGCGGAAGGACAGCAGCACGGCTTTCTTGATCCACTGGTGGGTGACCCACTCGCCGTCGATCTTTTCGGCGACGCGCAGCGTACCGCTGTCGAGTTCGCCGATGACGTGATTGACGGCGTCGCCGATGCGTGCCGGTGCGGCGCCCGGACTCAGGCTGGCGCGGTCTTCCCAGGCCTGTTCGATGATCTGCTGGAGTTCGTTCATGGGATTTTCTTTCAAAGGGATAGACAAAAATCGTTGATGCGGTGCGCGGCGTCGAGGCATTCCTCGTGGCTTGCCACCAGCGCGATGCGTATGAAATTGGTGCCCGGATTGACGCCGTCGGCCTCGCGCGCCAGGTAGCTGCCGGGCAGCACCACGACATTCTTTTGCCGCAGCAGCTCGCGGGCAAAGTCGGTGTCGGCGATCGGCGTCCTGGCCCAGAGGTAGAAGCCGGCATCGGGCATGCGGCAATCGAGGTGGTGGGCGATCAGCGGCGTCACTTCGTGGAACTTCTCGGCATACATGCGGCGATTGTCGCGCACATGGGCCTCGTCGTTCCAGGCGGCGATGCTGGCCGCCTGCACCGCCGGATTCATGGCGCTGCCGTGGTAGGTGCGGTAGAGCAGGAATTTCTTCAGGATCGCGGCGTCGCCGGCGACGAAGCCGGAACGCAGGCCCGGCACATTGGAGCGCTTGGACAGGCTGGAGAAGATCACCAGATTGCGGTAATCGTGGCGGCCCAGTTGCGCGGCGGCGGTGAGGCCGCCCAGGGGCGGCGCGGCCTCGTCGAAATGGATCTCGGAATAGCACTCGTCGGAGGCGATGACGAATCCGTATCGGTCGGACAGTGAGAACAGGGCCTGCCACGATTCCAGGCTCATGACCTTGCCGGTCGGGTTGGCCGGCGAGCAGACGTAGACCAGTTGCACCTCGCGCCAGGTGGTCTCGGGCAGCGCGCTCCAGTCCATGGCGAAGTCGTCGTGCGGCAGGGTGTTGAGGAATATCGGCCGGGCACCGGCGAGCAGGGCCGCGCCTTCGTAGATCTGGTAGAAGGGATTGGGGCAGACTACTTTGGCCGTGCCGCCGCTGCGATCGATCACGGTCTGGGCGAAGGCGAACAGCGCCTCGCGCGAGCCGTTGACGGGCACCACCTGGGTCACGAAATCCGGGGTCGGCACGCCGTAGCGGCGGCCGATCCAGCCGGCGATCGCCTGGCGCAGCGCGTCCGTACCCTGGGTGGTCGGGTAGTTGGCCAGTCCCGCGAGATTGTCCGCCAGCGCGCGCTGGATGAAGGGTGGGGTGGGGTGTTGCGGCTCGCCGATGGACAGCTTGATTTCGCCGAGAGCCGGCGCCGGCATGACGCCGGCAAACAGGTGGCGCAGCTTTTCGAAGGGGTAGGGCTGCAGGCGGGTGAGGTCGGGATTCACGTCGGGCGGATCGGCATCGAAGTAAGCCGGCATTATACGAGGCAGCCCGCCACGGCCATGGATTTCCGGTAAATTCACGCCTGCAAACAGGCGAGGGGGCAGGCGTGGGACAAATGATCGATTTCAAGCGGCCGGACGGTAGCGCCTGTCGTGGTTATCTGGCCGGCGCGGGCGCTGGAAGCCCCGGCGTCGTGGTGATCCAGGAATGGTGGGGTCTCAACGACCAGATCCGCGGCATCGCCGACCGCTTCGCCCGCGCCGGCTACAACGCCCTGGCGCCGGACCTGTTCCAGGGACGCGTGACGCAGGCCCCCGATGAAGCGAGCCATCTGATGAACGGCCTGGATTTCGCCGGCGCCACCCACCAGGACATCCGTGGCGCGGTCGAACACCTGAAGCGCATGGGTGGCAAGGTCGCCACCATGGGCTTTTGCATGGGCGGCGCGCTGAGCATCGCGGCGGCGGTGCATGTGCCGAACATCGCGGCGGCGGTGTGCTTCTACGGCATCCCGCCCAGGGAGTTCGCCGACCCGGCCAGGATTCGGATTCCCTTCCAGGCGCATTTCGCCAGCAAGGACGACTGGTGCACGCCGGCCGCGGCCGACGCGCTCGAAGCCGCCATGCGCGCGGCCGGCAACCCGCCCGAGCTGTACCGCTACGAGGCCGACCATGCCTTCTTCAACGAGCGTCGCGGCGAGGTGTATGACGCGGCCCGCGCCAACCTGGCCTGGGAAAGAACCCTTGCATTTCTGGCCACACATCTGTCCTGATCCATGCCGACTCCCGAACTGACGCCCGCCGACTGGGTGAACATCAGCCTCACCGAGGCCCTGCTGGCGCGCGACGGTCCGCCGCTCTATGTCGCGGCCAAGCTCGGCTGCCTGGCCGCGGTGAAGGTGATGTGCGAGGCCGGCACCAATGTCGAAGTGCTCGGACCTCGGCGGGAACGCCCACTGCACGCGGCTGCGGCCGGGGGCCACGAGAGCATCGCGGCGACCCTGGTCAGTGCCGGTTGCGAGGTCGACGCGCAGGACGAGGACGGCAACACGCCGCTGATCACGGCCATCCTCAACGGACATGCGGCGCCGGTCGAGCTGCTGATGGCGGTCGGTGCCGACATCGACATCGCGCGGGTGGATGGCATGACGGCGGTGCACATCGCGCAACTGCCCGGCACGCCCAAGCTCATTTACGAACTGATCATGCTCGGGCAGGAAGAAGACTGAATTGAACTCCGGCGCGGCAATGAAGGCAGGCGGATGAAGCTTTACCTCGCCGGTCCGGACGTGTTTCGTCCGGACGCGGCCGTCTGGGCCGAGAAGGTGCGCGAGCTGTGCCACGGCGCCGGGCACGAAGCGCTGCTGCCGATGGATGCGGGACATGCCACGGCCGTCGCGATCTACCGCAACAACCTGCGCTTGCTCGGGGAGGCCGATGCGGTGCTGGCCAACCTCAACCCGTTTCGCGGCGCCGAGCCGGATTCCGGCACCTGCGTTGAAATCGGCATTGCGCTGGCGCAGGGCAAAGCCGTGATCGGCTATGCCGACGACCTGCGGCCCTTGCGCGAACGTTTGCGGGCTGCACCGGGCAGTGATGGACGCTGCCGCGATGGCACCGGCACCGCCGTCGAGGATTTCGGCCTGCCCTTCAACCTGATGCTGGCCGTGCCGCTGCAACTGGTGCGGGGCGGCATCGACGCCGCCCTGGTGGCGCTGGCCGAACCCTAGCGCGCCGCCGGCGCCATGCGGATTTCCGGCAGGACGCGTGTGTCCTCGCCGTCGACGATCAACCAGAGTTCGCCTTCCTGCAGCGTGCATTGCAAAGCCATGCCGCGTTCGGCCAGCGCCGCCAGTGCGCGCGTATCCCCGGGTGCGAGGTTGAGCACGGTGAGCTTGTCCTGCTTTTGCAGCGCGGCCTGGTTCTGCTGCCACCACATGTCGGCGACGCGCCCGCCGTAAGTCAGCACCACGACCCGTTGCGCCCGCCCGCAGGCGCGGCGGACGCGCTTTTCGTCGGGCAGGCCGACGTCGATCCACAGCTCGATGGCGCCGGTCAGGTCCTTGCGCCACAGGTCGGGCTCGTCTTCCGACGACAGGCCCTTGCCGAAAACCAGCGCCGGATCGGCGTGGAGGGCGAAGGCCAGCACGCGCACCATCATGCGCTCGTCGGTTTCCGACGGATGGCGGGCAACGGTCAGTGCGTGGGACTGGTAGTAATTGCGGTCCAGGTCGGCGATTTGCAGCTCGACCTTGAAGATTGTCGATTTGAGGGCCATGGTGCGTGCGGAAAACGGCGCCACATTAGACTACAGAACCGACGCGGTCGGCGGGTGGTCTCCGCCAGTTCGGATTTGACTTTGGCGGCGGCGAGGCATAGAGTGAAAACGCTTCCGATATGGATGCATTTCCGGAGGAACTTAGCGCTGAGTCCACTTCCGTACTGCAAGTTTTCAGCCCTATAAAAAAGTCCCTGTGACTTAAGCCCCAATGGGCAGCGCCGATTTGAAATCCAGCTTGCGGGCGCATTACAAGTACCGCTAAAGCGTCAAAAAGCCCGTTCCGGCCCACGCCGCAACGGGCTTTTTCTTGGGCGAATGTCGACGCCCGCGTTACGGTGCCGACAGCGCGATGCGCGCCTTGCCTTCCCGTTTGCGCCATTCCCATGGCGGCTGCGGCGCGGCGTCGCGCCACAGGCCGAGGCGCCGGGCGCGGGCGTCGAACTCGGCGTACTCGTAATAACCCTGTTCTTCCAGCGGTTGCGCGCGGCGCTCCTCCCGATACCACCACGCCAGGCCCGCCTCCAGTTGCGCCAGTCCGGCGTCGCGCGAGGGCGGACAGGTGGCGCAGCCCTGGGCGGGCAGCAGCACCCTGCCGACGATGCGGCCAAAGTCGTCATCCTTGCGCCGCTCGACCGTGACCCGCTTGCCCAGCGCCAGATCGGACAGGTGCCTGCGCGATTCGGGGCCGAAGGCCTGGCGCGACTCCGGAGCCTCGATGGCGGCCAGGCGCACGCGGTGGCGCGCCTTGTCGTTGTCCAGCACGGTCAGGGTGTCGCCCTTGGAGACTTCGACCACGGTGCCCCACAAGCTCTCGCACCAGCCGGGCGCGGCGGCCAGCAGGCCGGCGGCCAGGCCGGCGACGAGTCGGCGAAGGCAGGACAAGCGTGTGTTCACAATGTGGTTCGCCGGCGGCCGGCATGCGGGAGGAACCGCCATGCTAGCAAAGACGGCGCCGCCGCAGGATTGACGGCGGGCGTACGCCTGCGGGATACTTCGCCGCTGACCGCGACGGACAAGGCGGCGACAAGAGGCGGAGCGCATGACGCGGATTCAATGGGGACTGGACTACTTTACCGGCTTGCCCGAGGTCGATCGGCAGCACGAGGAGCTGTTCGCCCTGATCAACCGCCTGCACGACGCCAACGTGGATCACCCCGAAATACTCAACCAGACCTTCGAGGATCTGCGCGACTATGTGCACGAGCATTTCGCGGTGGAAGAGCAACTGATGGTCGAGGCCAATATCGACGCTGCCGATTACGCCCGGCACCGGGCCGCGCATGCCGCCTTTGCCAAGCGCCTCAGCGACTTGTGGCATGCGCACTGCGACGGCGACGAGAACGCGGCTGAGGAACTGCTGGCCTTCCTCAACGCATGGCTGACGGAACACATCCTGCAGACCGACCGCAAGATGGCGCTGGAAATCCACCGGCGCATGGGCACCCAGGCGCCGCACAACATGTTCTCGCACTTCTGACGGCGGACGCCGTCAGTGCAGCGTCGGGTTCGCGGCGACCAGGCGCACGCCGGTGTTCACCACCAGCACTTCCGCACCGAGCATGACCACGCTGCCGCGGCGGCGGTTGTTGCCCGTGTCGCTGTAATCGAAGGCATAGGCGCGGCGCAGCAGCAGGCGCCCCTCGTCGTCGCGCGCCAGGCCCAGGCCGGCAATCGATACCGTGTCGTCGAGCAGTTGCAGGTCTTCCGCGGCGCAGGCCGCCTTGGCGGCGCGGATGCCGATGTCGCGCACCTGCATGCTGTCGTACCAGAGCCAGGCCAGCGCGGCGAGCACGATCAGGGAAAGCAGTTCGAGTGTCGGCATCGGTGGCGTGGCGCGGCAGGAACGGGGCGATTCTCAAGGTCGTGACGGGATTGTCCCGACGGGGTGGATTCTAATCACGCGCCCTTTCCTGGCCAACAGCAATTGCGGGCCGCAGCGCTGTTTGTCGTGGTAGATGCCGACGCAATCTAGACACTGGTGGCATTCATCGTAGTCGATGGCGCCGCCTGGCGCGATGGCATCGTAGTTGCAGGCGATGCGGCATCTCTGGCAGGGCTGGCCGCAGGCCGCGATGCGCGGCAGCCAGTTCCAGCGCCGCAGCCTGCCGCCCATCGTCAGCGCCGCGCCCAGCGGGCAGGCGAAGCGGCAGTAGAACTTGTACACGAAGGCGCCGGCCAGCAGCAGGCCGACCGCCCAGAGCAGGAAGGGTAGCTCGCGCTGGAAGCCGACTGTGATGGCGGTCTTGAAGGGTTCGATTTCCACCAGCTTTTCGGCCGCGTCGGGTGCTAAGGCGGCACTGCCGACCAGCAGGGCAAGGACTGCGTAGCGGCTGCGCGCGAGCGGCTGCGCCAGGCGCGCCGGCAGGCGCCACTGCGGGACGTGCAATGCCCGGGCGGCCAAGGCAACGAATTCCTGCAACGCGCCGAAGGGACAGAGCCAGCCGCAGAAACTGCCGCGGCCCCAGACCGCCAGGCTGAGCAAGGTGAAGGCGATCAGCAGCAGCGACACCGGATCGTAGAGAAAGCTCTTGAGGCCGGCACCGGCCGCCATGGACTTGATGGCGCCGGTGATCTGCACGATGGAAAGCTGTCCCTGGGCATGCCAGCCGATATACAGCAGCGTGAAGGCAAGGAAGCCGATGCGAAACAGGAACAGGGGGCGCGGCCTGGCCGACAGGGCCCGCGGCCGCAACAGGATGCCGCTCAGAATCAGCAGCGCCACGCTGATGACGATCAGATCGGGCAGGCGTCCCCGCCAGGCCTGCAACCATTCGGGCAGCGGTTTGGGCGGGAAGTCGAACAGTTCCGCCGGCGGGGCGTAGTTCAGGCTGATCTGCTTCTGGGTCACCACCGGCAGGATCATGCCGCGGGCGCGACTGACGGTGAAGCGGAACTCCATCGGCCGGCCGGGGTCGAGTCCGGCAAGGGCTGGCGCGGTCAGTATCAGGGCGCTGCCAAGTTCGCCAAAGGCCGGCAGTCGCGCGTAATCGCGGTTGGCGTCGCGCAGTTCGATCGGCAGTTCGTCCTGCACCAGCGCCAGGTGGGGCGGTGGCGTTCCCGGCACGAAGGCGTCGTCGACCAGTGCATGGCGGCCGCGCGTGGCGAGCCAGAACGCCGGGCGGTCATCCGTCAGATAGGTCCTGAATTTCTCCCAGGCGGCATCGCCCAGCAGGTTGCGGCCGATGTTGGGTGCGTTGAGGTAGGCCACGAAGGCTTCGATGTAAACGCCGTCGGGCTTGCTCAGTGCTTCCGCGTCGGAGCCCGCGCCCTCGCTGCCGGCGAACAGCTTTTCGATGTCCGCGTTGCCGAGCGCGATGCGCTGCACGTAGCCGCGCCGGATCAGCGTTGCGAGGTCCATGCGCTCGAAGGGCAGCGATTTGGCCACGGCCGGCGGTGCGCCGCTGCCGGGGGCGGCAAAGCCGAGGCGGATACGGGCAACCGCCAGTGCGGCGGCGAGCACCGACTGGTTGACGATGCGCACCGAGGCGGTGGCCTTGGCTACGCCATCGAGCACGACGCGGTTGCCGCCGGCAGCGGCGCGGGTGTTGCCGTAGGTGCTGGAGACCGTGATCTCCTGCTTGAGGCTCTTGCCCTGGTATTGCTTGACGAAATCCTGGAGGGGCTGCGGGCCCAGGCCGCCGAGAAACACCGGCTCGTGCTGGCGCAGTACCTCGACATCCATGAACTTGCCGGCGGCATCGATAGCCACCAGCAGGTTCAGCGGCGTACCTTCGAAGCCGGGTATCGGTGCGAGGTCGATCGATTCGAAGACATAGCCGACGGGGCCTGCATCCGGCAGGAGTTCGCTGGTCAGCGGCCATGCCGGAACCTCGCGCAGCTTTTCGCCGACCCGCAGGGGGCGCTGGAAGCGGCGTTCGATATCGACCCTGGCCAGATCGCCTGCCGCCGCCGGCTGGCAGCACGATGCGCCGAGCAGCAGGACGGCCAGGCAGGCCGCGCAAACTCCGGCAGCGGGGGAGAAGCTATACCAGCGCATCTGCCGGGATTGCGCCTGCCGGCCGCGGCCGGGTCATGCGTCCTTGTTGGTGTGTCACATCGTCTCCGGATGGTCTGCGACAGGGTCCGCCTGGCATTGAACTTAAATCCCTTAGCAAGGATGGGGCCAGGGAATTTTCCACCATTCGCGGCGGGGAGCTCGGCGGTCAAACGGACGGGTAATGATTTTCATGAATCGCCGGCCGGGGCTGGAAGCTGGCCGACGGATGCGGTAGCTTTGGCGGATGAATACCGCCGTGCTTGGCCATTCCGTCCGTTTTCCCGATTTCAGCCTGCCCAGTATCGGCGGCGACTGGCGCATTGGCGCGGCTGTTCTCGTATCGGTGGCAGTCCACGGCTTTGCACTCGGCTG
>ORJL010083822.1_pt1 | contig 10822 bp, 9 predicted proteins | sample 1779941 | NCBI WGS metagenome assembly ORJL01 (sample SAMEA104232317, study PRJEB22302) | groundwater metagenome | biome: forest; feature: aquifer; material: groundwater | place: USA | collected 2011-08-07 | depth 5.8 m | reverse complement strand
TTGGTATACCGCCCGAAGAAAATAAAATGATTTTTACGCAATTTTTCCGTGCGGTAAATGCAATAGATACAAGAAACGTAGGCACCGGTCTTGGTTTATATATAGCTCGAAATATTGTTTGGGGTCATGACGGTAATATTTGGTTTACATCTGAATTGGGTAAGGGCTCAATATTTTTTGTGAGCCTGCCTCTGGATTCACAAAAGTAAAGCAACTATTTTTAATATTACGCCGGCTTTATCCAGCTCTAATTTAAATTAGGACAGGATTATTGCCGGCTTTGACTTTTTAACCCTTTGGGTATTACAATGGGGAAGGCTTGTCCAGCCCTGATTTTGGTAAAAATCAGAGCTGGATTTAATTTGGTTTATGGAATTATCAAAAATAACTAATAAATTTAATTTTTTAAGGCGGCTATTTATTGTTTTTTACCCAATAAAGTGGGTTTTTAGATTTGGGAGGAAATTATTTAAGACAGTTCTTTTTCGGCCGATTATGCTTATTTTTAGACCGTTTCACCGGATATGCAGGAGTTTATTCGGAGGCTTGTGGGCTATTTCGGCACCAATACGTAAACCGATAAAGAAAGCATCAATTTTAATCGCTCGTGGAGTTGAGGGTGTCGGTAACAGCACTATTTGGGCCGGTAAATCGACTTTTGGCGTAACGTTTTGGCCATTTAAAAGATTGTGGTCATTTTTTCCTTTTCGTAAAGGAATTGAAAAAAGAAGACAGAGGCGCAATATTTTGGTTTTGATTTTTTTGTTTACAGTTGTGTCTTTATTTGTTATTTATCCGCAAACTTGGAATTATCCTTATGACCGGGTACAGCCTAAATTATGGGGCGGTATAGAATATTTATCTTCAAAATATAATCAACCACAGCTTAAAGAATGGGCTTCTAAAATAAAAATATCTAAGCTTCCCGAGTCATCCTTTCTTTTAGGGTTAGATTTGCAAGGCGGGACACAATTAGTATATGAGGCTGATCTAACAAATATTTCTGCTGAAGATCAGAAAAGCGCCTTGGAATCCCTTAGGGATGTTATTGAGCGTCGTGTAAATAGTTTTGGCGTGAGCGAGCCGCAAGTACAACTGGAAAAGAGCGGCGATTCAAATCGTCTTAGTGTAGAATTAGCAGGAGTAAAGGATATTAATCAGGCGATTCAAACTATAGGCAAAACACCACTGCTTGAATTTCGTGAAGAGCGAAGTCAGGAAGAGCTTGAGGCCATAAAACAAGGACCGGGAGGTGGAGTGCAATTGACCGAAGAACAGCTTAATACCGCGGAACTTTTGTTTAAGCCCGCTAAACTTACCGGACAATACTTAAAACGCGCGGAAGTAACATTTGATCCTACAACAAATCAACCCACAATTGCGTTGCGCTTTAATGATGAAGGTAAGGAAATATTTAGAGAAATAACTGCGGCCAATGTGGGTAAGAGATTAGCCATTTTTCTTGATGGTCAAATAGTAAGCGCACCGACAGTTCAACAGGAGATTCCTTCGGGAGAAGCTGTTATTAGCGGAAGCTTTACTGTACCCGAAGCCGAAGAGTTAAGAGATTATTTGAATGCGGGAGCTTTGCCGGTTCCAATTAAACTTATTTCTCAACAAAGCGTTGGGGCAACTTTAGGACAGGAGTCTTTGAATAATATAATGAGGGCGGGAGCTATAGGATTGTTTGGAGTTGTTCTTTTTATGTTGTTGTTATATCGCATACCGGGTATTATTGCGGTTTTGGCTCTCGTGATTTATTCGATTTTAACGTTAGCTATATTTAAATTGATGCCGGTTACTTTCACTTTGCCGGGAATTGCAGGATTTATTCTTTCTATAGGTATGGCCGTTGACGCCAACATTCTTATTTTTGCGCGCATGCGTGAAGAACGTCGTTGGGGACGTTCAGTAGAAGAGAGTATTGAAGCCGGATTTTTAAGGGCTTGGCCGTCTATTCGTGATTCAAATATTGCTACTCTTATTACCACTTTTATACTTTATTTCTTAACTACAAGTTTTGTTCGCGGATTCGCCCTAACCTTAGGTATAGGTGTTCTAATGTCGATGTTTTCGGCTGTATTCATATCAAGATTGCTTCTTTTGCAGGTTGTGCATACTCGCTTAGCTAAATTTAAAAAACTATGGTAACTAAAGAATTTCCTATAATTAAATTTCGTTGGTTATTTTTAGCGATTTCAGGATTGTTAATTGTCTCAAGCGTGGTCGCTTTAGTTGTTTGGGGTCTGCATTTCGGGGTGGAATTCACCGGCGGTTCATTAATGAACGTGCATTTTGAAGAAAGAGTACCTTCGCGTGAAGAAATTGTTTCTAAGTTATCGGATCAAGATCTGGGAGATATAACTATTCAAAGCGCGGACGAGAAAAATTTGATCTTACGATTTAAGGCGGTTGATGAAGATAAACATCAGGAAATATTGAAGAAAATACAGGAAATAACTCCGACGCAAGAGGAACAGTTTACCTCAATAGGTCCTGTAATAGGAAATGAGCTTAAGCAAAAAGCCGCTTGGGCTGTGGGTCTGGCTATCGTAGGTATCATGTTATATATCGCATGGGCATTCCGCAGGGTTTCAAAGCCTGTTTCTTCCTGGCAATATGGATTCATAGTTGCTTTAGTTGCTCTACTGCATGACGTTATAATTCCGTTGGGTGTTTTTGCGGCAATGGGGCATTATATTGGTACTGAAATAAATGTTGCTTTTATTGCTGCGATCCTTACGATATTGGGTTTTTCAGTTCATGATAGTATTGTGGTTTTTGATAGGACGCGTGAAAATTTGAGAAGAATATTCGATAAATCTTTTGCCGAAATAGTAAATACGAGTCTTAACCAAACCTTGGGGCGTTCATTGGCCACCTCTACAACGGTTCTTTTGACCATAGCAGCAATTGCTGTTTTCGGGGGCCCGGCAGTGTTTGATTTTGCTTTAGCGTTGTTTATAGGTATTGCAATTGGTACTTATTCGTCTATTTTCGTGGCAGGTCCATTACTTATAGAATTTCAAAAAATCGCTTCAGTTGTTGGTTTGAAACGCGGGAATAGAAGAAAATATCGTTAAACGGGATTGACCATAAATGATTATTAAGGTAGTCTATAATTCGTTAATTATTTAAAGCTTATATGCCCAGTAGAGCTATCTCGACATTTTATTTTGCTTTAGCAAAATAAACATGATAAGCTCTAGAGGCATAAATTAGGATAGATTTTAATTTATAAATATAATCAATCTCGATAAATATATTTGTATAAGTCGAGATGATTCTACTGGGTATGCAACTTGCAGTTATTAAAACCGGCGGAAAACAATACGTAATAAGCAGGGGACAGCGTATTTCTGTTGAGAAACTCCCTTATAACGAGGGGGATGAATTTGATTTTAATGAAGTTTTGGCTTTGGTTTATGCCGGACAAGTAAAGATTGGTTCGCCATATGTTTCCGGGGCTAAAGTTCGTGGTAAGGTTTTATCGCACGCGCTTCACGATAAGGTTATTGTTTTTAAATTCAAAGCAAAAAAACGTCAGAAAAGAAAAAGAGGACACCGTCAAGCCTATACTTTGGTTGAAATAATGGATATAAAAGATAAGGATGTTAAGTCGGCAGATAATGTTCAGGTCGCAGATAAAGCTCCGCAAGCGCCGGCAATACCGCCAAAAAGAGTTACGGCAAAAAGAACAGTTAAAAAAGAAATTGGAAAATAAAACATCCCGTCATCGACGGGATGTTTTATTAAAAAAAGCTATCTTAAAAATTAACCTCTGTTTTCTAAGGCGCCGCGTAACGTTTCTTCATCAGCGTATTCTATTTCTCCGCCTGAGGGCATGCCTATGCCCAGACGGGTTATTTTTATTTGCGGTGCATTTTCGTCATCAGATAGAAGTTCCTGTTTTAACCAAAGGAAGGCAGCATTGCCTTCGGCTGTCGGGCTCATGGCGATTATAATTTCTTTTAAGTTTTTATCTTTAGCTACGTGATGTTTAAGTTCGTTCACGCGTAAAGAACGAGGGTCTTGGTTTAGCGACAGTCTTCCTCCGAGCACAAAATATTGTCCGCCGAATGCGCCGGCTTTTTCGAGTTGTTCCAGATCAATATCTTCTTCTACTATGCACATTGAGCTCTTATCTCTTTTTACATCCCGACAAGTTGAGCAAATAGAATCCGTTGTATTGGGCGCCAAATGTATACTTCTGAAGCAAAGTGAACAATTTTTTACAGATTCCAGTTTTTCTAGAGCAAGTCTAAGATCTTGGCGCGTTGTCGGATTGCGTAAAATATAAAAAGCGCATCGGAGCGCTTGACGCGGTCCAATGCCCGGCAGTTTTTTAATAATATCCGCGGTTTCGCGTATTGGGGGAGGAAGCATTATCTATACTTCAAAGTGTTTTTCGATGTTCCAGAACATTGCGCGTTCAGGATCAAAGCGTAGGGTAATTTCACCTACAGGACCGTTTCTGTGTTTGGCAACTTGTATTTTAGCAATATTTTTAACGCCCGCATCCTTTTTAACCATATCTTCACGCCATATTAACATAACAACGTCCGCATCTTGTTCTACGGCGCCTGATTCGCGCAGGTCTGCAAGTTTAGGTTTTTGATCGGGCCTTGCCTCAACAGCACGGGAAAGCTGAGAAACGGCTATAACAGGCACGTTTAGTTCGCGGGCTAATGCTTTTAACGAACGAGATATTTCCGTGACCTGTTGCACCATGTTATCGGTATTTGTATGCGAAGTTATTAATTGCAAATAGTCTACAATAATAAGAGAAAGATCGTGTTTGGCTTGCAGTCTTCGTGCCATTGCGCGCATTTGAAGAACCGTTGAAGAAACCGCGTCATCAATAAAAATGGGGGCTTCGGCTAATTGATCCAAAGCATCGCGCAGACGGTCAAAATCTTCTGTAGATAAACGTCCGGTGCGCATGCGCCAAAGGTCAACATTTGCCTGCGCCGCCAATAAACGATCAACAACCTGTTCTTTGGACATTTCAAGACTGAATATGCCCACAGATTTTTTTTCGTTTACGGCAACATGGCGCGCGATACTCAAAGCCAAAGAGGTCTTACCGATTGATGGTCTGGCGGCAATAACTATCATATCGGAGGGTTGGAGACCGGAAAGCATATTATCCATATCTGTGAAACCGGTTGCCACACCGCGTATAGATCCCTCGTGATGGGATAATTTTTCCAACCTGTCAAACGTTTTTGCCAGCTCATCTTTTACGGGACCGAATTCCTGCGTCATAGCATGCTGTGATATAGAGAAAATTTTCTGTTCGGCTTCGTCTAGAAGTTCATCCATGTGTCTTGTTTCGTTCCATCCAAGTTGCGCAATGTGCCATGAAGCATCGATCAAATCTCGCAATAATCTTTTTTTCTGAATTATCTTTGCATAATGTACTACGTGGGAAGATGTCGGCACCATATTCACTAAGCTTGCCAGATATGTACGGCCTCCGATGTCTTCAAGTACGTTCCCGTCTTTCAGACGAGCTGAAACAGAAAGTATATCAATAGGTTCATGGTGCGTAAAAAGATCCAGCATTGCCTGATAGATAACTCTATGCTGTTTTCTATAAAAATCTTCTGTACGTAAAAAATCAACAACGCGAATAATAGCGTTGTTATCCAAAAGCAGGCTACCAAGGAGGGATTGCTCTGCGTCATTATCTTGGGGTGGTATGCGACCGGACGGAACCGCTAAAGAAAGATCTGTTTCCGGCATTGCCAGCAAATCTTTGAGCGTTATGGGTTCATTTTTTGATTTTTTCGTAAAAGTTTTCTTGGCCATTATCCTTTAGCGTAGCGTTGAACTAGGCCTCGAGCAAGTGTTGATAAGTGGAGAAAATGTGGAAAAGAGTTACGATTTTAGATCTTTTTAAGTCGAGGGCCTTCCGTGGTATCCTCAACGATCCAACCCAGCTCAGCAAGCTGTTTTCTGGTCTGATCTGCTTCTGCCCAGCGCTTTTCTTTGCGAAAAAGCTCCCGCTCTGCGGCTAAATCCTTCACTTCTTGCGATATTGTTTGTTTGGCGCGTTTTTTAATGATTCCAAAAACTTTATTTATATCTTTGAGAAATTGGAGTATAGATTTAGTATCTTTTTTTGAAAGGGCAGAGTTATCGATTAAAGGATTTATATCTTTTATAAAGGAAAAAAGTACGGCAAACGCCACGGGCGTATCAAAATCGTCAGCGGTTGCTTGCCAAAAGTTATTTTGAGCTTTTTTAATTTTTTCGGTAAAATGATTATTTTCCTGCGAAAAATTTTTATATTGATGCATTCTTTCATAAAATTCCGTCAATCTTTCTGAGGTTGTTTCCGCCTGCTTGATAAGATCCTCATCATAATCAATTGGGGAGCGATAGTGAGCTTGAAGTATCATTAAGCGGAAACTTTCCGCAGAATAATTTTGTAATAAATCCCGAAGCACAATAATATTTCCGATCGATTTTGACATTTTTTCCCCGCGTACAGTTAGGAATCCTCCATGAAGCCACATGTTTACGTAGGGTTTTTTATTACTTATTGCTTCAATCTGCGCGATCTCACATTCGTGGTGGGGGAATATAAGATCTAATGCTCCGCCATGCAGATCATACTGTTGACCGAAATATTTTTCGGCAATAGCAGTGTCTTCAATATGCCATCCGGGCCGACCGCTTCCCCACGGGCTGGTCCATTGCGGCTCTTTGGGTTTTGATTTTTTCCACAGAGCAAAATCTTTCTGATTTTTCTTTTCAGGGTCATGTTCTACCCTTTCGGTATTAAAAGTATCTTCAAGTTTTTGTCCTGAAAGTTTGCCGTAGTCACTGAATTTTTTAACTTCGAAATATATTCCCGAAGGAGTTATATACGCAAAATCTTTTTCCAGTAATCTTTTAATTTGATCTATTATTTCGGGGATATGTTCACTGGCCCGTGCGTATATATCTACAGAATCTATTTTTAACGCTTTCATATCTTTCAAGTATTCCTTTTCAAATTCTCGGGCCAATGCGCGAGGCGTTTTGTCGTGTAGGCGCGCGCGTTCGATTATTTTGTCATCAACATCGGTTATATTTTGCAGATATTGTACCTTGAAACCGCCTTTTCTAAGCGCTTTGACTATCGAGTCAAAAACCACATAAATACGGCCATGGCCTATGTGTGAGAGATCATATACGGTCGGGCCGCATACAAAAATATCGAGCCCGTTATTTTTTAAGGGAACAAGCTCTTCTTTACTTCGTGTAAGCGTATTGTAAAAAGAGAAAGTATTTTTTATAGCCATTTTTTAATCTTGAAAAAGAAGAACGCAATAACGGTAAGTATAAAGACGAGTATAGTGACAACAATAAAGCCATTTGCGTTTTGACTGAAAGGAACGCCGGCCAAGTTCATACCGAAAAGTCCGGGTATGATATTTGGGATAAGCAATAACGTTGCATATACAGTCAGAAGTTTAATTGTTTCATTGGTTTTTGCCGACAGCAGAGAGTTGTTCGTTTGTTCAAGAGCCGTGATAGTTTCTCTTTGGGTAATAAGTATATTCATCAGTCTTGCATGAGATTCATTTAAATATTCAAGATAGGGTTTGGCATCGCGTCCGAGTATATTTGCTCCGGAAACCATTAATTCTTTGAATGAATTCTGCATCGGTTCAATCGTGCGCATAAAATCAATAATTTTTCTTCTTGTTTGAGAAATAATTACAACTGTATTTTTTTCTCTGCTATGGAACATTTCTTCTTCAATCGAAGTTATTTGTCCCTCAATATTGTCTATTTCCGCGCTCACACTTTCAAATAATCCTGTAATGAGCCCCTGCATCACCGCGGCCGGACCTGCCTTGAAATATTCTTTTCGGATTTCCTGTGAAGTCATGCATTTTGTAAAAAAATCGCTGACAAAAGGCAGGTGACTAGTATGGCTGGTAATAAGCCAATTCGCGCTTATTATAAGATCCAATTCTTCAATTCTTAATGTTGTGCCTGCGCCGTCTTTTTCAATCGGTATCTGTAGAGCCATAAAAATATAATTACCAAATACATCCATTTTTGGGTGGCGCATCGGTAAATTTATATCCTTTATAACCAAAGGATGGAGGTTAAATTCTTTTTGTAACCAGGCGATGTCGTCCGTGCTTGGATTATCTAAATTTACCCAGGTTAGATCGGGGTCACGAAGTATTTTCATAATTTTATTATATCATTCCAAGGGATTTGGGATAGCTTGTTTAGATTAATATTTGATGGGATTGAAGGGTTGTAGGGGATTATTTAACAAGAAGTTAAAATGAAATTAGAGCTGGGTTGACACTGTATTATATTTTTATATAATGCCTTGTATTAGCAGTCTTAATGCCTGAGTGCCAAAATGATATGTTTATCTTAACGCCTAGACAACAGAATATACTCGACGCCATCGTAGAAAAATATATAGGCGATGCCGCACCCATAAGTTCGGATTCTTTGCGCAATGAAAGAGGATTTGATTTTAGCGGCGCAACTATAAGAGCAGAAATGGCTGAGCTTGAAGTACGAGGCTTTTTGACGCAGCCGCATACTTCTGCGGGAAGAATACCGACCGAAAACGCTTATCGTCTTTTTGTCGAAAAAAATTCCAACAAATGGAGTCTTTCTGAAAAGGTACGCGAAAAATTCGGCCAAATTTCAAGATTGTGGAATAAAAATAAACTTTCTGCGCTGGAAACGGTTGCTGATGATATTGCCGGTTTTTCTCAAGTAACAAGTATGGTTACACTAACCTGGAATGACCAAGCCGTTTTTTTACAACGTTTCAGTGATTTTCGTTTGCAGCCGGAATTTTCTTCTCCTGATATTGTTGGTGAAATGTTATTCGCTATCGAAACGTTAGAAAAAAAACGGAATGATATTTTAAATTCTACAGATACCAATAAGACCTCAGTATTGATCGGAAAGGATATTAAATTCGGAAAGTTTAATTTTTTAAGTTTAGTGATACGCCCTTGGCGCAATAGAAATTCTTCAGCTTCCGGCTTTATCGCGACAGTTGGTCCATTGCGCATGCACTATGAAAAGGCGATACCCACCATTGATTATTTGGGGTCCGCTTTATCTGAGTTTACCGAAGAATAAGCATAAATTTATATGGAAGATAACAATATAAGCAACAACGAAAATACAGAACCGTCCTCTCTCGACTATGAAGGACGTTGGAAACGAGCGCTGGCTGATTACGAAAATTATAAAAAAGACGAAATAAAGCGTTTCGCCGCATTTTCAAAGTTCAACAAAGTAGATGCCATACGTGATCTTTTGCCGCTTATTGATATGTTAGAAAGAGCCTTAAAAGAAGTTCCCGCGGAAATGGAAAAATCGTCCTGGGTTGAGGGCGTTCGCCATATTCACGAGGAGTTTTTAAGATTTTTAAGTAAAGAAAGCATAAGGAAGATTGAGACAGTAGGACAGGGTTTTGACCCGAAGTATCATGAAGCCGTTGGCCGTGCAGATGAAAGCGGAGAGGATGTTGTAGAAGAAGTGAGATCCGGCTTTATAACAAATGATGATTTTATTGTGCGTCCTGCACAAGTTAAAATAGGTAAAATTAAGATTTAAAATAATAATAATACAACTTATTTCTAATAATTTCTATTTATTTCTATAAGTTTCAACGAACAGACAAGAAATTAGTTGAAATTACTGGAAATTGTTAGAAATTTGTTGTCGTAAAGTATGAGTAAAGTATTAGGTATTGATCTTGGTACAACCAATTCCGCCATGGCGGTAATGGAAAATGGAGAGCCTAAAATCCTAGAGAATTCTGAAGGAGTGCGAACTACTCCCTCTATTGTTTCTATAAATAAATCCGGAGAACGATCTGTTGGAGTTTTGGCTAAGCGTCAGGCTGTGACTAACGCTGAAAACACCATTTTTTCTGCAAAGCGACTTATTGGTCGTAGATTTTCTGATCTTGAAGTACAGAGGGATAAACAATGGCTTCCTTATACTATTCGCGAATCAGCAAACGGAGGAGTTGAAATAAAGATGGGAGATAAGTGGTATGCTCCTCAGGAAATTGCCGCAATGATCTTGTCGAAACTTAAAGCTAACGCTGAAGCAAGATTGGGAACTACCATAAATGATGCAGTTATTACCGTGCCTGCTTATTTTGATGACGCGCAAAGAAAAGCCACCAAAGAAGCCGGAGAGATAGCTGGATTTAATGTAAGAAGAATAATTAACGAGCCAACGGCCGCGGCCTTAGCATATGGATTAGAGAAGAAAAAGAATGAAAAAATTGTAGTTTACGATTTTGGAGGCGGCACATTTGACGTTTCTGTTCTTGAAATATCCGAAAATACAGTTGAAGTTAAGGCTACCGGCGGCGATACACATTTGGGCGGAGACGATCTTGATAAGAAGATTATTGAATGGTTAATCGATGAATTCAAAAAGGATCAAGGCATTGATCTGTCCAAAGATAAACTTGCTTTACAACGTCTTAAAGAAGGAGCCGAGCGGGCTAAACTTGAGCTTTCCAGCGCAACCGAAACAGAAATTAACATACCTTTTATTACGTCGGATGCTGAAGGACCAAAACATCTTTTATTTAAATTAACCCGTGCTCAGTTTGAAGAATTGGTTCATGATTATATAGAAAGATCTATACAAATAGTAAAAGATGTCGTGGGCGAAGCTAAGTTTTCGATGTCGGATATTAATGAAGTTGTAATGGTGGGTGGTCAGATCAGAATGCCGGCTATTCAGGAGGCTGTGGGTAAACTTTTCGGCAAAGAACCGCATATGGGGATAAATCCTGATGAAGTTGTGGCTA
>ORJL011520178.1_pt1 | contig 10825 bp, 7 predicted proteins | sample 1779941 | NCBI WGS metagenome assembly ORJL01 (sample SAMEA104232317, study PRJEB22302) | groundwater metagenome | biome: forest; feature: aquifer; material: groundwater | place: USA | collected 2011-08-07 | depth 5.8 m | reverse complement strand
TCCGTGAGATTCTCCGCGGCGCAGCAAGATTCTGCGAGCGTCGTGCTTGCGAGGAATCACACCTTCTGCCGTTGGACAATCCGTGCAATCCGGACAATCCGTATAATCCGTAGTTCCGTCGGTTGCGGCGGCAGCCGCGCTAAGAGGCTAGCCCGGGCTAGGGAATCGCCACGTCCTTCTCGATCCATTCCCCGCCCCGGCGCAGCTTCACCCGCAGCGGCTTGCCTGCCGGATGAGCGGCCAGGCGCGCGAGCAGGGCGCCCATCGGGTTCTCCGCGGGGATCCCCTCGCCCCCGACCTCGACGACCACATCGCCCGCCTTCAGGCCCGCCTTCTCGGCCGGAAAGTCCGGCATCACCTCGGTCAGCTCGAGCCCGGTCCGCCCCTCGGCCAGCCCCAGCTCCCGCGCCCGCTCGGGCGAAATCGCCCGCGGGACCACCCCCAGCCGCGGGCGCCCGCGACCGGTGTCGGGAAGCTTCACGAAGTGCGGCCGCTCCCCGAGCGAGCCGATCCGGTAGGCGAGGCGATACACCAACTGGGCCGTGCGCCGGATCTTCCCGGGGTGGATCGTCCCCACCTCGTCGGTCGGCTGGTGATAGTCCTGGTGCAGCCCGGAATTGAAGAACAGCACCGGGATCCCCTTCCGGTAGAAGCTGAAGTGGTCGCTGTTCTCGAACATCCCGTCGTCCTTCCCCAGGTGCATCTTCACTTCGGCGTTCGCCTCGTCGAGCGCGCGGCTCAGTTCGGGGCTCGTCTCCCGCCCGAGCACCAGCATGCCGGAGAGATCGTCGTCCCCGCGACCCACCATGTCCATGTTGATCATCGCGATCGTCTGCGCGAGCGGGACCAGCGGGTGCTCGACGTAGTGCGCGGAGCCGATCAGCCCCTTCTCCTCGGCCCCGAAGGCGAGGAAGAGCACGGACCGCTCGGGCGGCTCCGGGCTCGCCGCGAGCGCGCGTGCCACCTGCATCAGCGCCGCGGTCCCCGAAGCGTTATCGTCCGCGCCGTTCCACACCTCGCCCTGGGCGTTCGCTCCCACGTGGTCGTAGTGCGCGCCGACCACCAGCCATTCGTCCCGACGCGCGCCGCCTTCGAGCACCGCCACGACGTTGCACGTCCGCTTGTCGTCGGCGGCGATGTTCACGGTCAGCCGCACCTTCACGCCCCGCAGCGAGAAGGAGCCGGGCTTGCCCTCGGCGTCGATCATCGCCTGCACCGACTCGAGCGGGGGAGCGTCTTCGCCGGCCGCGTCGATCAACGCCTGGGCCGTGGCCAGGCTCACGTGCACGGCCGGGATCCCCACCGACTCCTCCGTCGTGCGTGCCTGGCCGAGGAACCCGAGCAGATCCGCGCGCGCGATGCGGTCCTTGGCCAGCGTGTCATCGCGGATGGCGGCCAGCGACTTGCGCATCCCCTCGGTCGCCTCGCCCGTCCCCAGCGTGCCCGGCGAGAGCGGCAGGTGCGTGGCGTGGTTGAGCGGGTCGGTCACCAGCAGGAAGCCCGCGGCCCCCAGCTCCTTCGCCCGCCGCGCCTTGGCGACGAACCAGGCGTGCGCAGTATTCTCCTTGCCGGCGAACCGGCTCTTGGCGTCGTTCTCCTGCGGCTCGTGGCGCAGGCAGAGGACGATCTTCCCCTTCACGTCGATCCCCTGGTAGTCGTCATAGCGCAGCTCGGGAGCGCTGATGCCGTAGCCGACGAAGACGAGGGGCGCCTCGACCTGCCCGGACCCGGTGAAGCCGTAGGGCACGAACTCGAGCGCCTCCATCGAGAATGCGCGACGCGACCCGTCCACGCCGGTCACGGCCAGCTCGGGAAGGCCTGCGAGCTTGCGCCCGGGGAGGGAGAATTCCTGGAAGAAGGAGCTCCCGGCCGGCGCCAGGCCGTAGGACCGGAAGGCCTCGGCCACGTACTCCGCGGCCTTCCACCCTCCCGGTTCGCCGGCGTCGCGTCCCTGGAGCGCGTCCGAGGCGAGATAGGCGACGTGGCGGTAGGCTTCCGCCGCGGTCATCGAACCGAGGGCTTCGGCCGCGTCCGCGTACGACCCCGCGGGCGGATCGACCAGCTCGCGGTCGAGCATCTGGAATACTTCCCGGCGCATCCGCTCCCGCGCCTGCCCGACGCGCTTTTCCACCTCGTCGGTGAGGCGCTTGGCGAGCTGGGCGCCGCCTTCGTCGGCAAGAACCGGGAAAGCCAAGAGGGTCAGCAGCACGAACCACGGGGTGCAGCGGCGGGTCATGAGGGCTCCTCGAGGATCAGGCGATGGGGCGATGGGATGGGCCATGCTTATCCGGTTGCTTGCCAACCCTACGCCAGTAGCGCATCGGGCGTCAACCGGATAAGCACGGATGCACGGATGGAACCAAGGCCCGGGTCGCGAGTCGTGCTCGTGCTCGAAAGCGCCCTCGGGATCGGGATCGGGATCGGCATCGCGATCGTGGTCGTATCGCTTCGTGGGTGCTCCGTCGAGAACGAGAACGATTACGAGTACGATTCATGGTCTCCGAGTTTCTGGACGCTTCCAATTCCTTGGAAGCGCCGATTCCTCGAACGCTTGCTCCAAATCCTTTAGCCACCGACCCTTTCAATGCCTGGACGGACGGCACACGGCTTGCGAAGATCCGGGAATCGGGTCCCGCAATCGGGCGAGGTCGCAATGCAGGTTCTCTATCTCTCCTATCTGGTGGGCTTCGTATCGTTCGGCATCTTTGCCGCGATCGGGGTCTCCCTCTTCAGCAAGCGCTGGGATTCCTACGAAGACCAGTACGTCAAGGGCGCGGAGCGCTCGCTGGAAGCGCTCTACATGGGCCTCCCGCCGGCGCACCTCTTCTACCTGCAACTGGTCGCCGCGCTCGTGCTCACCTCCACGGGCACCGTCGTCACCGGCAGCATCTTCCCGGCCCTCGCCTTCGGTGCGGTCGGCTTCTTTCTCCCGCAGGTGCTCCTCATGTGGGCCAAGAAGCGCCGGGCCGCGGCATTCGCCCATCAGTTGACCGGCTTCATCACCATCCTCAACAACTCCCTCAAGGCCGGGTACGCCCTGCCGGCTGCGCTCGAGGTCGTCCGCGGCGAAATGAAGAACCCGATGAAGCAGGAAATGAACATCGTCACCCAGGAGCTGCGCCTGGGGGAGCCGCTGGAAAAGGCGCTGCGGAGCCTCTACAAGCGGCTTCCGAGCGAGGATCTCGACCTCATCGTCACCGCGATCGTGGTCGCCGAGCGCGTCGGCGGCCAGCTCACCAACGTCCTCGCCGGGCTCGAATCCACCATCCGCGAGCGCTATAAGGTCTCCGGCAAGATCCAGGCGCTTACCGCCCAGGGCAAGATGGAGGGCCTCATCGTGGGCCTCCTACCGATCTTCATCGGCGGAGCCATCAGCCTGATCGACCCCAAAATGATGGAGCCGATGTTCACCCAGCCCACGGGCTGGCTGATGATCGGCGCCATCATCGCGCTCGACACCGTCGGGTTGATCGTCATCCGCGAAATCGTCACGATCGAGTTCTAGGCCGCCATGCTGCTGTTCCTTTGCACCCTCTTCGGCATCAGCGTCTCGCTGTTCGTAATGGTGCTGTACGGTTTCCAGCAGGAGATCTTCCGCCAGAAGAGCGTGGGGGAGGAAGAGGAAAAAAAGGAGGACTCGCTGGTCCTGAAGCTCCTGGCGCCCTACTTCAAGACCTTCGGCTGGTTCTTCGACAAGCTCACCAACGCCGCGCGCAACCTCTACGGCAAGGAAAACGAGGAGTCGGGGAGCATCCAGTTCGGCCGCGTGGTCGAGCGGTCCGCGGCGAGAATCTACCTGGATCTGCGGCGGAGGATGCACCAGGCCTGCCTGTCCGCGGGCCGGCCGCTCGAGCTCACCGGCGAGGACATGCTGGGGTCGTTCGTCGTCGGCGCGGTGATCGGCGTGCTCTTCGGGGCGATGGACTACTTCGTCATTCCCTCGGTCTGGTTTGTCGCCGGAATGGGGCTGATCGGGGCTTTCGTCCCCACCCTCTGGCTTTTCGACAAGGCCAAGAAGCGCATGGACGACATGCGCCGCGTCCTCCCGGTCACGCTGGACCTGCTGACGCTCTCGGTGGAGGCCGGGATGGACTTCACCGCCGCCATCGCCATGGTGACGGAAAAGCAGAAGGGCAACCCGCTCGCCATGGAATTCAACGAGATGCTGCGCGAGATCCGCATGGGCAAGGCCCGCCGCGAAGCCCTGCGCAACCTCGACAACCGCGCCGGGCTGGAGGAGCTCTCGACCGTGGTCACCGCCCTCGTCCAGGCCGACAAGATGGGCGCCGATCTCGGCCCGATCCTCCGCATCCACTCGGAACAACTGCGGGTCACGCGCTTCCAGAACGTCGAGAAGAAATCCAACGAGGCCCCCGTCAAGATGCTCTTCCCGCTCCTGCTGTTCATATTCCCGACCGTGTTCATCGTGCTCTTCGGCCCGATCTGGCTCTATTTCCTGGGCAAGTAAGCCGGTCCAAGTCTTTGGACGCTTCCAAGAGACGGGATCGGATCGGCCTGGGCTGAGGCTAGATATGTTCTAGCAAGATGCCGTCAAATAAAGACTTGCGTTAATACTGCAAGCTCACAATCGCAGGCACGTCGGTTGCTAATTCTGCCGGTACAGAACACGGAATCCAGGTATCGGTAGAACTTGAGGTGATCGCAATGCCGGAGACGATCGCAACCCGCAAACCTACGACCAAGCGCCCTGCGCAGGCCTTTCCGACCGCCACGGGTGCGGTCCGGGTGGAAGACCTGTTCCCCGAGCTCAAGGCCAAGAAGAAGGCCCGGAAGAGCGACCCCGCGATCGCTCCGGTCCCCGCGGCAACCGCGCTCCGCAAGACCCCCCCCGCGGGTGTCAAACCCGTGACCGCGGCGACCGCTTCTTCGTCCAAGACCTCCCCGGCCATGGGATTCAAGCCGGTGGCTTCCGCCAGGCCTGCGACCGCAGTCAAGACCGCCACGCCGCCCAAGGGCGTCAATTCGCTCCCGGCGACCCGGCCGGCGAGCGCAATCAAGCCCGCGCAGGCCAAGACCACTGCCGTCAAGAAGGCCCCGGCCACCGCCTCGCAGGCCGCTTCCAAGAACGCGCGCCAGCCCGACAAACCCCGGCTGAAGCTCATCGCCGCAACCGGCGCGGGGCTCACGCTGCTCTTCATCTGCCTGATCATCCTCAACTCCTCGATGCAGATCAGCTCGATCCGGATCGAAGAGAAGATGAGCGCGGGCGAGGTCGCCGTGCGCCACGAGAGCTGGGACCCGGGCAACTCCATCGTTGACATCACGAGCCTCGACCCGGAGATCGCCGAGGTCGACATCTTCCTGGTCCAGGACGAGGAGGAACCCGGCTTTGTGCACTTCCTGATCGACGCCAAGCGCGAGGGCGTGGCCGACCTGGTCGTCGAGTACGAGAACAAGGATCGCAAGGTCATCTCCGTCACGGTCGAGCCGTCCTCGGCGGAATCTTCGCTGGTGAAAGAAGATCGGAAGTCGAAGACCGACACGCTCGAAAAGGTCCGCGATCATCTCAAGACCGGTGACGAGCTCATTGCCGACGCCAACAAGAGCGTCGAGAACGTCTACAAGGCCCTGATGGCCTTCCAGAAGGCTCAGCGGACCATCCGCCTGATCCGCCTGCACCAGTTCCTCCCCGAGTACAAGGGGCTCGACGGGAAGATCAAAGCGGCGCACGACCAGATCGAGGTCAGCTACAAGAAGGTCGAAGCCGAGTACCAGGTCGCTCGCGACCGCCAGATGCACTGGAAGGCCCGCGACCTGCTCAAGGTCCTGATGCAGATCGTCCCGGACCAGAAAGACTCGCGCTACCTCAAGAACCGCACGTACCTGGACTACGTCCACAACAAGGAAGCGTAACCCGCCGCGCGCGCGAGACTGGCCACCAACCCGCACTGCTTCGGCGCCAGGGGTCGCAAGACGCCTTGGCGCTGCTCTTTTCGGCCCGAGATTTCCAAAGCTTCGGACGGGTCCAAGGGATTGGATTGCGGTGCCCAAGAGTGGCCGTGGAGATTGTGTCGTAAGGCCATATGAAATAGCATCTTGAGGACAATTTCAGAACCACATTCCCGGGCATGTTCCTTGCTTCTATCCCGACTATCTGAACGGTATCGGTGAACCGAGGCTTGCCGGAGCCAAAGGAGCGAGGAACATGGAACGCGCGACCCGCAACCAGGTCCTGACGATGGGGACGTTCGCCGAGGCGTTCAACGAGATGCCGACGACGCTGGGCGAGCCGAAGCAGGCGCTTGCCGCCAAGTCTTCAACCGCCGTGGCGCGCCAGTCGAAGCTTCGCCTGGAGCCGAAGCCGGCTCTGGCCGTCGAGCCCAAAGTCGGTCGCCGCGTGGCGCTGACGGCGGAGGCGCTGGTTTCGCTCAAGGGCGGCAGGCTGACCGTGCACAACCTGGGCGCGACGGGCGGAGTGTTCGTGAACGGCGCTCCGCTGGCTCAGTCGAGCGCGGTCTCCGAGGGGGACTATCTCCAGCTCGGCGGGCTCGAGCTGTTCGTTTGCGAGTCGCTGGTGCGCGCGACCGGGCGCAAGGCGCTGGTGCAGCGGGCGGCCCCGGCGAAGCGCGAGGAAGAGGATCTTTCCGAGTTCCTGAAGAGCGACGAGGACGGCCCGGAGGCCGAAGCAGCCGCGGCCGGCGTGAGCTTCCAGGAATTCGAGAGCAACGACGAAGTCGAGCAGGCCGAGGAAGCCGACGAGGAGTGCGCCGAGGTCGCCGACGACGACGCGAGCGACGACGTGGCCGAGGCCGCGGTCGAGACCGAGGAGATCGAGGCGGACGAAGCCGGGCAGGACGAAGGCGCCGAGGGTGAGGAAGCCGGCGAGATCCAGGAGACGACGATTCCCGCGGCGCGGTCGCAGAATCGGGTGTTCGCGCTGGCGGCGGCGCTGACCGCGGCGATCCTGCTGACCTTCGTCGGGTTCGTCTTCGCGGGCCGGAATCACGTGGATCTGCCGAGCTTCGACGAGATGCTGGAGCCGGGGCTGGCAGCGCTGCACCAGGGCGACTTCGACCACGCGGTGCAGGAGTTCGGCCGGCTCGAGGAGATGTATCCGGAGAGCAGGATCCCGCGGGTCGGGCTCGAGATCGCCCGCCTGTTCCGGTCCGAGACCGACCCGTTCCTCTTCGACTGGGGCAAGGCGGACGGCATGTACCGCGACCTGGCGGGGCTGGACGAGTCGACCAAGGCGGTGACGGCGTTCGCAAAGAAGCAGAGCGAGTGGGTGCAGCGCGAGAAGGCGTGCGCCGAGATGATCTACCAGGCCCAGGAGCACGTCGAGAAGGCGGACTTCGAAAACGCGCTGGCGCTCTACGAGCAGATCGAGAAGGACTACGCCGACAGCGACCTCCGGATGGCCGTGAAGGCCGACCTGGTCAAGCTGCGCGTGGCGCTCCGCAAGGACTACGTGGCGCACGCCGAGAAGGCGCTCGAGGGGAAGAGCCCGGACTGGACCGCGGCGATCGTGAGCTACGAGAAGGCGCTCAGGTTCTTCGCGCAGCCGGACGCCGAGATCGCCGACGCGATCGAGTCGTGCAGGAAGAACTTCGACGTGAAGGTCAAGCTGGCCAACGCCGACCAGATGGCGAAGAACGGCCGGCTGGACGACGCGCTGGACGGCCTCGACAAGGTGGCGCTGGGCAGCCACTACGACCGCGCGCTGATCAGCCTGAAGACCAACGTGGTGAACGAGAAGAAGTATCAGGAAGCGATCAAGCTCTACCGCAACAAGGACGCCCGCGCGGCGCTCGACGTTCTCGCCGGGCAGCCCGAGGAGCGTGGGACGAAGCTGGCCGAGCGGATCAAGACGGTCATGAGCGCGCTCGCCGAAGGCAAGCGCCTGTTCCAGTCCCACGATTACGTCGAGTGCCTGCCGCACCTGGAGATCGTGCGCAAGGCCGAGTCGGACAACGCCAACCCGTTCCTGGCCGAGGCCGCCCAACTGCACAAGCAGGCGCGCGCCAGGATTCACGAGGTCGCCGAGGGGTCGTTCAGCAAGGGGATGCAGGCCCTCGACGAGGCGCGCTACCTGGGCGCGATCGAGGAGTTCAAGAAGCTCGCCCGATACGACACCGACGGCAGCCTGACCGACAAGGTCCGCCGCAAGGTCGAGCTCGAGGCCGCCCAGCTCATGAAGGAAGTCAAGGGCCACTTCTGGACCTCGACCCCGACCGAGTCGGACCAGGTGATCCTCGACCTCCTGATCCGCTACCTGGCTCAGGAGAACACGGTCCGCGCCGAGGCGCTCCGGTTCAAGAACAACATCGAGGAAGCCAAGATGAAGGACGCCGCCAAGGCTTCGGTGCTGCCGAAGCGGTAGGCGACGGACCAGAAGCTCTCACAGCTCTCTACACCATCCGTAGACAGCCCGGGTCGCCCTCACCGGCGACCCGCGCTCTTTTTCTCCTCACGCGCGTCTCGCACGTCCCCCGTCCGCCGCGGGTGCAACCCGAGACGTGCCGCGCGGCCCGGAACGGCCGGTCGGCCGGCTCAGAACTTGACCACTCCTTCTTTCTGCCATAGAATCATGGCGGGAGGATGCCATGAGTGAACTGCTCAAGAACCTGCACGTGCCGTTGCCTCAATCGGTCTACGGAGACCTGCGCAGCGAGGCGCGCAGAGCGGGCCGACCCGTGACCCAGATTGCTCGCGAAGCGATCTTGCGCTGGATCGAGGAGCGACGCCGGGCGCAAACGGAGGTGGAGCTCGAAGCCTACGTGACCCGGGTGGCCGGCAGCACGGACGACCTCGATCCAGCCCTTGAAAGCGCCGGCCTCGAGCACCTGCGCGAGTCCGAACCCCCGAAGAGGAAGAGGCGCCGGTGAAACGCGGGGAAGTCTACTGGGCCGACCTGGCCCCGCGCTCCGGTTCCGAGCAGACGGGGAGACGGCCCGTGGTGGTGCTGTCGCACGACGTTTTCAATCGCAATCCGGGGTGGAGGTCGATCATCGTCGTGCCCGTATCCACATCCTCGCGCCAGGCTGCCCGAGGTCCCACGACCGTCCTCCTTCCGGCCGGCATGGCTGGTCTATCCCGCGAATCCGTCGTGGTCTGCCATCAGGTGACGACCCTCGATCGCGGCAAGCTCACGAAGCAGATGGGCACCCTGCCACCCGCGGCCTTCGCCCAGGTCGAATTGGCCGTGAAGATCGCCCTGAGCCTGCCCTGACCGGGTAGCCAGCGAGTCGGATGGGATCGCGCCGCCCGCGCGGCGAAGAATTGACCGGTTCGAGATCCCGCGCCCGGCATCATTTGCCCGAGAATCTCGATCCTCCCACAAGTTGGATCGATCCAAGAATTTGCATTTGACCCATCCGACCTTGGGCGGTTCTGACGCGTTAAATTGTCTAATTACTTGTAGTTGCGACATTCTATCGGGTCATGTTCCGCGGCACTCCTCTTGCTCTACAATCCCGCGCTCATGTGGGTGGTTATGGCATTAGGAGTGGTACACATGATCCGCAACAGCCTCTTCCGCGGCGCCGTCCTCATCTTCGTGACGGTCGCCCTCTTCCTCGGGTCGGTCCCCGCGTTCGCCCAGTCGGAAACCCCGGCGGGCAAGGACGCCGCCGGCGCGGATCCCCTCAAACTCTCCATGAAGATCAAGGAGTCCAACGGAGTCGCCCTCTTCCAGCTCGACGTGACCAACACGAGCCAGCAGAAGGTCCTCCTCGACTTCGCCACGGCCCAGCGGTACGACTTCGTGGTCAAAGAGACCGTCACCGGCAACCCGATCTGGAAGTGGTCCGACGACGAGTCGTTCCTCCCCGAAGGCCAGACCAAGACCCTCAACGAGGGCGAAACCTGGTCCTTCACCGAGGCGTGGTACTACAAGGAAACGCCCCCGGGCGACTACCAGGCCACCGGCTTCGTCATCTCCAAGACCCCCCGCCAGAGCGATCTGGTTCAGTGCACCTTCCTGCTCCCGATCCGGCTCACCCTCACCATGACCGAGAGCAACGGCGCGGCCGAGCTGGCCTTCGAGGCGAAGAACACCGACACCGAGCCGTTCACCCTCAAGTTCGGCACCGACCAGCAATACGACTTTGTGGTCAAGGACAAAGCCTCCGAGAAGGTCATCTGGCAGTGGTCCTCCCAGCGAAAATTCGACGGCGCCCCCTCCGAGAAGATCCTCAACCCGGGGGACGTCCTCACCTTCAACGAGATCTGGGCCTACTCGGGACCCAAGGCCATCCCCAGCGGCGAATACTTCATCCAGGCGATCCTCAGCTCCAATCCGCCGATCCCCTCCCCGGCGCAGGACGTCCCCTTCCTCTCCAAGAAGGGCGACAAGGTCTCCATGGACCCCTCTGCCGGCAAGGACGGCGACAAGGGCGCGAACACCGACGTCACCGTCACCGAAGGCGGCGCCAGCCCGGGAGCCGACGGATCCGGTGACGGCGCGGCCGGGGGCGGCGACGAAGACTCTGCCTCCGCGGAAGGCGACGAAGAAGACGGCGCTGGCGGCAAGGGCACTTCGGTCAGCGTCGGAACCACCGAAGGCTCTGGCGGCGGCGGCAGCAGCGGCGGCGGGAGCTCGGGCGGGGACGGCTCCTCGATCGACGGCTCGGCCGGCTCCTCCGGCGATTCGGTCGGCAGCGGTTCCGGTTCGGCAGGCTCGGGCAGCGGCGGATCCGGCTCTTCGGGGTCGGGTGGCGGCGCCGAGGACCCGGGCGCCTACGACTGGGGCGGGACGAGCGGCGAAGGCAGCGGCTCTGGTGGCTCCAGCGGCTCGGGCAGCTCCGGCGGCGGATCGACCGGCGGGAACAACGGCAGCGACATCGATGACATAAACGGCGGGTCC
>ORJL011232582.1_pt1 | contig 10826 bp, 11 predicted proteins | sample 1779941 | NCBI WGS metagenome assembly ORJL01 (sample SAMEA104232317, study PRJEB22302) | groundwater metagenome | biome: forest; feature: aquifer; material: groundwater | place: USA | collected 2011-08-07 | depth 5.8 m | reverse complement strand
GCGCGCGTGAAGCCGTGACGAACGGAGATGCCGACCAGCTGCTGCACGCGCGGCACCGCCTCGGGGCAGATCGTGTAGGGGTGGGTCTGCATCGACGCCGACGCCGCCGTGATCATGAGATCCGGATGACGCACACGGAGCGTGAGCGCCATGTCGTGCACGGTCGGGTCCTTGCGGACCCCGAACCACGTCGGCTGCTCGCCCGGCCGCTGATCGACGAGGCGGCCCGTCACCTCGATCTCGTCGTCGCCGACCTTCACGACCTCCGCCTGGATGGTGCGCACGTGGATGACCTGTCTCGCCTCGCTCATCGTCCTTCCCTGATCTCCTTCAACACCGCGAGCATCTCGCCGTGGATGCGCCCGTTCGACACGACGATCGACGGCGTGTCCAGATCGACGGGCCCGCCCGTCAGGTTCGTCACGCGGCCGCCGGCCTCTTCGACCAGCAGCAGCCCGGCGGCGACGTCCCACGCGCCGAGCCGCAGCTCCCAGTAGCCGTCGATGCGGCCGGCCGCGACGTACGCGAGGTAGATGACGGCCGAGCCCATCCGGCGCACGCCCTGCGCGCGCACGCTGAACGTCGTGAACTCGCGCACGTTGTTGTCCGCGACCTCGCGGACGTTGTACGGGAATCCCGTCGCGAGGAGCGCTTCGTTCAGCGTCGCGACGGACGACACGGCCAGACGCTGATCGCCGAGCCACGCGCCCGCGCCCCGCTCGGCCGCGAACAGCTCGTCGCGCGTCGGGTCGTAGACGACGCCGACGATCGGGCGGCCGCCGACTTCGAGACCGATCGAGACGCCGAACACCGGCATGCCGTGCGCATAGTTCGTCGTGCCGTCGAGCGGGTCGACGATCCATCGCCGTCCGGACGTGCCGGGCACCGGGCCCGATTCCTCCCCGAGCACCGCGTCGTCCGGAAACGCCGTGCGCAGGCGCTCGATGACGAGCCGCTCCGCGCGGGCGTCCATCTCCGTGACGAGATTCGTCGGGGAGCCCTTGAACTCGATGTGCCGGGGACCGGAGAGCGCGTCGCGGAGCAGGAGGCCGGCGGCGCGCGCCGCGTCGATCGCCACGCGCCGCTCGTCGGAAGACATCGCGTCGAGCAATGTATCATGGCCGACATGCGCATCGTCATCGTCGGCGCCGGAGGTGTGGGCGGATATTTCGGCGCGAAGCTCGCGCGCGCGGGTGAAGACGTCACGCTGCTCGCGCGCGGCGCGCACCTCGCGGCGATCCAGCGCGACGGGCTGCGCGTGCGGTCGGTGCTCGAGGGCGAATTCGTCGCGAAGCCCGTCGCGGTGGGCGATCTCACCGGTTCGGCGGCGGCGGACGCGGTGCTCCTGTGCGTGAAGTCGTTCGATACCGATGAGGCGCTCGCGCGCGTGCGTCCGGTCGTCGGACCGGAGACGCCGGTCCTCACGCTCCAGAACGGCATCGAAGGGCCGGAGCGCATCGACGCCGTGCTCGGCGCCGGTCACGCGCTCGGAGGCGTGGCGTACGTCTTCGCCGCGATCGACGCGCCGGGCGTCATCGTGCACCGGTTCTCCGGCCGGATCGTGCTCGGCGAGCCGGACGGCCGGACGTCCGCGCGTGCCGAACGGCTGCGCGACGCCATCGCGCGCGCGGGCATTCCGGTCGAGCTCTCGGGCGAGGTTCGCCGGGTCATGTGGGAGAAGTACGTCATGATCTGCGCGCAGGCCGGCATGTCGGCGCTGACGCGAGCGAACACCGGCGTGATGCGCGCCGTGCCGGACACGTGGCGGATGTACCGCACCATCGTCGAGGAGCTGGCCGCGATCGGCGCCGCCGCCGGCGTGTCCCTGCCGGCGGACATCGTCGAGCGGATCATGAAGGCCGCGGACGGACTGTCCGCGGAGACCACGTCGTCGCTGCACCACGACCTCGTGTCCGGCCGCCGCCTCGAGCTCGAAGCGCTCCACGGCCACGCCGTGCGGCTCGGCGCCCGTCTCGGCGTGCCCACGCCGACGGTCTTCGCGGTCTACGCGGCGCTGAAACCGTGGCTGAACGGGCCGGCCGACGGCGGTGCCGGGAGGCGCGACTGACCGCTCCCGCGCGGGCGCTCGCGCGCTACGTCGCGCGGTACCGCGTTCGCTACGCCGCCGGGTTCGCCACCCTCATCGTCGCGACGCTCGCCGCGCTCGCCATTCCGTGGACGGTGAAGCGCGCGATCGAAGCGCTCGAGACGAACGCGGCGTCCGCGCCGCTCGGCGGCTTCGTCGCCGTCATCGTGATGCTCGCGCTGCTGAACGCGGCCGCGCGCCTCGGATCGCGCTTCGCCATCATCGGCGGCGCGCAGCGGGTGGAAGCCGATCTCCGTCTCGATCTGTACGCGGCGCTCCAGCGCTTTCCGCCCGCGTACTTCGCCGACCACTCCACGGGCGATCTCATGGCGCGCGCGTCCGGCGATCTCACCGCGGTCCGCGGCATCGTCGGCTTCGGCGGCGTGAGCCTCGTCAGCACGGTCGTCGCGTTCGTCGGCGCGATCGTCGCCATGCTCGCCGTCGACCCGTGGCTGACGCTCTACGCGATCGCCCCGTATCCCGTGCTCATCGTGCTCGCGCGCCGCTTCAACGCGTCGATGCACGAGCGCACGGAAGCGGTGCAGGCGGAGCTCGGACGCCTGTCGGCGCGCGTACAGGAGCATCTCGTCGGCATGTCGGTCGTTCGCGCGTATGCGATGGAGCCCGCCGCGCTGCGCGCGTTCGGCGAGGCCAACGCCTCGTATCGCGAGCGCAGCCTCGGGCTCGCGCGCCTGCAGGCGCAGTTCGGCCCGCTCATGACGCTGATCGGCGGTATCGGCACGCTCGTCGTCCTGTGGCTCGGTGGCGGCGCCGTCGCCGACGGCCGCATCAGCCTCGGCTCGCTCGTCGCGTTCAACGGCTACCTCGCGTACCTTGCGTGGCCGACGCTGGCGCTCGGATGGACGCTCGCCGTCGTGCGTCGGGGCCTCACGTCGATGGGGCGCATCCACGAGGTGCTCGAAGCGGCGCCACCGGACGAATCCGAAACGGCGGCGCCGACGGACCTCGCGGGGTCGGTGCCGCCGTCGATCGCGTTTCGCCACCTGTCGTTCCGCTATCCGGGACGTGAGCCCGCGCTGATCGACGTGACGTTCGACGTCCGGCCCGGTGAGACGGTCGCGGTGGTGGGGCCGACGGGAACCGGCAAGTCGACGCTCGGTGTGCTGCTCACGCGTCTGTGGGACCCGCCGGCGGGCACGGTGTTCCTCGGCGGCCGTGACGTCATCACGCTGCCGCGCGGCGCGCTCCGCCGCGCCGTCGGCTACGTGCCGCAGGAGTCGTTCCTCTTCTCGCGCTCCATCCTCGACAACGTCACGCTCGGTCGTGAAGGTCTCGGCCGCGCCGAGGCGGAAGCCGCCGCACGGACCGCGGGCGTCGCGACGGAGATCGCGGCATTCCCGGAAGGCTTCGACGCCGTCGTCGGCGAGCGCGGCCTGACGGTGTCGGGCGGACAGCGGCAGCGGATCGCCCTCGCGCGCGCGGTGGTCGGACAGCCGCCCGCGCTCGTCCTCGACGACGTCTTCGCGAACGTCGACTTCGCGAAGGAGGAAGAGATCGTCGGACAGCTGCGCCGGGCGCTCGCCGACCGGACGGTGCTGCTCATGACGCACCGGCTCCGCGCGGCGCGCGCCGCCGACCGGATCGTCGTGATCGACGGCGGACGCGTGACGGAGTCGGGCACGCACGACGAGCTGATCGCGCGCGGCGGTCTCTACGCGCGGCTCTGGCGCATCCAGCAGCTCGAGGAGGAGATCACGCGTGCGTCGTGACGAGGACGACGTCCTCGGCCGGGCGTTCGATCGCCGGCTGCTGCAGCGGCTCTGGGGTGCGGCGCGCCCGCATCGCCGGCTCGTGCTCGGCTCGATGCTGCTGTTTCCGCTCGTGTCGGCCGTGGAGCTCGCGCAGCCGTACCTGCTCAAGATCGCGATCGACGACCATATCCTGAAAGCCGACTGGGGCGGCCTGGCCCGCGTGGCGGCGCTCTACCTCGGCACGCTCGTCACGCTCTACGTGCTGCGCGGCGTCGAGTCGTACCTGATGCACCTCACGGGACAGCGCGTGATGTTCGATCTCCGCGCGTCGCTGTTCTCGCACCTGATGCGCCTGGAAGCGCGCTTCTTCGATCGCCATCCCGTCGGACGGCTGATGACGCGCGTGCTGAACGACGTCGAAGCGGTGAACGAGGCGTTCACCTCGGGGCTCTTCACGATCGTGGCGGACGTGATCACGCTGGCCGGGGTCGTCGCGATCATGCTGTGGATGGACTGGCGCCTGGCACTCGTGACGTTCGCGATCGTCCCCGTGCTCGGCGCGGCCGCCGCGTTCTTCCGCGTGCGGGCGCGCGACGCGTACCGGCTCGTGCGGCAGTGCCTGTCGCGCCTGAACGGCTTCCTGCAGGAGTCGCTCTCCGGCATGACCGTGATCCAGCTGTTCGCGCGCGAGCGGCACGAGCGCCGCGCCTTCCACGGCCTCGTGCGCGAGTATCGCCGCGCGCAGTTCGGCTCCACGTTCTACGAGGCGTCGCTGTACGCGTCGGTCGAGGCGCTCGGTTCGTTCGCGCTCGCGCTGCTGATCTGGTACGGCGGCGGCGGGATCGCCGACGGCACGCTGACGTTCGGGGCGCTCGTCGCGTTCATCCAGTACACGAACCGCTTCTTCCTGCCGATCCGGGACCTCGGCGCGAAGTACACGGTGATGCAGTCGGCGATGGCGTCGGCGGAGCGCATCTTCGGACTGCTCGAGCGCGCGCCGGCGATCGTGTCGCCACGGGCGCCCGTCGCGCCGCGCGCCGCGGCCGGCACGCCGGCGATCGAGTTTCGTGACGTGTGGTTCGCGTACGACGGCGACGACTGGGTGCTGTCGGGCTGCAGCTTCCGCCTGAAGCCCGGGGAGCAGATCGCCGTCGTCGGGCCGACGGGGGAGGGGAAGACGACGTGCGCGCGGCTCGTGAACCGCTCGTACGACGTCACGCGCGGCCAGGTGCTCGTCGACGGCGTCGACGTGCGCGAATGGGACCTGGTGCGTTTGCGCCATCGCGTCGGCGTCGTGTTCCAGGATACGGTCCTGTTCACCGGAACGGTGGAGGCCAATCTCCGGCTCGGCGCGGACGGCGCCGTCGGGCGCGACGACATCGAGCGCGCGGTGCATCTGGCGAACGCCGATCGTCTCGTCGAGACGCTGCCCGCCGGATTGGCGGAGCCGCTCGGCGAGCGCGGCGCGAATCTCTCGCACGGACAGCGTCAGCTCCTCGCGATCGCGAGAGCGCTCGTGTACAATCCGTCGATCCTCATCCTCGACGAAGCGACGTCCAGCGTCGACGTCGAGTCCGAGCGGCTGGTGCAGGAGGCCATGCGGCGACTCCTCGCAGGACGAACGACGCTGACGATCGCGCACCGGCTGTCCACCGTCCAGGCGGCCGACCGCATCCTCGTCCTGCACGGCGGCCGCGTTCACGAAGAAGGCACTCACACGGAGCTCGTTCGCCGCGGCGGTCTGTACGCGCGCCTGCTCGAGCGCGAGATCGACGCGCGTGCATGAAGCGGTCGGACGACTTCACGCGGTTCGCGCCGGCCGTCTGGAAACTCGTCACGCGGATCCCTGCGGGCCGCGTCGCGACGTACGGTCAGCTGGCGGCGCGGCTCGGCCGGCCGCGGCACGCGCGGCTCGTGGGGCGCGCGATGCAGGCGTGCCCGGAGACGATTCCGTGGCACCGCGTCGTCAATGCGCAGGGCGGTATCAGCCGGCGCGCGCGCGTGGCGTCGATGACGACGCAGCGGATCCGGCTCGAGCACGAAGGCGTGCGCGTGCGCGGCGGTCGCGTCGCGCTCTCGCGGTACCGGTGGGTCGAGCCCGAAGGAGAGAGAGCCCATGAAACTCGCACTGCACCTGAGCTACTCGGGCGCCGAGCTTCGCATCGACGCGGACAAGGTCCGCGAGGTCGAGCGCCTCGGGTTCGATTCGATCTGGACCGCGGAGGCCTACGGCTCTGACGCGGTGACGCCGGCGGCGTGGATCGCGGCGATCACGAGCCGGATTCACGTCGGCACCGCCATCATGCAGATTCCGGCGCGCACGCCGGCGATGACCGCGATGACGGCGATGACGATCGACGCCCTGTCCGGGCGGCGCTTCCGGCTCGGTCTCGGCGTCTCCGGACCTCAGGTCGCGGAAGGCTGGCACGGCCAGGCGTTCGGCAAGCCGCTGCGCCGGACGCGCGAGTACGTCGACGTCGTCCGCGCGATCCTCCGCCGCGAGAAGGCGCTCGAGTTCAAGGGCGAGTACTACGCGATCCCGTACGCCGGAACCGATGCGACCGGCCTCGGCAAGCCGCTCAAGTCCATCCTGCACGGCCGCGCGGACCTGCCGATCTATCTCGCCGCCGTCGGGCCGAAGAACGTGGCGCTCGCCGCCGAGATCGCCGACGGCTGGATTCCGATCTTCTTCGCGCCGGAGCGGATGTCGATGTTCCGCGCGTGGCTCGACGAAGGATTTCGCGCCGCGCCGGGCAAGGACCGGACGCGCTTCGACATCATGCCGGGCGTGGCCGTGAAGGTCGGCGACGACGTCGCGGCGTGCCGCGCGGCGATGCGGCCGCGTCTCGCGCTGTACGTGGGCGGCATGGGCGCCCGCGGCAAGAACTTCTATAACGAGATCGCCTGCCGCTACGGGTACGAAGAGGCGGCGAAGACGATCCAGGATCTCTATCTCTCCGGGAAGAAGGCGGAGGCCGAGGCGGCCGTGCCCGACGCGCTCATCGACGAGGTGACGCTCTGCGGGCCGCGCGAGCGCATCCGCGAACGTCTCGGGATCTGGAAGTCCGCCGGCGTCACCACGCTGCTGCTCTCCGGCGACACGGATGCGCTGCGCACCGTCGCCGAACTGATCTGAGGAGGCCGTCATGAAACTCGAGAACCGGGTTGCGATCATCACGGGCGGCGCATCGGGCATCGGCGCCGCGACGGCCGTCGCCATGGCGGCGGAAGGCGCGCGCATCGTCGTCGCCGACGTCAACGAGGCCGGGACGAAGAGCGTCGTCGAGCGCATCGAGCGCGCCGGCGGGCAGGCGCTCGGCATGGCCGCGGACATCACCCGCGCCGCGGACAACCAGGCGCTCGTCGACCGCGCGATCGCGACGTGGGGCCGCGTCGACGTCTTCTACGCGAACGCCGGCGTGCCGCAGTGGAAGACGGACATCGAGCAGGTCGAGGAAGCGATCTACGACCGCATCATGAACGTAAACGTGAAGGGCGTGTGGCTCGGCGCGCGCGCGGCGCTGCCGGCGATGAAGAAGGCGAAGCGCGGCGTCTTCCTGATCACGGCGTCGACGGCGGCGATCCGCCCGCGGCCGGGCGGACAGACGTACGCGATGTCGAAGGGCGCGGTGGTCGTGCTGGCGAAGGCGCTGGCGCTCGAAGTCGCGGGCGACGGCGTGCGCGTGGTCGCCATCTGCCCGGTGGCCACGCACACGCCGATGCTGCCGACGTTCATGGGCAAGCAGCAGGTCGACGCCGAGGGGCTTGCGCGGTACGAGGCGACGGTGCCGCTCGGACGGCTCAATCAGCCGGAAGACATCGCGCGGACCGCCGTGTTCCTCGCGTCCGACGACGCCGCCATGATCACGGGCACCACGATCGAAGTCGACGGCGGGCGCTGCATCTGAGAGCGCTCCCTCGGTACCAGGAATGTCGAGGCGGGCCCCGGCTTCGCCGGGGTGCGCCGAGGGTGGGGGGTCTGGGGGCCATGTCGGGGCCCCCAGTATCATGAAGATCAGGCTCGCGGCGCGCGGTCGAGGCGGGCCCCGGCTCCGCCGGGGTGCGCCGAGGGTGGGGGGTCTGGGGGCCATGTCGGGGCCCCCAGTATCATGAAGATCATTCCGCTCTCCGCCGACTCGCTCGGCGTGCGCTCGATGGCCACGTACGTCGAGGCAGGGTCGGTGTCGATGCTCATCGACCCCGGCGCGACGCTCGCGCCGTCGCGGTACAACCTGCCGCCGACGGACGCGGAGTGGGACGCGCTCCGCCGCGCGAACGACCGCATCTCGGCGTACGCGCGACGGGCCAAGGTCGTGTTCGTGAGCCACTATCACGAAGACCATTTCCGCTCCGATCCGGTGACGTATGCCGGACGGCGCGTGATCGCGAAGGACCCGAACCGCATGGTGGCGGGTCTGCAGGCCAGGCGCGCGGCCGCGCTGTGGCGCGCGGTGGCGCCCGTCGCACGGCTCGAGAGCGCCGACAGCATGCGGCACAAGGAAGACGGCATCGAGCTGCGGATGTCGCCGCCGCTGCCGCACGGGCTCGAGGGCGGACCGCTCGGGTATCTCGTCGCGATCACGATCGTCGATCCCGCCGAGCGCGAGAAGTTCGTCTTCGCGTCGGACGTACAGGGGCCGCTGTCGCCCGTCGCGGCGGCGTACCTGATGCAGGAGCGTCCGACGCTCGTGTATCTCTCCGGCCCGCCGTCGTACATGGAGCACGAGGTCGGCACGGCGGCGATCGACCGCGGTATCGATCACCTCCTCCGGCTCATGGACCGGACCGGCTGCCGGGTGATCATGGATCACCACGCCATGCGCGACACCGGCTACGAGGAGCGGTTCGCGCGACTGTGGGAGACGAAGCGCGTCGTGACGGCCGCGAAGTTCCTCGGCATGGACGACACGCCGCTCGAGATGCGACGCCATCGCGAGTGGGCGGCGACGCGGAAGCCGCCGGCGAAGGTGCCGGGACCGCGTGGTACCATGACGCGCGTTTCGACCAAAAAGTCCGCGAAAGGGGGAACGCCCCAGTGAGCACCGTCACGCAGAAAGAGCTCAAGGTCGGCGACGCTGCGCCGGACTTCACGCTCAAGACCATCGGGCTCAAGGAAGTCAGCCTGCACGACTACAAGGGCAAGAACGTCGTGCTGCTGTTCTATCCGCTCGACTGGACGCCAGGCTGAAGCAAGTGCATGCCCGCCTTCGACAAGCGCGTGAGCGACTTCGAGGCGGCCAATACCCAGGTGCTGGGTATCAGTACGGACAGCCCCTTCAGCCACGACAACTGGGCGAAGTCGGTCGGCATCCAGAACTACCCGCTGCTCTCCGACATGCATCGGAGCGTGGCGAAGGACTACGGGATTCACTCGCCGGAGATGAACATCAACAGCCGCGCGACTTTCATCGTCGACAAGACCGGGAAGGTCGCGTTTGCCGAGAAGTACGGGAAGGGTGAGCTCCCGGATCCCGACAAGATCCTCGGCGAAGTGAAGAAGCTGACGTAACCACGGACAGGGATCAGGTTCGCGGGCGCGGACCTGATCCCGTCAGCACGACGCCCGCGATCACCAGCATCCCGCCGGCGACCTGCCACGGTCCGATCGCCTCGCCGAGGATCAGCCAGGCGAGCACCACGCCGACGATGGGCTGCAGGTTGAGAAAGATCGCGGAGATGCTCGGCCCGACGACGTTCACCGCGCGGTACCACCACACGTGCGCGAGCGCGCCGACGACGGCCTGGTAGACGACGATGGCCCAGGCGACCGCGGACGTCAGTCGGGGGGCCGGGAAGTACGCCGCGGTGGCGGCCGCCGTCGGAAACATCAGCAGCGTGCCGAGCACGTACGCCGCCGTCGTCGCGAGCTCGGGCGAATAGTCGCGCATGACGCGCTTGCCGTACACCGTGTACGCGGCCCAGCCGGTGAGCGCGCCGAGCGTGATGAAGTCGCCGGCCCGCAGCTCCTCGAACCGCAGCAGCGCGAGCCGCCCGTTCGTGATGACGACGAGCACGCCGAGCACCGACACCGCGACGCCGAGCTGCTGCAGACGCGTGAGCCGCTCGCCCAGATAGAACCGCGCGCCGACGGCGACGAGCACCGGCGTGGCGGCCTGGAGGATGACGGCGTTCGCCGCCGTCGTGAAGTAGTACCCGAGGTAGCTGAACTGCGTGGAGAGCCAGTAGCCGGTGACCCCGAGGAAGAGGAACGTCCCGAACGCGGGCCAGCCGAGACCGTGGAGCGGCGTCGACGTCGACCGGACGAGCAGCGTGACGAGGAAGATCGACGCGAGCGAACAGCGGATCGTCGCGAGCAGGAACGGCGGCAGATCGCGGAGCGCCAGCTTGCCGAGCGTCGGGTAGCTCGCCCAGATGACGACGATCAGGACGAGCAGCAGGTACGCGCGCCCGACGGACACCGGGGTAGTGTAGCGTCATGGCCGACTACATCTTCGAGTGGCGCGCGTGGATCGACCGCGGGCGTCCCGAAGTGTTCGCGTTCTTCGCCGACCCGCGCAATCTCGCGCGCATCACGCCGCCGTCGCTCGGCTTCCGGATCGTCGGCGAGCCGCCCGCGATGACGGCGGGCGCGATCATCGACTACCGCATCCGCTGGCTGGGGCTGCCGATCCGGTGGCGGACGTTCATCCGCGAGTGGGATCCGCCGGTGCGGTTCTTCGACGTGCAGGTGCGCGGGCCGTACGCACGGTGGGAGCACCGCCACATGTTCCTCGAGGAGAAGAACGGTACGTGGATCGAGGACCGCGTCACGTACCGCCTGCCGTTCGGCCCGCTCGGGCGGCTCGCGCACGCCGCCGTCGTGGGCCGTCAGCTCGCTGCGATCTGGCGCTACCGCGCGGAGCGGATCGGCGAGCTGCTCGGGCCGCTCAAGCCTGAGGCAGGCTGATGCCGAGGCGCTCGAGGCGCGGCCGCACGCGCTCGGTGAGCAGGCCGATGCGCGCGAGGTTCTGCACCATCGAGCCGTGCATGTCGCGCTTGAAGTACTTTCTGAAGGGCGCGTAGTCGTT
>ORJL011062559.1_pt1 | contig 10826 bp, 10 predicted proteins | sample 1779941 | NCBI WGS metagenome assembly ORJL01 (sample SAMEA104232317, study PRJEB22302) | groundwater metagenome | biome: forest; feature: aquifer; material: groundwater | place: USA | collected 2011-08-07 | depth 5.8 m | reverse complement strand
TCACCGATCGGACTCATCCAGCAATCAGCGCAACGCTGGGTCAAAGAGCATGGACAGCCCGGGGTCATGCACACGCCCGTCGCCCTGTTGCTCGATTTCTACGCAGGATGGTCGTTTCCGCGCCACCTTTACTCGGGAGATATTTACCGGGCGTGGGGAAACCGGCCGTACGAACAGGGAGACTATTTCACCGACGCCGTGCTGGACCTGCTTTACCCGAGTTACCAGGATTCCTCCTATTTCCACGATGAATCTGGTTTTATTGCCCCCACCCCTTACGGGGACATCGCCGATTGCCTGCTGAGCGATGCCCCCCTTTGGCTGCTCGACCGTTACGCAGCCGTCGTGGTCGCTGGTGAACTGGGCGGCGGTCGCGAAATCCGGGACAAACTCCAGGCGTTCACCGAACGAGGTGGGCACTTGATCCTCACCTCCGGCAATCTGGCGAAGCTCCCGGGCGGAATTGCCGGCCAGACCAACATCACCAAAGACGCGACTGTTCCCTGTGGGAAAGGAGTCGTGACCTTCCTGGCGAGTCCTTTCGGTGTAAAGGGGCCGTTGCCTTCCCTTACCCTCCGCAGTGAGATTGATCATCCGCTGCCGAAGCCCTACGTGCTTGAACCGGCAGTCCGGCGTCGGCTCGAGGAAATCTTCCGCGCACAGGCCTTGGTCCGAGTGGATGGCACCGGGCTGAGCTACGTCGTATGCCGAAAGCATCCGGGTTTGTTCACGGTCGGCCTCGCCAACAACACCTGGACTGAGCAACCGTTCCACATCGAGCCGGCCTGCGGTGTTTTGAATTCTATCCGGGAGCTGCCGCTCGACGAATCGGAGAAAACGGCCACAGGTTACACGCCGGAGACAACCGGTGTTTCCGGGCTGGGTCACAGTAGCGTGACGACAATCGCTGGTGGCGATTTTCGCATCTTCGAAGTCAGCCTGGAGGAGACGAACGTCTTCGAAATTCCACACGCCCAACCGCCTCCGCGCCCCCGCCACCATATTCTTACTTTACGCCGCGCCACCTCTATCAAGAACGAGATTCTCGCCCGACCCGCGTTCTTCGAACACTTCAATGGCGTATGCGTCGATTGGGAGTACCTTCACGCACGCGACAGGGCCGTCCTGCAATCCGAGGCAGGCTGGTTGAGGCGCCAGCAGGTGAGGGTACTCGTTGACCTGAGTTCCGGCCTGAACCTTTTCCCAACGCTGCGCCTCATCGACAACTTGCACTCGGATTATGAAACGAGCATGGGGGTCATCGCTGATGTATTGGCAAAAATGGAACTAATCTCCGCAAGCGACCTGATCGTTTCCCTGCACCGCTCCCCGGAGAACAACTTCTCGGACGAGCAGACTCGCACCGCCTTTACAGCCACGCTGAAGTCCCTGGCCGCTCAAGCCGGGAAACAAGGTGCGACTGTCCACTTACGCCTTTCCGACCACAAACCTCCCTGGAACCTCGCCGAAGCAGGCGAGTGGCTTGAACGCGTGAATGCACCCAACCTGAAACTGGCCCCCAGCACCGCGCTTTGGTCCCGGAACCCGCCATCTAAGGAAAGCATCGCCAAAGGCGTTGAGCGCATCGGGCTCTGGCTGACGGCCGGCGCTCGTGAAGATGTCACCGGAAAGATCTGGGACGTCCACGTGCCGCTGAGCCAGGCACAGACCTCGGATTCCCTGCGGGAGATCTCGTCGCAATCGACAAACGCGCCGATCGTCCTGGACGCGCTCTTCTCCAACCAGGACGAGGAATATCTCGATGCCGCAGCGTTGGAACAGGCGGAACGGAATGCACAGCAACTCATGCGCTAAAATCAGACTCTTGCAGGTCATTTCATAACCTGTGGGTGGCGAATCCATCTTCACGCTGCGACCGGCAGGTCGAATAAGCCGTTGTAGCGGCTTTGCCGGCTGTTATGTTTGAGATCGACCTGCAGAGGAATCGGGCGTTTTCAATCGCGCTGCTGGCCAACACATAGTCGAACTGAGGGCCGAACAATGCGCCAGATCCGCGACCGATCAAAAGGCTGGCCAGCAGCGCGATCAAAGCCTGAGGTGTGGTGTGGAAACTTGCCTCTTGCGCTGGGCTTGCCGTTCGCGCTAAATGCCGCTGGAGGCAAGAACACCGGAAGTCACGAGGTTAAAGCGGCAGGGCCTGGGGATTCGAGCGATCCCGCGGAGCCTGAAGATGCCGGTGTCCTCCGTGCATAGCATCGTCAAGTATGCCGAGCGGGGCTGGGCATCCATGAAACGATCAGTGGCCGAGGCGGCTGATTCCACGTAAACACAAACGCACTGGCAATTCTGACCATGTACCCAGCTCACCGCACGAAAGCTTGGCGCTCACCGTGACCAGATCGGACGGATTCACACAGACGCCCAGCCTCCAGGAGCCGAAACCGCCGTGAGGGTTGACCGCGCTGACCGATTCAGTCAGGTAGCCCGCGCTTTGATCCTGGTGTCCTTCCAGATCCACTTGAAATGATCGCAATAATGCCCATGGTGACCTTGACGTTGATCTCCTGGAGGCTGCCCCTCCCCACCAGCGCCTTCTGGTCAGTCTCGGTCAACACGGCCAGGTGGGTCTGTCCAACCACCGCCGCCGCCATCTCCGCGCTTTCGATGCTGGCACTGGCATCCAGGACGATTACCGTGACGATGGCCTCGATCGTCTTCAGCTTCGAAATGTAAACGGCACTCAACGTCATTTACATCGTCGGACTGAAGCAGACATCCTCCTCCGCGTCGTGAGCGGCGTGCCGGAGATACGACCAACGACCAGCGCGCTGAGCAGCGGGCTCGAAAACAGCTCGCAACCCCATGACGCAGTACCCGTCCTGGCGTTCCACGCCCCCTCGGACACTATCCCGCACCGAGATCACGGTCTAAAGTTGGCGATGTCCGAGCACGCCTTCCACTTCGCAGGCTGGGCGTACGCCTTGAGCCGCAGCCTGAGCATGTCCTGCTGGGGCATGGTTCTTGGCCTTGATGCGCCTCAGTTCCGCATCAGTCTCGATGTGGTTGCCGAGGTCGATCCACCCCAGAGCGGCTTCCAGGTGATGGCTGTCGGGTGGCAAAGGCGGTTTCATCGCCTACTTGGAGCCGAGTGCCCGGCCACCTTCAAATCCTTTTGCAGTCGGTCGAACGCGGCTTCAAAGGCATCGTTGTCTTTCCAGTTGGTGAAGTCAGGAATGAAGTACTCCCGAACTTCAACGGCCAAGTCCTTGCCACCATCCGAGTCAAAGCAAGTCCATCGCTGCAAGACCTCAAAATCAACCAGCCGGATGGGAAACAGTTTGCTCCGTTGTTGCTCCCTCTCCACTTCGCGGGCCTTGCGGATTTCTGTCATCACCCATTCGCTTTTAAGGCTTGCTTCGGAAAGGACCAGCAGGAGCCTGTCATTGAGTTCGATGGCTTCAAACACCTGTTCGTGGAGTTTCCTGCCACCTCTGCGGTCTGCTGCGGCAGACCAGACGGGCATCCCGGCCTTTTTCATGCGGGAGTAAAGCCGATCGACGAAATCCTGGTTCTTGGTGGAATAGCTGATAAAGCTGGACTGCCACTGGATGGGCGGACCAGCGCGGATGAGTGGCAGCAGGGTCTGGATGAAATCCTCTGGCACACCGGCGTCGCGCAGGAATTTGTCGGGGATTTCGCCCTTCGATCTGTGAAGAGTGTCAACACCGAGAGACGAAGGCCCAAGATGACGGACAGAGTTCAGTCCTTTGACCTCACTGAGGTCTGCGTCTGCCAGCACGGTACCACCTAAGTATGCCTCGGAGAGGTTCGCCCTGCGGAGATTTGCCCGGCTGAGATTTGCGAAGCAGAGGTTTGCCCCGCTGAGGTCTGCTCCGCTGAGGCTCGCCCGGCTGAGGTCCGCCTCGCACAACCGTGCCCGACTGAGGATTGCCGCGCTGAGGTCTGCTCCGCTGAGGATTGCCGCGCTGAGGTTTGCCCTGTTGAGGTTTGCCCTGTTGAGGGTCGCCCAGCTAAGGTTCGCCATGCTGAGATTAGCTTGGCTGAGGTTTGCCCCGCGAAGGTTTGCTGGGCCGATGTCTGCCTGGCTGAGGTCAGGGATGATTTCTGGATTCTGCGACCTCCATTCATTCCACCTCGCGAGATCATCCCGCAGGTTCCTCAAGTATTCCGGGTTTGCCATACGACCGCCTTGCTAACACCACTGCGAGCCAGACTCAACCCCAAAGTCATCGGCTCCGACCTTACCGCATCGAGCGCTGCTTTCACGGATTTGGCACCCGTTAGCTCCTCGGAGGCTCACAGTCTGCAATAGGGCATCGACTGGTTCGGCCTCGCCTCGAATATCGGCCAGCAGCCTGCAATCCGCGTTGCTTTGCTGTGCGTACAGGGCTTGACCGGGCAAAATCAGGGCCAAGGTAAAACCACGGAGCCATCGCTTGAGACTCATAACGGGGCGAGCGTTCTGCATTTCGTTACACGGCGGCTCTCCTAGGTATCGGTGCGGCTTGGGCACTCATTCTGATCATCATACGCCGACGAAAATGGCAGGTTTGATACATTTACCGCTTTACTCAGCTTCCCGGTGGGCTGCCGCAGGTGTTTCCGCTGGATACTTCCAAGGTCAAGGAGTTCTCCCAGATCCAGCCCGGATATATCTCTCGTCGCCTTATGCATTTTGGCTGGTTCCTCACGGTCGTTTGGTGGCTCGATCTGTCCTTTCCTTCTTGGCGGCTCTGGACGACTCCAGTGCTTGCGAGTCCACTTCCCCCCCCGAAGACGGCAATCCAGTGACGAACGAAACGGCTAACAAAAGCGGTCCACCGAGCCACCGCTATGCCTCGGGGCACAATCACGCAGGAGGGTCAGATGCAAAGCCGCCCCGATCACGGTTCGAGCCTCAAAGCTGGCCATCCTCAAGACGGCCAGATAGAGTCCATCACGGTGACCCTATGGATACTCGAATGGAGTCAAGTCTCTCTTTCGAGATGTGTCCAATACTATGGAGTCGCTCGGCTACCTGGACAATCGATCTTGCGCCATGTCTAGCGCGCACTCCATTCCCGCGAAGAAAAGACAAAAGGATTCCAATCTGCATGTCGTGCTCTGCGACAGCCGATTCCCGGTTGTGAGCGACTATTGGTGCCAACCGATCACTTTCGTATTGTGTTGCCGCAATCATGTCCTCAACTGAGGACATTCCCGCTATGTATGCGCAAAAAGTATCAAACTCGCTCATAATGTGTAGCACGTAACCATTGACTGAAAACCTAATGTGACCTGATAACTTTGCAATGGCTTGGTTTGCGGTCACATTTGATCGAAACGGTTGTCAGCTCATTAACCAATTACTGCAATTTAATTAGTTTTGATGGAAAGTCAAGCGTACCGTCGGCTGCACCAACGCTGAAGGTCCCGGATCAGGTCCGAGCAGCAAGGAAAAAGTGCATAACGCGCACCGTCTCAGTACACCAAGATCAGCACCGTGGCTTATTGCGCATCCTTCACCACGTCCTCGAATTGTCGGTCCTTCGCGTACGGCTCCTTTAGCTTCGCCGCCACCGCTGGCACGGATGCAAGGAGACTGAGGGGATAGCTCCCTTTCACCGCGTAATTCACATTCTCTGCCGGCGTGCCGGTCGCGGCTAGCGCCGCTCACTAGATCAACTTCGCCACCACCACGCCGACCACGTTCCTGCGCTCATCCACCAGCGCGCCGCCCGAATTTCCCGTCTGAATAGGCGTGCTGATCTGGAAATGGCGTGCGTCATCCCGCGCCCCAGCCAGGCCGGCAATCTCTCCCTTGGCCAGCTTGGGCGCAAACCCTTGCAGGCCGATGTTGGGGAAACCGAGCGTCGCCACCGTCTCCCCAAGCCGCACGCCCCCGCTGGAAATCAGTGGCAACGACTCAAAACTTTCCCTCCGCCTTCAGCAGCGGCAGGTCAGTGGGCACATCCACCTTGACCGCTTTCGCGGAAATGATTCCAGCCTCGGTGACCAGCCGTACCTGAACTCCCTCCCTCGCCACATGTTCATTGGTAATGAGGTACCCGTCTTCCGTGATGAAAAAGCCAGTCCCGGAAAATTACGTCCGGGTCTGCGCAATAGACACGCACGAGGTATCGGCCCCCGGCAGGCGACACCTACTTGCGCTTAAACTCCCTTGCTCGTCTTTTCGCCTCTTTTATCTGCTCTGGCGTCATCATACGCTCCAATCCAATTGGGTCGTCGTGCTCGTTAGTTTGCGCCGACGCCAACAGGAGCCACTTGTATGCCTCCACATAGTCCTGAGGCACGCCTGTGCCATTGTAGTAGCAGCAGTACAGCCTGATTTGAGCAAGGGCGTAATTCCGTTCGGCAGCCTTTCGATACCACGTGACCGCCTCCACATAATCCTGTGGCACTCCTCTCCCATCGCTGTAGCAGAGACCCAGACTCCATTGACCATTGGCATCATTCTGCTCTGCGGCCCTTCGATACCACTTCACAGCTTCCACCTCGTCCTTCGGCACACCATCGCCATTGCTATAGCAGAGACCCAGACTCCATTGACCATTGGCATCATTCTGCTCTGCGGCCCTTCGATACCACTTCACGGCTTCCAGTTTGTCCTGCGGCACCCCACGGCCATCGTTGTAGCGCTCGCCCAGAAGGCATTGAGCCATGGGGTGCTTCTGCTCGGCGGCCTTGCGCCACCACTTTACCGCCTCCACATCGTCCTGCGCCACGCCTTTATACCAAAAGCCGTAAGAGAATATCCTACCCAATTGCATCTGCGCCTGGATATCACCTTTTTCCGCCCGAGTGCGAATATCGGCTACCTCCTTGCGATCCGCCTCGCTCTGTACGGTCCGCCCCGGCGCTGTCGCCGCCTCCTCAGGCTGACATGGGCACAGGACGGGCCGGAACCCTATCCCGCCGAACCCGGAGTGGCCCCGGCTGTCGGCCCGGTTCGCCGAGCGGCACTCCCAGCCGCCGTAGAGCCAACAGCCCCCGCGAAGCACGTGGTCCGAACCTGTATTCGGACCACGAGGGTCGGTCACACTCCCGCCCGGAAGTGATCGCGAATGCCAGTCCAAGCACCACTCCCACACGTTCCCGTGCATGTCGTACAAGCCCCAGGCATTTGGCTTCCTCCCTCCCACGGGATGAGTTGTGCCACCGCTGTTTGAATCATACCACGCATAATTGCCTAGTTGTGCGCAGCCAGGATCATCCCCATAACTGAGCCGCGTCGTCGTCCCCGCACGACACGCATGATTGCCCAGTAGCGTGCAGTTAAGATCATCCCCATAACTGAACCGCGTGGTCGTTCCCGCACGGCACGCGTACTCCCACTCCGCCTCCGTCGGCAACCGATACGCATACCCCGACGGCAACCGTCCTGCGGCACGCTCACGGGCTGTCAGTTTGCCACAATAATTGGTGGCGTCCTCCCATCTGACTTGTTCCACCGGACGATTCACGTCACCGGTGAAAACCGAGGGATTATTACCGATCACTGCCAGATACTCTTCTTGAGTCGTCTCATACTTGCTCATCCAAAAGCCCTGGCTGATCGTTACCTCAGTCTGGGGGCTTTCGCCGTAACCTCGATCCGGTTCCGTGATCGGGCTACCCATCGTGAATGTCCCAGGCTTGATCCAGACGAGGTGCGCCGGATCGGGATTTCCTGGTGGTTCAGTGACATTGGCGCTACTTTCAGTCAGCGGACGGCAATCGTCGGCGCGAGGTACGATTTCATTGGCTACGACCACCACTTTTTCCTTCGAATCAGTGTCGGGAGTGCCAGTCTTTCCTGTCACGGCGTCCCAGGTCGCTTTGAACAGCGCGAAGACAAACAAGAGGATGAAGCTGAAAACCCAGTAGACGAACCCTGCTAACAGAGAGGCGAAGGGGACGGCGATGAACAAGGCGAGCAGTGCCATACCAACCCTCCCCTCGCGTACGAGCCTGAATGCGATGATGAACCCGGCCAAGACAAAGGATGTCATCTGAACGGCCCTGTAAGCACTGAGCGTGGCCATGACCGCCAGCCCCATGCCCTTGGACTCCTGAAAGGCCGCTGGATCACCACGGTCGATCGATCTGTTGCGCTCCTCGACAACCATCGCGGCAAAGATGCCTACAACAATCCCATGGACGATACCCCAAACTGCGGGCGGCGCTTCCATGGCCAGCCAGTCCCCTACCAACGGTATCGCCATCATTGCGATGTAAACTGCGAAGAAGGCAATCGCGGCAACGCCGTAGCGCCAACCCACGTAGAAGAACCCGAGCGGGCCAAAGACGAAGGCGAGGATGAATGCGAGAACACGGCTCTTCTTGGGGATGGGTTGTGTCAGAGGCGCGGTCATGCGGGTGGCAGATGACGGTCAACGGTGAAGACGGAGACGATGAGGAGGAGAGAAACTGCGACATCAACCGGTGCCCAAGTGTCGCGATCGCGGAGGACTGGAAGCAGCGGATTGAAAACCAACGCCACGACCGCAAAGGCCCAAGTCCATCTCGTGCGTTTGGCTTCGTGTGCGCGAACCGCTGAAAACGCGGAAACGGCGCACACCACCCAGCGGAGCAACGTGTAATAGCCGTACGGGTGTCGGCCCAAAGCCGCGATGAGCATCGCTGCCGCGAGGAGTTTCAGCGTGAGCAGTCCTGGTGCAGGAACATTCATGAGACGCTCGATGCCGCCCGACGGCATTAATTACCCTAAACTCAAGCAGCGGAAGCAGACCGGACTTTGGCTGCTCTTGTCAGGAAGGCTAACTCCATATCGCCTTCCAAAGCAAGAGAATAGAGGCTCCTGGCTGGCCCTACAACGCGCCGGACCATGCCTCCTGGATGGGGTGGACCAGCAGGAACCGTCAGTGCCCGGCCAAGCAGACTTGTGGGAGCCTCCTCGAAAGGTTCGGCGCGCTGCCTGGTCCAGCTCCAGGCGAGATCAGCCGATTTTCCTCGAACGCAAAGAACTTGGACTGGATGAACGCAATGAACTGATCCACCGCGCCGTTCTTGACCGCGACGTGCGCGACCAAATTGGCCGGGGGGCGCTTGGCGTCTCCTGCAACTTATACCGCCTATCAATGGGATCGTCCTCAGCCTTCCGGCGCCTCGGTCACCAACCGCCGTGCGGGGTGCCGCTGGGAACGGTGAAGTCCAGCGCGGCCCGGTCGGCACCGGTCTGTTCGCCCCTTTCGAGCACGATCTTCGCGGCCAGGCCCTGTGCCCTCAACGGGCCGGAAGTCAGCTTCCTAGTTCCCGCCCAGGCCTCAGCAAGTCGATGCGAAGTTGCGGGTAGGGTAGGGCACGGTCAATCCTCTCGCCGTCTGACCGAAAGGCGTTCACAGCAATCTGGTTTTCCTGCTTCAGGCGGTAGAGCCACACTTGCTCGACGGTCAGCGGCTGAATCCTGACCTGGCTCAGATCAAAAACCACATCGCGGTTGATGAACACCGCCACGAGCAGGCGCTTTGAGACCGGATACCGGGTCCGCAGTTCCTCCAGAAGGCCCTGGAGCGTCGCCGTTGGGTTGACTTCTTGGGGCACCCACTCCTTGAGTTGTACCGGCCTAAACTCGAAGTGTCCCTCGGTCCCTTTCTGCCGGATGACGCAGTCGTAGTCAGCGTCGCGTCTTGGTGCCATCGCAACCTCGAAGGGTTCGCCCACGCGGCCTAGCTCATTCACGCAATAGCAAAATAGAGCCGCCTGCTCCTGTTCCTTGTACTTCTTGAGGGGCTGCGCGTTCCAGTGTCGAATCCTCTTAGGTTGATTCCGTGACTGGCTGATCACCTTCAAGGGAAAGAGCCTGGTCAGGAGAATCTCAGGATTCCAGTACTCAAGCGACGCCCACTCATTTTCTTCAACCGACCTCATGGTGAACCTCCAAGCCAGCACGCCAGCAACGGCAGCACAAGCCGCTCGAAGAACTCCGACAGCCGTTTGCATTGTGCGGGCACCGCCAGAGTGTACAGCATGCGGTCACCCGAATCCACGTACACCATCCCGCCGCGGTATCCCTCCCGATGCCGTGCTCCCCCAAGAGGCGATCCACCCGCAGCCAACTGGGCCGATGCGCCGGCACCGACAGATAGCCGCCAAAACTGCTCCACGGATAGCCGAGCAAAAGTTCTTTGGCCCCCAGCAGTTTGGCTCTTGCGGGATTCAAATGTAAAAATGGTTGGGCATCAGGCAATAGGCATGGACCTGCCAACGGGTCTTCTGACAGGCTTCGGCGAGCGTTTTCAGGAAGTCCTGAAGGTCCACGTCATCGTGGAAGATGTCCTCCCTCCGATCCCCACGGCTCATCAGGTGGTAAATCGCCCCGAGATATTCAATACGCACTTTGCGCGGCATATGGGTAGTCTATTCCATTTCCTTACTTTGTCATGTCTTAGAGGTGGCCCCTTTTTGGGGCAAGAGGGTCGGCATTCAGTGAGGGCCTGGGCGAGTATTCCCCCTATTCCCCTGCGATTGCGGCGGATGGAACCGCGTATAGCGCTACGGTTTCGACGGATCACAGGCTCTATGCGTTGGATGGGGCCACAGGGGCGAAACGGTAGGAGTTCACGGCAGGCGCCGCGCCGCCCTCGGCCCCGGCGATTGGGGTGGACGGTACCGTGTAGATCGCATCGAGGATGGCTAATCCGAAGGTTGAGTTTTCGAGGCCATGCATCGCATCCGGCACGGATATATGACCGCGTATAAATAATGCGACATCAAGAGCATCAAGAGTACGGTTGCAGGAATCCTTGGATGGTTTCGGGATACTTCTCCATCTCCCGAAACGTCGCGAACAATGACCGACAGAGGTCTTCGGGCAGATCAAAGAAACGGTTATGGGTGCTCTT
>ORJL010408384.1_pt1 | contig 10826 bp, 10 predicted proteins | sample 1779941 | NCBI WGS metagenome assembly ORJL01 (sample SAMEA104232317, study PRJEB22302) | groundwater metagenome | biome: forest; feature: aquifer; material: groundwater | place: USA | collected 2011-08-07 | depth 5.8 m | reverse complement strand
CCGATCCCTTATTTAGATGCACGGTCGGGAGTCCGTATATCGATCTCACAGATAATTCCGCCCACTCCCGCGCTGTGAGCGCCGGTAGAGAGTGAACGTCGCGCTAGGCGATTGATCGGGGCGTTAGCCGCGAGCCGTCGCGTAGGCGAACGCAATGTCGCCAACCTTACCGAAGTAAGGAGACTTCTTCGCGCTTGCAAGAGTGTTCTTAGCAAGTATGTTTCCGTGCCAGATTAAAGTGTTGGCCGGAGAGCACTGCGTCGCACGTCTTTCAAGGTACAGACCGTCAAAGCCGGTCACTCCCAGAAAACACATGATACCATCCTGTACTTTCTGCGATTGATCGAATTATCTGTTTTTCAAAGCGCGTCCCATTTCACGAAATGCGTCGCGTTTTTTCAAGTCCTCGCGTTTGTCTGACTTACCCTTACCGCGAACTATCGCTATACGCACCTTGATTAACTTCTTATTAGTATACACCTCAAGGGGCACAATTGTCAAGCCTTTTTTGGACTCAGTTGCGTATAGATGCGCTATTTCTTTTTTTGTTAATAAAAGTTTGCGAGCTCGCTCTGGATCATAGCTTTTCGGCGCGTTCGCGACTTGATATGCCGGAATAGTCATACCGACAATAAATGCCTCACCGCCGCGCACCACCACACGCGACCCATCCATAGAGCCGAGCTTATTGCGCAAAGATTTCACTTCTTGGCCAGACAGCTCCAACCCCGCCGCGAAGCTTTCAATCGGCGCATATTTCAAAAATGCTTTTTTATACTCAATCAGTGTCATAGAGAAAATTATACCCCAACCTTCATTCCTGCGTTTCTCTCGCGCTTATCACATATCACAAGTTCTCCGCGGTCGTGGGATATTTGGGATATCGGCATTTTGTCATAATCCGCTTTAGACATTCTAATCTTTGACGACCGTCAGAGATAAGAAGGTCTTATCGCACGCTCTCGTATCCGCCCGGAACGCCGTTCTTGGATAGGACAATCTGCCAGAGCTGCATCTCTCGCGCTCGCGCAACACCGGCACAGGAGAGAAGATAATATTTCCACATTCTATAGAATCTACGCCCCTTCTCCGCCGAGGCTTCGAAGGGCACAGCATATTTTTCACGAAGTTTGGGCCATGCCGTATCAAAATTTTTAAACCATTGCATTAACGTTTTGTCATAATCGGCGCCAAAATTGTGGACGTCTTCTATTATAAAAAGATTTTCGGTGGCCCTACCGATCTGGGCCATAGAGGGCAGTACCCCGCCGGGGAAAATATATTTCTCAATCCACGGGTCGCTAATAAGCTGAGACTTCTTATATCCTATTGTGTGAAGAAGGAAGAAGCCGTTATCTTTGAGACAACGGTTGGCCATTTTAAAATACGTCCGGTAATTCTTCACTCCAACGTGTTCGAACATGCCAAGTGACACGATATGGTCAAACTGTTCGGAGACCTCGCGATAATCCTGAACGCGAATTTCTACAGGCAGTCCTGCACAACGCTCGCGCGCGAGCGCCGCCTGCTCGATGGAGATGGTGATGCCCACAACTGACGCTCCGTATTTCTCGGCGGCATATTTCGCGAAGCTCCCCCATCCGCATCCGATGTCCAGAATCCTATCGCCGGCCTTGAGTCCTATTTTTCTGCACACGAGGTCGAGCTTCGCCTCCTGTGCTTCACCGAGCGTCATCGCTCGGTGTCCCGAGCTTGTCGAGGGACTGCTCCAATACCCGCAGGTGTAGACCATGCGCCTATCCAACATCGACTCGTAAAGATCGTTGCCGAGATCGTAGTGTACCTCGCCGACTTTAAATGCGCGTTTGCTCGACTGCAGGTTGAAGAAAAATGCTTTAGCAACGGTGAAAACGGATGCAATATTAACCTTTATTTCTTTTTCCAGATGCGCGGTAAGAACTTTGGTCATAAAGGAGTCTAGTGCATTCGCATCCCACCAACCGTCCATGTATGCCTCGCCGAGACCGAGCGTGCCGTAACGAATAACACGGTTAAAGAGTCGTTCATCGTGGACGGTGATATCCTGCGGTCTGTCCCCGCCGATTTTCACATCAGCCTTCTTCAGTAACTCTTCTATAAATGCTCGCGCCGATGCCATACGCGAATATTATACCAATTAGCGACGGGCTTTCGCGCGGTCGTTCTCGGTCAAGTATTGCTTACGCAGGCGGACAGAGAGCGGAGTAATTTCCAAATATTCGTCGTCGCCCATAATTTCCATACCCCTCTCAATAGTCAAATCAAATATCGGCACGAGCACGATGGCTTCGTCCATAGAAGAAGTGCGGACGTTGGACTGGTTCTTCCCCTTCGTCGGGTTCGCCATCATCTCCTCGCCCTTGGCGGTGTTCCCTATCACCATGCCCTCATACACCTCTGTCGCGGGCTTAATATAGAGCTGACCTCGGTCCTGTAGATACCAGAGCGCATAGCCGAGCGACTTGCCGCTAGCCATAGAGATCATAGAGCCGACCTGACGCTTCTTAATCTCGCCTGCATAGGGCTGGAAGCCGAGCACGCGCGAAGAGAGAATCCCCTCGCCCTTCGTATCAATAATAAACATGTTTTTATAGCCGAGAAGTCCGCGCGTAGGGCCGACTAGAGTGAGGCGGACTATGTTGCCGTGCTGGGTTAGATTCTGAAGCACAAACGCGCGCTGACCGAGCTTCTCGATAATCGCTCCTTGGAACTCCGACGGTGTATCAATGATGACTTCTTCAAACGGCTCCAGCTTCACACCATTCTCTTCGCGAATGATGACCTGAGGCTGAGAGACCTGTAGCTCGTAGCCCTCGCGACGCATATTCTCCAATAGAACCGCGATGTGGAGCTCCCCGCGACCGGAGACGTGGAACACTTCTGTCTTATCAAAATCTATTTTCAATCCGACGTTCACTTCTAGCTCTTTCAAGAGGCGATCGCGGATCTGGCGACTGGTCACATATTTCCCTTCCTTCCCAGCAAACGGCGAGTTGTTGACGAGGAAGTTGAGAGCGATGGTCGGTTCGTCTACAGCGATAGCCGGTAGAGGCGTCGCCTGTTCGTTGGTCGTAACTGTCTCGCCGATATAAATATCCGGTAGGCCCGCGACGAGCGCGATATCGCCGGCCGAGGCCTCAGCAACCTCTACTCTCTCTAGCCCTTTAAATGTAAACACCTTTGTAGTCTTACCTGTGCGTATCGTGCCATCGGGCTTTTTTATAAAAACAGTTTGGTTCGGCTTCACCGTCCCTTCGTAGATACGACCAACGGCGAGACGCCCCATAAAGTTGTCGTAGGCAAGGTTAAATGGCTGGAGCATAAGCGGTGCATTCGCGTCAGCAGACGCGTTCGCGGCCGGCACTTTTTCTAGAATCAGATCGAGAAGAGCCGTGAGGTCCATGCTCGCCTTCGAGTCGCCCATTACCAAGTCGTCCGGCGAGAGCGAGGCGCGTCCGTCGCGACCGATAGCATACACAACCGGGAAGTCAGACTGCTCGTCGGAGGCGCCGAGCTCTAAGAAAAGCTCCAGTACTTGGTCGTGCGAGCGCGCTGGGTCGGCCGCGGGCTTGTCTATTTTATTTAAAACGACGATGGGCTTAAGTCCCAATTCCAGCGACTTCTTTAACACGAATCGCGTCTGAGGCATCGGGCCCTCTTGTGCATCCACGACTAGAAGAACAGAATCTATAGAGCGAAGTACGCGCTCTACTTCAGAGCCAAAATCAGCGTGGCCGGGAGTGTCTACGATATTTATCTTTGTACCCTTATATTCAACCGCTGCATTCTTGGCATAAATAGTAATGCCGCGCTCTTGTTCAAGCGCGTTCGTATCCATCGTGGTTCCCTCCTTCGCGGCGCCCGTCTGCTTCAATATGGCGTCGGTAAGAGCCGTCTTCCCGTGGTCGACGTGCGCGATGATAGCGATGTTGCGAATTTCCATAAAATTAAAAAACCCTCGCGGGCAGTGCATTCAACATACCACGAATCGCCCGCCTGCGCAAAGCAAAGTTTTTAAATATCCCTATCTTGCGACGACCGTCCATACATAAGAATATTGCCCTACCCCATAACTTTCACGGTCGTATAGATTAAGGGATATCCATAATTTTCTGCTATAGCAGTATTTTGTGGATACTGCATACCGCAAAGAAAAACCCCGCGTGGGCGGGGATTTTGTTTCATCAACCGATTTCGGCATCTCGGTTGCTGATGAAATTTACTTGTACGGAGTGTTCGATGACGGCCGTTTCGTATGGGAGTTTCCGAATCACCTTGAAATCCCAGGAGACGATTTCCACAGCGCCGTCGTTGTTCTTCAGCTTCAGCACGCGGTAGAAGTTTCCACCCGCTTCGTCGCCACTGGTTGCATCCTCGAAGCTTTTGCCGAGGAAACGGAATGCTGCTCCGAGACCGAGATTCCCGAGCTCTTGAATTTGTTCCTGCACTCGTGCGGGTGCGAACGTAATACCCTTGGTCATGTGGTGCTCCTTCACGGTTGATTGATACTACGGAGACTACTCGAAATCTGATGGTGAGTGTAACACGCGGAAACAAGTCGCGCAAGGGCAGCGTCGTCCTTACCAAAATAAGCTACACTACAAGGAATGCAGACGAAAAAACAGAACGGAAACGAGAATCATATTCTGCAGGATATCGCGCTCGTCGCGCTCAGCGTACTGGTCGCGGTGCTTCTTGTGCGTACTGATGTGTTAGCCAATTTTCTCGCTTCGACCGGACAATTTGAAATACTTGGTGCTTTTATCGCCGGCATGTTCTTCACTTCAATTTTTACGACAGCGCCATCCATCGCTGCTCTCGGAGAAATATCGCTCATGCAGGGAATTTTTTATACTGCTTTTTTCGGCGCGCTCGGTAGCGTCGCCGGTGACATTATAATTTTCAGGTTCGTTCGCAATCGCTTCTCGGGGCATGTGTCGGAGATACTGACGCACCAGAGCATCTGGCGACGTCTCCACCTGCTTTTCAAGCGCCGCTTCTTCCGCTGGTTCACCATCCTCGTCGGCGGGATCATACTGGCGTCACCTCTGCCGGACGAGCTTGGCATAGCCGTCCTCGGCCTTTCAAAGATGCGTGTGAAATATTTTATCTTGCTCTCATTCGTCTTTAACTTCCTCGGCATCCTAGCCATCGGCCTTGTCGCTCGCTCGCTCGTAGCATAAACACCGCGCGATCTGGGTCTCGATGTGGGTCGGACAGTTCGATTAACGACTACGGATGAATGTTCCGTCTCGCAGATCGGCGAAGGCTTGGCGGAGTTCTTCGTCGGTGTTCATAACGATTGGGCCATGCCACGCGATGGGCTCGTTAAGCGGAGCGCCGGCGATGAGTAGGAGTCGCGCGCCAGTCTCGGGCGCGCGCAGAGCCACAGCGTCGCCTTCGTGTTTAAAAAGAATAACGGCGCCCGGCGCGTAGAAGGCAGACTCGTCTGTGCCTGTGCTGATGGCTCCGTTAACAACGTATGCGAATACCGTATGCCAAGATGGCACAGGAATAGCGACCACTCCGTTCGCTTCAAGCGTAATGTCCAGATAAAGAGGGTCGCCGGCGATGGAGCGAAGCGGCCCGCGAACACCAACGAGTTCGCCGGCGATAATACGCGCATGCGCGCGCGGTGCGAGAGTTATCACAGGCACAATATCTCCCCTCAAGTCTTGATACCTCGGCTCGCTCATCTTCTTACCTCTGGGCAGATTCACCCAGAGCTGGAATCCTCGTATGCCGTGTATACTCTCCGGCATTTCTTCGTGAATAATCCCACTCCCCGCCGTCATCCACTGCACATCACCGCTCCCTATTACTCCTTCATTGCCGAGGCTGTCCTTGTGTCGCACGGCGCCGTCCAATATGTAGGTAACAGTCTCCATACCGCGGTGCGGATGCATCGGGAATCCGGCGAGATAGTGCTCCGGAATGTCTGAGCTAAAATCGTCAAAAAGGAGAAATGGGTCAAAGTCTTCGGCTTCGTTATTTGAAAATCCTCTCTTCAGATGCACACCCGCGCCCTCTACAGCGTCTTTCGCCTTAAACGTCGTCGCGACTTTTCGTATGGTATTCATTTATCCAAATCTAGCATGTCATCAATGCGGATTTGGGCGACGAACTCCGGCACGTGGGAGACGAGAATCATCGCGCCCGCGTATTCGTCGAGCGCCCTTGCAATAACCGGCAGATGGCGGAAGTTGATATGATTGGTCGGCTCGTCCAATATAAGAAGCCCCGGCCTCTCTAAGACTAGCGAGGCGAATGCAACGAGACCCTTCTGCCCTTCAGACAAACTCCCTATCTTCGTCTGCATCACCTCGGCGGGGAGAAGGAACCCCGCCGCCATAGCGCGCAATTTTTCTTCGTCCGGTCTGCCCATCGCGATTCGTAGCGCCTCAAGGACCGTCTGATTGAAGTCGAGCGTAGAAAAATCTTGGCGATAATAGCCAATCTTCGTCCCCGCAGTTATATTCACTCCCTCAGGCGTTCCGAGCGCGATTCTCTCAAGGAGCGTACTCTTGCCGATGCCGTTTGGACCGCGCAGGAGAAGGTGGGTATTCTTCCGTAATGAAATATTCGCTTTCTTTTTTATTGGTTTCCTTCCTTTGTGTACCGTATACGACGTGAGAGATAAAACTGTCCCGCTTAAATGCTCCTGTGCCGGAATTGTGAACGGCCGAATTGTCCGGTCTTCTTTCCTCACATCCACCTTCGCCTCTTCCATTTCTTCAACCTCCGTACGCATCTTCTTGGCGACGAGGCGCATCTTCCCTCCCTTCTGCGCGAAGAAGTTCGCCTTGTCCTTATTCTCCTGAATCTTTTTTTCAAGTTGCGCATTCTTCCTGTTCTCCGCGTCGATGCGAATACTAATGTCGCGAAGCACGGTATTATAATTCCCGCTGTACTGCTCTACTTTTTTTGTAAAAACATCCAAATAGAGAACGCCGGTAGTAAATGCGTTTAAGAATTCAGCATCGTGTGAGATGACGATGACAGTCTTCTCGTATTCTACGAGAAACTTGGTGAGGTGCTCGATACCTGCCGTGTCCAGATTGTTCGTCGGCTCGTCGAGGAGAAGCAGATCGGGGTTCTGAATGAGCGCCGAAGCCAAGAGTAGACGCGCCTGCTGGCCACCGGAAAAACTTTTCATAATTCTGTCGTGCACCTTCGCATGGCCCTTCAGATTCACTACCTCAAGCACATCGTCTATGCGCGGGTCTATGTCGTATATGGGCTCGCTGAAGCACTTCAGGAAGAATTCGCGTACCGTAAGCTCTGCCTGCTCTCTCGGCAACACCTGTGGCGCTGTCGCCACGCGCATGCCATGACTCGCGTGTATTTCACCTGACTCTGGTTTCAGCTCGCCGGTCATGAGCGCGAAGAGTGTGGACTTACCCGCGCCGTTCTGGCCCATCACAGCCATCTTCATCCCGCGCCGAATAGGGAAATCTACCTCCTCCAAAATAGGTTTGTTGTGCCCGTATCCGAACGACACTTTCTCAAAGCGTATAACGCTCTCTTCTCTAGCCATTACACCACCTTATCCTAATTTGATTTCTTCTGCACTTTCCTGTTACATGGTGGCAGACCAATAAAAGGAGTTCTCTCATGACCTTACCCGTCGATCTGGTACTTGTCCGCCATGCACAATCTGAAATAAATCAAGCCAATGCTGAGTCGAGGAGCGGGGACGACCGCTTTTTCACAAAAAAGCACCGCGACCAACACACAGCTAGTTTGCCGTTATCAGATAGGGGGCGTTACGAGCAGGCTCCTCGGACCGGAGCATATATTATCGAAGAATTCATTGATAAGGGAATTGTCTTCGACCGCTTCGTCACCTCTGAGTACCTGCGCGCAATAGAGACGGCTGGCCTGCTCGGATTACCGGGAGCATCATGGTACATCGAACCATATTTGGCGGAGCGCGACTGGGGCGAACTCGACATGCTTCCGAATGACGAACGCGAGAAGAAGTTCATGGCGGAGCTTCGTCGTCGACATGCAGAACCGTACTTCTGGAATCCGCCGAACGGAGAATCCCTAAAGCAAACGAATCTCTACGTTGATCGAGTTATTGAGAGCCTTCGTCGTGCGCAAAGCAAGAAACCGGCAATCCTCGTTTGTCACGGCGAAGTCATGTGGACATTTCGTCTCCGGCTCGAGTACCTGTCGCAACTCAAGTTTAGAGAATTGCTTTTCTCTAAGGGGCACGCGAACACAATCTTCAACTGCCAGATTATCCACTACACGCGGGTGAATCCGGAGACCGACGAACTCGCTCCGTATATGGGCTGGGTGCGGTGGATACGGCCGACCGAGACGCCGGTGACGACCTCCGGTTGGCAGAAGATCGTGCGACCGCGCTACTCGAACGCGGAGCTACTCGAGGTCGTTCGGCGTAGAAAAGCTATGGATGAATGAAAATTGCACTACCCCCGGCGCCTACGGCGCCGGTTTTCTTTTCTATAGTAAATAAAAAGCCCCGACAAAGTGCCGGGGCGAAGCGAACAAAGAACGATTTAGAACGGCTGATACTCAGCCTGTAGCGAGTGCGTTCTGATCATGCGGTCGCGCAGACCGTACAGGTCCTTGGTAACCGATATCGGGAACACGCCCGGATTCGCGATACGCGTGAGCCACCACGGCAACGCGTCGACATTTGCTGTCACAGATTTCGCAACGCTCTCGATGGTCGGACGGTTGTCCTGCCACACTTGAGTCAGCTGTCCGTCTTTGAACACGACCTGTTGCCTCGGCTCGATATGATAGTTGTCGAGCTTATGCACGATGGCCGGGTCGTCCGGATAGCAGGTCTCAAGAACCCTTATGTGGGTGTTGTGCAGGAGGTCGTGCAGCTTACCCTCCGGCGTCACACGATAGCGTTGTGCCGGATACAGCAGGACGCCGAGTGCGTCGCCACCGTTACGAATCATGCCGGTGAGATTAAACCCCGGAACAGACGTCTTTGGTCCCGGTTTCCCGTGATCATCTAGCGCGAGCTTAATGCACGCACGCCCTTCAGACTCCATGAGCTTCATGACCCCCCCGAGCGCGGGGTCATCCATACAGACGCCCGGCTTAGTGCCCGCGGCCCAGATAATCCGACGAACGATGTCATTGGCATCAAGACCTGCAGCACTCGCCTGTGTCGTTATCTGCGAGCGTATCGTGGTTGACGAGTACTCGTCCAGCTCGTTGGTGAGGAATATTCGCATCCGCTCAAGAAACCACGGGTCCTGCGCGAGCGGATGCCGCAAGAAGCGGATGTACTGCTCTATGACTTGGAACGCCAAGTCGCCGCTGTCGTTGCGCCATCCCCAGATTGGAGGGTTCGCCGCCTTAATCGCATCGCGATGGCGATAAACCGCGTTGAGCCATTCGGGAAAGTCCTCTTCCAGACAGCTGACGGTGTCCACGAGACCGACCGGAAATCCCGGTTGGTGCTTGAGCCACGCGTCAAAGGCCTCGGCGAGGGTCCTGAAGGACTGCATCCATTCATGACCCATCGTTCCCCTAATCGGAACTCTCACGAAGCGCCTCAGTTCGGAGTTGCTTGTCGCCGTACAGCCGGCGAGCATACCGTAGAGGCTCGACTTCATGTGGTTCTGCGACCTGCGGCGTGCGAATTCGAGCACACCCCCAGGCCGCACCGCGCGAACGACCCGATTCCACTTCGTCAACGAGAGCGAGGCGAAATTGAGTTCCGAGATGAGGATCCCGTCGGCTAGCCGTACTTCGGCGAGCGGACCGGATATCGAAACGATCGGTTCGTTCGGGAAGAACGGCGTCCCCTCGGGCGGAGCATGCACGGTAATATTGCGCAGACCGCCGCGAGCTTTGAGGAAGTCGATGAACTCACGCCCGTAGTTCATCTCCCGCATGCCGAAGTCGAATTCGCCGGCAGCGTTAAATTCGAGTTCGTTCATTGTCCGCAGTGCGGCAGTGATGCCGCCGAGCAGAATGAGGGAGCCGCCGAACGGCGCCTTCCGGACGAAATACGACTTTACGGCCGGCTGTTCCGCTCTACCGGCGAAGAAATCGGTCTCCGCCATACGGGCGAAGTAGTCGTCCCACGGGAAGAGTTCCAGCGGGAATGCGTTCGAGATCCCTTCGTAGAGATCGTTGGTCGGTGTGGTCATGACAACCTCCTGTTATTGATGATGTCAAAGAATTCTTACTCTCTTGGAGCGTCCGAGACCAAACTCGGGCGCTCCATAAAGGTGAGGAAGCGGTGCTCTGCTTCCTCGATGGTGTCGAAAGGGTCCTTCAGTCTTATTCGCCCAGATACAGACGCTTATAGACTTCATATTGCCCCGTACTGAATCCCTCGGCAATCGTCGCTCGCCGGTCGTATCCAAATGACCGGCGCGAGACTACAAAGAGCATGGGGAGCTGTGGCCTCTTGAACTCGGGAGTGTAATGATTCCATGCCCACTCCAAGTTCTCTACGAACGCAGCGCGAGTCGGGAAATATTTATTGATGGTCCCCTTCTCGCAGCCGAGCGCCTCTTCTAGATCGCCCTTGAGTGCGTGCTCGAGAACAAGGGTGGGATCCCAACGTTTCTCGACAAACGCGACTAGCAGATAGTCGTGGTATGGGTAGTAGATAGGATCGCCCATCCCCTTGTCCACATTCTGCTTTGGACCTAGTTCGGCCGATGGCATGACATCGATGGTCCCTTGGGGGATGACTTCTCTGCCCGCCTGCTTATTTTTCAGCTTCGCAAGCGCGTAGATATATCCCTTTGGGAGATTGCCGAGTATAGCTGCTGCGCCAGCTCCGTCACCATACAGGGTGAAATAGTTGAAGCCGAGTT
>ORJL010680638.1_pt1 | contig 10828 bp, 7 predicted proteins | sample 1779941 | NCBI WGS metagenome assembly ORJL01 (sample SAMEA104232317, study PRJEB22302) | groundwater metagenome | biome: forest; feature: aquifer; material: groundwater | place: USA | collected 2011-08-07 | depth 5.8 m | reverse complement strand
TACCGGCTGGCGATTCACCATGCCAACGGTTCGATCGTCGAGTACTTCGAGAACGTCACCGAAGCGCTGCTGCGTGAGGAGCAACTGGAAGAGCTGCTGATCGCCGCGCGCACCAGCGCGTATCATCAGGCCGGGGGGCATTAGCCATGCGACCGAGCATTCTCGTCGTCGACGACGATGAAGGCGTGAGAGATACGTTCGCGCACACACTGCGCCACGAGGGGTACGAGGTGCGGACGGCACCCAACGCAGAGATCGGTCTGTCGGAAGTGCGGGCGAAGCACACCGATGCGGTCATCCTCGACCTGAGGATGCCGATGATCAACGGCATCGGCTTCCTCTACCGGCTGCGGTCGCAGGATGCCAATCGAGAGCTGCCTGTCGCCATCATCACCGGCGATCACTGCATCACGGACTCACTCTGCCGTGAGATGCAGGAACTTGGCGCCGAGCTGTTCTTCAAGCCGCTGTGGGTCGAGGACATCCTCGATCTGACGAAGAACCTGCTCGACAGGCCGCGGCAATCACCCAAGCAGCACTGAGCAATCACTGCGCGATGTCCGCCGTCACACGCTACCGGCGAAATTGTACGCGGCGCGGCACCAATCGTCCTCGCCCCTGAACCAGCCGCCGAATACCCATTCCTCGCCAATCTCGCGCAAATCGAACTGCTCGTCCGGATACTGCCTCGTCGTCGAAGCACCCGCCCTGATCGCCGCCCCCCCCCGCTCGGGCTCCGGAAGGCGCAGCGCGTAGGTCTGGGAGCCGCCCGCGAACGCGAAGACGACCCCGTGTCGGGATGGATGAGCGCCGGACACCCATAGAAGATCGCCCGGCAGTCCACAGGAATGGCCCTGCCCAATTCGTCCCACAACCGGGCGACGAGATCGGGATGGGTTCCCAGCGCGTAGTACGGCCTGGCAACTTCGTGTGGAAATGCGAGAGCGCCAATGGCCGATCCTAGGGCACCGTCGCCGTCGCCCAGGACCACCCTTCCAGACCGTTCGCGTTGACGGCTTTCACCGACACGGTGTGGCCCGGCGCGATCGGCGTGATCTTCGCCTGCGAAGCGGCGGCGACCAGGCGATGCTGATGCGGACTCGCCGGCGGACCGTACGCGACGATGTACGAGGCCACGCCCTTTTCCGGACTCGGCGTCCATGACACTGTGGCTGCGGCGCCGCTGACGCTGTCCACCTTCACGTTCTTGAGGCGCGAGGGACTCGACGCCATCAGCATGATCGTCGCCACGGTGGTCTTGCTGGTCTCCACAACCTGCTCGTGGTTGACATGATCGAGCACATCGCTCGCCTGGTGGTAATGGGGGCTGCTCAGCACGGGATGCGATCCGATGCCGCCGACAATGTCTCCGTAGGTGTCGTAGTAGGAGGCGGCGTCCGTGCCCTTGAAGTAGAGGGCATCGTACGTAATCAGCTGCGTAAACAGCATCGCCGCCGCGTGCTGGATATCGCGGATGCCGGAATTCGAATAGCGAATCGTGTTGTCGGTCCGCTGATTGTTGGACCAGCCGATCATGTCGTTGTTCAAGGCGCCGACCACTTGCATCTTGTTCTCAAACGAGCGCCGCACGAACTCGCGGCTGCCGAGCAGCCCGCCTTCTTCTCCGGTCATCGACGCGAAGACGATCGTCGCCGGCATCGGGTGATCCGCCAGCACGCGCGCCGCCTCCAGCAGCGCCGCCGTCCCCGACGAGTCGTCGTCGGCCCCAGGCCCGGCGACAACCGAGTCGTAATGGCTGCTGATCACATACACGAGCTCGGGGTTCACCGTACCGCGAAGCGTCGCGACGAGGTTCGCCGTCCTGCCGCCCAGGGCATTGGGCGGCTCGAACCACTGGTACTCGGGCGTGTATCCGAAGGACTGATACGTGTTGAAGAGGTACTCCGATGCCTTGCGATTGCCCGGCCGCGTGATGTGCTTCGAATCGAACTCGAAGAGCGCCTTCTCGTAGCTGAAAACCCGGGCAATGGACACATCGGCGACCACGCGGCGCACCAGGTCCGCGATCGGCTGGAAGATGCGCGTGCCCTCCGTCTTCAGCGCCGTTTCGTGCTTCAGGCTGGTCTGCAGCCGCTCGAGAACGCCCGCCTTCGTCACCTTCTGCCGCAGGTCGATGAGATAGACGCCCCTCTCCGGCGACACGGTGTTGCCGTCGCGCTCGGCGCCAATCAGCAGCGCCGCGCCGTCGGGGCTGAACGCCCACTGGTACTCCGGCACGATCGTCCGCACGGAGTTGTTGTGAAAGAGCCGCGTCGGCTCCGCCGTCGGGGGAGCAGTCAGGTCGTGAAGAAACGATCGGCGGTGCCGCGGCTCGCCGACGACCGACAGCAGGTGCGTCGCGCCGACGAAGCGCGGCAGCACCTGGTGCTGAATGTCGCGCGTCAGGCGCTGCTCTTCCGAGCCGTCGCGATTGGCAACGTAGATCTCCCAATCATTCTGATCCATGCGCTGGTACGCCACGCGCGATCCATCCGCCGACAGCGCAGGCGCGTCCAGGCGCGCGGCCAGTTTCTTGATCGCCGCCTGTGTCTCCAACACCGGACCGACCATCAGCGCGGACTCCGCGCCAGATGTCGTCACGTACGCGATCGTCTTGCCGTCCTCGGAAAGCGAGGGCGATGTTCCGGTCACGATCGATACGCGTCGAGAGGCCAGATCGACGATCCCGAAGGTCGGTGGCGGCGGCGGTTGACTCGCAGCGGGCGTGGCCGGCGGCGGCGGCGCGGCGGGCTGCGGCGGCGGCGGCTGGGGCGGCGTCGGACGCCGGAGCAGATTCTGAGTGGGCACGACGTAAATCAGCACGGCGCCCGTTGCCGCGACGACTGGAGCGAACTTCAGACCGGCCGCGTCTGCCACGATCGCCGGCTGCGCTCCTTCCGAGACGGAATAAATGTCGGTCCGCGACTGGTCGCCTTCCACACCGCCGAGGAAATACACGGTGCGGCCGTCGGGAGCGGAAGCAAGACCCATCTTCAGGAGTCCCGGCGTCGCCAGCTCCGTTTCGCGCTGCGTGTTCAAGTCGCGCGTGGTGATCGTGGCATCCCTGGCCATCAGCCAGGCCAGGCTCTGTACCAGAAAGGTGCGATTCGGCGCCGTTAATGCCGCGCGCTCGATGGCTTCCGATGCGCGGGCCATGTCGTCGTTGGCCGGAATCTGGAGATAGGCGACTCTCGTCGAGTCTGCGGAGAAGGTGGCGGAGACGCCGGGCAGCTCGGCGACCAGCTCGCGTGTGGCGTTGTTGCGGAAAATCAGCGTCCGGCGCGACACTTCCAGACCGGTCTCGTAAACCAGGAACCGGCCGTCTGGACTGAATCGCGGAGCGCGGCCGTCCGGGGTCAGCTCGCGGGTGACGAACAGCTCGCCCGTCTGCAGGGCGATCCGGTCGAGAAAAGCATCGCCGCCGGGGGCATTGAGAATCTGCGTGTAGCCGGTCAGCGCGGTGATGTAGTCTCCGCGCTCCCACGCGTCGGTCGCCGCATCGAACGCTTTCGCGTCGTCCTCGGGCGCTGCCGGCGGCAGCGCGTAGACGCCTGCCGCGCACACGATCAGCAGAACGAGGATCAGACGATGCCGTCTTGTCATCGGCCTATCATAGACGAGAGCTCCGTGGCCGCAATTGGCCGAGACGTGGGTGTCAGCCCACCGAGGAACGCCGCGTGGCCGATCACCGCGGGCGCCCTCCAACCCGCCGCGCGCAGCTCGCGCACGCCGGTGTCGCCGTCGGATTTGCTGAGCTTCTGCGTCGGCGTTTTCATGACGAGCGCGTGGTGGAAGACCTCGGGCGGTTCGCGCCGGCCGAGCAAACGCGCGAGCTGGATCTGCCGGCCGGTGGATTCGAGCAGGTCATCGCCGCGGATCACCAGATTCACGCCTTGCACGTCGTCGTCGACAGTCGCCACGAACTGATACGTCCAGTTGCCGTCGCGATCCTTCACCAGCAGGTCGCCGCATTGCTCCGACGGACGCTGCGTTTGCGGCCCGTGCCGCAGATCCACGAAACTCTCGGCCCCCGGCGCCAGACGCACGCGGACACCGAGGCCAGGCCGTTCGGCGACGTGCTTGATCGCGCACGTGCCGGGATAGCGCAACTCCTCCTCAATGTCCGGGTTGTGTCGGAGTTCAGTCTTTTCAGGAAGCTCGGGCGGGCCGCCGAAGCCCTGACGGCGGCGCGCCGCACCTGTCGCAACGGCCTCGGCGCGAAGGCGCGCCACCGCTTGCGCGATGTCGGCGCGCGAACACTCGCACGCATAGACGAGACCGGCGGCCCGCAGCCGGTCCAGCGCCGACGTGTAGATCGCGCCGCGTTCGCTCTGGCGTACTGGCGCTTCGTCGGGGTGAAAGCCGAGCCAGTCGAGGTCTTCCAGAATCGCGCTCTCGAACTCGGCGCGACTGCGCTGCCGATCGTGATCTTCGATGCGCAACAGCACGCGGCCGCCGCCCGCGCGCGCCATTCCCCACACGTGGATCGCGCTCAGCACGTGGCCGAGGTGCAGGTAACCGGTCGGCGCCGGCGCAAATCGCGTGATGATCACGCGTCGCCTCCCCTGCGCAGGATCGCCTCGAGATCGATGTCGTCGGACTGGGTCGTATCGCCCTTCAGCACGGTCTGGATCTGGTGCAGCGCACGGCGGTTGTCTTCCGGCGTGTTGGAGACGACGCAGTCCTCCGGCACGATGAGGCGGTAGTCGCGCATGTACGCATCGTTGGCGCTGAACAGGATGCAGATGTTACCTGCGATACCGGTCAGGATCAGCGTCCTCGCGCCGAGATAGCGGAGCAGCGTGTCGAGCGACGTCTCAAAAAAGGCGGAATGCTTCGGCTTCAAAACGAAGTAATCGTCTTCAGCCGGCTCGAGCAGCCGGCACACCTCTTCTCCCTTCACGCCGTCGTTCAGACAGTGGTGGACCAGCTTTCGGAAATCGGACTGCCAGCGGCCAAAGTTGTCGTTGATATACACGGCGGGAATGCCGGCTTTGCGGGCGCGACGCTTCAGCGCCGCAATGCGCTTGGCCATCGGCACCGCCTGGCGAACCAGCGGGTCGGAACCGTCGAATTCCATATCGTTGATGACGTCCACGAGAAGCAGCGCCACCGGCGAACTGTCGGGAACGTGCCCGAGCGTATCGCCGTTCTTTGCCGCACGGCCGGTCACGTCGCCTCCAGCTCCGCCAGATACGCCGCAGCCTCGCGCAGCTGACGCTCGTTGAACACCCGGACGTCTTCGCGCTGCAGCATCGCCGTCGTCACGCCCGCGCCGCCGACACGCCGTCCGGCGAATGTGCCGTCGTAGACGTAGCTGCTGCCGCAGGACGGGCTGCCGTCTTTGAGAATGGCGATGCGGATGCCGTGCTCGTGAGCGGCGTCGCGCGCCAGCTCGGCGCCGCGCGTGAACGAGGCCGTCACCTCATCGCCGGCGTCGGTCAGCACGCGCGGCCCCTGAAGCTGCGCTCGCGGCCGTGGCGTGCCGAGCCCGCCTGCGACTTCCGGGCAGAAGCTCACGACGCGTCCTTCGCGCATCCACCGCACCAGCAGCGGATCCTCACTGGTCGCCGCCCCGCCGTCGTAGCGCGCTTTTTCGCCGAGGAGGCAGGCGCTGACCAGAACTTTCTCCATACGTGATTGTTCGAGTCCAGGCGGCGCCGCGGGCCCTACCGATATCGCGAGGCCGCCGCGCAGTATTTCACTTCGGCGGCCATCGACCCGAGCTGCAAGTTCAGTCCGAAGCCGAACCGCGCGCTGGACCGGCCGCCGCGGACCGAACGGATGAATTTGCTCGAATCGTCGAGCGACAGCGTGGCGACATTGTTGCAGAAAGCGGTCCAGAGGCCATCCTGACGCAGATACTGCTCGACGTTCGAGAGGTAGAACGCCGACACCTTGGCGCCTTTCCCCTTCAAATACGCGCCGATCTGGCGGAGGGCCCGCGGGCCGCCGAAGTTGCCGACGACGGGCACCAGCATGTTGCGCGAGTGGAGATCTTTCAGAAACGCGAAGCGATCTTCGCTCGACAGATAGCTGCGCTGAACGCCGGTGGCATCGGTGGCGATCATCAGGTCCGTGTAGGTCGGCTGATTGCGGCCGCCGAACCCGCCGTTGGACAAGTAGCGGGTCGTGGAGGAGTACTGGATCATCGGGCCGAATTCGAAGAACGCGTGGTACACGTACTGGATGCCGGTCAGGTCCTCTGGCGCCAGCGCGAGGCGGCGTTTGTTGGTGAGGTGATCGATGATCGCCTCGAAGTTCGCGCGGTACAACTCTTCGCTCGGCTCCAGCGTCGTGAGCGCGGTGAAGATCTCGTCGGCGCTGCTCTTCTTGTCCACGCCTTGAGGCCGCGCCCTCGAGAACAGCCGCGACACGAACTCGATCCGGCCGGCCGACATCTCGAAGAGCGCCTTGTACATTAGATGCAGATCGAGATTGCCGCGCCGCACGTCCACGATGAAGGCCATCTTCGGTTTGAGCGCCGCGATGTAGGTGAAGTTCTGCTCGGGACCGACACCGATGTAGACGCGGCCCGTCCTGGAGGTGCGCGTCAGCTCGGGAATCACGGCCTGCATCCACAACTCGTTGGACAGGAGATTGTCCGAGCGGAAGCTGCCGTTACGCTCCGACACATCGTTGATGAGCTGCCAGAACTCGCTGTCCGCGAGACGCGAAGGGAGCGTCTCGGCGGCGGCGCTCGTATTCCATGCAACCGCCGCGGCGATTGCGGCAACCAGGGCAATTGCCAGCAGCAGCCCCGCCCACGTCGGACTGCGGCGTATCAGCATGCGCGTACTCTACAGTCCTTCCGCCAATCGGCGCTACGGCACCGTAGCCGCCGCCGCGCCTGCGGCGCTTCCGCCTTCGCTGAAGCTCCGGCGGACCGCCGTAGCCTTGGCGGAGGCTGGTTGGCGAGCCTCGCCGAAGCTCGCGCCCGCTTCCTGCGAGCGGAGGCGGGCCGGCGCAGGCGGACGGCGCGCCGGCGGCAGCGCCTTGCGCGGCAGCTTTTCGTCGCGCATCGCAGCGGCGTACGCGAGGCTGGCGACCACCGTCGCCTGCTGCACCATGTCGTCGCGCTGGACGCGATCGACGAAGTCCATGTTCGAGTGATGGGTCCGCGCGTTGTATTCCAGTCGATCCACCATGAATTGGAAGCCAGGCAGCCCCACCTCGTCGAACGCCACATGATCGGTGGACACCACCGAGCGCGGGCCCAGAGCCGTGACGCCCAGATCGTTCAACGGCGCGATCCATTGCTCGAAGATCGGCCGCACGGCCATGTTCCCCTGCAGCCAGATTCCACGCACCCGGCCGGTGCCGTTGTCCGAGTTGAAATAGACCGACAGCCTGGCGTGTTCCGGCTTCAGCTGCATGGTGTCCGGATCGGCGAAGTGCTCGCGCACGTAGGCGCGCGAGCCGAGCAGGCCATGCTCCTCCCCGCCCCAGAGGGCGATGCGGATCGTGCGGCGCGGCTTGGCGCCGGCGGCCTTTAGAATCCGCAGCGCCTCCATCATGGCCGCGCTACCGGTCGCATTGTCGGTCGCGCCTGTCGCATGAGGATGCGAATCGAGATGTGCGCCGAGCAAGACGACTTCCGACGCGAGATCGGTGCCTGGAATCTCGGCAATCGTGTTGAAGCCGTTCATGTCGGCTTCGTCGTAGAACGTCGTCTCGACGTTCAGCTCCACCTTCACCGGCACGCCCTTGTCGAGCACGCGCACCATCCGGTTGTAGTGCTCGACCGCTAGCGTCACCGCCGGCACGCCCGTACCGGCCTTCTCCTCGCGCGGGCCGATGCCGGTCGGGAAGATCGTTCCGCCGTCTGGACGCTGCTGCTGCCACGACAAATCGCTGCCGCCGGCGCTCATGTCGCTGTCGCTGCCGCGCTCGAACGTCGCCACGACTCCTTCGCTGGCGAAGAACTGCTCCACCTTGGCGCGAAATGCCTGCGCGGCGCTCGCAGCGGGCGTGGCTGCGGCAGGCGCCGCGGGAATTGGCGTCGTGCCCGCTTCGGCCAGCTCCTTGTCGGTCATCTTCAGAACAATCGGGCCCTCGAGCATCCGCACGCGGCGGGCCGGCTGTGTCAGGACGATCTTGCCGCCGAGTTTGCCGCGGTACTTCGCCAGGTCGGCCTCAGTCGAAATGTCGGCGCGGACCACTTCGGCCGTGACCGGCCCCTTCGTGCCTGGACTCCACGGACGCGGATGGCCGATGAGCGGCTGCACCTGCGGCTCGACGAGATGCGCGGAAAACCGGACGAGTGACCAGCCCTTGCCGAACTTCCAGCGTTCCTGATGAATGTGTGCAAGACCCCACTCGCCGAATTTCTTCATGGTCCATTCGCTCGCCTGCTGAAGCCCCGGTGAGCCCGTCAGACGGGGGCCGTAGACGTCGCTCAACCACGAGATGTGATCCATCACCTGCGAGCGTATCAGCCCTTCGTCGCGAATGCGCCCGAGCATGGCGTAGTCGAGGTTTTCGCTCTGCGCGGACGAGAGAGCGACGGTCAAGAATACGAGCGCGGCGGCCAGAGATTGCGGCTTCATAGGCCGGATCGTAACATCAAGACGCCCCCCGTAGTCGCTATCGCGCGAGCGACTGCGCCCTGTCGATGCCGTCGAGCAGCGCCTTCATCGTGGCGTCGGAGCCGACGAACAGATCGGTCGGCGGCTTGCCGTATTCCAGCATGCTGGCGTAGATCGCGTCGGCCTCGTACACGTTCAGCCCCATCCCGGCGAGGTACTGCAGGCGGAGATTCCGATCGCGGTTGATCACGGCGCCCTGCAGCCATGGCTCGAAGTCGGCCTTCCGCCCCGCGTAGGTCGAAAACAAATCGACGGCGGAATTCATGCCGATCTCGGCGAGCGAGCGCGCCACCACCGCGTATTCCGGTTTGCGGAGCCGCGCCTCGATGCTGTCGATATCGATGCGCGCCGGTTCGAGCTGACCGAGCAGCACCAGGTCGTAGCCGCGTCCGTGCTGCGTGTTGCCGAACACGACGCCGTCCGGAAACACTTCGAGAAAGGTCGCTATCTCGCTCTTGACCGCCGCGATGTTGCTCTCGTAGAGCTGGACGAACAGCGTGACGACGCCACCGGGGTTCAGGTGCTCTTTGACCATCGTGAAGAACTCGGTTGTGTAGAGCATGGCCGCGCCCTTCACCCATGGATCGAGCGGATCGGAGGTCACCGCGTCGAACTTCTGGTTCGTCGTCAGCAGAAAATGCCGCGCGTCGTCGATCTGCACGTGGACCTTCGGATTGCGCACGACGTCGAAATTCTGGTCGCTGAAATAGGTCGACACCACTGTCGGGACGAGCGGCTCGATCTCGGCGATCGTCTGGCGCTCTACCCGTGGATCGATCGACACCGCGCCGGCCGTCACCCCCGCGCCGCAGCCGATGACCAGGACCGATCGTGGATGCTCGGGAATCAGCGTCGTCATGTGGCCGAGCATGCGCTGCAGGCGCATGTCCTGCGGCTCGCTGGACGCCTGCACCTTGCCGGCATTGTGGTAGTTGAGCACGCCGTTGCCCAGTCGCGACACGGCGACGGATGCGTTCAGACCCTCGCCCACATAAAACACGTCCGCCTCGCCGACGCGCGCGGCCGCGAACCGCCCATACGCCACGAGCACGCCCGGCAGCGCGTGGACGCTGCGCAGCAGCAGCGCCGCCGTCACCATCGCCAGCGCAAAGGCGATGGACGCCGCCAGGCTCGAGCGGCGGTCCACCGCGCCGCCGCCCGAGTATGCCGGCTCCAACATGAGCAGGCCGGATGTCGCCGCGAGAGCGATCAGCACCTGCTGCGTGTGCTGGCTGCCGATCCACGGAATCAGCACGAAGCTCACCGCGAGCGATCCGATGATGGCTCCGACGGTGTTCGCGGCGTACACGCCACCTGCAAGCCGCGCGACGTCGTGATCGCTCGAGGCGACGGCGGCGAGCGCGAGCGGGAAGCTCGCGCCCCAGAGAATGGCGCCAGGCAGCGAGACCCAGAGACAGCGCACAAAATCGAGCTGGAAGGTGAACCAGGGCGTGGACCTCATCGACGGGTTGATCGGCCAGTAGGGCAGAGACTCCGTGAGCATGTACGCGGCCCACGCCATGGCGCCGCAGAGCAGGACTTGACACCATCCAAGCGCTACCCGGGGCGTGGTGACATCGCGGGCGATGAGCGCGCCCACCGCGCTGCCAATTCCCAGTCCGATCAGAAATACAGCGAGGATCTGGGCGAACGTGTACACAGTGCCGCCGAACAGCAAAGAGAGGATGCGCGTCCAGATCACTTCGGCGCCCAGCGCCGTCACGCCCGACAACGCAATCGTGACGTAGACCGCCCACACGCCTCTGGACGCGGGACGGTTAACCGGCCCGTCGGCGACCGGCTCATACGCCGCGACCTTCGACATCACGAACGCGAGGCCTGCGACAAGCAGGTTGATGGCAACTGCCACCGCCGTGCTGATCGCGGCGTCGTGCACGCGCAGCAGGTAGAACCCGGCGAGCAGGCAGCCGATCACGCCGCCCGCGATGTTGGCGCCGTAGAAGAATCCAAGCCACGCGATGCCTTCAGGCGTTGCCTTCACCCAGCGCGAGATGGCCGGCAGCGTCGCGCCCATGAGTAGCGTCGGCGGCAGAAGGCACACGCCCGCGGCCGAGGCGCGCAGAATGATACCGGTGGCGCCCGCTCCTGCCCACGCTGTGTACACGCCGCCGACGAGCGGAACGCCGAACAGCACGAGCACGGCGATGACGCCGATGCCCAGTTCGATCAGCGCGTAGACGCGAAGCGGATGGAGGTGCGGGGGGACCACACGCGGCAGC
>ORJL010256966.1_pt1 | contig 10829 bp, 10 predicted proteins | sample 1779941 | NCBI WGS metagenome assembly ORJL01 (sample SAMEA104232317, study PRJEB22302) | groundwater metagenome | biome: forest; feature: aquifer; material: groundwater | place: USA | collected 2011-08-07 | depth 5.8 m | reverse complement strand
GAGCGGCGCTGTCGCTCCCTTGTGCGGCCTGCGCGACTTCGAGTCGTTGCTTGAAGGCCTCGGCGAATTGCTGGAAGAGCTGGCGCGCCACGCCCTGAATCATTCCGCGCCCGACCTGCATCAGACGGCCGGTGAGGTCGACGCTGGCTTCGGCGACCACTTCAGTCTGCGCGCTCGACAGGGCGCGCAGGTGGCTCGACATCGTGCCCTTGGCCATGCCACCGCCGGTCTCGCGACCCTCCGCGACCATCTGCATTGCGTGCCCCTGATGATCGACCTGAATGAACTGAACCCGGCCTTTGTAGGTCGCCGTGATCGCGCCGACCTTGACCTTCACCGTGCCCAGGAAGGTCTGCGCATCGACCACCTCATCGAGCGCCGCGCCCGGCATGCAGGTGACGACCTGCTGCGGATCCATCACGAATTGCCACACCGCATCGATGGGGGCCTGGACTTGAAACGTTTCGCGAATCTCGATTGCCACTAGTGGTGTCCTCTGAGAGTTGTCGAGCGTCGCCTACTTGGTCGATGGCGCCGCCGCGGCGATGGTGTACCGGTAATCTTCCCAGGTGTCGATATCAGCGGGCGCATCCCCCTCCATGGGAACTTCGAGGAGCCACTCCGGATGCGGGCTGAGCAGGGCGCGCGCGCCTTGGTCGCCGCGCAACGTCTCCACGTCGGACCACACCCGGCGCGCTAGAAACACCGGATGCCCCGGAACACGGCTGCCGTCCCCTGTCGTGTAAACAGGGCGGGCCATACAGGGATTGGCGCCGAGGAAGGCGGCGCCGACGGCGTCGATGACTGTCGCGTTAACGAAAGGCTGGTCGCCGAGGAGGACAGCGACAGCGACGGCGTCTGCGCTCGCAGCGCGCAAGCCGGCGCGCAGCGACGTGCTTTGGCCTGCGGCCCACTCGCTGTTCACCACCACTTGAAGGTGTTGCGGGCAGATGAGGGCGGCGCGGATTTCTTCGGCGCGGTGACCGAGGACAACGATGATCTCGTCGAGGCACGACGCCGCAGCCGCATCGACGACGTGTTGCAGCAAGGGACGGCCATGAAGCGGCAGGAGCTGCTTCGGCTGACCCATCCGTGTCGAGCTCCCGGCGGCGAGGATGAGCCCGGAGAGGAAGGGGCGCGGACTGCGCTCAGCTGTTGGCATACAGGACCCCGTCGCGAGCGCTGCTGGCAAACGCCACCTCTCCCGCATCACGGCGGGAGAGGGCGGGGATGAGGGATCCTCCGTTCAATGCTTGCTCCATCCGACGGCCCTCACCCTAACCCTCCCTCGACTAAGCTCGGGACAGGTCCCCCGCGCCGGAGTTGGCGCGGGCTAGGGGAGCTTGCCTGCGCTACCGTAGACTCACTGAGCGCCCGCCCGTCCCTACCGTAACGAGCGGCGAGGATTTCGGCGAGAATCGCCAGGGCAACCTCCTCGGGGCGGCGGCCGCCGAGGTCGAGGCCGATCGGGGCGCGGATGCGAGACAAGTCGGCATCCGAGAAGCCCTGCCGCCGCAGCTCCGTCTTGCGGCGTTCGTGATTCCTCCTGCTACCGAGGATGCCGATGTAGCCAGCCCCGGCGTTGAGCGCGGAGGTCAGGGCGGGAAGGTCGAACTTGGGATCGTGAGTCAGGATGACGACGGCGGTCGAAGCGGTGCAGGACGAGGCCAGGAGCTCGCCAGGAGGGACCTGTAACAACTCGTCGGCGTCGGCGAAGCGTTCCGCGGTTGCATAGATGCTGCGCGCATCGATCACGGTAACGTGAAAGCCAAGCACCTTGGCCAGCCGACACAGGGGCACGGCGGTATGTGTGGCGCCGACGATGAATAGTCGCTGCGGTGGTGCAAACGCTTCCAGGAAGACTGTCGCCTCGCCTGCGGAAGAGGACACGTTGAGGATACGGGTTCCGCCTTCCGCCAAGAGCTGGCGCGACGCCGCAGCAATCTGCGCATCGAGATCGACATCGACCGACCCGGCGCTGCCGCCATCACTCGCGACGACGAGCTTGCGGCAGGTGAGTGCCGGTGGCGTCAGGCCGATCGCCAGGACGGCGGCGCGTTCGTGGCTGACTGCGTCGGCGAGCACGTCCCAGGGTGCTTCGGCGGTAAAGGGCTCGACCAGAACCTCGATGGAGCCGCCGCAGCTCAGCCCAACCGTAAGCCCCAACGAGTCGGCGGCACCGTAGCGAACGATGATCGGCTGACCGCTGTCGAGGACGCGCAGGGCGTGTTCGAAGACATCATTCTCGACGCAGCCGCCGCTCACCGAACCGATCATCTTGCCGCTGCGAGTCATCAGCAAACGCGCCCCCGGCACTCGTGGCACCGAGCCGCACGCTCGCACCAGGGTCGCCACGGCAATCTCTTCACCGTCGCGCCTCCAGCGCTCCAGCGTGGCCAGGGTATCTTTCATGGCGGACCCTCTTAGCAGCCCGTGGAAAAACTCACCCGACGAATGAGGACATCGACCAACGTGCGAGGGTTGAGTCTAGTGCACGCGCTGACGCGCGGCGTGAAACACCGACGGTACGTCGTGCCGGCATTCCGAGAGGAAGTACGTAATGCCCATCTCGTCAACGGCGCAGACAAGCTGGAAGAGCGCGGCGACGCGGAAGGGCCAGGCAATGTCGAAGATCAGCAGCAAGGGCACGCCAATCCCCATCAGCACGGAGCCCAGCTTCACCGACCATGTATGATAGCCAGGGACGGCCCCATACTTGGCGTAGGCGATCGCCGTTGGCAGCAGGAGGCATACAATCGCGAGAAGAACGTAGAGCCCTTCGCGAAGAACGATCTGCGGCCACAGCCACCAGGCGCCGAGCGGAAAGGACACCCAGAGAGCGAAGTCGGCCCACTGGTCGAGGCGGGCTCCAAACTCCGACTCCTGGCCAAGGCGGCGGGCGAGCGCGCCATCGAGCACGTCGGAGACAAGCCCGAGAGCGAAGAGCGCCAAGAAGACGCCGTCGGCGCCATGCCACGCGAGCGCCAGCAGAAGCGGCGCACACACGGCGCGAAAGGCGCTAAGCAGGTTTGGCAGGGTCGCCAGCAGCCTACTCCCTTCCACCACGCGGCGTCGGGCGGCGAGCACGCAGAAGCAGAAAGCCAGGGATGGAAAACGCCAGAGCCTGCGCCACGCCCGCGGGCCAGCCGTGGCCGTTGGGGCTGGCCTCACTCCAAATGAGGTGACTCAGCGCGATGTAGAACGAATAGGCGGCGGCGGCGGGAAGAATCCACGGACGCCGGAACCAGAAGCCCCATGCACCCAAGAGAAACACGGCCCAGTGGATCGGAGCCGTCAACAGGGCGGGCGTGCCGCGAACCTCAAATCCAAACCAGACCTCGACGTCGCGCGTGTGAGCGACGAAGAGATCTCGATACGCAAGAAAGACGACGCTGGCGAGGCAAAACGCAGCCAGCGCGGTCATCCACAAAGGTCGCGGCGGAGGCTCGACGCTCACGCCATGCTTGCGCTGGCTCTGCCGGTTCCTCTCCGCCTCCCCTTCTAACCGACGATCCGCCATAGCGGCACTGTACCTAGGATGGCGACGGAACTCTATCTCGCCTGAGACCATGGTGTGTCGCTCAGACAAGCGAGATCCTTGGCGGCTTCGCGTCTTTGCGCGAGCCCACCTCAGATGTTGTTCGCGCCAAGCCGCAAAGACGCAAAGTGACCTTGCTCAGAATTACCCAGGCATGAGCCGCAATCGTCCTCCTTCCCATTTGCCCTCCGTGGGCTCCGGGGTGAGAAATGCAGGACCCTCATTGGCGACTGGCTTCACTCGCGCTAGGGCCTGGAGTCGGCAAACGAACGAGGAGTTCCATCTGAAGGGCTACACGACATCGTAGTTGGAAGACCCGCGTAGGTCCGCGACCTCAAGGAGAACGCTTGATGGCGACAAACAAGGTCTTGCTCGTGTCGGCTGGATGGGTGCATCCGCCGTATCGCGGACGCCTTTGGTTGAAGCAGGCATTGGTAGAGCTCGATGGCTTTTCGTTCGACGAGGTGTCGTCGCTGGAGGAGGCGGTGCAACGGCCACTATCCGCGTACCGAGCCGTCGTCCTCTACTATCACCATAGCAACGCCGCCCTCACAGACGCGGAGCTGGAAGCCTTCAGCAGCTTCGTGAAGAAGGGGGGCGGCGTCCTGGCGCTGCACTCGGCCACCGCCTCCTACAAGAAGACACCGGCCTACTTCGAGATCCTGGGCGGGCGTTTCCTCACCCACGGACCGGTCGCAGAGATGGAGATTCGACCTACGCAGGCGGACGATCCGATCTTCGGCGGCATCTCGGCGTTTACCGTGCGCGACGAGCTTTACTTGCATGACTTGCAGCCCGACATTCGAATCCACTTCGGCGCGACCTACCAGGGCAAGGTGGAGCCGATGGTGTGGACCAGAGAAGTAGGATCCGGCCGTGTTTGCTACGTCGAGCCGGGCCACCGCGCTGCCTCGATCCTGCACCCGACCGTCGCCGAGATTCTGCGGCGCGGGCTGAATTGGGTCTGCCGCGCCAACTGATCTTGGTCACCTCGAACCCTAGCCGCTGCCTTCCGCAACCTCCCAACCGTTCGGTAGACAAGGGTGAACGTAGGATCGCCGCGCCACCGCGGTGGCCTCGATGCAACGGCGAACGAGGAAGGAACGGCATCATGGGAACGATCACACAATCGAAACGCCAGCTCGCTTGGGTCTTCGACCTCAACAAGTGCATCGGCTGCCAGACCTGCTCGGTCGCCTGCAAGGTGCTGTGGCCCGGCGAGGATCCCGGCACCGAGCAGATGTGGTGGATGACCGTGAACACCCAACCCGGCCGCGGCACGCCGCGCGACTGGGAGACGATGGGCGGCGGCTACGATGCCAAAGGAAAACTCCAGCTCGGACATATCGCCACCGAGGAAGAGACCGGCGGCGGCTGGGACTTCAACTACGACGAGGTCCTGCGCGGCGGCAAAGGCCGTGGCGCACACCTGCACAAGATCTCGGGCAGCAAGACCTGGGGCATGAACTGGGACGAGGATGAAGGCGGCGGCGAGTTTCCCAACGCCTACTTCTTCTACCTACCCCGACTGTGCAACCACTGCAGCGAGCCGGCGTGTGTGGAAGCCTGCCCCAACGACGCGATCTTCAAGCGTGCCGAAGACGGCCTGGTGTTGCGCGACGAGGAGAAGTGCAAGGGCAAGCAGCAGTGCCGGCGCGCCTGTCCGTACAAGAAGATCTATTTCAACAAGGTGCGCAACGTCAGCCAGCACTGCATCGGCTGCTTCCCGCGTCTCGAGCAAGGGGTGGCGCCGGCCTGCGTGCGGCAGTGTCCGGGGCGTGCGGCGTTTATCGGTTTCGTCGACGACGAGGGCAGCGCCGTGCACAAGCTGGTCGAGAAGTGGAAGGTAGCGCTGCCGCTGCACCCGGAGTTCGGCACACATCCGAACGTGTACTACGTGCCGCCGCTATCACCGGCGCCGTTGCGCGCCGACGGCAGCTTCGACGAAGGCGGACATCGCATTCCGCCAGCGTATCTCGAGAAGCTGTTCGGGCCAACGGTGCACGGCACCCTCGATGCCCTGCGCAGCGAGCTCGACAAGAAGCGTCGCGGCCAGGCCTCGGAGGTGATGGACGCCCTCATCCTCTACCGCTGGAAGGACGCCCTCGGGCATCTCAGCCGCGACCCGGCCGAGATCGTCTGGGAATGACCGACTAACGACGAACGGTATCTGGTATCTGGTTCCTGGTATCTGGTTTCTTCCAGATACCAGATACTAGATACCAGATACCGGCAGCTGCAGGTGAGACAGCGGGAGGGGCGATGACGACGAAACACTGGACCTTCTTGGTCGTGGGCATCACCGCGGTCATGGCTCTTGGCCTACGCGAGGCGCGCGCCAGTTTTCTGCAGGTGCCTCATATTGGCGGGCGCGATGGTGGGCTCTCGGGCAACGTCGTCGCGACTCCCCTCGACGGCCCCAGTACCCTGTTGATCAACCCAGCTGGGGTGGTGGCGCGGCCAGGTACGGAGGTGACTGCCAGTATTGCGGCGAGCACGATGAGCGGCCGCTATGCCAATTCGCAGACCGGCTACGACCAGAAGACCAGTGAAATGCCGTACGGTCCGCTGTTATGGGTGGGCAGCGACTGGCTGGCGCCATGGTACGTCGGCACCGGCCTGTACGGGACGGTGGGCTCGGCTTTCAACTTCGCCGCACAGCCCAGCGCCGGTGTTCCCGAGCAATTCCTCTCCGAGTCCGGAGTCATCGAGTGGGGCCTGGTGGTGGGCCGTGAGCTTATGCCCGGGTTGCGCTTTGGGCTGCAGCTGGCGCCGAAGTGGGGACGCATCCGCACACGCGCGCCAAGCCCGTTCGGCCTGGTAGATTTCGACGTCGACGGCTTCGGCGTGTCCGGCTCGACGGGGCTTCTCTACGACCTCAGCCCGCAAACCACCTTGGGCCTCTCCTATCGCAGCCCCGGCGTGGTCTACATGAACGGTGGCGGCACCGTGGGCGGGCAGGACGAGGATGTAGCGATCGATTTCCACACGCCGCAGAACGTCATCTTCGGCGTGGCGCACAAACTCACTCCGCGCCTGCTGGTAACCGCACAAGCGACGTGGACCGACTACCCGAACTTCGCCAACGGCATCTTTGAGTTCGATCAGCACCCGCAGCTCAATCAGCCCTTCATCCAGCGCGCGCGCAGCATCTTTCGTTACGGCATCGGCGCGGAGTACGCGTGGACCGATTGGCTTTGGCTGCGCACCGGCGTCTCGCGCGAGGAATGGATGATGGAGGCGTCGGCGCTCAGTCCGCTGCTCTACGACACCACCGATTTCATGATGATGCTCGGTCTCGGGATCGCGCAGGGTCCCTGGCTGATCGATGCCAACGTCGGCTACGCGATCATGAACGATAGACTGGTTACCACCGCCGACCAAGCCAACTTTCCGGGCAAGTACGAAATCGAAGCGAGCCCCGGCATCACCATTTCGACAACCTACCGCTTCGGCGTCGGAGCGGGTCGGTAGCCCGTTAAGAAGACGCGGAGACACGGAGACGCGGAGAGAATCCATACACTCCGGCTGCTTCCTGGCCGGTCGCCGCGTATCCGTGTCTCCGATTACCCCACCATTCGCAACACCTTGAGCGCCGTCCGCCGTGCCAGGCCGGCGAAAGACTTGCCGACGCGGCGCCACGCTCGTCCCGCTTCATCCTTGATCTGGGCGAGCAACGGTACCGACTCGGGAACGTGCACGGTCTCCACAGCCGCTGGGTACGTGTCGATCATCAGGTAGACGCGCACCTCGCCGCGGATCGCGCCGGGCCGAAAGCTGAGAGTGGCACTGGCAAGAGTCTCGTTCGCGTTCGCCGTGTGCGTCGTCTCGGCCATGTAGTCGAGAGCGAGAGGACGGTGGGTCGCGGGATCAATCAGCAGGATGCCGATGTTGTGCTCGTCCGCTCGCAGCGCAGAATCGGCGAGGGTCGCCGTGACGTGGTCGTACGACCCTTCGAAGCTGACGCGACCGATTCCGGCAGGGGCTTCGCGAACGCCGCCGTCGTGCGGTCGCAGCTCGGCGCCGCCGAAGACGTTGAGCAGATCCGTGCTCGGGTTGCAGTAGCCCAGCGCCTGCAGGAACTCGCCATAGAAATCGATCCGTCCACACGTCGTCTTGCTGTTCAGCGCCGGGCTGTAGAGAGCTTCGCCGCGCGCGTTCACCTCGGTCGCGATACGGAAGAATTCGAAGGGCAGAGGAAAGCCGTTGAACTCGATGGTGAAGCCGGCTTCGTTGGTCATGGTCAGCAGGCCGGCGTCGTAATCCACCTCGAGCGGAAAGCGCACCCGCGAGGCAGGATCGACCGCGCTGCGATTGTCCGCGCCCGCCAGGCTGCCGCCCACGGCCCAGCCAACGGCATGGGTGCCGTCACCTTCGACCAGACCGATCAGGTAATGAACGGAATCGAATCCGATCTGGTTGTAGCTCGGCAAAATCGTCGGCAGCGGCGCGGCCAGGCGATAGAGCTCCCACGTACCGGCGCGATCGCCCGGCGCGCGCGGCACCGGTAAGGGCAGCTCCTTGCCCGCACGCGGCCGCACGCCAAAACGAAAGCTCTGGTCGAAGCGACCACCGACGTGCCCACCACTGAAGCGCAAGCCATCGCGATCGAGCCCAAGCAGATAGTTCCCCTGCACGCGCACGGTGACCGCCCCGCCGTTCGCTGCAGCGTAAGAGCTCTTCGGGACGATGGTGACGAAGCGGCGATCGCCGGAGACGTCGACCGCGACCGGAATGGCGGGCTCGATGCCGACGTGCAGGCTGTCGGAATCGATCACCGCCAGCTGCGTGTCGCCGTTCTCGCGCACGAACAGCGAGAAGGCGAGCGGCTGATTGCCATCGATGTCGGCGGGAGCCTGGGCGCGGGTGCGGCCGAACGGCGGCGTGTACAGGAGAAAGACGCCGCTCGCCGGCAGGCTCTCTCCGCCGCCGACCGTACAACGCGCGTCGGCGAGGCCTGGGCGCAGGCAATAATCGTAGGGCACGCTGAAGACGCCGCCACTCTCCCCCGCGACGATGATGGCGTCCAGGCCGAGAGCCGGAGAGGCATTGAGATCGTCGCGGTCGTCGTCGATGAGGCGGATCGACCAGCGCAAGGTACCGTCTGCATTGAGCACGAACAGACGCCCTTCGCCCGAGCCGACGTAGATGTTGCCGGCGCCGTCGATTGCCGGCGAAGAGCGCAGCGGCTCCAACGTATCGAAGGCCCAGCGTAGCGAGCCATCCTTGGGGTTGATGGCGTAGATCGAGCCGTCGGCCGACGGCTGCACAATCGTGCCGTCGGCCATCTCGGCGGGGCTGGCATAGATGTGGTCGCGGGCTCCAAAGCGCCAGCGCTCGCTTCCGCTGGCCGGATCGTAGGCGCGTACATACCCATCGAAGGCGCCGACGACGACCGCGGCATCGCCGGCGGCATCGCTGAGCAGCGGACTGGCGGCGACCGACCCATCCGCCGTGGCCTTCCAGATCGTCTCGCCGCTGTCCGCGTCGAGAGCGAAGGTGTTGTGGAGGAAGGCGAAGTTGTTGCCGATGAACAGCCGCCCGCTAGCGGGATCCACAGCCGGGAGAGACCAGGTCTGATCCCGCGCCGCCGCGCACCACACGCGCGCTCCGGTCTCGCGCCGCAGGGCATAGGTGCAGAAGTTGTCGTTGGGAACGTAGAGCGTACCGTCGGCACCGATGGCGACGTTCCCTTCGAACCAGTTGATGAACGCGGAGCTCAGCTCCGGCGCGTCGGCGGCGAACTTCCACAGCTGGGTTCCCGAGGTTCGGTCGAGCGCATACACATGTCCATCGCCGGAGCCGAAGATCACCCTCCCCTGATCATCCAGGAGAGCGGAGGAATCGATGATCTCGCCGCTGTGGAACTTCCACTTCAAGCCGCCGTCGCGGTCGACGGCATAGAAATCTCGATCGGCTGACCCGACGTAGACCGTCCCCTCGGCGTCGACGACAGCCGAGCTGAACACGCCCTTGCCGGTGCGAAAGACCCACAGTGCGCGGCCGGAGTCCTGCGGCAGCACCGGACTGCGGCCGTTCTGGCGCGCATTGCGGCGAAACTTCGGCCACGGGCTGTGCGGGTCGAGAGGCACCTCGTACTCGAAGCTGCGTACCGAGGTTGGCAGCGCATCGACGGCCTGGGCTGATGGCGAAGTCCAAAGAAGGGAGGCAGCTGCCAGGCAACTGAGCAATGCGAGGCGGCCCCGCTGCGGCGTAAGCATTCGGGCTACCTATCACCCCAATGCGCCAGGACGAAAGCCCGCCGCCAAGCTTGCTGGGCCTCGGATGATGCAGTACCTTGCCCACATGGCGAAGCGAGCGGAGCAACCCGATACCGACCTGATCAAGCCAACCAAGGAACGTTTGTGGCGCGTCGCTGGCACACGTGTATCGGTCGACAGCATCGTCCACGCGTTTTCGGGCGGCGCCACGCCAGAACAAATTGTTCAGGATTACGAGGCACTCACTCTCGCCCAAGTCTACGGGGTCGTTCACTACTATCTTACCCATCGTACAGCCGTGAGCGCCTATCTAGGAGACAGGCGCGGATGGATAAGAAGTTCCGCCGTGAACTTGGAACTGAGCACGCGACATTTCTGGCGGACCTACGGCGGCGAATGACCGCGCGCCGACGTAGCGGGAACCGCGCCGCGTGAACCGCGTTCGGTTCCGGTTGACTTCGTTCTAACGCTGCGGGGATGTCCCGCCGGAAGGATGGACGGATGAGCTCAATCCTGATCCTCCTCGTAGCCGGGTTGGCGCTGGTCGCCTCCGACAGGGCGGACGTAGCAGCACCTTCCGCTGCCCCGTGCGCCGGCGATTGCAACGGTGATGGGGTTGTGACGGCGACCGAGTTGCTCAGTGGCATCGGTGTTGCCCTCGAGACGGCCGCCTGCCCGCTGTCGTTTCCCGGGCCGGTGACGATCGACGCGTTGGTCGCCGCTGTCAACGATGCCGGTGGCGATTGCCGCGCCACACAGCCCTTTCCGCTCGGTGCCTACTTCTGGCCGAATCGGGCCTTTGGAGATAGCGGCAGCGCTCTGCGCGACCTCGCGGGCTTCGGCTTGAACACGGTGGTTGCCTACTACGAATACATCAAGCCCGATGTGTCGCCGTTCAGCGGCCAGCCCGACTGCCACGGGTTGGTGCGCGAGGCCGAGATGTTCGCCATCGATTTCTTCATCGGCAGCCCGCGCGGCGCGCAGCTGCGCGACATGGACGACGCCGCCCTAGCGGCGCGTTTGGGTGCAACCGTCGACTGTGTCGGCTCATCGCCACGCTATCACGGCTG
>ORJL011268720.1_pt1 | contig 10830 bp, 7 predicted proteins | sample 1779941 | NCBI WGS metagenome assembly ORJL01 (sample SAMEA104232317, study PRJEB22302) | groundwater metagenome | biome: forest; feature: aquifer; material: groundwater | place: USA | collected 2011-08-07 | depth 5.8 m | reverse complement strand
GGAGATTCGCCACGTGATGAGCTTTTGAGTGAACCGCAGTTTGTGCAAGAGTCGCGACTCTCGAAATGTCATTCCGAGGCTAGACGGTTCATTGCTTCCCATTGGGTCTGCAACCCGAGCTATTCGGGCTTCAATGACGCCGGCGACCTATCGCCTGGCTACGCAGGGTCAGACCACATAGAGGATGCGTCCGCAGTTGCTGCACCGCACCAGGTCGCGCCCCGAGCGCGAGCGTTGGATGTCATTGAGGGGCAGATGCACCCGACACCCACCGCAAGTGCCGCCCTCGACTCTGGCCACACCCTTCCCCTGCCTACCCTGGCGCAATCTCTCATAAAGAGCAAGAAGGCTACCTTCGATAGTCCTGGCGGCGGCGGACCGTTGTTCACTCAGAGACATCAGCACCGACTGAAGCGCCTCCTGCTCTTTCAGCAACGTGCCCTTCTCCTCAGTCCACTGGTCCTCTTTGTCCTTCAATACAGCCCGCTGCTCACTCTCCCTGCGTCGCAGCTCCTCAAGGGAGGACATTATCTCGAGCAATTTGTCCTCCAGTTCGCGTACCATCGTGGCCAGGCTCGTCACCTCGGCCTGGAGTCCTGCCAGTTCCCTGGAATTCTTTACAGAGCCCCCGTACAGCTTGGCTTCCTCCTGGGTATGCTTGGAACGCAGAGACTGCAGCTCCAGCTCCAGGTCTCGCTGCCCGCGCTCCGCCTCGGCCAGTTCCTTCGCCGACGCCGTCCAGGCCTCTCGCGCCCCTTCCAGCTCCGATGGCTCGGAAAGAGAGGACTCCACGCGACCCAGTGCTTCCTTGCGCGCATCCACTTCCAGGTCCAGTGTCTGGAGGTCGTAGAGCTGCCTCAGGTCCGGCATGTCTGTCTCCAGAACAGCATTCGCGGCAAGCTGTGCTTCATCTATCCTCTAACCGCCGGCCCCCGGGCCAGGACGTTGGTCCTCACCCCCAGGCCCCTGTTGGGTCTTCTTCAAGAACTCCTCCACCTCCCGCATCAGATGGTCGGCCCCTGGGGGCGGCGCGGTGGCTTCCCCTTCTTTGCTCGTTTCTTCCTCAAGTTGCCGCACGTACTCTCGGACCTCGGGCTTCTCCACCATGAACCTGTCGAGCATCTCCTGGAACTCGTCGCTTGCCGTCCTGATCTCGGACATATCCACCTCGACACCGATCAGGCGAAGCAGTTTTTGAAGCAAGAAGTAGGCGACGCGTGGATTGCCCACTTGAAGATAGTGGGGAGCATGGCCCCACAGGCTCGACGACAGCACATGGTGCTCTTTGAATGTCTCAAGCATCACGGTGTTGACGCTGCAGGGCCCCATGTAGTTCGTCAAGTGGATACCCAGGTCGCTCAACTCCGGGACCAGGCTCTCATCGTTGGTGGTGGCCGAGATGCGGGGTTCCAGGGTGTGCGGGACTCTATCGTATGTAGCGCCCAGAGAAACGGCGCGCGTCACCCGAAACTCTCGAATAACCTCATAGACACACTCCAGGTACTGGCGCCAGTGTCTGTGAGGCTCAATGCCGGAAAGCAGGATAAGGTCCCGACGTCCGCTAGGGTCCTTCCAGGAATAGAACTCGTTGAGCGGGAACCTGACTCCTTTGACAACACCTTCCTCGATGACGGCGAGCGGGCGCAACACTGCAAAGCTGTAGAACTCCTGCGGCGCAATGTCGGCGAACTTAGCGGCCCCTAGCTTCGTCCGCAGATAGTGCATGGCCTGCACAGCCACTCCTCCGGCGTTGGGCCACCCGTCGAAGGCCGCCACCAGCCAGGGGTCCCTCAGGTCAGGATGACTCTCCAAGATTAGTTCCGACATACCCTCACTTGCACTCCAGGCGGACCCAGAAGGGCCGCCACGCCGAAACACATTCTAGCATAAACCAGCGCACCCCGACGGAACAGGTGTCGAAGTGTGGGCTCGGCAGGATTCGAACCTGCGACCAACCGGTTATGAGCCGGTCGCTCTGCCCTTGAGCTACGAGCCCTCGCACCTTTCCACCACGGTGGCCACCCCCTGCCCCATCCCCACGCAGAGAGCAGCCAGCCCTATCCGAGCCTGGCGGCGCTCCATCTCATGAACAAGAGTAACCATCATGCGGGCCCCGGTGCAACCCATGGGATGCCCCAGGGCCACCGAACCACCATTCACATTCACTCGGTCGGGGTCAATCTCCATCTCGCGGATGAACGCCAGCGCCACCGCGGCAAAGGCCTCATTCACTTCCCAAAGGTCAACATCCCCGGCCCGGAGGCTGGCCCTGACCAACGCCTTTCTGGCGGCGGCCACCGCTCCCAGCCCCATCAGCTTCGGGTCCACTCCAGCCACAGCCATGGCCTTCAACTTGGCCATGGGCCGCATTCCCAATTCCCAGGCCTTCTCTGCCGACATCACCAGCAAGGCGGCGGCCCCATCCCCCGGCCTGGACGCGGTGGCTATGGTTATCGTCCCACCCTCACCGGTGATCGGCGGCAAGGCCGCCATGATGTCCAGAGACGTGTCAGGGCGGGGGAGTTGGTCCTGGCACACCATACGGGAAAGCCCGGCATCCGACCGGGCCTCGATGGGGACTATCTCAACCCGAAACCTGCCCTCCGCCTGAGCCGTCACCGCTCGGCAATGGCTTCGGAAGGCAAACTCCTCTTGCTCCCGCCGGCTGATACTGTACAGCTTCACCAGACCCTCCGCGGTCAGGCCCATGGAGGCCGCGCTGGGGTCGGCAAACCGGAAACGTTCAGGGTGAAGGTCAGCCCCTGTCCCCTCTGGTAAGTGGCTCATGCTTTCCAGGCCACCGGCGACGAAGACTTCGCCTCCACCGGCCATGATAGACTGGGCCGCTACGTGCAGGGCCGACATCCCCGAAGCGCACTGGCGGTTCACCGTCTGGGCAGCGCCCCCGTGAGGCAGACCCGCCATCAGGCCGACGTACCGGGCCACGTTCATAGCCTGCTCGCCCATCTGGGTGGCGCAGCCCAGGACCACGTCCTCGACCAGGTGAGCAGCGATCCCGCTCCGTTCGACAATGGCCCGCACAGCCGCCACCCCAAGCTCATCGCCCCGGACGAACCGCAGCCATCCCTTCTGGGGATGGCCCAGTCCAAGGGGCGTTCGGACCCCATCAATAATAACAGCTTCCGCCGTCATATACACTCCGACATTAGCTTATTGTCACGCCGATGCCCTGTCAAGAAGCAGGGATGGCGAGGAGAATACGACACACCCTGCACAGGCGAGTTTGCACTACGATGAAGCCGCCAAAGGAGAACGCTGCCACCTCATGCCACTTGGCTACGAGAAAGCGGCACCCGCGCTGTCTGCGGCACGCGGTAGTCCTTTATCTCCATCGCCTGCAGCCCTTGGGCCACCAGGGCCGGAATGTCCAGTTGGGACTCCAGTTGGCGTACCTCCTCCACGCCGCCTCGGATGACCGGGTGTTTGGGCACAAAGAGGCGGCAGCAGTCCTCATCTGGGACAATGGATGTGTCGTACGTGCCGGCCCGGCGCGCCTCGTCAATGATCTCTTGCTTGTTCATCCCAATGAGCGGACGGAGCACCATCATCGATACGGCTTCGTCGAGGATTGCCAGGTTGTCCAACGTCTGGGAGGCGACCTGGCCCAGGCTGTCCCCGGTCACCAGTGCCTTCGCCCTTTCCTGTTGGGCCACAGCTTCAGCGATACGCAGCATAAGCCTCCGGTAAAGAAGCACTCGATAGGGTGGCGGCGTGGCAACGATGACCTGCTTCTGGATGTTGCCGAAGGGGACCAGGCAAAGCCGCGTGGAGTACTGATAGTCATTCAGTATTCCCGCCAGCTCCGCCGCCTTGTAGCGCGAGGTCCCTTCCACCAGAGGGAAGCCATGGAAGTGCACCAGCGCCGCTCTACAGCCTCTCTTCATCATGCGGAGGGCGGCTACCGGCGAATCTATGCCTCCCGAGAGCAAGCACAATACCTTCCCGCCAGTACCCACCGGCAGGCCCCCTGGTCCCGACACCCACTCAAACGAGAAATAAGCCTCCCGCGGCAGCACATCAACCGCGATATCCAGTTCGGCGTGGTGCAGGTCAACCCTCGCCTTCGTTGCCTCTTGGATCACGCCGCCCAGCTCACGGTTTATGTCTGGCGATGTGAGAAGGAAGTCCTTGTCCTCCCTCTTGGCCGTGATCCTGAATGAGGAGAACGTTACAGCTTGAAGCTGGTCCAGGATTCCCTCAGCCAGTGCCTCCAGGGACGGAGCGGTACGGTATCCCAATGAGAACCGGGCCACCCCGAACACCTTCGCCAACGCCCCCTTCAGCGTTTCCCAGTCAGCTTCAGGAGACAGGTTGAGCACGATCATGGCGTGACCCCGCCTCACCGACTCCACTCCCAGTCCCTGACAGGACAAGCGCACGTTTTCCATGAGCTGGTTGAGGAACATCGGCGCGTTCCTCCCTTTCAGACCCACCTCATGGTAACGAACGATGACGAATCTCTTCAACGTTTCCAGACCCTCAACAGCTAATGGCGCGGCGGCGATACGTTCGATGCTCGGACGGCGGTATGGCCTGCGCGGCAAGTGTCATGCCTGCCATCCACCGCGCCCTTGAGTGTAGCACCAGCAGCCCAGATTTGCAAAAACAGCCGCCGAAGCTGTAGAATAAGGTCGCTATATTGGAGAGACCAGGCCCGTTGGCCACGCCCGACACCGTTCCTCATGCCAGGACCGCACTGGTCCTGCTGGTCGACGCCTTCCGTTGGGACTATCTGAGTGCCGAAAACACTCCCTTCCTTCACTCCCAGCTAGACAGCGGTTTCCTGGCTCCCCTTCACCCCATCTTGGGCTACAGCGATGCCATCCGCGCCACGGTCTTCACCGGAGCCTATCCTAGAGACCACGGCTACTGGATCATGACCAAGTACAGCCCCGGGACCTCTCCTCTCAAGCTGTTGAAACCATTGCGTTTCCTCGACGGCTTGCCGGGAGAGTTCTTCCAGCGAAGCATGAAGTTCTGGCTGTCGGCGTCCCTCGGCAGAGTATTGGGCCGTATCCACCATTGCTCACCTCCGAGCACCCATAACTTGCCCTTCCGCTTGCTGGACCGCTTCGACTCCACTATGAGCAAGTCCATGCTGGAGCCCGGGGCCTTCCCCGGATACCCCACTATCTTCGAAATGGCCTCCCATCGCGGCTTCAAGCATGCCTTTCTGGATGCGTCACTATTCGGGCTTCGAGCCCGTTTCGGCTCGTCACTCAGGGTGCGCGGCAAGCTGGTCGCCGCCGTCGGTAACCTGCCGCAGGACACCCGGCTCGCTTTCGTCTATCTCCATCACCTGGACCATTTCGCCCACCGCTTCACCACTTCGTCGCCGCGCTTCATCGCGGAGCTGAGGAACGTTGACAGCACAATAGAAGCCATCGTGAGCAAGGCGAGAGAACGGTGGGGGTCGTCCCTGGAGGTCATCATCTTCTCTGACCACGGCATGGCCGACGCCACCCACTTCCACGACCTCAGGGAGTTGGTCCGCGATCGAGGCTTGGGCAGGGATTTCCTCCTCTCCCTGGACTCCACGATGGTGCGGGTCTGGTATTTCAACCCGACCCGCAGAGATGATGTTCGCCGGCGAGTAGAGGCGCTGGGTTGCGGTCGTTTCTTGTCCGCCGAGGAGAAGCAGGCATTGAAAGTGGATTTCGGCCATCGAGACTACGGCGATGACATCTACCTCCTCGAACCGGGCCATACTTTGTTCCCCAACTTCATCTCCTGGATCAAGCCCTTCGCCATGCACGCCTACCATCCGGACCATCCCAGCCAGACCGGCATCTTCTTCTGGCTCAACAGAAGGGCAGACATATCTCACCAGGGACCAGTTGAGCTGGTGGATATCGCACCCAGTCTCTCGACCGTCCTCGGGTTGCCACCCGTCCCCACCTTCAGAGGCACGTCTCTCCTGGGCTGAGGGTAGCGAGATGGCGCGGGACAGCGGGCAAGCCGTGCGCTACTCGCCTGGCAACGATTCGAAGCTCCTCTCCCTATGCGGCAAGGTGGCTTCCCAAATCCCTTCCCAAGCCATCATCATCACCGGCAGCCGGGCCACCGGCCACGGCCTGACTCCCGAGAGCGACTATGACATGCTCGTGGTCATGCCCACGCCGCTCGTCCCTTTCTACCTGGGAAAACTGAGGAGGCTGGAAGTGGAGATGGCCCGTGAGCTAGGCGCAGAGGTCACCCTGAGCCCCCTGGCTCGATTCAGACTGCGCCACGCTCGAGGCAATCTGTTCCTGTACAAGCTGAAACATGAGGGCGTTACGCTGTGGGGCCGCGACCTGCTGCGAACTATGGACCCGGGCAGCGTCGCCGACATCGGCCCCCAGTGGCGCTTTTCCTATCTGTTCACAGGCATGAAACACCTGGGGCAGGACTTTGAACCCGAGCACCTTCAAGGGAAACCCATCCTTGACCGGAAGCTGGGGAAGAGCGCCGCCAAAGCGACGCTGTACTGCGGCGAGGTGCTCTCTCTGATGCATGGATTCTATTTTACCGATCCCGAGGAGATGGTGGCCTGGAACAGCCAGCCCGAACATGCCTGCCTGGGCGCTTCCTTCGCCCCGGACCTCAAGACAGCGCTGGCCTGGCGAAGCAGCGGCGCGCCCGCCGGAGCCGAGGCCCTGTCCCTCTGGCTGAAGGCCAGAGACTACCTCCGTTCGACGTTTTGCCTACTCAACGGCGGCGCACCGGACCTTGCCCCGGAGGACTTCCAAGAAGTAGCCCAGCGATACCTGACGGCGGGCGTGTGGCCCAAGAACTGGCAGTATTTCGCCCTGGCGATGCTGCTGAAGCGACAAGTGTGGTGGGCCACTTTGCCAGACATAAGGCCCATAGACCGCCGCTTCCACCTGGCTCTCCTCTTTCTGCTTTCCTCGGCTGGACAGGATGGAACAATCTCTCGACCCTGGCTGGAAAGGGCTTGCCGCCTTCTGGACGGCCGAGCAAGGGCGCCGCGTCGAGGTGACGATTTGTACGCCCTATGGCGGGAACTGCACGCGACCATCTACAGCTCCTGGGCCCTGGCTTGCCCGCTCATGGGAATATGACGGGCATGGCATAAGCAATGAGGAAGGCTACGGCATTGGTCCGTCGAATCATGGCGTCGGAGCGCACGCCGCCCTTCCTGTATGCCGCCGCAGCCCTGTTCGTGCTGTGGGATCTGCTGTCCCCGGGCTTCATCCTGACCCTGGATATGGTGTTCACGCCATCCATTAGGGCCTCGGATATGTTCTACGGCCTGGACATCGCCTGGAGCTCAGACCTCCCCCTGTGGCTCGGCCTGGAATACCTGGGCAAGCTATTGCCCGTATGGTTCTGGCAAAAGACGATCCTGTTTCTCGTTCTGTTCCTGTCAGGGTTCTCCGCTTACCGTCTCTGCCCGGCGCCACACCGCGTTGGAAAGTACTTCGCTGGCCTGCTCTACATGGTGAACCCGTTCGTCTACGTGCGGTTCATGGCCGGACAATGGAAGATCCTTCTGGCCTATTCCATCCTTCCATTCTTGCTTCAAACCTTCCTGGACTTCATAGATGAGCCGGCGCCACGCCGGGCGGTCAAGCTTGGCCTGCTGCTGGCCCTGACAGGCATATTCAGCCTGTCCATTCTGTTTGCAGCATCGGTGCTCCTGGTCATCCTCCTGGCTGCAAAGCTCTACAGGCTCCGCCGAGACAAAGCGGCCCTGACGCGCCTGGCCACGTGGGGCGTCTTGTCCTTGGTCCTGTTCGTCGCCTTGAACCTGTACTGGCTTGTGCCGACCCTCATGGCGAAGGCAACGGTCTTGACCCAAATGTCCTACAAGGACTTGCAGGCCTTCACGGCGCAGACCTGGGGGACGGGCTTCAATGCGCTGTTCAGCGTAGCTACTCTTCACGGCTTCTGGAGAGGCGGCTATCACTACATATCCCAAACGCTGCCGGGCTGGCACATAGTCTATGGGCTTCTGTTGTTTCTGGCGGTATATGGAGCCGTCCTCTACTGGAGGCACCTTCGCCTCGGGCTACAGGTGAAAGCTCTGTGCCTCACCGCGGGCATCTCGTTGGTCCTGGGCACGGGCATATCCACCCCGCCCTTCTCCGGCGTCTATAGCTTCCTGTTCGATACCGTTCCACTGTTCAAGGGAATGAGGGACTCGCAAAGATTCGCCGCCATGCTCGCCCTGGCCTACTCCTTCCTGGGAGGCCTTGGAATCGCAGGCTTGCTGGTCTCTGCCCAAGGCATCTCCAGTGCTGTCAAGCGCTGGGCAGGGACAGCCGGGTTGATAACCCTGGCGCTTTCCCTTCCTGTCCTCTATTCTCTCAACATGTTCTGGGGCTTCGACAACGAGCTCGGCGTGGCGGACTATCCCGCTGACTGGTACGAAGTCGACCAGTACCTTATGGAGCAAGAAGGCGACTTCAATGTGCTCTTCCTGCCCTGGCACGGCTACATGACCCTCTCCTGGAACCCCAAACAGAGGACCATGAACCCCGCATCAATGTTCTTCCGGCGACCCATCATCAGGGGCGAGAACCTGGAGGTCGGCCCCATCGAGACTGAGTCCACGAGATCGTCGCAGCACTACGTTAGCTTCCTTCTGAACCGGAAAGGGGACATCCGGAGGATGGGAGCGCTTCTGTCGCCCTTGAACATCCGTTACGTGCTCCTGGCCAAGGAAGCTGACTACCAGAGCTACTCCTTCCTCTATGAGCAAGAAGACCTGGTGGTTGACAAAGAGACTGCCCACCTCGTCCTCCTTAGAAACCAGGCGGATACTGCGAAATTCTACTTCTCCGCCGAACTGGCGCGAATGGGAAGCTGGGAGGACATGCTGCTGGCCGCGACCAGGGGGAGAAGCCTGGTGGACAACGCTTACTTGCTGGAGGAAGGAGGCAACGAGCGGGCGCGTTCTGCCTTTACTCCCATCACCTACCAGAGGCTGTCGCCGGTGCGCTACCGGATACAGGTGCCCGAGCGTGGATACGTGGTCTTCGCGGTGCCTTTTGCCGGCGATTGGAGACTGGATGGGCAAGCGCCACAGGCGAACCTCGGACTGACCAACGTTTTCCCGGCTGACGAAGGAGAGCGGACCGTTTACCTGGGGTCGTTCTCTTTGTTCCTGGTGCCCCACGCCCTATCAGCTCTGGCCTTTGCCGGCAGCCTCGCCTTTGTCGTCTGGCCAAGGCGTCCCCACGGTCGCAGGACCGAGCACATCGAAGACGGCGGGGTTGCTCAGCCCCCGGAACCACCAGCCAACTAGGCGTCCACCCCGGTAGTGGCGGAGCTCTCAGGCATCGGGAGACCGTTTTCGGGAATGCCTCCTCCACTTGCGGAGCCCGATGAACGCCAAATAGCCGCCAGCCACGGCCCACGCCACCAGAGACAGCCTGGCCCCCCAGGAGGCATAGCGCTGGGCTTTGAACTCCAATCGTATCGAGTGCTGGCCAGGTTCGTCAATGAAGTAGCCGTCGAAGAACCCATTGGCCATGACCGGGTCAAGCTCTTGCCCATTGACATAGGCTTTCCACAGAGGATGATATCCCTCGGTGAAGCCAAGCACCACTGGCTTTTCTGCTGCCAGTTCAACCTGGTACAGTGTGGGCTCCACCTTCTGGTGCGAGATGCCTACCTCTTGCGGGTCATAGAAGAGGAGCTTCCTCAAAGCATCCTCGCCATCTCCGATGCCGGCGCTCTGGACAGACACCATGTCCAGCCACAACGGGCCCATCGGCTCCAGCACTATCTCGTTCTCACCTTCATCCAGTGCGATAGGGCTGTCAAAGTAATACCACTTGAATGGTTCCTTGCCGCTCTCGACCGTCTCTTTGTCCCACACCGCGATAGCATCAATATGGATGCTGCCCGTAATCGCCTTGGAGTCAAAGCCGAAACGTATCTCCGTTACCTTGGTCCAGTCCATCTGTTCGCCGCCGCTGTCTGGAGAATCGAGAGGCAACAAGAGCCGGTTCCACTCTCGGATATCCGGCAAGTACCACGTCGCGGCAGCCTCCGCCCCGGAACGGGCCTGGATGAAGAGCCGGCTGGGGGAGCCGGTACCCTTGAGGTAGAGGCTCAAGAAGCGTTTGTCGCTCCAGTCCATGGGCTGGCTGAATGTCTTCTGGGCAAGGGTGAAGAAAGAGCGGTCAGCCTTGAGGATATCTATTCGCAAGCTGTCGGCCCCGCTCCGCTTGTCCGCGGCATCGTCAACCAGCGACACCTGTTCGGGTGGGTTGGAGGACTTCCAAGTCGAGGCCTGGCTATCGTCCTCGATTATCTGGTACGGCGCTACACCGCTACCCCCTGGCGCCTCTGTCAAATCACCGGCAAGGGGCATCAGGCCCACATCCTCACCGTTCACCCTCACGGCCAAAGTCCCGGTCGCTCTGACGTTAGTTGCCCTGAGACCCAACTGGAACTCGCCGGGAGCAGGCAAATAGACGCTCATGGATGTTGGCAGCACAGACCTCACTATCTGACCGTCGCTGGCGTCAGGATCGCGGGCCAGCCCTTCGGTCTTCACGCGGTTCTGCTGAATGAGGAAGGCTAACGGCTTATCTTTGACGGCCTGCTTCACCACTTCCATTTCGCCGGTAAGGTCAGAAGGCGCAACAATCGCTATCTGGTCCACCACGTTGCCCTCCGCCTCGGCAACGTTGACCCTCCTGTGAGTTATCTTCAGCGTTTGCTCCCCCTCAGATAAGCTGGCCTGGCCCAGCTTGACCCAACGGAAGGTGTTGTAGGGACGCCCCTCGTTGGGCCTGACACTGCCCTCGAAGTCGCCCACAGCGACGGACAGCTCCCCCTTGCCGCCGCCGAAGT
>ORJL011213425.1_pt1 | contig 10830 bp, 8 predicted proteins | sample 1779941 | NCBI WGS metagenome assembly ORJL01 (sample SAMEA104232317, study PRJEB22302) | groundwater metagenome | biome: forest; feature: aquifer; material: groundwater | place: USA | collected 2011-08-07 | depth 5.8 m | reverse complement strand
GGAGCAGTTCGTCGCCGACCTCGAGCGCGCCGGGTTCTACGGGGTGTCGCTGCTGGAAAAGACCTACTGGAAGGAAGTCCACGGCATCCGCTTCCACTCGGTCACGGTGCGCGGCTTCAAGTTCGAGAAGCAGCAGGGCTGCCGCTTCGTCGGCCAGTGGGCGGTTTACCTCGGCCCGTGGCACTCGGTGCTGGACGACGAGGGCCACCTGTTCCCGCGCAACGAGGCGGTGGAGGGGTGCACCGACACGGCGGCGAAGCTCGCCGCGCCGCCGTACGCCGGGCAGTTCGTAGTCTTCGACGCGGGGACCGGGGACGACTTCAGGTGCTGCGGGCCGGATGGGAAGTGTTGTTGAGGGGTCGCCCACATCCATCCCGGGAATCGTCGACGGCCTGCGGTGCCGGGCGAAGGGGCCGATCGCTCCCCCCGGGGAGCCGTTCGTGCGGTGGGGCAGTTCGTGGTGTTCGACGCGGAGACCGGGTACGATTCCACCGCTGCGGCCCGAGTGGCAAGTGCTGCTGAGGACGCATCGGAGGCCCCTGTCCCATGACCATGCTCGACGCCCTTCCCCTTGGCCATCTGATCACTCCCGCACGCGAGCTGGCCCATGCCCCGAGCGCGCTGGTGCGCTTCGGGGCGGCGCCCGACGGGCTGCCCTGGCTGCTCCGCGCCGACCGCACCGGGCGGCTGCAGCGGCTGCGCACCGCGGTCCTGCAATCCTTCGACCTGGAAGAGTGGGAGAGCCTGCCCGAGCGGATCCGCACCGTGCTCGACCAGGACGTGGCGGCCGGGCTCATGGGAGTGCACGACGCCGCCCTCCCGTCGACCCGGGCCGCGCGCCGGGTCTACGTCTCCCGGCGCACCGCGCGTGAGCTGTTCGGCCCGTCGATCCTCTCCCAGGTCCTCGACCAGCCCTCCCCCACCGCCGCACCGCGCCAGCGCACCGAGCCGATCACCGCGATGTCCGCCGCCCACGAGGACGGCCAGCCGATGGACGACGAGCTGGCGGCGCGGGTCGAAGAGCGGATCCGCGAGCGCAGCTCGGACCGCCGCCTGCTGATCGACCTCGGCGACGACTCCGCCTGGGTCGGTTCGGTCCAAGAAGCGGACCGCGCGCTGCGCCGGCCGAGCCCGCATTACCGCCCCGCGGTCTTCGAGTCCCTCGCGGCGCTGCCCGGGGCCGTCGCCTGCGTGTCCAGCGGGCGCGAGCTCTGGCGCGTCCCGGCCGCGGACCCGGCGGCCTACGCCGAAGCGCTCGACCGCGCCGGCAGCGCCCGGATCGCGGGCGCCGTCACGTTCGAGGTTCCGCGCGCCGCGCTGCTCGACGCGCTGATCCGGGTGGCCCGGCATCTGGGGCGAAGCCACGCGCAGGGGATGGTGCACGGCGACGTCACGCCGGGGAACCTGGTGCTGCACCAGCGGGAGCCGGTGTCGATCGATTCGCTCTCGCTCAAGGCCGGCGAGATCGCCGCGGCGGCAACGTTCGAGTGGGCGTCGCCGGAGCAGATCGTCGGGCGCCCGCTCGACGGCCGGGCGGACGTCTTCAGCCTCGGGCGCATGGTGGTCGAGCTCGCCGGCGGCGTGCGCTTCGGCGAGGAGACGGTCCACGTGGTGCCGGTGGGCGGGACGGAATCCCGGAAGGTCAAGCTGCTCAAGAACACCGGCGTGTTCCTCGACGTGACCCACAGCGGCCAGTCGCGGGATTGGCAGCGGGCGTGGCAGGATCTGCTCAGTCGCTGCGTGGCCTACGATGTGGAGCGCCGCCCGGCCGACGGCACCACCCTGGCGGACGCGCTGGCCGAGTTGGCTCGCACCCACCCGCTGCCGGGATCGGTCGAGCTGGCGGGCGACTTCGGCTCGCTCGTCCCCTTGGTCGCGGGCAGCGCGGTGTCGTACGCCCGGCTCGCGGTGGACGAGTAGGCTTGCGTCGTCGCAACTCCCTCGGCTACAGTCATCCCGCTCGCGGGTTTCGAGTCCGATTGGCATTGGAGGAAAGTGCACATGGAAAATGATGCAGCGGTGAATGCGGCGGCCGCAGGGATCGGGTTGGTGTTCATGCTGGTCATGCTGGTGGTGACCGTGGTGATGGTCGCCTCGCTCTGGGTCGTGTTCACCAAGGCGGGCAAGCCCGGCTGGGCGGCGATCGTTCCGATCTACAACCTCATCGTCCTGCTCGAGATTGCCGGGAAGCCGCTCTGGTTCATCGTCCTGTTCATCGTTCCGGTTGCGAACCTGATCGCCGCCGTTCTGGTCGCGCTCGCCATCGCCGAGAACTTCGGCAAGAGCGCCGGCTTCGGCATCGGGTTGGCCTTCCTGGCGCCGATTTTCTATCCGATGCTCGCCTTCGGCGACGCCAAATACGTCGGGGCCAAGGCGGCCTGATCGGACGGCCTGCGAGGGCGCACGAGGGGTCCGGCACGGGACCTGCTCGTGCGACTGCAGGCCCCCCTCCCACTTCGACTGCCGAGCGGCTCTCACCTCCCACACTCGTTCCGGAAGTCCACCGGATGGAATGTCGGCCCCGGAATCGTCCGGGAGCGCACGATGCCGCCGAGGGCGGGCGCCTCTCCCCAGGCGTTCGCGCCCTCAAGCCTTCCCTTCCGGCTCGATCCACTCCGTGTGGACGAAGCCGCGCTCGGGGTGGTCGGTGCGCTCGTACGTGTGCGCGCCGAAGGCGTCGCGCTGGGCCTGGGTGAGGTTCTGCGGCAGCCGGGCCGAGCGGTAGGCATCGAAGTACGCGAGGCTGGCGGACATCGCGGGCACTGGGACACCGGCAGCGATCGCGGCGGCGAGCGCGCGCCGCCAGTTCGGGTGGGCGCCCTCGACCGCGTCGCGGAATTCGTCGTCGAGAAGCAGATTGCGCAGGTCGGGATTTCGTTTCCAAGCCCGGTGGATGGAATCGAGCAGGCGGGCGCGGATGATGCAGCCGCCCTTCCAGATGCGGGCGAGCTCGCCCAGGTCGATGCCCCAGCCGTGGGTCTGCGAGGCGGCGCGGATCAAGGCCATCCCCTGGGCGTAGCTGCAGATCTTGGCGGCCCAGAGGCCGTCGCGCACCGACCAGATCATCGGCGCTCGCGCGGGGGGCGGCGTGGCCTGCGGCCCGCGCAGCCGCTGCGACGCCGCCACGCGCTCGTCCTTCATGCTCGACAGCAAGCGCGCGTCCACCGCGGCGGCGATCGTCGGCACCGGCACGCCCAGGTCGAGCGCGACCTGCGCGGTCCACTTGCCCGTCCCCTTCTGCCCGGCCTTGTCCAGGACCAGGTCGACCAGCGGCCGCCCGGTCTCCGGGTCCTGCACCTTCAGCACCCGCGCGGTGAGCTCGATCAGGAACGACTCGAGCGGCCCGCGGTTCCACTCCTCGAACGCGCTCGCGATCTCTCCGGCGCCGAGGCCGAGGGTCGTGCGCAGGAGGTCGTAGGCTTCGGCGATGAGCTGCATGTCGCCGTACTCGATCCCGTTGTGCACCATCTTCACGAAGTGCCCGGCCCCGTCGGGCCCGATCCAGGTCACGCACGGCCCCGAATCGGTCTTGGCCGCGATCGCCTCGAGGATCGGCTTGACGTGCTCGTACGCCGCGCGCTCGCCGCCGGGCATCAGCGAAGGCCCGTAGCGCGCCCCCTCCTCCCCCCCCGAAACGCCCATGCCGAAGAAGCGGATCCCGGACCCGCGCAACGCCGCTTCGCGCCGGCGCGTGTCCTCGAACCAGGTGTTGCCGCCGTCGATCAGGATGTCGTCCCTCTCGAGCAGCGGCTTCAGGCGGTCGATCGTCTCGTCCACCGCCGCGCCCGCCTGCACCAGGAGCAGGATCCGGCGCGGCCGGACCAGGGACTTCACGAGCAGCTCGGGCGTGCGCGCGCCGGTCAGCGGCTGGCCCGGGTTCTCCGCGACGAACTTGTCGACGGCCTCGACCGTGCGGTTCCACACCGCGACCGGGAAGCCGTGGTCCGCCACGTTGAGCGCCAGATTGCGCCCCATCACACCGAGACCGATCACGCCGAAGTCCGCCATAGCGCCTCCGCGAATGCCCAAATCCCAAATCCCGATAAACTCCCAATTCCCAAGACGTCGGATATGCAGAGTCCTCTCCGGTCATGCGAGGCTACCCCGCACCTCCGGTGGACGCTGCGCCGTTCGCGCCAGGCACGGCTTCCGCCATCGCCCGCCGGGCCACGCGCGTGACGTACACAGTGACGGCGAGCGTGGCGACCAGTCCGAACACGAGCAGCGCCTGCTCCGCCGCGGTGGGTTGACTCTTGCGCGAGAACACCTCGGCCAGGCTGCGCGCCAGCGAGCCGAGGTAGACGTAGAGCACCGTGCCCGGGAGCATGCCGATCCACGAGGCGATCGCGTAGTCGCGGAAGCCCACCTTGGTCACCCCGAGCGCGAAATTGAGCAGGTTGAAGGGAAAGACCGGCGAGAGCCTCAGGAGCAGGACGATGCGGAACCCGCGCTGCGCCACGGCATGGTCGATGGCCCGGAAACGCGGATTGCCCTCGACCTTGCGCGAGACCCATTCGCGCGCGAGCGTCCGGCCGACGAGAAAGGCGGCCCACGCCCCCAGGTTGCTCCCCACCATCACCGCGACGAAGCCCTGGGTGAAGCCGAGCACGGCCGCGGCGCCGAGCGTGATCACCGAGCCGGGCAGGAAGAGCAGGCAGGCGAGGATGTACACTCCGACGATCAGCGCGGGCGCCCACGCACCCATGCTTTCGACCCACTCGAGCAGATCGGGAAGCCGGTCGCGGAAAAGGAAGAGCGCCGCCGCCATCGCCGAGACCAGGAGCGCCCCGCCGAGCTTCCGCAGCGTCGCGCGCTCCATCGCCCTTCCGCCCGAATTCCTTCCGACCGCCGCTGCCGCGGGAAGCCCGGTCCCGACGATCGCCGAGCCGACTTCGTTCCGCGCCAAGGTACCCCCCGGTGCCGTCGCATTCAAGGAGTTCGGCACGCGCACGTACCGGACCGGGGCGCGGCCTTCGCCGCAACCGACGGAATCACGGATTATACGGATTGTCCGGATTGCACGGATTGTCCAACGGCAGAAGGTGGGATTCCTCGCAAGATCGGCGAAAATGCGACGATGTTGCCGGTGTGTACTACGGATGATCCAGCGACAGAGCGTGTGATCCCTCGCAGGATCGTCGAAGACGCGACGATGTTGCCGGTGGGTAAACACGGATCAGGCGACCCACCGCCGCGATCCCGCCAGCGTTCTCGGCGCATGCCGGTCCGGCGTGGGCGAGATCGCTCGCATCACCTCGCGGCGCGAGCGGGGACGGCCGTGATCGAGGGATACCCCAGGCGATTCCCGATTGCAATCGGCGGTTCGGCGGTTAGGATCCCTGGACCGCCCAGCGACCGGACGGACCGGCGGGGGCGGGAACAGAGTCGGGCCCCCGGGCCGGTTCCACCGGAGGAGCGCGCATGTCCAGCGATGTCGAACGGTTCGCCACGGTCCCCCTGTTCGAGGGGCTCGCCCCAGAGGAGGTCTCCTATCTCCTGCGCATCGCGGAAGACGTCAGCGCGGCCCCGGGGGACGTCCTCATGCGCGAGGGCGCGGACGCGGACGCCTTCTACGTGATCGGCGCCGGCGCGTTCGAAGTGCGCAAGAAGGACGAGTTGCTCGCCCGCCTCGAGGTGTTCTCGTACTTCGGCGAGATGTCCCTGGTGAGCAACGAGCCGCGCTCGGCCACTGTGGCGTGCGTCGAGGCGGGGCGGTTGAAGAAGTTCCCCATCGACGTCTTCAACCGGATGATCGACTCCGGCAACAAGATCGCCTACAAGGTCATCCGCAGCATGTGCCGGATCCTCGCCAAACGGCTCGCGCGCCTGGGAGAGCGGCTGGTTTCCTGATGCCCGCCGGCCTACCTCGCGCGATCCATCGCGCTCCGCACCGCCGCCGCCACGTGATCCGCGGTGAAGCCGAACTTCTCCAGATTCACCTCGCCCGGGGCCGACGCGCCGAACCGGTCGATCCCCACGGCGATCCCGGCGTCGCCGGTCCAGCGGCTCCATCCGAAGGTCGCACCCGCCTCGACCGAAACCCGCGCGCGCACCGCGGGCGGCAGCACCGAGTCGCGGTACTCCTTCTCCTGGGCGGCGAAGGCCTCCCAGCAGGGCAGCGAGACCACGCGGATGCGCGCGCCGGCCTGCTGCAGCGTCTCGCGCGCGTCAAGCGCCAGCTTCACCTCCGAACCGGTGGCGATCAGGATCGCCTGGGGCGCCCCGCCGGCGGCTTCGGCGAGCACGTAGCCGCCGCGCGAGAGGCTTGCGCCCGGGGCGAGTGCGGAGCGGTCGAGCACCGCGAGCTTTTGCCGGGTGAAGACGAGCACGGTCGGCCCGTCGCGGCGCTGGATCGCGTAGCGCCAGGCTTCGAGAGTCTCGTTGGGATCGCCGGGCCGGACCACGTGTAGGCCGGGAATGGCGCGCAGGGACGCCAGGTGCTCGATCGGCTGGTGGGTCGGGCCGTCCTCGCCCACGGCGACCGAATCGTGGGTGAACACGTAGATCACCGGCAGTTGATTGATCGCCGCCAGCCGGATCGCCGGCCGCATGTAGTCGGAAAAGACGAAGAACGTGCTGACGTACGGCCGCACGCCGCCATGATAGGCCATGCCATTGGCGATCGACCCCATCGCGTGCTCGCGCACCCCGAAGTGAAAGTTGCGCCCGGCGCCGGTGCGTCCGTCGAAGTCGCCGCCGCCCTTGATCGCGGTCTTGGTCGACTCGGCGAGGTCGGCGTCGCCCCCGGCCAGCTCGGGCAACTTCGCCGCGAGCGCCTGGAGCGCCTTGCCGCCGGCGTCGCGCGTGGCCGCCGACTCGCCGGCCTTGTAGGCTCCGAGTTCGGCGTCCCAGCCCGCGGGCAGTTCGCCGGCGATCCGGCGCCGCCACTCCTGCGCCGGCACCGCTTGGGTTTGCGCCCAGGCGTCGAAGCGGCCCTGCCACTGTTCCCGCGCGGCTTTGCCTCGCGCGAGCGCGTCGCGGAAGCGGGCGAGAGCTTCGGCCGGTAGATGGAACTGCGCCTTGGGGTCCCAGCCGAGCGCCTGCTTGGTCGCCGCCACCTCGTCGGGCCCGAGCGGCGAGCCGTGCGCCGACGCCTTGCCCGCCTTGTTCGGCGAGCCGAAGCCGATCGTCGTGCGCACCACGATCAGCACCGGCCGCGAATCGTCCGCCTTGGCCGACTCGATCGCCGCGTCGATCGCCGCCAGATCGTCGTCCCCCTGCTCCCCCCGCAGCACCCGCCAGCCGTAGGCTTCGTAGCGCCGCCCCCAGTCCTCGCTGTAGGCCATCGCGGTCGGGCCGTCGAGCGACACGTCGTTGGAATCGTACAGGCAGACCAGCTTGCCCAGCCTCAGGTGCCCGGCGAGCGAGGCCGCCTCGCCGGTGAGCCCTTCCATCAGATCGCCGTCCGAGACCAGCGCCCAGGTGCGGTGATTCACGATCTCGTGTCCGGGCCGGTTGAACCGGTGCGCGAGCATGCGCTCGGCGATCGCCATCCCCACGGCGTTCGCGTGCCCCTGCCCGAGCGGACCGGTGGTCGCCTCGACGCCCGGGGTGAGATGCACTTCGGGATGGCCCGGAGTGCGGCTGCCCCACTGGCGAAAGGCCTTGAGGTCGTCGAGCGTGAGGTCGTAGCCGGTGAGGTGCAAGAGCGAGTAGAGCAGCATGCAGCCGTGCCCGGCGGAAAGGACGAAGCGGTCGCGGTCGGGCCAGCGCGGGTTCGCCGGGTCATGCTTCAGGTGGCGGTCCCACAGGACGTACGCCATCGGAGCCGCGCCCAGGGGCAGCCCGGGGTGTCCCGAGTTCGCCTTCTGCACGCAGTCGATCGCGAGCGTGCGGAGCGTGTTGACGCACAGGGTGTCGAGCGGCGCGAACGGCCTGTGTGTGCTCACGGGGAACTCCTCATCTCAACCGCGCCGCTTCGGCGGCGGCGCCCAGGAGGCCGACGTTTTTCTTATGGATCACGTGCAGGGGAATCGTCTCGAGGAACGAAGCGAAGCGCCCCTTGTCTTTGAAGGCGTTCAAGAAGGCGCCCTGCTTCAGCTTGTCGATGATCTTGGGAGCGATCCCACCCGCGACGTACACGCCCCCGGTGGCCAGCACCTTGAGCGCGAGGTTGCCCGCCTCCGCGCCGTAGGCGCCGATGAACAGGTCGAGCGCGCGCACGCAGGCGTCATCGTTCCCCGCGAGCGCGTGCTCCGAGATCACCGCGGCCGGGTCCTGCTCGTCCATCTGCTTGCGGATCCCAGGCGCGAGCGGAGCCAGCCCCGAAGCCGTCACGAACTCGAAGACGTTCACCAGCCCGGGGCCGGACACGACCCGCTCCCAGGAGACGTGGCCGAACTGCTTGCGCAAGTGGGCGCACAGTCGGTCTTCGGTCTCGTTGCGCGCGGCGAAGTCGGCGTGCCCGCCCTCGGTGGCGTACACCTGGTAGCGCATCCCGTCCCACACCAGGAGGGACTCCCCCAGGCCGGTGCCGGCGCCGAGCAGGACTTTGGGACCGCGGGGCGCCGTCCGCCCCGGTTGGAGCGTGACGTAGTCGGCGGGGGTCAGGTGCTCGAGGCCGTAGCCGAGCGCGAGGAAGTCGTTGATCAGGCGGGTGCGCGACGCGCCGATCTGGTGCGAGATGTCGACCGCATTGATCGGCCAGGGCAGATTCACCGCCTTGCACTCGTCCCCCTGGACGATGCCGGGCACCCCCAGACAGGCGCGGTCGACTTCGCGGGTGCCGGCTTCGGCGAGGAACTGCTCGAGCATGAGCCCGGGCCCGTCGAAGTCCCGGCAGAGGTAACGCCGCTCGAACAGCACGCGGATCACCATGGGTTCGACATCGACTACGGCGAGGAGGGCCTTGGTGCCGCCGATGTCGCCGGCGAGAACGATCATGGCATCACTCCGTGAGCAGGCCGCGATATTCCCGGTAGCGTGCGAGTCTGATCCCCGCCCGGATGGACCCAACTACGGATTTCACTGATTTCACGGATTACCACCAGGGAAGCTGGATCCCACGGCAACCTCACTCCGCCGTTGGACCATCCGGGTAGTCCGGATCACACACCGGCGTGACCAGGCATGAGCCCTGAACGATGGTCGCATCCCGTCGTCGTGCTTTGCTCCGTTCAGCGTCCATGCCTCGTCACGCCCACCGGCGACATCGTCGCATTCTCGCCGATCTTGCGAGGAATCACACCATCTGCCGTTGGACAATCCGCGCAATCCAGACCATCCGTATAATCCGTAGTTCCGTCGGGTGCGGCGGAGGCCGCCCTCGGTAATCCGTAGTTTCATGGTTGGACGCGGCAGAGGCCGCCCGCGGCCGCGCGATCGAGCACCCAGTCGCCCCGACGCGCCAGCCCCGCGGGAATCGCGAGCGGGTCTTCCGGTCCTTCGAGGGCGCGCGCGACCGCCGCCGACTTTCCCGCTCCCGCGACCAGGACGAGCAGACCCCGCGCTGCGGCGAGCACCGCGGGAGTCACCGTGATCCGCCGCCTGGGCGGCTTCGGCCCCTCCGTCGCCACCACCCGCCGCACCGCCTCCCGCAGCGCCGGCGAGCCCGGAAACAACGAAGCGGTGTGGCCGTCCTCCCCCACCCCCAGCACCACCAGGTCGAGCCGGGCCGGTAAGAGCGCGTCGTATTCCGCCGCGGCCTGCTCCGGGTCCGCCTCGCCGCGGATCCGGCGCACGCGCGCGTTCTCGATCCGGCGCGGGTCGAGAAGAGCGGCGCGCGCCGCGCGGCAGTTGCTCTCCGGATCGTCGGGCGGAACGCACCGCTCGTCGCCGAAGTATACCTCGATCGCGCCCCACGGCAAGGAGTCGTAGGCCGGGGCGCACAGCTCCAGGTGCATCCCGCGCGGGGTGGTCCCGCCGGCGAGCGCGACCGAGAACACGCCGCGGTCGGCGACCGCCTCGCGGAAGGCGCACGCGAACCGGGCCGCAGCCGCGCGTGCCAGCGCAGCGGAGTCCTCCACGACCTCGATCACGCTAGTGTCCCGTCCAGCCTAAAACTGTGGGTTCCGCCGAGGCGATTTTGGCCCCGGGCGAGGCGCGAGGAGGAGGCGATGCCCGAGAGCATCGCCGACAGGCAAGCCGCGAGGACGGCCCAGTGGGCCGTCCGGGAGCGGCGCGACAGACGAGGGGAGCAACGAAGCTCGGGGCCAAGAGCGACCGGCCGAACCCACAAGATTAGGCTGGACGTGACACTAGGTCCGTCCACCGCCGGCCGTCGCGCTGGATCAGCGTCTCGGCCTCCTCCGGACCCGCGCTCCCGGGCTCGTACTCGACCGTCTTCGCGCCCCGGCCGGAAGCCCAGGCTTCGAGGATCGGGTCGCAGAAGGTCCAGGCCCACTCGATCTCGTCGCGGCGGGCGAAGAGCGTGGCGTCGCCGCGCATGCAGTCGAGGAGCAGCCGCTCGTAGGCGTCGGAGAGCGGCCGGTCGAACGCACGGGCATAGCTGAAGTCCATCTTCACCGCCGCGGCCTCCAGGTCGTCTCCCGGCACCTTGGTCGACATGCGCAGCGAGATCCCCTCGTCGGGCTGCAGGCGCAGGGTGAGCACATTCGGCTCGATTCGCTGGCACACGTCGTCGCGCCCGAACAGGCAGAGCGGGATGGTCTGAAAATGGACCGAAACCTCGGTGCAGCGCCGGGCGAGCCGCTTGCCCGCGCGCACGTAGAAGGGGACCCCCTGCCAGCGCCAGTTGTCGAGCATGAGGCGCATGGCGACGAAGGTCGGCGTCTCCGAGCCGGCGGCTACTTCCTGCTCCTGGCGGTAGCCCCGGTAGCGGCCCGCCCCGACGTGGCGCACGACGGCGCCGTCGGGGATCGGCCGCGGGGC
>ORJL011636703.1_pt1 | contig 10831 bp, 8 predicted proteins | sample 1779941 | NCBI WGS metagenome assembly ORJL01 (sample SAMEA104232317, study PRJEB22302) | groundwater metagenome | biome: forest; feature: aquifer; material: groundwater | place: USA | collected 2011-08-07 | depth 5.8 m | reverse complement strand
CCCGAGCCCATATCGGGGCCCAGGCAGTCGTACCAGTTGGGCTCGATGACGGCCAAGCGGGCCCCGTTAGTCGGATCGGGGTTGAAGAATTGATGTACCGTCCCATTTGGCTTAATCGGAATCAGTACCAGGTCGCCTTTTCTCCATTCGTGCCTCGCCCCGTCGACAACAATGTAGCCTGCCCCTTCGATCACGTAATGGACCCTTCCGCCCTGGTTCTTCATCTTGCCGCTGTGTCCGCCAGGCGGTATCTCCTGGACCCAGAACACCGCGTTCCGGACGGGAAGGTCGTAGTTGTAAGGGTGCATGTACCAGCGGTACAGGCCCATCTGGTTATCGTCAAGTTTCAGTTGCGATCCTTTGATGACCTTCGGCGCTCTTTTGGTCCGTTCCCGCCAGGCGTCCCTCTGCTTCAGAATCTCCTGGAAATTGAACTTGTCGTTTGGGTTCACGTTAGCCATGATATCCTCCTCCTATTTACCCTTTCGCCAGTCGGGATGTTCTTCCCGCTGCACTACCGTCTGTCCGATGGCATCCCACATCGGGGCGAACCAGAACCCGATCCAGACGGCCGGTTGCTCCGGATTCTCGTTGAAATGCTGGTGTTCGCAGCCGCCCGGTTGAATCGGCAGCAACAACAGATCGCCCTTTTCCCAATCGTACCTGACTCCATCGACGATGGTATAGCCCTTGCCTTCAATGACGAATATCAGCACTCCGCCCTGATGGGTGTGGCGACCGGATTGCTGCCGTATGACCTGGGTGAATATGCTCCAGTAAGGCGCCCCGACGCTGTCCCAATCGTTGAGGTTCATCAGGGATTTGACGAAGGACTGCCGGTTCTGCGTGAAGGATATTTCAGACCCGTTTATCACTATGCGGCCTTCGGCGCGCTTTTTGGCCTTCTCGTTGAAGAGCTTCATGTGCTGGTCGTAGATGCTTTCCTGGGGCTCCGGTTCCCTCTTGCGTTCGCGCATCTGCTCTACCATGATTCTCTACCCTCCCCTTCTGGAGAAGACCCTGGCATAGTCCGACTGGGCGGCCCGGATCCTCTCAAGGACATCTTTGCTCAACCACTTGTTCAAATCAACCCTCCAGACAGGATAAAGGCCGCGCTCGAATTCAGCCTTGGAGCCGAAGGGGATAGTTGCATCTATGCCTATCCCTCCACCATAGGCGGAAGCGGCTATTTCCTGCCCGGTGAGACCGATCCGTTCGATAGGCAGCATCGGAGAGCCCCTGGCCCCGGCGACTCCCTTGATGATGCCATTTTCGGCATTGACCCTCGTTGTAATCGCCCAGAGGACGTCGTCGGCGCTGTAGATATCGATGTCCTCGTCGACCACCACCACCAGGTAAAGGCCCTGGGTGCTGCCGAAGGCGACGTTGATGAGGTTCTTCTGGTAGCCCTCGTCGGCGGGGCGGCGTTTTTTCACCTGGAAGATGACTCCAGCCCGGGGCGTTATGGCGCTGAGGATATTGACGTCGGCGACCAGCCCCGGGGCGAACCGTTCGGCCAGTTCGAAGAAACAGGCCTCCCGCAGGAGGGAGCAAAGGATGTCGCCCTCGAAGGAGTGGGCCAACGGTGAATAGAATACAGGTCTGTCTTTCCGGTGGGTTATGGCAGTAGCCTGGAACTTGAAATTCTTCCATGCCCGGCCCATATACCCGGGCCATTCAGGGAAGAACGGGGCCTTCGAGTGTTTCTGTATCTTCTCGGCCTCGTCGGTTTCCCAGACTCTCTGGGTGGTATCCACGTAACCTTCAATCACCCACTCGCTTTCAGCGATGGCAGGAGCGTCCACGGTCCTGGCTTTCACGACGTTCACCGGGAAACCTTGAAGCGCGCCGGCGATGGCCAGCTTGTCGGTACCCGTGGGAATCACGGTGTGCATGACGGACCCGCCGCCTATGACGGTGACCGCCGGCGGAGTGCCGATGTTGATGGTGATCGGCACCTTTTCCCCCCGGTGGGCCAGGAAACTCTCACCCGAATGGGTGCCATAGGGCGCCTGGATGGACGACCAGTCCTTCCCCCGGAAATTCATCCGGTTGAAGGACAGTTGGCTGCCGCCGCCAAAGTAGTCGCCCGCGATCATGATTATGCCGCCGCCCAGAATGCGTCCGGCGTCCTTCTCAGTGTGTTTCAGGAGGGGAATGGTGCCGGGAACGTCGACGTTCTCGGCGATCACCACTTCCTGGCAGGGGGCCTTCTCGACGTACCTGGCGGGCAACGGGTTCTTCATGGCCTCGCGGATCTTGTGCTTGATCTTCTTGTGGTCGTCGAGGCCGAAGACCCTGGCCACCCTTTCCCGGCGTGAGAAGTAGTTGCCCAGGTCACGCACCCCCGGATAGCCTTTGATGTTTTCGAAGACCACCGCCGGCCCGTTTTCCAGGGACATCTGGATGCCGGATACTTCGTAGATGGGATCCACTTCTCCCGTGATCCGGATAAGCTCCCCTTCCTTTTCCAGGGAATCGAAGGTGCCTCGAAGGCTTGACAAATCTATTGAAGCCAAAGCGTCCTCCCGGCGAAAAGTTCTAAATCTTTACTTCTGTCTTGAGTTTCTCGGCAATTTCTTTCATCAAGACTTTTTTGTCTATTTTCATGCCGTCTCCCACCAGCGGCATCTTCTCCACGATTTCCAGGCGTTCGGGAAGCTTGTAGGCGGCGATGCCCTGCTGGGCCAGGTAGTCCAGCATTTCTTTGAAAGTAAGAATCTGGCCGGGCTTCGGCACGACAAAGGCGCAGGCCTTCTCACCCATCACCGGGTCGGGCATGCCCACCAGCGCGACCGTAGCCACTTTGGGGTGCCAGGACAGCAAGTCCTCGACTTCCTTGGGGAATATCTTCTGACCGCCCCGGTTGATTACCTCTTTCTTGCGTCCAACCAGCACCAGGTTGCCGTTCCGGTCCAGTTTGCCGAGATCGCCCATCCTGAACCAGCCGTCTTTGGTCCAGTTGTTCCAGGTCGTCTCGGGGTCGTTGAAGTAGCCGGAGGCAGCCGCCGGCCCTCTGAGCCAGACCTCGCCGACCTCACCCTGAGGAACTTCCCTTCCTTCGTCATCCCGCAACTTCAGTTCCCCGAAGGCGTATGGCTTTCCCGCGGTAAACAAACGGGTCTCCATGGGATCGTCGGCATCCGGGATACAGGTCACCGAGCAATCGATGGAACTGTACCCCTGGATAATCTTACACAGCTTCTTCTCAGCTTCGACAGCCAGGTCCGGGGGTACCGGCGCCGACCCCGTCCAGATCAGACGCAAAGAACTGAGGTCATACTTTTCCAAATTGGGATGCTTGAGCATCAGGGCCAGTTGGGCTGGAGCAAAGAAGGCGAAAGTGATTCCTTCCTTCTCGATAAGCCTCAGGGCGTCCTCGGCGTCAAACCGGTCCTGGATGACCGTCTTCCCGGCGACGATGGCTACGCCGTAGTAGCCGCGGCTGTTAACGCCCCCTCCCACTGGGGAAAGTATCCCGTAGACATCCTGGCTTGTAAATCCCAGCTTTTTGACCAGGGCCCTTTCGCGGCACATGGTAGCGCAGATGGGGCTTTCCACGAACTTGGGGGTGCCGGTACTGCCGGTGGTCAGGAGCACCAGTGAAAACTCGGTGGCCGGCGTCTTGGTCTTCTGCAACACTTCCCTCGGGAGTTTCCTCTCGATGGGTTCCTCCCTCAGCGAAGCCAGAGAGACGGTACCGGCAGGAGCTTGGTCGCCGGAGATCAGGATATGTTTCAAATGGGGAAAACGGGGGGCCATTTTGCGGACCATGTCAAGGTAGTTGAAGCCGCGGAACTCCAGCGGTATGGCGATGGCGGCCGCCTTCGTTTGCCCGATAAAATAGGATATTTCGCGTTCGCGGTAGGTCCTCAGCACCGGCATGCAGAGGATTCCCGCCTTTTCGCAGGCAACGCGAAGCAGGAACAGGTCCAGGTTGTTGGGCAGTTGCAGGATGATAAGGTCATCCTTCTTCAGCCCCATGTCCATCAGTCCCAGCGCAAGCCTGTCAGCAGCCAGGTTGGCCTGGGACCACGTTAGCCGGGACTCGGAGTCGGTCACCGCCTCCTTGTCCGGGTACTCGCGGGCGTTGCGGTCCCAGAGGTCTGAGAAGGTGGTCGGCTCCCAGTAGCCCTTGTCGAAATATTCCCTGACTAGCTCAGGAGTGTACCGTGTAGCTTTCGCCATGCGGGTCTCCTACTTCTTCTGGGCGAAGATTTCCTTTACGGTGGCCACGACTTTGGGCATGGCCATATAGAACTCCTCGTCGGCCGTGGCGTACTTTTCACCGGGCCGGATGAACATGGACGGGTCGAGCCCTTCGGTGGGTGCGTCCGTCCGGGCGCTCGGGCTGCCGAACGACTTGCTTACGGCTGTTTGCCCTTCTTTACTCAGGAACCAGTTGACAAAGACCGCCGTCGCATTCGGGTGCGGAGCGTTCTTGCCAACACTCATTCCACCGCCGCCGGGGGCTACGTCGCTTCCTTCGGACACTCTCAACCACCTGATGGGGGCGCCCATGGCCAGGAAGCCGCTGACCTCCTCACGGTTGAGGGCCACGCCAACGGGGTACTTGCCGCGAACTACCCACTCCGCCGACAGGCGTTTATCCGCGGTTAGCAGCGGATTCTGGGCAGCAAATTCTTTCAAGAACTGGACCCCGGCATCCCATCCGTAGGCCTTCATCAACAGGAAGGTGGCCCATTGAGTACCGGAGGTGGTTATGGTGGGGTCGATCATGACGATCTTATCTTTCCATTTCGGATTGAGCAGGTCCCGGTAGGAGTTGAATTCGCCGTCTTTAACCATGTCGTTGTTGACGGTGATCCGGGCGCCGTAGCCGGCGATGTAGCCGACTACCGTCTGGTCCTTGTCCATGAACGGAAGTTTGTTTCCCATCCAGATGTTGGTGTCCAGGACCTCCGGAAGCACCAGCATGTCCCTCATATTGCCCAGCATTCCTGCCTGCTTGTAGGAAGAAATGAGGGGGCCGGGGCCGACGAGAAGCAGGTCAGGAATAGCGAGTCCGGCTTGCTGCTCGGCTTTCATGCGGGTCAGGAGTTCCATTCCGGTGCCGGGAAGGTAATCTACTTCGAATCCGAACTTGTCTTTTACCGAGGATAATACGTTCCTCATCTCGGTGCCGGTGACGCCGTAGAGGGTCACCTTGCCTTCCTTCTTGGCGGCGGCCTTCATCGTCTCCCATCGGTCCTGCCAGGACGGTGCGGCGGCAGTGGCAGCCGGAGCTGCGGTGGACTTGGCGGCCGCGGGAGCTTTGGTAGCTGTTTCCGTTGGCGCGGCAGGTTGCGGTGCGCAACCGAAGAGCCCCCAGGCCGTTGTCAGGACGGCGATTACCAGGACCAGCGTTAGCTTGCTCACTTGTTCCTCCTTTGAACATTCAGGTCCACGTGTTTTCAGAGCCTTAATGCCAAATGGTCACGCTCCACGACAACCACAAGAGTTCGCCAATTATAGGACAATAGCAGGCGCCTGTCTATGACAAGGGTCATACAGGGCATGGACAGCCACTGAGCCGCCTGCCGCCCTTATCACGTCTTTTAACAAACGTTAAGACGATGATCGGGCCGAATGCTTCCGCCATGGGGACAATCCCTTGCGGTTGCACGATGCGGGGCCACAAGGCCTGCAACTACGGATGCGTGAATCGGGGTCAGGGACGACCCCGCATACCTTCTGGTAATGTCGCTCGAATGGGCGACCCTATTTTACCTGGGCGGAGAGGAATATCTGGATGCCCATCTGGTTGATCTGGTCCTGGATCGTCTCGATGTCGTCAATATGGGCATCTTCGTCGGTCAGAATGTGCTCCAGAATCTCCCGCGTGGCGTAGTCTTTGGCGTTGCCACACACGACGATTCCCGCGTTATACTGCAATGAGGCGTCGATTTCCGCCGCATGATCGTTGGCGAACATCTTCGGCACATCCGCGCCGATGTGCATCTTCTGCAGTTCGCTGACCACCGGAACGCCCTCGAGGAATATGATGCGTCCGATGAGCTTCTCAGCGTGTTTCATCTCAACCACGGCTCGCTTCTGGATCGCATCATGGAGCTTGGAGTAGCCCCAGTTGTCGCAGATCTCGGCGTGGACCATGTACTGACTGACCACCGTTAGCTCACGGGCTAGTAGGGAATTAAGGGTAGCGATGACTTTGGGGTCCCCTTTCATGTTTACCTCCTGTTTTACTAACCGGGATTTCTTCCAATGACATTATATCACGTGCGCCATGTTATTCAGCTTTGTCCGGCGGGTCAGAGTTTCAGCCCCTGCGCCACGCGCTTCCCGAACGTGGGGTCGGCGCGAGCGAGATTCTCCACCACCCGCTTTTGGATGGCCTTGCCGGCCTTACCCAGAGAGTCAACGATGTTATCCACCAGGTGGTCCTGGTCCATCTTGCCGAGGGAGCGGTAGCGCTGCCCGGCCTGCTCGAAGTCATTGGTCAGGCTGATCTTCTGCCGGCCTAAGTGTCCTTCGATCCGGAACAGCTCCGATGTCGTTGCTGGAGCCTCGTGAGGCATGCCTCCGGCCAGGCTATTGGGCTCATAATTGACCGTTCCGCCACCGTACGGCCCGTATTGCATGGCCCCGTCGCGCTGGTTGTTGTTTACCGGCGCCCTGGGCCGGTTTATGGGCAGTTGGAGATAGTTGGCGCCCAGCCGGTACCGCTGAGTGTCCGCATAAGAGAACACGCGCCCTTGCAGAAGTTTGTCGGCTGAAAGTTCGATTCCCGGCACGACGGCGGCCGGGCAGAAAGCGGCCTGCTCGACTTCGGCGAAGAAGTTGTCCTGATTTCTATTCAAGACCATCTTGCCCACCGGCATCAGTGGAAACTTGTCTTCGGGCCACGTCTTGGTGGCATCCAACGGGTCGAACGCCTGTTTGAGCTCATCGGCCATCTCCATGATTTGCACCTTCATTTCATACTCCACCGGCTTGCCCGCAGCGATGTTGTCGTACAGGTCTCGGGGGGAAACGTCGGGGTCTTCCCCCGCCAGGCGCGCGGCCTCGTGCCGGTCGATCGGATGGACCCCGGCCTCGGGCTTCCAGTGGTACTTCACCAGTACCGCTTTCCCTCTGGCATTGACCCACTTGTAAGTGTTGACACCGAAGCCTTCCATGGTGCGGTAGCTCTTGACGGTACCCCGGTCGGAAAAGAGCCAGGTGATCATGTGGGTCGATTCGGGGGTCAGCGAAATGAAGTCCCAGAAGCGGGCCTCCGCCGGGATGTTGGTATCCGGCGCCGGCTTGAAGGCATGAACCATATCAGGGAACTTGATGGCATCGCGGATGAAGAAGACCGGCAGGTTATTGCCCACCAGGTCGTAGTTTCCTTCTTCGGTGTAGAACTTTACGGGGAACCCCCTTGGGTCACGCAGCGTGTCCGCCGACCCGCGGAAACCCACCACCGTGGAGAAGCGGACGAATACCGGCGTCTTCTTCCGGGCATCCTGCAGGAACCGGGCACTGGTGTACTTCGCCATACTCCTGTGAACCTCGAAATAGCCGTGGGCGCCGGCCCCTTTGGCGTGGACCACCCGCTCGGGGATCCGTTCCCGGTCAAAACTGGCCAGCTTCTCGATGAGGTGGACATCCTGAAGCAGCACCGGCCCCCGTTCGCCGATGGTCAACGAATTCTGGTTGTCGGCGACCGGGACCCCTTGATTGGTTGTCAGATGTTGTTCCTCCATGGTACCTCCTCTCGGCTAAGTAACCCTGACCTTGCCACCTGGCGTTTACCCACCCATTCTATAGGACTTCTTCGCGTTTGACAACAGCGCAAAGCCAGTCGAGCAGTCAAGCAGTCAAGCAGTCAAGCAGTCGAGCAGTCGAGCAGTCGAGCAGTCAGGCAGCGCACCAACGCGAGGCTCCGACCCTCTCTGTCCCCCTTATCAAGGGGGATACAGGGGGATTTCCCCAACTTACGCCGGAAGCTCCATCGTCTGCGTTATGCCCTCTACCCCTCGCCAGCCCCTGTGGTGGGGCCCCGCAAACGTTTCGTCTCGGCCCGGCGGCGCTTGGTCTCCAACCGGCGCGTCTTGGAGGCGCGCGTCGGTTTGGTCGCCCGGCGTACCTGGGGAGGAAGCGCCGCTTTACGTACCAGTTCCACCAGCCGTTCCAGCGCGTCTTTGCGATTGGCGCCCTGGGTGCGGAACCTCCGGGCCTCGATAGTGAGCACTCCTGCCTCGGTAATCCGTTTGCCTGCCAGGGAAATCAAACGACGCCGAACGTCGTCGGGCAGAGACGGTGAATGGGCAACGTCGAACCTGAGTTCAACAGCGGTGGCGACTTTGTTGACATTCTGCCCGCCCGGCCCGGAAGCGCGAATGAATTCCTCGTGTATCTCGCTCTCGTCGATGGCGATGCTGCCGGTTACATGGATCATGCTTCGAGCTTACACCGGATCGGCGTATCGCGCAATCCCAATCGGGTTACCCGGTCAAATGATTTGCCACTTCCTTACGAGGCATTTGCCTCCCGTTGGCGCGAAACAACCCGGCGACGAGGACAACGGCCTCACGATTAGGTACCGTTTGCCGCAGCAATTTACGTAAGTCTACGGATACCTCTACGACCTGACCGTACATATAATGATAGTCAGCTAGCGAAATACATACGATGGAGCAGACATCACGATGGCATTCGATTTTCACAAGAAGCTCTGCGTTTTGGCCCTGGTAGCGTTGCTCTTGGCGCTGGCAGCGTGTACTCCACCGCCGACGCCAACTCCCACGGTTGCCCCGGCACCGGCGCCGGCCACAGCCACACCGGCCACATCACCCAGTCCCACCCCATCCCCGAAGCCGGCAGCTACGACGCCCGCGCCCACACAGGCGCCGACGGCCGCTCCGAAACCTGCAGCGACACAGGCGCCTACGCAAGCACCTACTCAGCCACCCACGCCTACACCCGAGCCTCCGGCTTTGACCATTAAGACTGCCAACAAGGCCGAGTTGGGAGATTACCTTGTCGATGCTAAGGGCATGACCCTTTACATCTTCTCCAGGGATACCGTGGGCAAGAGCGCCGCCACCGCCGCCGTCCTGGCCAACTGGCCCATCTTTTATGCGGCGACCGTCACCGTCCCTTCGTCGTTAGCGGCAGGCGATTTCGGCAGTATCACCCGGGATGACGGCTCGAAGCAGAGCACGTTCAAGGGCATGCCGCTGTATTACTTCGTCAGGGACCAGGCCCCGGGCGACTGGGCAGGGCAGGGGATCAACGGGGTGTGGTGGGTAGTGAACCCGGCCAAATTCCCCCCGACCATGCTCCAGATAGCCACCCCTAAGAACGGCGACAACATCACCGGGTCCAGCGTTCCGGTTACCATCCAGGTCACCAACTTCAACCTCGCTGACAAGCAGGGCCAGGCCAATATCGCCGGTGAAGGCCATGTCCACTACTACCTCGACATTGACGCCCCCACTGCTCCGGGCAAGCCCGCCGTTCCCGCCGGCGGCGTCTGGGCCCATGTTGCCTCCGCCAATTACACCTTTAGCAACGTGGCGCCAGGCGCACACACCGTTTCCGTGCTGCTGGTCAATAACGACCATACCCCCTTGATTCCCATAACGCTGATCAAGGTAAGTGTCAACGTTCAGGCCCCGGCGGCTGCCCCAACGCCGACGCCGACGGCGACCGGCCCAGCCGTTGCGTTAAACCTCACCGCGCAGGGTTTCCAGTTCCAGCAGCGCACGTTAACGGCCATAGCCGGGTCCAGTGTCACTTTGGTGTTTACCAACAACGATAGCGGCGCCCCCCATAATTTCGCCCTTTACACCAATTCCGGCGGGACGCCTATATTCGTTGGGCAGACCGTCGCCGGCGTGGGGAACATCACCTACAAATTTACCGCGCCGGCGGCCGCCGGGACGTACGTCTTCCGGTGTGACGTCCATCCCTCGATGACCGGAAGCTTCGTAGTCACTTCTGCCGGCATGGGCAACGACTATTAGAGCATCTCCGAAGACCCCGACGAGGGTCCAACATGGTGAAAGATCACCGGGTGTTTGAGGGGCATGTCAACTTGTCACAATAGCACCCCGGCAGTGTGGTCTGCCGCCTCGGTCGGCCCAATGACGTATCGGGTTATCTAACCTCGCTCAAGTCTAGTTCTGCCAGCTTCCCGGCGGTAGGCACGCCTTCCTCGCTCCAACCGCGCACGGCATAGTACTCGTTGAGCATCTCCCCCAGCGGCGGCAGGTGATCGGCGGCTTCACTCTTGCCGCTTCCGCCACCCCGTTTATGGGCCATGATCCGCGGAGGCAGTATATCGTCCTTACGGCTGATGCCGCGTCTCACGTTGATCATCCGTTGCAGGTTGAATATCCGCTCCCCCGTCTTCAGGAACTCGTCCAGGTTGATATCCCACCCTACCGCAAGGTTCAACAATTCAGCAAAATAGGAGGGCGAAATGTGTTGGTCCCCCCGGTTCTTGCCGCCAGACATAGTCTTGCACGTGGATAGGGAGTCGAGGAGGCAATTGAAATTCTGCAGCTTGGCGACCAGTTCTCCTCGTCCGTCAACCCGAAAACGGTTCTCCAGATTATCATGGCCTTGCGGCAGGCCCAGATCGCGTGAAAGGAAGATGGCCAGCGACATCGCCCGCGCTGAAGTATGGCAGGCGCCTCTATTGGAAGTGGCATACTCCAGAGCTAAAGCGTTGCTCGACCGCGGGTCATGAGCCGGCAATTCCAGCCCTTTCACGTGGATGGCGTACTCTTTGGCAATGCCGCCGATCGACTCCGCCGCTCTGCGAACACCCTGGCCGAGCAGGCGGGCAAACTTCTGGTCGCCCTCTCCGATGTGCCTG